>Ga0172379_10003298_pt1 | contig 26087 bp, 23 predicted proteins | sample GrowelOW334metaG_FD_119756 | JGI IMG/M metagenome (GOLD analysis project Ga0172379, IMG submission 119756) | Groundwater microbial communities from an aquifer near a municipal landfill in Southern Ontario, Canada - Groundwater well OW334 metaG | ecosystem: Environmental > Aquatic > Deep...
CTTAACTTCACCAGTCGAATAAGGTGGGAAATTGTAGTGGTGCATGAAACGTTTGGTCGATTCGCCCTCCATCGTGTCGATGAACTGTTCCATTCCTGGGGAAGCCAGCGTCGCGATTGTCAGCGCCTGTGTCTGGCCGCGGGTAAAGAGAGCAGATCCGTGTGGTCTAGGTAAAACACCAACCTCGACGTTGATCGGTCTGATTTCTTCCATTTCTCGATTGTCTGGTCGGATGCCCTTGACCAAGATCAAGCTTCGAATTTCTTTTTCAACAACTTTGGTGAAAGCGCCGGAGATTTCAACTTGTTTGTAATTACCTTCAAGCTGAGATAGCGCTTCCTCTTCGTAGGCTTTTAATTTTAATTTCCGTGCTGCTTCATCCATTTCTGCCAGAGCATCTTTGATCTTGTCAGCAACGAGATTGTAGACTTCAGCGTGAACGCCGACAATTTTTTCCTCAGCAGTTTCGGCAACTTGGCGCTGATGATCTTCAGCAATTCTGTGCTGTATTTCGATAGCTGCTTGCATCGCCTTGTGTCCGTACTCCATAGCCTCAAAAATCTTTTCTTCAGGAACTTCGTTGGCTTCGGTCTCGATCATCATGATCCGCTCAGTGTTAGCGGCAAAATTCAGATTTAGCGCTGATTTCTCGATCTCGTCTTCGGTCATATTTATGACAAACTGACCGTCGATCAAGCCGACGTTGATAGCGGCGATTGGACCCTTGAAAGGTGCATTTGTCTGCATCAAAGCGGCAGAAGCGGCAACAGTTCCAATAGTGGCTAGGTCGATCGAGCCGTCATACGACAGTGCAGTGACCATGATCTGGACATCGTTGCGGTAAGATTTCGGGAAAAGGGGACGAATCGGGCGATCAATTTTTCGTCCGGCCAGGATGGCGCGGTCAGATGGACGACCTTCACGTTTGATAAAACGAGAACCGGAGATTTTACCGGCGGCATAAAATCTCTCTTCAAACTCGACCATCAGCGGGAAATAATCCATGCCCTCTTTTGGTTCCGGATTGTTACAGACAGTCGCCAAAACGATCGTGTCCTCATAGCGTGCCGTGATCGAACCATTGGCCTGACCGGCAAATTTGCCAGTCTCCAACGTTAATTTTTTACCACCAAAATCCACCTCGTAGGTGCGAGTCTTGAACTCGAGTTTCTTGATCATACCTTTTCTTTCCAAGAGATTTAGTTGTCTGGAAAAGGTAATTACTCTAATTAGTCTAATTGACCTAATTGCTCTAAACAAATCCCAAATTCCAATTTTGAATTGGTGCTTAGGGCTTGTTTAGGTTAATTAGAAATTAGGTTAATTAGGTTAATTAGGAACTACCTAAACCTCTTTCCAAATCTTCTTTGTTAATTTACTAAGAATAGTGGGCAGAACCCACTACATCTTAGAAAGTTATTTCTTTAGTCCCAAGTCAGCGATCAGCTTGGTGTATTTTTCTTCCTCAGTTTTGCGGAGATAGTTCAGCAATCGGCGTCGTTTGCCTACCATCATCAGAAGTCCGCGGCGGGAATCGAAATCCTTTTTGTGGTCTTTCAAGTGCTTGGTCAGATCAGAGACTTTCTTTGTCAAAATCGCTATCTGTACCTCTGTCGAGCCGGTATCGTCCTTGTGAGTCTGATACTTCTTGATCAGATCCTCTCGACGATCCTTGTTTTCCTGTGATTCTGCCATTTTCTTTTTCCTTTCAGCCAGCAAGCACAGAGTGACTACGCGCGAGTTCGTAAAGTAAAAAGTTCTTAAAGTTCATAAAGATAATTTGAATAAGTACTTTATAAACTTTCTAACTTTATAAACTTTCTAACTAGCGTGTGCTCCGCGCGCTGGTTTCTCCCTTGATTAGTTATTTACTTTTCTAGTTATAACAAAATTTGAGCAAAAAAGCAATGCAAGATCACATTGGTTCCGCAGATCCCGCACCGTTGCGTGGCAGGGGATCTGGCGGATCATGGGTTGTGCCGTCGACGAAGTCATTCACCGAAGGAGAGACCGAGACTCTCGGGGTCGAGTAGGCAAACTACCTCGTCGATCCAATGGCCGAAGATCACGTCGGCATGGGAGAGTATCCATGCTCTGCCGTCGTCGCTGACAGGAGAGATAATCTTGTCGTGTGTACTAGCGCTAGGTCGACCGCTAACGCACCAGAACACCTCGCGGGTGTCTCTCAGACAGAACAGATCACCAGTGGTCAAGCGCCTAGCCAGCTTGCTGCTGCTACTGGCCTCTAGTGGCACAGTCATTTGCTTCGCCATGTTCAACACCTTCCGCCACCTCTTTTCTGGAGGGGCAAGCTGAATTAAATAGTTTTAATCCAATTTGCTACTTCAGCGTTGTTTAATTCTGCTTCTATCCATATCATAATTTTTGATAATATACAATGTATTTAAGATGATTGTACGATACCCCAAATAACAACGGCCGTTGCAAAATGGGGGATCGAAATAGAAAACAGCGTTCTTTTATGATAGATTGCCGCGTCGTCATTCGACAGTGAGCGCTCATGACAGTCGAACTGCAAGATGCACTCCTCGCAATGACAAAATAATGGCGTATAATTGAATTATGAAAAAAAAGCGGAAAGCCGTTGTTTCGCTCGGTGTTTTTGCGATTTCGATTTGGGCCGTCTTTTTCTATTTGGCGCCAAAGGCCTTGGCGCCGGTGGCAACTATCACATTTCATCAAGCCGAAACGACGGTGACGGAGTCGACTCAAGCAACTACTCCAATCAAGACGACTGAAACTACCTTCACCTTTGCCGGCGATATGATGTTTGACCGCTATGTCAATCACAGTTTCAAAAATATTGGCCTCGAACATATTTTTGATAATCTCAACAAAACATTATTTTCTGATTCTGACATTCGTTTTGCCAATCTCGAGGGGCCAATCAGTTCCGAGCCGATCGCGGATGATTATCCGGCACGCAGTCTGGTTTTCAATATGCCGTCGACGACTATCTTAGCACTAAATGTTTTGAGTTTGAATGGTGTGTCACTTGCCAATAATCACACTCTCAATGCAGAAAATTCCGGTTTTGACACGACAAAACAACAATTAGATTCAGTTGACATCGGATATGCCGGCACGCAAAACGGCTTCAGTGAAGACGGCAGCATCATCAGATACGACACGGCTATTCCGGTCGCCATCATCTGTATCGATTATCTGGCCTATTCAAATAACGTCAAAATCACTGCGGCGATTCAGGCTGAAAAAGCAAAAGGGGAGTTCGTTATCCTCTTTCCGCACTGGGGGACTGAATATTCCCTTACTCACACGACGAGCCAGGAAACCGCTGCAAGGATTTGGATCGATGCCGGCGCCGATCTCATCATCGGTAGTCATCCACACGTTGTCGAAGATATAGATATTTACAAAAACAAACCGATCGTCTATTCGCTCGGCAACTTCGTCTTCGATCAGACATTTTCGGCCGACACCCAGCAAGGTCTGATCGTCAGCGGCACAATCACGACGGACAAATTGGAATTAAAATTTATCCCGATCCAATCGATCAAACTTTATCCACAACTGGCAACCGATGATATTAAAAATAAAGTGCTGACCCGAATTTTGAGCTCGCAAAACCTGGCGCCATTTCTCAATAACGGCGAGACGATTATAGCAGAGCGCTAGATTCTATTTATTGCATATAACTTTCGACAAACTTAGAACCGTCCCATTGATATTGTTTGCTTGTGTTCTCATCTGATGTCAGATCTGAGTTCGGCTTGCCGACGTTTGCTGCAGAGTCAGGATCAATCCAGACCGCAGTAACAATGGATAATCCACTGTGTCTATCGACAACTGTGGAGACCTGTCCTTTAAATAAATCTTTTTTACTGTAGAGTTCTTTTACTTGGTTATTAACCACTCCGTAAATAAAGAAATCAACGAAGCTACCGGTACCTAAATGAGTAAATCTGACTAGTGCATCTTCATTGCCATCACCTGTAAAATCTTTGTAAATTATAGTTTGAAAATCACCAAGAGTAGTTTTTTCACCAGTTAAGTTTTGCAAATTTGTGTTCCGAACCGTGACTGTTTCCACTGAAGTGGTTGTTGCGGTTGTTGTCGTTGTTGAGTCAGTTGAGTTTTTGATCACAGTATTCGCCTCTTCCCACGCCGTTGCCAAAGCTGTTTTTGTATCACTCAAATCCCGACTTATATCATCAATCTGTGTTTGCAGATTGTTTTTGTCCGTTGTTGCTTTTTTGTTGACGACAAAGTACGTCGCACCACCGACGATTCCGCCGGTGACCATTATCGCGATCAATCCCTTAATCAATGGTTTCATTTTGTCTCCCCGATTAGCATTTTATTGTTTTTATTTGTTGCTCCAAGATCACTATTCTCTTTTTGAGCTTCTCGATCTCATTTAATGCGAGATCAGTGTCTTCGATCGTGCGTTTTTCGATGGCATCGAGTCGATGGTTAATATTATCGATCTCGTGCCACAATCGTTCGAAGTTTGAATCTGTCTTTACTTCGAAATTGTCAAATCTTTTTTCAAATTTATCGAATCGTTTTTCCAACCGTTCAAACCGTTGGTCGACCCCTTCGAACCGCTGATCGATCTGATCAAAGCGCTGATCGATACTTACAAATTTTTTATTCACTTCACCAAATTGTTCTGAGACATGACCAAACTCCTTGGCAATCATTATTGCTAAGTCATCGATCGTCATCTTTGAATTTTCTTTGGACATAATAATATTTTAGGTCGAATCGATACAATTTACAATGTCTTATTTCTTTTTAATGCACTTGCACCGGGAAACTTGGCCTTGTCACCCAGCTCTTCTTCGATGCGAAGAAGTTGGTTGTACTTTGCCATTCTCTCCGAACGGCAGGCCGAGCCGGTCTTGATCTGACCGGTGTCGAGACCGACGACGAAGTCGGCAATGGTCGTGTCCTCGGTTTCGCCGGAACGGTGGGAGACGACAGCGGTATATCCGGCATCATGCGCCATCTTGATGGCGCTGATTGTTTCGGAGACCGTACCGATTTGATTTAATTTAATTAAGATTGAATTTGCCACGCCTTCGTCGATACCACGTTTCAATCTTTTGATATTGGTGGCAAAAAGATCATCGCCAACGATCTGAATTTTCTGACCGATCTTGTCGGTTTGCGCCTTGAAACCCTCCCAATCATCTTCGGCGAAGCCATCCTCGATCGAAACGATTGGATATTTTGCGATTAATTTATCATAATATTCGATCATCTCAGCGCTTGTCAGTGATTTATGCTCGGTTTTCAACTCGTATTTGCCTTCCCTATAAATTTCCGTTGCCGCCGGATCAATGGCGATGGCGATATCTTTGCCCGGTGTATAACCGGCTTCTTCAATTGCTTCGACAATTAATTTTAAGCCTTCTTCGTTATTTGAAAGTGAGGGAGCGAAACCACCTTCATCGCCAACGTTTGTATTAAATCCGCGCTCAGTCAGTATTTTTTTCAGAGCATGAAAAGTCTCCGTGCCATAGCGCAGCGCCTCCTTGAAAGTCGGGGCGCCGAGTGGCATAATCATAAATTCTTGCAGATCAGTAGAATTTTGAGCGTGCTTGCCGCCATTCAAGATATTTATCATTGGTACCGGCAATTGCGTCGGTTCGGCGATCTCAGCGATTTTAGAAAAATATTCATAAAGTTTAATTTTTTCACTTTTAGCGGCGGCGTGAGCGAAGGCAAGAGAGATGCCGAGCAGAGCATTGGCGCCAAGATTACTCTTGTTTTCTGTCCCATCGAGATCAACCATTGTGTAATCAAGACTTGACTGATCAAAATCTTTGCCGATTAAATTTTGACGCAAAATCGTGTTGACATTTTCGACCGCTTTCTCGACACCTTTGCCGCCATATCTATCACCGCCGTCTCGAAGTTCGACGGCTTCGTGACTGCCGGTCGAGGCGCCGGAGGGGACAGCGGCACGGCCGAACGAGTCGTCGTCCAGTGTCAGATCGACCTCGACAGTCGGGTTGCCGCGGGAATCAAGAATTTCTCTCGCTTTGATTTCCTTTACTTTCAACATTTTCGCTCCCGGAAATTACTTTTCAAGCAAAAACACAGCTTCGCAAAAAAACATCATTGCGTGACCATGCGAATTCTTGTTTATAGGGCTATATTACACCTTTCGAGGCGGAAATAAAATATCTGAGATTGCCTTGTAAAATCGATTTTGAATTAAGTGGTTCCATCCAGACCCGCTACCTGTGGGGGTAGGGGGCCTGGCGGAGCGGCGGAGACCAGCGCTCCTCATCACTTGATCTCCAGGCCGAGTTCTGCCGGGTTGAACCAGCAGATGGGGTACTCGTCAGCGCCAAAGTAAGCGCGCGCATCTTGGGGGATGGCGTTGTAGTATTGGTAGATAACCGCAAAGCCCTCGGTGATCACCCACCACCTGCCGTCCACCGTGATGGGGGCGAAGAGCTTCCTGGAGACAGGCTCACCCCCCACTCCATACACGCAGAAGTAGGCGTGTCCTTCTCTGCCTAGGCAGAAAGTGTCGCCGGTCTTCAGGTTGGTCTGGCCAAACGATGCGATTCCTTCTGTGAGAAACTCTCCCTGGAGAGTTCTCCGAGGGGGATGGCTGAGTCGATTGCCACGGGATATTGTGAGTTGTGCCGCCATCTCTGGCGACTCCTTTCTTCGGCCTAGAAGCCGAACTTGGTTCGGTCGAGAACACGGACTTTAGCAGTGTCCGTGATGATGTGGTCGGCGCTAGGACCGCAGGTGCCATCGCCTTGTTCGAGCAGCTGATAGACGTGAGGTGGCGTGCGACAGATGTACACCTCTGGCGTATCAGCCGCACAGAAACACTCCCCGTCTCCCAGATCACGACAATGCTTAATCGAAGCTCCTTTGAGCTGATCTGGCGTTGCGATTGTCTGCCCCATTGCGTGAATGCCCTTTCTTGCTTCCTCGTCTCAGATCTGGAGGGGCAATATTGAGTTAAACAAATTTAACCCAACATTGCCGCTTCAGAATTTTACGTCACGAAAAACTATATCTTAGCTTGCTTGGTCATCTGATATTCTTTTATCTTCGAGATAATTATATTAGATGATTTCTCGAGTGTCGAGTTGTTGATCTGAAAAGCGGCTGCCATAGCGTGTCCGCCACCGCCAAAAATCTTGGCGATAGTAGCAACGTCAGTATTTTTGTTGGTCGAGCGAAAGGAGCCATGAACGTCGTTGTCCTTCTCGGAGAGGAGTAGAACAAAATCAACGCCAGCCGCGGTCTTCAGGAGTTCATCGATGACACCAGATGATTCTGTCTCGGCGGCGCTACATTCGAGATAGTCCTTTTTGTAGAGTTGTGACCAGACAAAATGGTCGCCGCGTTCGTCACGAAGATTTGACAAAGCACGGCCCCAGAGACGCAGGGTTGAGAGTGGCTTGGTCTTGTAAATATATTTGATGATGTCTTGCTGACGAGCGCCGAAGGCGACCAACTGCGCAGCCACAGTTAGGGATTTTGGTGTTGTATTATTATTTTGGAACGAATTGGTGTCGGTGATGATGCCGGTAAGCAGAGCCGTAGCGATATCTTCGTCGATAAATTTCGGATCGCCAGTCAGAGCTTCGAGAACGGAAACGAGAACCTCAGAGGTTGATGTCGCAGTCATATCGACTAGATTGATCTTACCGTATTGATCATTTCCAGCATGATGGTCGAGATTGACGACTGGAGTTTCATAAAAAATATCCGGATTTTTCTCGTAGGGCGAGCCAATTCTTTCCAGATCAGTGGAGTCGAGGACGACGATTGTCTCAAAATTGAAAGAACCATCGGCAGCGGTGACCATTTCCTTAGTGAAAGCGCCTTTTGCCGGCGTGACAATAATATTAAGTTTATCTCCGACAACCTTGTACATGACTTTATCAGCCTTTGTCTCTGAGACATCCAGTGAGATGACAAAGTCGCGGCCATTTGTGAAGTTCTGGCTGATTTCCTTGATCTGTGGCATGTATTCGAAAACAATTGGTGCTGGATCGTTGCAAACAGCGACAACGTCCTTGCCAAGTTTTTTTAAGGAAAGATACAAAGCCAAAAGACTGCCGATTGCATCTCCGTCGGGATTTTTGTGGGTGAGGAGAAGAATGCGTTGGCTATTCTTCAAAATCTCTACAACTTGTTGTTTGGGCGATAATTCCATAGCGAATCGCTAAATACAAAAATTTTACAAAACTACTTATAACCACGAAAATACAAACTTTACGAAAATACGAACCAAATGTTTTGTAGTTTAGTATCATTTTGTATTTCGCGGTTGTTTGGCTGTTTGCCGAAACGCTATAATGTAGCACTAAACTGCCCGAAAATCAAGTTAAATGGTTGTAATCACTCACTTTACTGTCGTTGCGAGCCATTGATTTAAGGCTTGCCCCGCCTAGGGGCGCAGGCGGGGTGAAGTAATCAAGGCGCGGCAATCCTTCGACTACGCTCAGGACGGTTCTATCATCAAAGATTGCCGCGTCGCAAGTCACACTCATCGCAATGACAGTCAAATAATGGCACAAGACGATTTACTAAACATTTCTTCCGTTCTCTGCTATTCTAAAACTGTATTCTCTATTCTTAACTTTTAACTCTAATAATATGTATGCACTTATTATGGCGAGTGGACAGGGAACACGACTCTGGCCACTATCGCGAGCCCAGAAACCAAAACAATTTCATTCATTGATAAGTGAGAGAACACTGCTTCAAGAAACCTTCGATCGGGTCAAGCGGAAATTTCCGGTCGACAAGATTTTTGTTGCCGTCACTGAGCAGCACTACAAGATCGCCAAGAAAGATCTGCCTGATTTGCCGAAGCGCAACTTTATCGTCGAGCCGTTTGCGACTGGGACGGCAGCAACTATCGGCCTGGCGTCGACGATGATTCATCAGCAAGATCCGAAGGCCGAGATCATTTGTCTGCCATGCGATCATCTGATCAAGAAGCCGGCCGAGTTTATCTCTGTCCTTGATTTTGCTGAACGAATGATCAACGAATTTCCTGAGGAGATCATTCAGATCGGTATCAAGCCATCATTTCCCGACACCGGTCTTGGTTATATCGAATATGGCGACAAGAAGGACGCCGCCGGTCATTTCAGTATCTATCGAGTGAAACGTTTCGTCGAGAAGCCTGATTTGGAAACGGCCAGAGCTTTCGTCACCTCAGGTAAATTTCTCTGGAATGCCGGCATTTACATCTTCAAAACATCATATCTGCGAGAATTATATGAAAAATATTTGCCCAAGACGGCAGCGGCCTTTGCGATCATTGCCAAGTCATTAAACGGCTACACGACGGCGATGCAGTACAAAAACATTGATGCAATCTCGATCGATTATGGTATTATCGAGAAGATGAAGAATATCCTGGTTATCCCGGCTGATTTTGGCTGGTCGGATATTGGAAACTGGGGCACCTTGCTGGAAAAACTAAGTCAACGGAGTGGTATCGATCTGATCTCTACTGGTCATCATCTCGATATTAAGTCGCGCAATTGCCTGGTCATCTCTCCAGACAGACTGGTTGCGACTGTCGGCCTGAAGGATATAATAATCATAAATACTCCTGATGCATTACTGGTTTGCAACAAAAATGATGCTCAGGAAATTACTAAAATTATCGATAAATTAAAGGCTAACAAAAAAGAACAAAAATATTTATAAAAAAAGGAGCAAGATGTCGGAGAAAAAAATTGACAAAAGCATTTTCAAGGCTTATGACATCAGAGGTGTCTATCCAGAATCCATCAACGAGGAGTTGGCCTACGGTATTGCCCAGGGTTATGCTGAAATCATTAAACCAGATGGCAAGATTGCCGTCGGCTACGATGTACGGACGATGTCGCCTGCTCTACATGCGGAGGTGGTCAAAGGTTTGACTGATGCTGGTATCGATGTTGTCGATATCGGGCTGATCTCGACTGAGATGCTTTATTTCGCTGTCGGTCAATACGGCTATGCCGGTGGTATCACTGTCACCGCCTCGCACAATCCCAAGGAATATTGTGGCATGAAGATGGTCAAGGAAAAGGCAATGCCGATCACCGGTGAGACTGGCATTATGGATATTCGCGATTTCTGTGCGGAAGGACGCCGACTGAACGCGGAAAAACGCGGGAGCGTCGAGAAAAAAGACATTATGGCTGATTTTGCTAAATACTGTGTAGAGTTTGTTGACGCCTCGAAGATTAAGCCGACTAAATTAACCATAAATCCAAACTTTGGCTTTGAGGGTGTGGTTCTTAAAGAGGTGATCAAGGCGGGCAATTTGCCGATCGAAGTTGTCGGGATAAACGACACACCAGATGGCAATTTTCCAAAAGGTCGCCCCGATCCATTTCTACCAGAAAATCGACCGGAATTTATCGAGACAGTCAAAAGCTCGCAGAGTGATCTCGGTGTCGCCTGGGATGCTGATGCTGACAGAGTATTTTTCTGCACTAGATCGGGACAATTTGTCGAGCCATACTACACCAATGCCGCGCTGATCGCCTATATGCTCACGAAAGATCCCGGCGCCACTATTATCTATGACCCTCGCTATACTTGGGCGCTGATCGATAGTGCCGAGGAAAATGGTGGCAAGGCGGAGATCTGCCGTGTCGGTCACTCATTTATTAAATTAGCAATGCGCGAATCAAATGCCTTCTTTTCTGGCGAATCAAGCGGTCATACTTATTTCCGCGATTTCTGGTACGCTGATTCAGGCATTATTCCACTTCTCGAAGTCTTGGAAATGCTTGGGTCAAGCGGCAAGACACTCGACGAGACTCTGGCGCCGTATTATGCCAAATATTTCATTTCTGGTGAGTACAACAACAAGGTCGCTGACAGTGATGCGATATTGAAAAAAATTGAAGCCAAATATTCTGATGCCGAGATCAGCAAACTCGATGGCCTCTCGATCGAATACGCTGATTGGCGCACCAACATCCGCACTTCCAACACCGAGCCGCTGATGCGTCTAAATGTCGAAGCCAAATCAAAAGAAAAAATGGAAGAAAAAAGAGACGAATTATTGGCGATAATTAAGGAATAAAAAGTCGGAGAGTAATTATGGGTGAAATTCCAAGGGGTGATGATGAAAATATATCAAAGCCTATTTTGCCTGAGGAAAACACAGACGCTGATACGAAAGAAGCGGAGGCAGCTGAAAGATCCCGCTTTGGGGAAATGGCTATAGGAATGACGGGGTTTGTGGGTGACTATATTGAGCTACTTGTAGGACCGTCGCCAGCTTTACAGGCTGTTTCTGTGAACAATCTCATGGAGTCAGCAGGCGAAGAAAGAAAATTTTCAGAACTTTCTGGTAGGGAAAAGGGGATAATATTAGCAGTGCTTATCCGTATCGATGAAGAATTGGCTACTCGTCGTGCCAAAGATCCTAATTTTCCAGAAATCGAAACTGAATTTTATGATGCAAGCGGTCGAATACAAAAAGGTATTGCAATAACCAAACCGGTTGAGTTTTTGGAAAGCCTGATTGACATCCAGCTTGTTGTAAAAACTACTGAAGGGGCAGGCGAAGTGGAGGAACGATCGCCTGAGCTAACCGATGAGGAGCAACAACTCCAGGAAGCCTATCGACTAATGGAAATTTTGATTTCTACAAATATCGGCGATCTCGAGACAACAGTGTCTGGCTTTGTGAGCGAACATCCCGACGGTGGGACGATAGCCATGACATTTGACGGTGAAATCAATTCGACCTATGTAAACAAGCTAGATCTTGGTCGGATGACCAAGTTTATGATGGACCAGAGTGCCGAATTTGCAGAAGGAACTGAAATAATTGAACTCAAAAAGCGTTTTGAAAGGGGACGAAACAACCCACATGTTATAAAAATCTCCATTAAGATTGCGGGGCTAGAAGCAGACAGTGCAGCAGAGATAGAAATTGACGAGGCTTGGCTTAACAGCGTAAATAAATTATTGGATACTTCGTCAGAAGAATATTTTAATACTCCATTTATCAACGGAGTAGCTTCGGTTCATGATTTTGCCATAATAACTTATGGCCGTGATTTTCCGACCGTTGAGAAGATGTCTGCAAATCACAAAGAATCACTACTAAAACAGGTTAGTATTTGGGCAGATCAATATCCAATGCTTGAATTTAGAGTAATTTTGGTTAGTGGAGATGAAAAAAGATTTTTTCCGGATGAGAATTATAATCCCGAAGAAGTTAGTGATGTTTTAGTTATCAGAGGCGAGAGAGAATATGATCCAGAAGAGAAAGAGTTAATTACTGAATTGCCAATAACCCTGCATGGTGTTTGTGCATATTGTGGCAACGAAGAGACTGTTTCTGGAACAATTCAATATTTCGAAGATGACAATAACGGAGATTTTATTTTTGAAGACGATAAAGGAGAAAGAAGGTTCCAGTACGCAGAATATGATGATGAATATGGCTGGGGAATTGTGATCCGTTGTGACGGCGTCGGTAAAGAGCCAAAAGCTGGATTTGACGGACACACGACAGATTGTGCCACTCTTTATTTAATCGGCAAAGCTGAAGGGCAAGAATAATTGCTCTTGCAAAATCAAACCCTGGCCGACTCTTTACACCCAAGCGCAAATGTGATAGAGTTTTTAGGTAATCACGAATTAAGTCTACAAATTACAAATCAGATACAAATATACAAATTATTTGTATCTTCGTAAGCAATTTGTAGAATTTTGGAAACTATTTATGCCAATTATCAAATCAGCCAAAAAAGCTCTTCGTGTCAGTATTAGAAAACACGAAATTAATGACGCCACTCGCGCCAAGATTAAAAGTGCTGTCAAAGGTGTCAAAGTCGGGACAAAAAGCAACGACAAAAATATTGACGAACTTTTGAACAAAGCCTACCGAGAGCTCGACATTGCCTCGAAGAAAAACGTTATTCACAAAAACAAAGCTTCTAGACTTAAGTCTCGACTAGCCAAGTCAATTGCCAAAATCGCTGACGCTCCAGTCGAAAAAAAGGCCAAAAAAGCGGTGGCAAAGAAAACAACCAAGAAAAAATAGGCAAACACCTTGTTAATATTCTATTCTCGATATTCAAAAAAATCCGGACAACTTCCGGATTTTTTTAATTAAGACATTTATGTTTTAGTAATTTGGGATTTGATTAGACCTGCCTGCCGGCGAGGCAGGAATTAGAACTTAGAAATTTGGATTTTCCTGCCGAAGGCGGGTTACATATCGCTAGTCAGTTGAAAGGTTGGTAAGAGGCGAGAGATGGCTTTGCCTCGGATGAAACGTTTGCTGACTGGGCCGAAATAGCGTGAATCATTGGAATTTGGTCGGTTATCGCCCATGACAAAATATTGATCGGATGTCAGCGTCCAGATTCCATCAGGATCAGTGCCGACACTATAATTCAGATACTCCTCATCTTTCTTGGCGTTGTTAATAAAGACCTGTTCGTCCTTGATCTCTATTTTTTCGCCCGGTAGACCGACAATCCTTTTCACATAAGTCTTGTTTGTCGGGTCGCCAGGGTAACTTAGTACGATGATGTCGCCACGTTGTGGCGTCGTATCGTTGTAGATATTTTTATTCCAGAAAATCCAGTCCCCATCTTTGAAAGTCGGTGACATCGAAACGCCGCTGACCACAAAGATGCTAACAAAAAATGTATTGACTATGGCTAGAACGACTAAGATTAAGACTAACCATTTTGTCAAATCAAAAACGATGCCGCCGCCATATATAAGCTTATAAAGCCAAGACTCCGAGCTGACATCTACATTTATTTCCTGTGGCGCGGCTACTGCGCCTGTCATAATTTCCATATTTTCCTCACTATTCAAAACCTGGTTCCTTCAGGCTGGCTAAACTTCTAGCGACATACGAGACGATCGGGAAGAGTGACAGGCAAAAATCTTGCAGACCCTGACTAAGTTCGTCCGAAATATACCATTTTGGTAAGACAAAATCCTGTTCCGAAAATCTTTTTGCCCAGGCGACTTCGCAATCAAGGACGATTGCATAGGGCAAGTATTTTTGGAAAAGTTCCTGATTTTCAAATGAAAATGGCATCTTTTCTGGATTTGACAGATATTTTCGGAAAGCGAGCCAGTTGCTCATCATTTCCTGTCCAATTGTTGTGCGATTTGGGATTCTGCGAGCAGTCACAGTGATGATCAGACCAGATAGCATCATGCCGGCCCAAAAGAATAAAATATACGGTGGATTGGTAAAGATGAGCATGCTCAGCAAGAAGCAAACCAGTCCGATAAAAAACGCCCCCATGCCGATTATCTGATATTTGCGATGGACTCGCTGGGGATTTGTTTTGAAATAGCCAAGACGAGTCGACAAAACATAAATTCCAGAAGCAACAAGTGAAATTTTCTTGCTGTAAAGATGATTGTTGATACGTTGCTCGATCTCGGCGCTATCAGAGACGATGCTGGCTCTAAAGATCTTTGAAAGTAAGACTTTTTCGTACGACAGGAGACGTTGATCATATTTATTTTTGACAAAAGCGAAATCCCTTTCTTTGTCAAGAATATAGATGTCACCTCTCTCAGCCAAGTCGATCAAAGTCGCTGCGATCTCACGCGGTCCGACATTTTGATGATAAAGCACCCCGGCGATAGCCGGCGGCAATGCCATCGGCGGTGAATCAGTCTCTTTGTCTGGAATATCGATCTTTTGTTGTTTTGATTCGACCGTGATAAAGCCGATCATAAAGATGAGTGTGAGTATCGGCAAAGCAAGAGCGATGATGTACCAAGCCGATGATTTAATATTGGCAATGGCGTCATAGAGCTTGAAAAGTAGCGGCGGGTCAACTGTCCCAGGTGGCATATTTATGATGATCGAGAGAGTGGAGTCAGGTCCTACTCCGGAGGCGTAATAATCGATGGCCCTGTCGCTAATTGCGGCAACACTTGTAGAATCGACACCATGGATACCCTTGATCTCGTAGATAGACGATTTGACAACACTTTTTGGCAAGGTCACAAGGACATGAACAGAATCATAGCCGATGCCAGCATTGTCCAAGATGGGCAAAATTAATTCATCGCTTGAGCCGGATGTGTCGATATGTTGTTTCAATTTTTGTCCATCGACAATAACGCTGCCGTCGTCGGCAATTTTCAGGGCGATCGTCAAATCAGCTGAGTCGGTTGGTGGCGTGTATTTATTTGTGTCAGCCGAAAAAGTCTGAACACTGGTATAGCCAACACCAAGCACAGCAAAAAGGAAAGCAAAAACTGCTAACTTTCGCCAATAAAAATTTACTATCGGATGTTTCCGGCGGTTTTTTTTCGGCACTGCCTTTTATCCCTCCAAGTTTTTTTCACTTTAACTAATTTTACCACTTTTGCAGAAATCAACAAAGAGCAAAACAAGGGCATTTTCGACTTCTGTCTCGCTTGATTTGAGCGCACTGTCGTAATCTTCAAGCTGGCGATAAAAGTTTATCAATTCTTCTAATGAAATTTTGCGAACCGCTGCCTCGGTTTTTCTGACGACAAAGGGGTGCAAGCCGGCACTTTTGGCAATATTTCGCTCACCGCGGTCGGCCAGATCTTTGACGATGATCATATTGCGAAATTGGTAGATGACAAGATTGAACACCATCATCAAATCATCGCCGTTTTTAATAAAAGCATTTAAGAGCTCGATCGCCCGCTTGCTATTTCCAGCGGCGAGAGCGTCAGTCAAGTCAAATATTTTGAGTTCGATATTCGGCTCGACCAACTGTTCTATGTCATCGATCGTAATTTCATTTCTTTTTTCAGAGGTCGCAAAAGCGGCCAATTTTAGAATTTCGTTTTGTAGTCTCCAGAGGTCCGGGCCGACATAGAGAGTAAGTTTTGCAGTCGCTTGATTGCTGATACTCACCTTCGCAGCGGCAGTTTTGGAAGTGACAAAACGACGCATTGTTGTCTCGTCGACCGGTGCGTAGTGCTTGCTTTGGGCGTTCTTGATCAGAAATTTATACAGCGCATCTCGAGCATCGGGTTTGCCTTCGTCAACAAAAATAATTTCCGATGTTTCCGGTAATTTTTCGAGAGTAGAAATTATTTTTTTGCGCAGGTCAGCGTTTTCTTTTTCGATTAGTAAATTTCTGACAACAGTCAGCTTCTTGTCGCCGAGAAAAGGCATCGATAGTACTGCATCGGTAAAATTCTCCATCGTCAGTTTGCCAGCCTCTAATTTATTCACATTTAGATCGGTCTTTTGTTTTTCGATAAAATCAGCGACAATTTTTGCCGCCATAATCGAAACAGAATATGTGTTTTCGCCGTAGAGAAATTTAATCATTGTTAATTTCTAATTATTCTAATTAACCTAAGCTCTAAACAAATCACAATTCCCAAATTCCAAACCCCGAAAATTTCCAGTCTTGACCGTTGGTGCTTGGGTATTTTTTAGAACAATTAGAAATTAGGTCAATTAGGTTAATTTTCCTTACTCCAATTATCTCCAATCACCACATTTGCCTCGATCGGGACGCAAAGAGTGACGACATTTTCCATCGTTTCTTTGACCAATTTGGCGATTTCTTTGACTTCTTTCGTCGGTGCCTCGACAACCAATTCATCATGAACAGTCAATAGCAGTCGCGGCCTGTAGTCGCTGAGTACAGAGTACTGAGTACTGAGTACTTTGTTCACTTTGATCATCGCCAGTTTCAGAATCTCTGCTGCCGTTCCCTGCACCGGTGAATTGATGGCAATCCGCTCATCCGCTTCGACAAGGAAGCGCAGGTGCGACTTGAGATTTGGCAGATAACGGCGTGTGCCGAAAAGTGTCTTGACGTAGCCCTTGTCGTGTCCCATCGAGATCATCTCGTTGATATAATTTTTGATGCCGATGTGAATATCAAAATAATTTTTAATATATAGCGATGCTTCATCCATTGAGATACTGAGAACCTGAGACAGGCCGTAAGGTGTTTGCCCATAGACGATGCCAAAATTGACCGCCTTGGCCTTGCGTCGCTGATCGGAGGTCACCTTATCTTGCGAAACGTCAAAGATTTCTGCGGCTGTTCGAGCGTGGATATCCTCACCTTTCCTAAATGCTTCAATCATCGCCCTGTCCTGCGCCAGGCAAGCGACGACACGGAGCTCGATCTGGGAGTAATCCGCTGAGATCAGTTTCATCCCCTTGTCGGCGATAAAGGCGCTTCTGATCTTTTCGCCATATTTGCCACGAATCGGGATATTCTGCAGATTCGGTTCGGACGAATTTAGACGACCGGTCGAAGTTTCCATACCGTAGGTAGTGTGTAAGCGGGAATTTTCGTCGGCTAAAAGTGGCAGTGGCTTGAGATAAGTCGAGATTAGCTTGGCAATCTCACGGTACTCGAGAATCAGAGGAATAATTTTGTGTTGATCTTCGATTTTTTTCAATTCATTGGCTGCCGTTGAAAAGCCGCTTTGAGATTTTTTTAATCCTTCCGTCGGCAATTTCAATTCATCAAAAAGGACGCCAGCCAATTGACTCGGCGAGGCAACATTGAAATCATGCCCAGCCAAAGTATGAATATTTCTTATCAATTTATCTAATTCCAAGGCCAAGTTTTTTTCAAGTTTGGCAAAAACTTTGACATCAAGTTTGATACCGGCTTTCTCCATTTCACGCAAAACAGGCTGAAGTTGTTTGTCAATTTCTTCGGCCGAAATATTGGGAGTTTTGATGCCGAGACTATTTGCTTTTTGAATTAGTTTGTCCATGGTTTTTTTCTTCTTCTCTCTGAGTGGTTCTCCCCCTGGCCGAGGGACAGCTACGGTCACAACAATGATAGCTGTTTATCTTTCTCTTGTTGTTTTTTTGCGGTCTCTGTTTTTGTCGGATCGGATTTTTCGATACCGAAGCGACGTAGGAGCGAGTGAAATCGCATCTTCTTGAAATACTCTATTACCTTATACTTATCATAATCGCCCCAGGCACAATCTTCAAGCTTGAAATCAAGTGGCACGTCGCGTCGGATGGTCGCCAATCTTTGTGAGAGGAAAGCCTGATCCTTGTTCTCGATCAATAATCCGATAATCCGTGGTTTGATATTTAATTTTTCACTCAGATTTATTAGGTTTTGGTCATTAAGATTTGGAATTTGATTAGAAATTAGAAATTCGGATTTAGAAATTAGTCCGGCACTTTCTAAAGCCTCAGCCAATTTCTCGTACAAACTTCGCAATGTATCAAAAGACTGCAAAAGTGTTGTTGCTGTCTTGCCACCAATCCCAGGTACTCCGGGGATATTATCCGATGGATCGCCGGCCAGGGCCTTTAGATCGATGAAATCCTCCGGTTGGAGATTCCACTCATTTTCAATTTCGGCGCGTCCGACAACTTGAGCGTTATTAAGCCCGTGTTTTAAGTTGTAAATAAAGACATCGCCATTTACCAACTGAAACGCATCCTTGTCGCCAGTGACGATGTAAATTTTTAGACCAAAGTCTAAAGTCGAAGGACCAATGCTCTTGGTGGATTTTTTATCGAGATCTGCCTTTCGTCTTTCGTCTTTCGTCTTTCGTCCTGTTGAGCAAAGCTCAACAATTGTCCCAACGATATCATCTGCTTCAAATCCCTCTTTTTCATAAACAGGAATATTCAAACTCTCTAGCAGTTCGCGGACACGGGGGATCTGATCGTAAAGTTCCTGGTCGGCCTTGACTCGTGTCGCCTTGTACTCCTTATATTCTTCATGCCGAAAGGTCGGACCGGCCAGGTCAAAGGTGGCGGCGATGAAGTCAGGCTTCAAATCTTCCAGCACCTTGATCAAAGTCGTGGTGTAGCCATAAACAGCGTTTGTCATCTCACCACCGGGCATAGACATAGTCTTCGGCAGGGCATGATAAGCGCGGTGAATTATGGCATTGGAATCAATCAGCACCAATGTTTTTGTATCTTCTTTGTGTTCATCCATATTCCAATCATATCGGAAAAATAGATAAATGAGAACAACACCCACATATATGTTAATACTATTAGCATTTGCTCTGAACAGTTTTTTTGCATATAATAAGTTCAAGTATTAATTTGTAAGGAGCTAGTGATGGCCGAAGAAGCAAAGGAGAAGTTAGTTGTTGCAGACAGTTGTATCGGTTGTGGTACCTGCGAAAATATTGCGCCGGAGTATTTCGAGGTCAAGGATGACGGTATGAGTCATGTGAAAAAAGATTATGATGAAAAGGATAAAGATATTATCGACGAAGCGATCGATAGCTGTCCGGTGCAGGCGATCACGTTAGAGTAATAAGGTTTATTTGAACACGGATCTTATTACACGGACTGACATGGTTAAAATCGGATGTCGTTTCAAATCTGTTGGTTGGCGGAGAGAAATCACACGTGCGGAAGGATCTCTCGCCTCGCTCAGCCCACCTCGACGGTGGACTCGCGATGGGTCGAGATGACAGAGTAAAAGGTGGGGAAATATGTTACTGTTTTTTACTTGGTGGTATAACGAAGAGCTAAAAAACGTTCTCAAATATTTTGAGACATTTTTCGAGTACCTCTTCGACCTCTTTTCTGTTCGAATTTGTTTCTCAACTCTTTTCGCCGTCTGGCGACGTGACAAAGTCAACTACAAAGGCTTGCCTATCAAGGACATTTTTCAGGCCTGGACGATGAACATGGCTTCGCGCTTGGTCGGGGCTGTCGTCAAGATATTCACAATTTTTGCCTATTTACTGGTTGCGATTTCGTGTCTAGTTTTTGTCATAGTTTTTTTGCTAGCTTGGCTAATGTTTCCGCTAGTTATTTTGGCATTGATTTATCTCGGCATCAAAAATATTTTAGGACTTTAATGGATAAAAACTTGACAGTTCAAACAAATGGCACGGCGATTCAGAAAGCCGTCAATCTGGAAAAAATATCTTCCAACTTTTTGGCAAAGGTTATATTTTTTATGATCTATCCGGCTGGTATTCTCTCGGTGATTTATATTTTTCTAGTCAATTTTTCCCCAAATGCGATCGTTGGTGTCGCTAATACTTGGCTTGGTGTGGCATATTTACTGCTGGCTGTTTTCTTAATGTTTTTAGCAATCAAGTCTTTCTTTGTTCAAAGATTGAAGAAAATTCCAATCGGAGCTCTGAGCGAACTGAAGGAAAGTCTGGCCAAAAACGAGCCGGTCAATCTTTTCGCGGTTTTCTCTTTTGGTCTAGCCAAGGCAACATCATCCTTGTTTTCAAATAAAAAAATTGAGTCCATAACACTAAAAGAGCTGAGTCAGCATTTGTTACGGGCGGACGATATGTCTTTTATCAATTTGCGTCTCGGCCTGAATCCAGCTGATGTTGCAAACGCTATAGAAAACGATCAAAAAGTCGCCGATGTTTTGTTGGCTGCCGTTGATATTGCCATCGCCGACAACCACAATGGTATTTGTTCTGGCGATCTTTTTCTTTCCCTCTATCAGGCTTCGGCTGGGCTGAAAAAGTATCTTCAAAATTTTCAGGTCGAAGCGACTGATATCAAAAGTCTGATCGATTGGCAAAACAAAGTCACGGCAGAGTTGGAATTGCGACAGGGCATCTTCAACGCAAACGGTTTTCGTTTTAGTGGTGGCGTTGGTAAAGACTGGTCCTTTGGCTACACTGTTTTTTTGCGGCAATTTTCTATCGATCTGACTGAATCGATCAAAAATTATGGACTAGGACTAGAGATTATCGGTCGCGACAAAGAGATCAAGCAGATTGAAGATGCGCTTTCTCGTGGTGCTGGTGCCAATGTTATTTTGGTCGGAAACGCCGGCATCGGCAAACACACCACAGTCCTTGGTTTTGCCAAGAAGGTGATCGAGGGCAATGTCCCGCGTGGAATTGCTCACGATGATGTTTTACAAATTGATACTCAAGCCTTAATCGCTGGTGTGACCTCTGAAGGTGATATCATCCAGCGTTTTTCGACCTGTCTTTCGGAGGCGGCGGAGGCTGGAAACATCGTTGTTTTGATTGAAAATATTGATAACCTTTTTTCTGTCAAAGGTGTTGGCACAGCCGATCTGACTGCGGTGATGACGCCGTTTCTGGAAAGCGGGGCGATGCATATCATTGGTACCAGCGAGGTCGGACCGTACAATGAATATATCGTTGCCAACACATCTCTGTCCAATCATTTCGTTCGCATCTCTATCGAGGAACCAAGTCAGGACGAATTGGCCAAGATTCTCGAGGACACAGCTCCCATCGTCGAGTCACGAACCGGCTCCATCGTCACCTTTGAGGCGATCAAAGCGGCGATCAAATTTGCTGCCAAATACCTAGTCAATCTGACGGAGCCGGAGCGTTCGATCAATCTGCTCGAAGGTGCGGTCACGAGGACGACGACCGAGCGGGGCAAGACTATTATCACTGATTCTGACGTCTCAGATTATATTTCTGAGAAATTCGAGTTGCCGGCGGCTCAAGCAGGGGAGAAGGAAAAAACCAAATTGCTGAATCTAGAGAAGATTATGCACGAATCAGTTATCGGCCAGGACGAAGCGATCAAGGCAGTTTCCAGTGCGATGCGACGAGCTCGGGCTCAGGTGACTGATTCACCGAAGCCGATCGGGTCTTTTCTTTTTCTCGGTCCGACCGGTGTTGGTAAGACAGAAACAGCCAAGGCGTTGGCGCGTGCGTATTTTGACAATGCCAGTAATATGACTCGTTTTGATATGTCAGAGTATCAGACCAGGGCTGATATTTACCGTCTGATCGGGACAAAGGACGAGGCGGGAAATCTGACGACCTTTGTGATGGAAAAGCCTTTTTCACTTTTGCTTTTTGATGAAATAGAAAAAGCCGACCCCGATATCTTGAATTTGTTTTTGCAAATTCTCGATGAAGGTATCTTGACCGATGGTCGTGGTCAAAAGGTGTCCTTCTCCAATACGATCATCATCGCGACGTCCAACGCTGGCTCTGATGTCATCAGCCAAACGCTTGGTCAAAATGCCAATTATGACCAACTCAAGAACACTTTGTCTCAATATTTGATCGAACAGCATCTTTTCAAACCGGAATTACTTAATCGCTTTACCGGTGTAATCGCGTTTTCGCCACTTGATCAGAAGATGATCGGAGAAGTGGCAAAGCTCTTGATTGCCAATTTGCAGGCGACTGTTCTGAAAAACAAAGATATTAAAATTGAAATTGCCCCCGATGCCATCGAATTTCTAGCTCAGGCCGGTTTCGATCCCAAGATGGGTGCTCGACCGATGCAGCGTGTCATCTCTGACAAAGTCGAAAATATGCTGGCAGAAAAAATCCTTAAGAACGAGATCAAAAAGGGGGATCAACTAATCATCACTAAGGAGATGATTAGTTAGTACCGAGTACCGAGTACCGAGTACCGAGTACCGAGTACCGAGTACCGAGTACCGAGTACCGAGTACCGAGTACCGAGTACTGAGTACCGAGTACCGAGTACTAACCCAAAGGTTCAAAGAGATGTCTATTCGGTTAATGATTTAATTAATCCGGCCAAAAGCTTAGAAACTTCGATAGACTTATCCGATAAATCTCTAAACTGATCATTAGAGATGTATTTTAGATCAAGTGCTAAATAGAGCATCGATTGAACTTCTCCGCATGAGCCCTTTGAGATATACAAAAAGTGTCGGAATTGTTTCTCGCCTTTTCTCTCAAAACCCTCGGCGATGTTGTTCATAATAGAAACGACAGCTCGTAGAATCTGGTCTTTGAAGGAATAATCCTTGAGATTTCGAAAAGTTTTATAGCACTCAACGACCAATGTCCTTGATTTTTGCCAAGCTATAATATCTTCGAATTTACAAAAAGCCATTTTGCCCCCACTCGGTACTTGCCACTTATAACTCAGTACTCAGAACTTGTGCCTTGCTAATTGCTCGTTCCTCGGTACTTGCTACTTATGTATGTAGATCTGCGTTCCGATTTCTGTCCAATTGTAAACTGCTTCGGCTGGGCCGATGCCGAGGCGGATACAGCCATGAGAGACGGGGATACCGAGATGGTCAGCACCTTCCTTGTAGCCATTCGGCCACTCTGGTAGTTCGTGCAGACCCCAGCCGCCAGCCTTGAATTCTTCCCACCAAGGCATCCAGAGACCGGCGGAACTACTCCAGCGACGCGGACTCTTGTTTAGAATAGAGAAAGTACCGGTCGGTGTTGGCATTGATGCCTTACCGGTGGAGACGGTCGTGCAATCGACCAAATTTACGCCTTCGATTCGGCACAACTTTTGTGTAGCTAGGTTTACATCAATATATTTTCCGTCAAAACGACCCAAGACTACTCCTTCGCCGGGAATCACCCTTGTTTCTTTTGCTGGAGTTGTTGTTGTCGTCATGGCGACAGTAATAGCACTATTGTTCACTTGGCTATTTAAACTCGCGATAGCCCCATCTTTGTCCAGAGAGATGCCGTCGCGACCAGGATCGATAATTTCCCCGGTGTTGGCATTGACCTTTTTCTGGAGCATTCCGACTTCAAAATTTTTGGCGATGATATTTAAATAAGCCTTCACTTTATTGCTATTGAATTGTGCCAAAGTTTGATCGTTTGTCGACACAAATTCGATCCAAGCGCCGACTTGCGTAGTGGTCGGCGAATACGATTTGCCGTTGTATACAAAGTTGTATTTCTTGGTCAATAAATTTGTTGCTTGTTGTTTGGCCTGGGTAAAATCGGCGTCAGATATAGTCGGCGGTGTCATCGAAGCAGCCAAACTGATAATATTTTTATCCGTGCTAGCCAAACTTATCAGAGAGTCCCTCAATTGTTCTGTGCTGACTGTCACACCACTCGTACTGTTTTGCAGGATGACTTGACCGTTTTGGATTGTCAGAGCCGCATCCTGTGGTGTGACGTTTAGCTGAGCGACGGCGATGTCGACAAACTGTTTGTATTTTTCCTGACTCATTGCCGGAGTCGCAGCCAGGTTGTTTTTCTGAAACAAAGTGAGTGTAGAGGTTTTGATCTGGTGCCAGAAGGAGCCGGTTCTGCCGATTGCGTAGCTTTGATCGATAATTTTGGATTGATCAAAGGTCATACCGGTGTCAGCCAGAGTTGCGCCCACACTCTTGCTGTCGGCGGAGATGATGATCTTGCGATTGAGCAAAGTTCTTATCTCGCTGTCAAGCAAATATTTTGCCTGAATTTTGGTCTTGCCGCTTAAATTGATTTCCCCAAAATAAATATTTTTGTATATCTTACCGGCGTAAACTTTTTGATAAGTAAAAAGCGTGGCAACGCAACTGCCAAGCAATAAAGTGATGAAGAGTAGAAACATCAAAAAGATTTTTTTTGTTTTCAGACGCATAAATAAAACTTCAAGTTCATGAGCTTTTATTCATTATATCAAGACCTGAAAAAAGTGACAACAAGACAAAATAAAAAGGCCCTCCTTCGCGTTTATTCTAAAACGACTACGGACGGCAACCTTCTATTACTGTGCTGAGTTGTTTTTATCTATGCAGTGGCCGTGCCAACCGTAGTCTCGGTTCCGAAGGAAACGAGCGAAGGTTGGTGGGCCTGGCAGGGTTCGAACCTGCGACCAAGCGGTTATGAGCCGCCTGCTCTAACCACTGAGCTACAGGCCCTCTTGAAAATTTCTAAATCCTAATTTCTAATTAAATCTCAAATTACAAATTTAAATTACCTAAACTTTATCAGAATTTAACCATCAATTCAATTGAAAGCATATCAAAACACACAATCCTACAAATAACCCTTGACAAAAGGTGTTGTATTTGATATACTCATATAATTTCAAAAAATAAGTATGAAAAAGTCATACCAAAATGTTAAGTCAGAGAGAAGTTAAACCTCACCTGACCTCTCCTTGAAAAGGAGAGGAACCAAATGAATACCAAAAGCCACAAATTTAATAAACTTGTAATTTCAGCCGCCGTCATGGCGGGAATTTTTGTTGTCAATGCCGGCACTGTCCTCGCCTCTGATATTACTCCGGCAAATGTCGAGTATCTGGTCAATTCTGAGCGGACGTACTACGGTTTACATCCGCTCAAAGTTGATACAGCTCTAAACACCGCGGCACAAACAAAAACCACTGATATGCTCAGACGTAACTACTTCGATCACTTCGCTCACGGACTTTCCCCGTGGGATTTTATTGAAAAAGCCGACTATAATTATCTTTATGCCGGTGAAAATCTGGCAATGAATTTCCAAACATCCGAAGGTATGGTCAGTGCCTGGATGAATTCGCCGCTTCACCGTGCCAACATCCTCAATCCCGACTATACAGACATGGGTATTGGTGTCGTAAAGGGTGTCTACAGTGAAAATGGCGAGGTGAGCGACACAATCATGGTTGATAATATGTTTGGTCGTCGCAAGCCAGCAATCTTGGAAGCCTTCAACAAATTTATTTCAAAAATTGCTGAAATGTATAAATTTTAAAAAGGACAAACTTAACAAACCCCACCCCTGCCTCCCCTTGAAAAGGGGAGGAGATGCCTGTGGATAAGTCAAAAAGTATGCTCCCTCCGAGCATATTTTTTGATAGTTGACAGTGTGAAGAGTTCATATATACTTAGAACCACGACCAGAAGAGCTTATGATTTTTTCAGAAAAAGTATGAAAAAGTATGAAGATTATGGGCACCAAACTTCTAGTCGGAAACATCAACACCTGATACTTTTAAGCCATTTCGGTTTGAGAGTCCAAACAAACAGTTTCATAGTGATCCTTGTTGTTTTTCTGTCTAGTTCTTGATGCTCATTGCTGTGCTAATGTAAATTTTCTGATCTTCTAGTTCTTCTCAATACACAGAATTTAGTTTCTACTAATTGTTACCTTGAGTGCGAGTTTTCTTTTTGTTCTTTCTAGAAACTCGGTACTCGGAACTTGTCCTTGTAAAAGTGTGTTTGCAGATCTTCATGGTTCTACTCGGTACTCGGAACTCGGTACTTGCTACTATAAATAAGTTTCTTGCCAGAGGGGCAGCAGGCATTTTTGGCTTGTTGCATTGCTGTGCTAACTATTCTTGTTGCTCTCTTGGAGGGAAATTATTAGTGGACGAAATAGAACGGATTTATAGATATTTTGTCATTGTTTTATCGCGTGTTTCTGTTTATTAAAAATTGAAAATTGCAAAATTATAA
>Ga0172379_10003299_pt1 | contig 26083 bp, 18 predicted proteins | sample GrowelOW334metaG_FD_119756 | JGI IMG/M metagenome (GOLD analysis project Ga0172379, IMG submission 119756) | Groundwater microbial communities from an aquifer near a municipal landfill in Southern Ontario, Canada - Groundwater well OW334 metaG | ecosystem: Environmental > Aquatic > Deep...
CATATGGGACTGACCAGTTTTATCTGGTAGGAAGTGGGGACGACGTCAAGTCAGCATGGCCCTTATGTCCTGGGCTACACACATGCTACAATGGAGCCGACAATGGGTTGCCAAGTGGTAACATGGAGCTAATCCCATCAAACGGCTTCTAAGTGGGGATTGAGGGCTGAAATTCGCCCTCATGAACGCGGAATTGGTAGTAATCGCAGATCAGCTATGCTGCGGTGAATACGTTCTCGGGTCTTGTACACACCGCCCGTCAAGTCAGCAAAGTTGGGGGCACCCGAACACTGCGCGAAGTAGTGGAAGGTGACACCAGCGATGAAGATTAAGTCGTAACAAGGTATCCCTACTGGAAGGTGGGGATGGATCACCTCCTTTCTAAGGAGTTTCCAAAAAACACCTGGTTTTTAAACTCGCAGTTTTTCCATAATTAAACTGGTTTCGTTTCCGGTCGGATCTTGGTTATCAAAGTTAAAAAAACCCGCTTTTAATTAAGCGGGTTTTTTAGTGGAAGAAATATTTTATTATTTTCTAGTCCAACGTTCTCTAGAAACATTTATCACTTTTTCTCTATTTTGGTTAACAGATTTGGGTAGGGGAAGAGTTTGTGCTAGGAAAGGTCTTGTTGATTGTCCATCTATTGTCATTTTGGTGGCAATTTGAAAGTTGGAAAGATTTACTAAATCATTTTCACTAAATACTTCTGCAAATTCTTTGTTTAATATCGCAGCATCTGAGGCCCCAATTGCAAAAGATATTATTGTTCCGGCATTTCCTAAGATTGCTTTCTGCACCTCTTCAGGAATTTGAGCCATATATTGATTAGCAAGCATAATATTTAATCTGTATTTTCTGGCCTCAGAAAGAACCTTAATAAAGCTTCTTGTGGCAAAATTTTGAAATTCATCAACATACAAATAAAAATCTTTCCTTTTTTCTTCAACAACATCGACTCTTCTCATTGCAGCAATTTGAATTTTGGTTATTAAAGTAGCTCCTAGAAGGGCAGCATTATCTTCACCTAATCTTCCTTGAGAAAGATTAGCTAAAAATATTTTTCCATCATTCATCAAGTCATCAATTGAAATTGAAGATTTTGGAGAACTTATAATTCTTCTAACTAGTGGGGAGGTAACAAATTGTCCTACCTTATTTTGAATAGGGGCAATTGCTTCTTTTTGTAGTCTATCTGGCATTCTATCAAACTCTTCTTCCCAGAAATTAGTTAAAGATTTATCATTAACTTTTTCCATAACCTTTTTTCTAAAAGATTTATTGACAAGAAGTCTTAGAACATCTTCTAAGGTAGATCCTTCTACTTGGGACATTGTTAAGAAAGAATTTCTTAATATATATTCCATTCTTGCAGACCATACATCAGGCCAAATTTTGGTAAATATTGCCATTAAGCCACTAGTTACAAGTTCTGCTTCCTCTCGGTTTGTTACCTCCAAAGGATTAATTGAAATAGGAAAATCCTTATCAGCAGGATTAAAATAAATTACATCATTGATTCTATGACGGGGGACATAGTCCAAAAGGGTTTCACATAAATCTCCATGTGGGTCGATTACTGCAATACCTCTATCCTTCTTTAAATCATCGACTGCCATATTGGCAATCATTGTGGATTTACCAGTTCCTGTTTTTCCAATAGTCCAAACATGTCTTCTTCTATCTTTGTCTTTAATCCCAAAAATTGTGTCTTTATTTTTAAAGATTGTGTGAGCAAAGTAATTAACTGACTTCTTATCTTCATCAGTTGCATTAATTGCAGAAGGAAGATTTTCGGGGGGTTCTGATAGAACTGAAGTGCCCCAAGCAATTGTTGGTGTTTGGATTTTGTCACTTGGTAAATGCCAAATAGTTGCCAACTCAACAATATTTAAAATCTGGTTACTAGACACTGTTCTTTCTTTTAATCTATTGTTTTCAATTTTTTGAGTGGTAATAAAAAACTTTTTTGTACTAAATGAATTTCCATCAGATCTTGTAAATACTCCAAAGGCACTAGTTAACTCTTTTAGGGTTTTCTTCGTATTACTGGCAAGTCGGATTGATGCCTTAAAACCTGGGTAAGAAATTTTCTCTTTAATTATACTTTGGTCCGATCTTGGGGAATAAGTTCCATCTTCATTTCTTTTACCTTTTTCTGAAAAAGATGTACCTTTTGATTGCCATGAAGAAGAAACTGATTCTAAAGCAAATTGGATAATTGTTATTTGGTCGGGATCTGATTTTGATAAAACTGAAAGAATTGAAGAGAGGGGATCAACATCAGTAAAAGTATTCCAAAGAGTTATTGGGTAATAATTTCCATGTTTTAAGGTTAAAGATTTTACAAAAAGAGTTTTATCTTCTAAAAAATCCTGCCCCCTTTCAATTATCACAAGAGGGTAGTTGGACTGAATTTGAGTTTGTAAAAAAGCAGATATTTCGTCGCTACAGGTTATTTGGAATCTAATTTGTTGGTTAATTAAAGCAATTTCCAAGGCTAAAGAATAAGGTTTTTTGCCACTTAGTCTTTGGAAAAAAGATGTTGAATTAATTTGAGTTAAGGTAGACAAAAATGTCTGTGCCGCCTCAGGTGTCACTTCGGTATTCCTGGGAAGCCTTAAAATAAAGGTCGTAATTTTGTTCATTACTTTATTATATATAGATTAAAGTAATTTTGTATTTGTTTTTCCTAAATGCCTGAAATTATCAGGTTTTTTCTCGAAAACCTTGTTTTTATAATTGTTTTGGCCTTGCTTTTGTGTTAAATTATCAAGGCTAGATAAGGGCGGTTAGTTCATCGGTTAGAACGCTTACCTGATAAGTAAGAGGTGGATGGTTCGATTCCATCACCGCCCACTTAGATTTGCTGTTGACTATTTGGTTTAACAAACGATATAATTGGTCTCAGTCTTTTGAAGCAAGAAGTTTTTAATGAAAATAATTTACCTAAAAACTAAACAAATTCTAGCCCGTTTGCGTGGTTGAACTTTAGACTATTTTTATTAAAATTACCGGTTTCAAAAGCCGGTTTTTTGTTTTCTAGCACATTTTTAATAAGTTTTAGCCAGAGACAGGGGCCCGAAGTTTACCTGGCTTGAACACCTCATTTGCAATGAGGAGGCAGGCGGTCCGAGTCCGCCCGGGTCCACAAAGTGTTTATTGGTGAGCGATCGCAATGTCGATCGCTGTCCATTAAACATTTTCAGATTTGTTCTTTAATATCTGAAGAGAAAGGTCGCAAAGTTTCACAATACGTGAACAGTGAATGCCTTGGTGTAACCTACCGAAGAAAGACGTACATAGCCACGATAGTCGTCGGGGAGCTGCTAAGAAGCTTTGATCCGTCGGTGTCTGAATGGGGAAACCCAATCTTTTATAGATTCACTTTTGTCCAAATATTTATCCTTTTGGATAGATTATTAAACGAAATGTGGGGAACCACCCGAACCGAAACATCCAAGTAGGGTGAGGAATATAAATCAATCGAGATTGCCTGAGTAGCGGTGAGCGAAAAGGTAAGAGTCCAAACCCTGACGTTCCTTCGGGAATGACAGGGGGTTGTGGGAGCCTAATGTGAGAGTAAGAAAAGTAGTAGAACAGTATGGAATTACTGACCAAAGAAAGTGAAAGTCTTGTATACAAAACTAATTTTACCTCTAAGGAATTCCCGAGTACCACGGAGCAAATACTTTGTGGGAATCTAGGAGAACCATCTTCTAAGACTAAATATAAGGTTGCAACCGATAGTGAACTAGTACCGCGAGGGAAAGGCGAAAAGAAGTGCGAGACGCACAGTGAAATAGAACCTGAAACTGTTTACGAACAAACCGAGAAAGCCAAGGTTTACTTTGGTAATTTCGTGCCTATTGAAGAATGATCCGGCGAGTTGTTTTATCGCGCTTGCTTAAGTTCCTTAAAAGAACGGAGGCATAGCGAAAGCGAGTCTTAAAAGGCGTTTATAGTGCGATACTACAGACCCGAAACCGAGTGATCTAACCATGAGCAGGGAGAGTTTGTCAGAAATGACAAAGGAAGCCCGAACCCGTTGTTGTTGCAATAACATGGGATGACTTGTGGTTAGGGGTAATATGCCAATCGAACTCGGAGATAGCTGGTTCTCCTCGAAAGGTCTATAGGGACCGCGCTTTGTAATGATACTACTGGGGTAGAGCTACTGAATGGGTAAGCGAGGGTAACTGAGTTTATTCAACCAAACTCCGAATACAGTATCTATCTAACAAAGTAGACAGTCATATCGGGCTAAGCTGATATGGCTAAAGGGAAACAACCCAGATTTTCGTCTAAGGCCTCTAAATTTACACTAAGTTTGTAAGGAAGTTTTCTTTCTCTGACAGCCAGGAGGTTGGCTTAGAAGCAGCCACCCTTTAAAGATAGCGTAACAGCTCACTGGTCGATGGGAGGAAGCGCCTAAGATGTATCGAGGATTAAGTGTAATGCCGAAGACAAAGATACGGCTTTTAGCCGTGTGGTAGGGGAGCGTTCCATTCGCAGTGAAGTCAGATTGTAAAGTCTGGTGGAGCTTATGGAAGTGAGAATGCCGGAATAAGTAGCGAACAAGAAAGGTGAGAATCCTTTCCACCGAACACCCAAGGTTTCCGTCGCAAGGTTCGTCCACGACGGGTTAGTCGGTACCTAAGGCGAGGCCAAAATGGCGTAACCGATGGATGACTAGTTAAAATTCTAGTATTTAATTTAAATCGTTATTAACTGGGGGATGACTGAGTTGGAAGTACAAAGCCAGAACGTGAAGTCTGGTGTAAGCTGTTAAGTAGTTTTAGTTGGAAAATCCGCTAGAGCGTTTAATTGAGCAGCGATGCAAAGTCCTAAGCGATTGGGGCGATTTTGACACTTTCAGTTTGCGAGAAAAATCTCGCAGTGAGATTTAAATTAAGCCGTACCGTAATCCGACACAGGTGGGTTGGGGGAGCACCCTAAGGTGAGCGAGAGAAGGATCTTTAAGGAATTCGGCAAAAAAACTACCCGTAACTTCGGGAGATGGGTTGCCTGTTGTAGCCGCAAGGCGAAGCAGGTTGCAATTAAAATTTATTTGCCGACTGTTTATCAAAAACACAAGTCTCTGCAAAGGAGAAATCCACTGTATAGAGGCTGACGCCTGCCCAGTGCCGGTAAGTTAAGAGGAGGAGTGTCTAGCGCAAGTTAGATGCCCTGAATTCAAGCTCCGGTAAACGGCAGCAGTAACTATAACTGTTCTACGGTAGCGAAGCCCCTTGTCGGGTGAGTTCCGACCTGCATGAATGGCGTCACGAGCAAATAACTGTCTTAAAGATTCACTCGGCGAAATTGCGTTGGCTGTGAAGACGCGGCCTACTTCCACTAGGACAAAAAGACCCCGTGGAGCTTTACTGTAGTTTGATATTGTTTTGTGCATTTTAACTGTCTAGCGTAGGAGGGAGAGAAATCGACAATGTAACACCTCTCTTTGAAATGTGGCAAAACTTACTTGGAAACTTTGAATACAAGTTTGAGGAAAGTGTCAGATGGGCAGTTTTACTGGGGCGGTACCCTGCTAAATTGTAACGCAGGGGCACCAAGGTTGGCTTACTACGGATGGAAATCGTAGGGAAAGCGCAAAGGTTAATGCCAGCTTGATTGCAAGAGAGAAGTCTCGAGCAAGTACGAAAGTAGGTCTTAATGATCCTCCGATGCACAATGGGTGTGCACGGAGCCTAACTGATAAAAGCTACCCCGGGGATAACAGAGTAGTCGCACCCGAGCGTCCACAGCGACGGTGCGGTTCGCTACCTCGATGTCGGCTCATCACATCCTGGCGCTGGAGAAGGTGCCAAGGGTTGGTCTGTTCGCCCATTAAAGTGGTACGTGAGCTGGGTTCAGAACGTCGTGAGACAGTTGACCGTATAAGACATTTTACGGTGACAATTCGAGCGGTCTCTCCATTTCGACATTCTGGAGTAAAGAGAAATAACTTTTTGTCTAAATAAATAATAAATGGATATAAATCTGGCTATTTGCTGGAAAAACTCAAGAATCTGACAGTACCAATTTTGGTAATAATCTGATCAGTGGAGTCAATCAGCAGGAAAGACTGTGTTTTATAAATACAGAATCCTCACAGACCATACGCCAGAGAATGAATTAAATCATTCAAGATATGGCCGGACCCTCAAGGCGACTTGGGGAACTAGCAAGAAAAAAAATTAGCTAGTCATTTTGTAACAATAATGTCGGACTCTATCCAGTGGAAGCGTTCGAGTTTTGAGGAGACCTGGGGACAGTACGAGAGGACCTCTCTGGAGGAATCCCTGGTGTGCCGGTTATCACGTCCGTGGTAACGCCGGGTAGCTACATTCCTAAAGGATAACCGCTGAAAGCATCTAAGTGGGAAGCCTACTCCAAGATTAGAACTCGTCATTAGATCCCGGAAAGAACATCCGGTTAATCGGCAGGCAGTGGAAGATCCGTAAGGATTTAAGCTTACCTGTGCGAATAGATCAAAAATTTTGCGAACTTTTCTCTTCAGTTTTTAAGGAATAAATTTCTTTGAAAATAAATTAACATTAAAATATTGGAACCCTTTAATAAGGGTTCACTGAAAAAGGTCTGGTCCTTTGAGCGTGACGGAACCACCCGATCCCATTCCGAACTCGGAAGTTAAACGTTACAGCGCAGACGATAGTTGTGGGGCAACTCACCGCGAAAATATGTCAGGGCCAGGCCTTTTTTAGTGGTTTGAAATTATGCCTATTTTTGGATATAATACACGCTATGTTAGAACGTTTCCCAATAATTGGGTTACTTAGAAAAAAGGTTTATTTGTTTGGTCCCAATGGGGAAAGAAATACATTTTTTTTTGGACGGGAAAATGGAAAGATAACTATTAGTCAGAAAATGGAAGATGGAAAAGAAGCACATTGGCAACCTCGTATAGATTATAAATTAATTACTATAAACACTCAGCAGGAAGCCCTTAACTTTCTAGAGATGCAAATGTATACTACTACTATGAACAGAAAGGCGGAAATGACAAGTGAACAAAAAAACTCCAAAATCTAAAGAGCCAACCTCAATGGAGGAATTATTGGCTTTAAGTAATTCAAAAGTAAAAGGTTTTTCCAAAGGAGAAAAGATAAAAGGTAAAGTTGCCTCAAAAAATCCTAAATCATTAATTTTGGATATTGGTGGAAAATCTGAAGGGGTGGTAGCTGAAAATGCTTTTATTGAAGCAAGAGATTTAATTAAGACATTGGAGATTGGAGATGAAGTAAGTGCAACAGTACTTATCCCTGAAACAAAAGAGGGAACGGTCCTACTTTCTTTAAGACATGCTGCAAATGATGCAATCTGGGAAAATTTGGAAAAACATTTCAGGGAAAAAATTGAAATATCAGTTAGAGGTAAATCAGCTTCAAAAGCTGGAGTAATGGTTGAGGTTGAAGGAATATATGGATTTATTCCAGCATCCCAAGTTGGTAAAAAATATTCAGATTTAGAAGAATTAGTTGAAGAAAATTTTAAAGCAATAATAATTGATTTAAATAGAAGAAATAACAAAATTGTTCTTTCAGAAAAAGAGGTAAGTGAAGCTAGTGAAATAAAATTAAATAAAGAAGCTTTAAGAAAAGTTAAAGAAGGAGAGATTTATGATGGAAAGGTTATTACTATAACCAATTTTGGTTGTTTTGTAAGACTTGATATTGATGAGAAAGTTGATGTTGAAGGGTTAGTCCATATTTCAGAAATTGCCTGGGAGAAAGTTAAAAAAGTTACAGATTTATTAAGAGAAGGGGATAAAGTAAAAGTTAAAGTAATTGAAGTAAGAGACGGAAGACTTTCTTTATCCATAAAACACGCTCAAAAAGATCCTTGGGAAGATATTGCTGGTAAATATGAACAAGAACAAAAAGTTAAAGGAACTGTTACTAAAATAAGTGATTTCGGTATTTTTGTTCAGATTGAGCCAGGTGTTGAAGGGTTAGTTCATATTACGAAGATTCCGCCTGCAACAAGGTTTAATGTTGGAGATAAGGTAAATTGTTATATCGAAGAAGTAGATGTAAAAGAAAAAAGAATTTCTTTAGGAATTACTTTAACTTCCAAGCCTGTCAATTATAAATAAGAAGATTCTTTTTTTACCTTAAATATTTTTTAATAGCTTCATTTAAATACTTAACTTCTTTATTGGTTATTGGTATCCCAAATCCTTGTCTTTTAGCTTCTTTTACGCGTTTTTCTTGAGCTACAACTTCTCTTATTTCACCTGATAATCCTATTTCTCCAATTGCAATTGTTCCTTTAGGAAGAGGTTTATCTAAAAAGGCTGATGCAATAGAAAGGCAAACTGCCAAATCACTTGCAGGTTCCATAACTTTAATTCCTCCGGCGACATTTACAAAACAATCATAATCATACAAAGGAAGAGAACAGCGTCTTATTAAAACTGCTAGTAATAGCTCTAATCGTCTTGAGTCAATTCCTTGCGCAATTTTTTTAGGAAAGGCCATCTTTGTGGGCACAACTAGGCTTTCTATTTCAACCAAAATTGGTCTTGAGCCCTGCATAATTGAAGAAACTACACTACCAGCAATTTGTTTTCTAGATTTTGATAAAAAGATTTTTTCTGCATTTAGTAAAGATATAAGACCTTTATCCTGCATTTCAAAGATGCCCACTTCATCAGTTGGTCCAAAACGGTTTTTAACTGCTCTTAAAAGTCTTAAAGGTGTTGCCTTATCTCCTTCAAACCAGAGGACGGTATCTACGATGTGAGCTAAAACTGCGGGACCTGCAACTGTCCCTTCTTTGGTTACATGACCAACTAAAAAAATAGGGACATTATTTCTTTTGGCATACTTTAAATATCTAAAACTGCATTCTCGAACCTGCCCGACAGATCCTGCAAGACCGGATAAATCATTAGTTTGCATGGTTTGGATTGAATCGATAATAACTCCATTAGGTTTTTGAGCTTGGGCAATTGTTTCTAAAACATTTTCAAGATCGGTTTCTTCAATTAAATGAACATCCTTTTTAATACTTAATCTTTTAGCTCTAATTTTAATTTGCTGTGCCGATTCTTCTCCTGAAACATAGATAAAGTTACCCAATGAATTCGCTAATTGCAAAAGTAGAGTAGATTTTCCAATTCCAGGCTCTCCTGCTAAAAGAACAACTTGTCCAGGAACTAAGCCACCCCCTAGAACTCTATCAAGTTCGGGAATATTTGTAGATATTCTATGAAGCTTAGTTAGAGAGATAGAGGATAGAGAAGTGAGTTTTGTGGCATGTCCTTTTGATGCATCTTTTTTTAATGTTGATTTTGTAGATTCAGTAACTGTTTCTACTAAGGATCCCCAAGTATCACAATTTGGGCATTTTCCTGCCCATCCCACTTGAGAATAACCACACTGTTGGCAAACATATTGCGAATGGAATCTAGCCATTAAAAGTCATTATACATTAATTATTTGTTCAATTTATAGTTATCTGCAATTTATCCACAATTATTTTTCGATACGAATATAACACGAAAGATCAAGCTATTATTTAGGTATCAAATACTATAGGGATATAGGTTAGACGATACTATATTGTTATAGGGTTTGACAAAGAAAAAATTGGGTAGTAAACTTTTCACTAGAACCTTTAAAATTTCAGAAGAACAAAAAAGAGCATCACCATCGTTGGGTTTTTACCTTAAAGTAAACCTAAGATAAACTCGCCACGAATAGCAATGCTCTTTATTATAATTTGTCTTGAGGACAGGTAAGCTTGAGACTTAAATGCAAGACAAATCAAAATTAGACTAGAACTTTTTGACATAGTTTGTCAATAGTCTTTTAGTAGAAATCGGCTCTAATAGGGATGGGTGGTACGTTGGGCAGGCTTACTACCCATTCTAATGGAGCCGATTTTTTATTGGAATAAATATTAGTAAGTAGGATAATATAACTAAAGAAGCAATTATAAATAAAATGCCTGAAGTTGAAATTTATCATTCTTATTCATCCCAAACCCAAAATGAGGTTAAAAAAGGAAAAAAACTTGATTTTTCAGAGATCCTTTTAAGGCTTTCAAAATACCTTTTTATTTTAGGGTTAGTAGTTCTTTTTATCTCTTTTGCTCCATCTGTTTGGTATCAGTTTAGATCTGGTGGAATTGAAAAAATATCTAAGTTACTGACAGATACTATTAAAGGGAAAAGTGGGGAGACTGTAGGGGTTAAAAATATTGAATATCAACCAAGATATGATTCTAAGCTTCCGATGGAATCAAGACTTAAAATTCCATCAGCAAAAATAGATACCCAAATTTGGGAGTCAACCATAGAAAATCATGAAGATGCTTTAAGAAAAGGGGTTTGGAGAGCTTCTGATTTTGGGACGCCCGCAGATAGGAAAAAGCCAACAATCCTAGCGGCCCATAGATATGGGTATTTGGCATGGAGCATTCCATATAGACTCAAAAATTCCTTTTATTCTCTTCCCAAATTAAAAGTAGGAAATACAGTTGAGATTATCTGGAAACAAAGGAAATATATTTATGAAATATATGGGGAATCAAAAGGGGAAGAAATAGATGACTATTCTGCCAACTTAATCTTATATACCTGTGAATCCTTAAACTCTCCTGTAAGAATTTTCAAGTACGGAAGACTATTGGAAATTTAAGGTAAACCTTCAAAACTGATTATATCCTATAAGACTTGACATTTGGTTTTTATGGCCATATAATGCTGCCACTAGTCTGGAAAGAGTAATTCTAGGCTTATTTATTTAAAAAGAACATGTTAAAGAAAATTATAGTCACAATAGCAGTTTTGGTTAGCTTCATGGCTGTAAAATCAGCCTTTGCAGAGAATGAACAAATTTGTACCCAAGTATACGGTGGGGGTGTAGTTTGTGGAGCAAGTCATGAAGTAGTTGATACAGCAATTTCAGTACATCCTGCAGTTTTAGGTGCAGGATTATTGGGACTTTCAAGAGTTTTTTCATATCTTTCAAAAAAACTAAAAGGTTCTTCTAACCTAGAATAATTGGAGGGTTGAGGAGAGCGATTAGCAACTCCAGAACCTAATTTTTCTCCTAAGCCCTTAATGATTTAGATAAGTTTCCGAAGATGGACTTTCTTAGTTTTGCTAAGGATGTTTCGTTTAGGAGGCACTTTAAAAAGGCATACAGAAAAGAAAATTCATTTTTATCTTCTAGGGTTGACGTGCCCACAGTGGTTATAAATTAAGCGTTTATTTTATTATTAGTAATTTGTAGCCAGTATGGGCATGTATGACCCAAAATAATTGTAAAGGAGAAAAAGAATGTGAAAGAGAAATTGAAAGGTTTTTGTTTGGTCGCCCTGGCGATTCTTTGTGTTGTGGCAGCTGGACTTTTGTTTTTTTTGCCTAACAACAATGTAATCGATTGGTTCGCAATGGTGGTACTACTGCTAGCTGCGATATTTGCGACAACGTTTTATTTCAAGAGTTGATAAAGGAGATTAAAATGAAAAACTGGTCTATCGGTTGGAGAATTGTTTTTTGGGTTGGTGTTGTAGTTGTTGGGCTGCTTGTGTTGTTTGGTTTATTGTGGGCTTTCAAGGTAGTAAAAATTGGCCCACAAAATGCGGAAGTGGAGAAAGTGAAAGAAAATACTGTTTATGTTGAAGTAACTTCAATTCCACAACCTAAAGTAATTCCCGCAACAGAAGTGCCCATGAAACCAGCTGCAACGAATGTGGATTGTCATATCATACATGATTCTGTTGTTGTTGAAACAATGGATTCAGTGTCGACTTCAGGTGATTTTATTCATTTGGAGTTTTGGTATGAAGGACAACCAGAACGTGAAGCGATTTTCACTGCTGCAGAAGCAAATGGTGGTCGTTTTATGTTTGAACGTTCGCTTAAAGGCTGGGTTTGGGAGTACAAAAATTGTTCCTATGATGAAGTTTATCAACAGGTGCAGTTGCACATTACCCGCCGTTTAGAAGGGAAGGCAAATAACGCCGGATTTATCGATTGGAAATCGACCGGTTTATTTAAGCCTGTCCCTTTATCCTAACCGTAAGGTTAGAAGATCCTCTTCTCCGAGAATTATTTCCGATAGCAAATTGGAGATATTTGACATTGTGTCAAATAAATTTGCCATCTGTATGCTGCACACAAACCTCTTTATTTTCTCCCCTTAAGGGTGATATAAACGTTTGTGTGCTCGACAAAGCTTATGATTTATTTCGTAAGTTTTGTAGAGTTTAATGAAAAATAAAAAACCATTAGTTTCAGTAATAATGCCGGTATATAATGCCGGCAGTTTTTTAGTGGAAGCAATAGAAAGTATATTATGCCAAACCTATAAAAACTTTGAATTAATTATTGTAAATGATGCTTCAACTGACAATTCTTTTAAGATTATTTCTTCATATAAAAAGAGATTTGCCAAAAAAATAAAAGTTATTGATTTAAAGAAAAACCTTAATAGAGGGGGAGATGTTTGTGCAAATTTGGGTTTTGTTAAAGCTAAGGGAGAGTTTATTGCCAGAATGGATGCTGATGATATAGCAGTTGCAACAAGGTTAGAAAAACAGGTTAACTTTTTAACTAAACATCCTAGATATGCTTTAGTTGGATCAAATGCTTTTGTAATAGACAAAGAAGGACAAATTACCGGAGAAAAGATGGTTCCTTCTTTTCATAAGGACATTTTAAAAGAGTTTTTTGTTTTCAATCCTTTAATTCATCCTACAGTAATGATTAGAAAAAGTGCTTTACCTAAAGAGAAGGAATTATATGAGATTAAGTATGATGCAAATAACGACTATCTTACTTTTTTTAAGCTTATTACATCAGGACTAAAGTTTGCTAACCTTAAGCAGAAGCTTATTTTTTACAGAGTACATGGAAAGAATGATTCTTTAAATTTTGTAAAATCCAGGTTTTTAAACTCTCTTAAGATAAGAATAAAGGCTATTTTTGAATATGGTTATAAACCAACTTTAAAATCAGTTGTTAAACTTATTGGCCAGATTATGATAGTTCTTTTATTGCCTGAAAAAGCCGTAGTAAGTATTTATCTAGTTGTTAAGGGAATTAAAAAAGTATCTGACTTTTTGCCTTTTAATTCCAAACCTCTTTTTGTTAGACTAAAGAAAGCATTTGTAACTTCTTATTAATTTGTATGAAAAAGATAGCAGAGTTTCTAAAAAACTACTGGCCAGTTTTTTTGCTTTTAGCTTTTGAAATTATTCTTTTCAAAGTTAATTACACTCCCAATACGTGGCTTACTGGATGGGATTCAACTCAGCCGGAATTAAATATCAAAGCTAACTTTTTTAAGGAAATTAATGCTGTTTGGCAAGAATATAGAGGTTTGGGATTTACTGATGCGATGGCTCACTCAGCCAATTTAATTCATCTTTTATATGTATATATTCTTTCTTTATTTTTACCCAATAATTTAATTAGGTATGTTTTTACTTTTTTAATGCATCTTTTAGGAGGATTGGGAACCTATTATCTTATTAAAAAATTAATTAAGGCTAACAAAACAATCGGTCAATTTATTGCCCTTGCGGGAGCCTTTTTTTATCTTTTAAATCCAGCAACAATTCAGATGTTTTACACTCCCTTGGAAGCATTTACCATTCATTTTGGATTTCTTCCTTGGCTAATTTTAGTTTTTATTAACTTTCTTGAATCTGGAAAAAAGAAAGATCTTTTAATACTTTTTATAGTTAATTTATTGGCTATATCCCAGTCTCATGTTCCTACTGTTTTTATAGTTTATGTTTTTGTTCTAATTTTTATATCCATTTATTTCTTACTGAAAGACTTTAAGAATAATTTTAAGAGAATTATTGTTTCCCTTTTTGTACTTTTTGCTGCAAATGCTTTTTGGGGTATGCCTTATGTTTACTCTTCTTTTACAAGTCCTAAAGAAATAGTTTCATCAAAGGTAAATATTCTTTCAAATCCTGAAGTAATTTTAATGAATAGAGGATTTGGTAACTTAAAAGATTCTGTTCTTTTCAGGGGCTTTAGTTTAGATTATGGTGATTGGGATAAAAATTGGGAATTTAAATATCAACTAGAGCCTTGGAGAAATCACTTATTTAGTCAACCAGTAGAAATTTTGGGCTATTGTTTATTTGGATTAACTTTGTGGGGAATAGTCTATTCCATTATTACTAAAAGATTTAAATTTCTTCCATTTATCGGAATATATATTTTCTCTTTTATAAATTTAGGTTCAGAAATTCCGTACCTTGGGGCAGTAAGAGAATTTTTAGTAAAGAACATTCCTTATTATAAAGTAATTTTTAGATTTTCTTTTACAAAGTTTTCGACAATTTTTGTATTAACTTCTTCAATTTTTTTGGCTTTAGGATTAGGTTCTTTTAAGAAACTGTTAAAAGGTATTTTAGCTTTGTTATTGTCTTTTTCAGTCATATTTTCTTTGTTCTACATATCTTTACCAGTTTTTAAAGGAAACTTTTTTTACAACCAACTGAAAGTTAATATTCCTGAAGAATATTTTCAGGTATTTGATTATTTTAATAAGGAGAATGAGGGTAGAATCATGCTACTTCCACAACCTTCTTTTTGGAATTGGGAATTTGATACATGGGGATATAGGGGAAGTGGAATAATTTGGCAAGGATTAAAAAATCCAATATTACACAGGGCTTTTGATCCCTGGAATTCTAAAAGTGAAACATATTATTCTGAATTAAACTTCGCAATTGATCAGTCAGATCAAAAATTATTTCAAAAACTATTAGAGAAATACCAAATATCTTGGGTACTAATTGATAGAAATATTTTTGAGCCAGGCGGTTGGGGCAAAGATTATTTTTCAAAAAGTGCTGAAAAAATAGTTTCTGGAATTGAAAATATAAAAGAGGTAAAACGCTTTGGGAATATGTCTATCTTGAAAGTGGGAGAACAAGCTTCTGAGAGCAATGTTTTTTCACCAAGTACTTATAAATTAGTTGATGCTGATTTGTCATATTTGAAGCTTGACCCAATTTATTCATTGGAAGGGAATTATGTTGAGGATAAAGAAGGTGATACATACCCTTTTGTAAATTTTGACAAAAGGAAAATGCCTGGAGTTAGTTTGAGTAACGATGAAATTGTTATAACAAGTAATGAACTAAACTTTTTATCCAAAAAAGATATTTATATTCCCGATATCATAAATTCAATTTTTTCTTCAATTTCCATTAATGATCAAAAGAAAATTAGCATTAGTTTTAAGAAGAATGAATTTATTGATCTTACCCATTATTTTACTGAATTTGCTAAAGATCCAAAAAACTGCAGTGTTCTAAAAGAGGGAACTGTTTCAAAGACTATTAAAGATAACAGAATAGTTTATTCATCCTCTTATGGTGGAGTTACCTGCGACTCTTATGGAAGTTATCCAGATCTTTCTTATAGTCAGGGTTATCTTTTAAGGATAAAAGGAGAAAATACAAAAGGTAGAAGTCTAAAGTTTTATTTACAAAGTTGGAGTACACAAAGAATGGATTTAGAAGAGTTGTTGCCTGAAGGAGCGTTTGATGAATATTATTTTATTCCTGCAATTGATATTAAAGGTTCAGGTTACACACTTAATTTGGAAACACGTTCTTTTAGAAATAATACTTCAGAGAATATCATTGAAAAAATTGAGTTGTACCCAATAAATACAGATTTACTAAGATCAATAAAACTGGTTTCGGAATCCAAAAGTACTTTTGGTAATAATCTTAAAATTATTGATATAAAGAAATTTGGAACCAGTAATTACTTTGTAGATTATGAGAATGGAGGGCTTTTAGTTTTTGGTCAGGGATATGATGAAGGATGGAATGCATTCATGCTATCAGGAAGTCATGATAGTTTGATAGCAAAGTTCTTTCCATGGTTTTACTCAAAGCCTTTAAAACATATAAAAGTAAACTCTTGGGCTAATGGATGGATAGTTTCTGAAGGAACTGGGACTGTTTCAATAGTTTTTTGGCCAGAGTATTTGGAGTGGGGAGGAATGCTATTTGGAGTTATTTCTTTATTGGCATTTATAATTTATAAGCCTAGAAAGAAGCCAGTTGACAGGAACTAAAGAATAAAGATAAAATACAGCTGTCTACGTAAGGGAAATGAATCTTTTGCCCTCTTTATTTCAAAAATGGGATTTTTAATTTGAGTTTCAAGTTTTAGAAGTATTCTTTATTTACATGCCTATTTCCAAAAAAACTACAGCAGAAGTAGATAAACCAGAAGAAATTGTGGTTACTCCTCCTGTTGTTGAAAAAAAGACAATTTCAGATTTAGTAGGAGAGCCCCAGAGAGAAGAAAGAAGATATGTTCCAAGACCAACAAATGGTAATGAATGGAGAATTCCTGATGCAGACCTTCCTACAGAATATATTGAGGGAGTTTTAGATATAGCAAATGAGGGCAGTGGGCTTTTAAGACCTAAGTATCAAGCATCTGATAAAGATATTTATATCTCTTCATCTCAGATAAGAAGATTTAACTTAAGAGTTGGAGATAAAATTGGAGGACAGGCAAGAAGACCAAAGGAAAATGAACGCTATTGGGGACTTTTGAAGGTAGAAAAAATTAATGATATAGATGTAAATAAAGTTCCTGCTGAAAGAGTAAATTATGATGATTTAGTGGCAGTTTATCCTAACGAGCAAATTGTTCTTTCAACTGAAAAAGATCTTTTAACTTCCCGTGTAATTGATTTGGTTTCTCCAATCGGTTTTGGTCAAAGAGGACTTATTGTATCTCCTCCAAAAGCTGGAAAAACTTGGCTTTTAAAAGCCATTATTGAAGGAATTGCAAAAAATTATCCTGAAGACGGAAAAGGAAAGAAAAGAAAAGTTCATTTAATGGCAGTTTTAATCGGAGAGCGTCCTGAAGAAGTAACTGATATCCAAAGATATGTACGAGACCTTACAAATGGGCGAGGTGAGGTGGCTGCAAGTAATTTTGATGAACCGGCACCTGACCAAACAAGAGTTGGGGAGTTGGCATTAGATAGAGCAAGAAGATTAGTTGAACAAGGTCAAGATGTTGTCATACTTTTGGATTCTATTACAAGAATGGCAAGAGCATATAATTTGGCTCTTCCAACATCAGGAAGAACTCTGACAGGAGGATTTGACCCAATGGCCTTATTCCCAGCAAAGAAATTTTTTGGAGCTGCTAGAAAAATTGAAGATGATGGAAGTTTAACTATTATTGGAACTTGTTTAGTTGATACAGATTCTAGAATGGATAATTTAATTTATGAAGAATTTAAAGGAACTGGAAATATGGAATTACATTTGGTTAGAAAGTTAGCAGATAAAAGAATATATCCTGCAATTGATGTAACAGGATCAGGTACAAGACAAGAAGAACTTCTTTATGGAAAAGAAGCATTGGAACAAATACATACCTTAAGAAGGATGCTTGAGATGCTTTCTGAAGATGAAAGAACAGAAACACTCTTGGAAAGACTTAAAAAAACTGAAACAAACAAAGAATTTCTTGATTCTTTGAAGGTTGTTTAATTTTTCTTCTGACTAACTCGTTTTTTAGAATTTCTAAATAGAAGTATTCTAATTCATCTACTATAATGTGATTTAGAATGTATGTCCTCATTAGTTTAAATAAGTGTAAAAAGAAAATTAAAATATTTTTAGGAAAAAGATTTTTAAAAGTTTTTTTTACAACGTTATTAATATTTTCTTGGTTATTTACTTCTTGGCCACCTCTTATAAATAATCCAAGGTTTCCACCGGAAATTAGTCATGTAAAAGCAAATACTTCAACATATGATTTTTCAGACTGTGGGAGTGATTGTGATACTTCTGCTTATTGGTGGTTTTCAGACGACGACGTTGATGCATTTCCTTTCGCTGGTGCAACAGGAAATAGAAACGGTCATGGCGAAAATAATGATACAGCTTATTCACAAATCTCTTCATCTGATGATACCCGGTTTACTTCATCCGATCCTGGAAATGGTGATGAAATTTTTATGTGGTTTGAAATGGACATATCAGAAACTCCAGGAACAATTGATTCAATAACCTTTTCGTTCGAAGGGCATCCAAATACAACAACTTCAAATTTTTCAATATGGGTAAAGACTGCAGCTGGAGCTTATGAACAAAATGCTTCTTGGACACAAGTAGGATCAACTACTTCAATAACTGCAGATACAGATACGACAATTACAGGGACTTTGTCCGTAAATAATATTACGGATTATATAGATGCCAATGGGATGATAGTCTGGGGTGTTTATACAGTAACAACGTGGTTAATTACAGAGGTTGATTATGTCAAAATGGATGTAAATTATTCTCCTGTTGAGCAAGAGGGTTTTAGATTTAGATACGATGATGGTGATGAGGGTGGAGATGGTGAGGCTACTTGGATAGATACTCAAGACACTAATATTACTAGAAATAAAAATCAAAATACTAGGTTAAGAATGCTTTTAAATGGAACGGCAGAAGGAGATCCAGATTCTTTGCAATATCAATTGGAATATATGAAATCAACGGATTCAGTATATAGAAAAATTGAAACAGAATCTTTAGGTTCTGTGACTGAAACTTATATTAATGCTGGTACATATTCATGGAAGGCTCCGGAAGGAGTAACATCCGTCGATGTGGAACTTTGGGGCAGTGGTGGAGCGGGTGGAGGAATTACAACTGATACTTCAACGGTTGCAGGAGGTGGAGGAGCAGGTGGATCTTATTCAAAAAAGTCTAATATCGAAGTTACGCCAGGAAATACTTATACATTAGTAGTTGCAGCTGCCAAAGCTGGTACTACTGGAGCCAACGGTGGTCAGGGCATTTCTTCTACATTTAATACAAATACAGTAATTGCAGTTGGAGGACCGGGAGGTCAATCTTATGAAAACGGTGCAGCAGGTGGAATTGGAACAACAACTGGTTGTGTTGGTGATGTTTACTATGCAGGTGGAAATGGAGGCAATGGTGGAGCCGATGTTGGATCTGGCGGTGGTGGAGGAAATGCTGGAACTACAACAACAGGGGGTAATGGTGGTAATGGTTCTACAGGGCCGACAGCAGGTGCAGCAGGAGTTGGAGGAACTGCATATGGAGGAAATACCGGTAATGGAGCAATAGGAATAATTGCAAATGGAAATGGTGGAACTGGTGTAATACCTGGTGGAGCAGGTAGTGGAGCTTTCAATACAGGAACAGCTGACAATAGAAGAGGTGGAAGTGGAAATGCTGGTATGGGAAAAATATCTTATATCGCAGATACTCCTTCACTTAATTATTATTCAGCTCAAGCAAGTGGAACAACAAGTATTTCTGTTGCTTATCCTTCATCTATATCAAGAGGAGACTTATTAGTGTTAGCTATTGCGAATAAGCATCCTAATAATTCTCCTACAACACCTTCAGGATGGACTCTTCCCACTAATGGACAAGCTTCTGGAGGAATTGGTTCAGATGCTTCAGCTGATCAAGGAAATGTTTACTCAACAATTTTTATAAAAGAAGCGGATGGAACTGAATCAGGAAATCTTTCCGTTTCTGTTCCTTCTGGGAATTCAACAACTGGAACAATGATGGTTTTTTCAAAAGGATATGGAAAAGAATGGGATTACGCTTTAGTAAATGGTTCAGACAATAGTGCAGGTACTGATTGGGTTATTGATGCTGCAACTGATCCAGGTATACAAGCAAATGATTATGTTTTGGTTGCATCAGCCCTTAATAATGATTTATGGGCTTATGGTAGCCAAGACTTAAATTCCGAAGGAGTTACTTATGCAAATGAAATTGAACAATTTGAAAGAGCATACTCAGGAGGACTTGATTTGGAATTAGTAGTCTCAACACATTTTGCATATAGTGGGACTTCAACTGCTGCACCGGATTATACAATGGCTGCTAGTAATAGTACTGTTGATGCAAATCCAGCAGGAGCATCAATAATATTAAGAATTAGACAGATTGACGCACCAATTCAATTATCAGCTTCTTCCAATGTTGGTTCTTCTGGAGAGAATACAACTTATCAATTAGCTGCACCAAATGGAAAATCAACTTCAAATTTTTCAACAGGTAGAATTCAAGATGATGAAAATCCATCAGATGCAGTCGATATTGCAAATGGAAACTACACTGAAATGGAGTGGAGTTTAGCTGCTACAGATACTGTAACTTCTGGAGATATATATTATTTTCGAGTTACAAATAATGGAAAAGCAACACTTGTCTATACAGTTACTCCTCAATGGACGATTCAAGCTTCAATTTCAATATCAATAGATGATGGTGGAGTTTCATATGGAATTGTTGCAGAGAGTGGAAGTAAAACTACACTTCCAACTACTGGGTTAGATGATATGCAAACAATAACAAATGATTCAGATGCATTAGTAGATTTAGCGATTAAAGGTTATGATGCATCAGGTGGGGGATGTACTTGGACATTAGATTCTTCTATAGGCACTGATCAATATGTACATCAGTTTTGTAATGAAACTGATAATGATTGTTCAAGTCCACCAACAAGCTACACTAACCTTGATAAAACAGGTGTAACACTTAAAGACGGAGTTGCTATTGATGGAACTGCTGATTTTCATTTAAGACTTTTAATGCCAAGTGACTCAACTTGCGCTGGGGAACAAGATATAAATGTAACGGTTATAGCTTCAGAATCTTAAAAAAAGACTATTGACATAACGTTTTGATATAGGTTATAAATAAGTTGTGAAAAGTCTATTTGCCCGATCTTTTATTAGTTTATTAATTTCTGCTTTAATATTTGCTCCTATTAGTCATGCAGCAGATTCAGTTAATGTTACTGCAACTGTTACAGTTCAGAATATTGTAATTGAACTTTTCGGTACGGATGGTGCTATTGCTTACGGTACAATTACTACAAGCTCAACAAAGGATACAACAACTGCTGGTGTAAACGATACTGAGGTAGTTAAAAACACAGGCAATGTAAATGAAGATTTTGCAATACAAGGTCAAGATTCAACGGCTTGGGAATTAGCAGACACAGCTGGATCTGAAGCATACACCCACAAGTGGTGTATAACGACCTGTGATTCATCTCCATCTTGGGACGCTTTTAGTGAGACGGGTTATGAAGAATTCGCAACAGGGATTGCTGCTAACGGTACTCAAGGAATTGATTTACAGGTTGGTACACCAACATCAACAGCAACTTATACTCAACAAAGTGTGGATGTATCAATCCAGGCTTCAGCAAGTTAATGAATAAATTCTTCTTGTTATTTTATTTTACAAGTGTTAAATTAACCTCATGAAAAGGTTTTTTGCCTTTTTTTTAATTACTACTTTTACTTTTATTTTTTTTACGTCAAAAGTATTTGCAAATTTAGGTGTTGGAATAGGTACAGGGAAAATAATTATTGATGAAGAGTTAAAACCAGGCACAATTTATAAAGTAAATACTCTCTTAAATATAGTAAATACCGGTGACGAAGAAGGAAATTTTAAAGCCGAAGTCGCTTATCAAAGCGATCAAAAGGAATTAATGCCTCCTAAAGAATGGATAGAATTTTCAGAAAAAGAATTCAGATTAAAACCCGGTGAGACAAAAACAGTTGATGTAAAAATAAACGTTCCAATAAAAGTTATTCCAGGAGAATACTTTTGTTATCTACAAGGAATGGTTGCTCCAAACATAGAATCTGGTGAGACAGGGATTGGTTTGGCTGCTGCTGCCAAATTATATTTTAAAATAGCCCCTGCTAATTTTATTTCCGGTATTTATTACAGGGTTAAATCTTTATGGATGACGAATCAACCTTGGACCAATATAGGAGCAGGCGCAATTGGAATATTTGTAATTATTTCTTTAATAAGAAAAAATCTACACATAGAGGTTGGTCTTAAAAATAAAAAAGAAAATGTTAAAAAAGATCAAGAAAATGTATAGGAATTTAAATGAAATGCCCAAAAATCTTCAGGTTTAAATTAATATCTGCCTTTTTAGGAATTACTTTTATTATATTTTTTTCTCAATTCGTTACTTCTATTCATGCACTAAATATACAAAACATTGAGGCAAATATAGATCTTAGTATGTGTGGGGACGGGATAGCCGAATTTCCTGAAGATTGTGATGGAGCAGATTTAAATCAAAAAAACTGTAATAATTTGGGGTATCAAAATGGAGATTTGTTTTGCGATTTAGGTTGTGAATTTGATACAGCCAGTTGTTCTGGAGTGTTAGTTAGTCCCACTCCAACATCAACCCCAGAACCTACTGCATCACCTCAAGGATCATCTTCTAGTACATCTACGAACACTCAGTCTCAAGGACCTTCAGAATCTCAGGTAAATTTGGTAATAGAACTTCTAAGACAAATTGATGCAAAGTTAAAGTTAATTCAATCAAGATTTGACTTTGATTCAAGCGGAAAGATAGAAGTGTATGAACTTTATAACACCGTAAAAACTTGGGTAGAAGATTGGAAAATAAATATTGAGGTTGAAACAGCATATGCTAAAGGAGAAATAATAGAGGAGGAAGTCATAAGGCCTGAAAAATGTGATTTAAATAATGATAATGTTTGTAACGTTATAGATTTGTCAATTTTGCTTTATTATATAGAAAGATGAACCAGCAACGACAACAACCTAATATATTACTTTTGTTTAAGATTATTGCTTATTTGATTTCTTCATGGATTCTAGTGCATTTACTTTCTGTTTTTGGTGCATTTTTAGCTGTTGCATATCCTTTGTGGTGGCTTTTTTCTCCCGATAGTACTATTTGTTTTATGTGCCGAAGCGGGAAGGAAGGAAAAAAATGTCCGTTTTGTCAAGAAACTATTGTAAAAAATCAAACCTTTCCCAAAAGACCATTGTCGGCTGTCTTAAATGGAATTCTTATTCTTTCTTTTTCCTTGTTTTCCATAGGAATTGTCTACGGGGAAAGTAAACTTTTATATAAATTAGGTTTTCCTCCAACTCCAAAAACTGTTTCTTTTATAATTCCCACTAAAGGCCAATATAAATTAGGAGAGGTGTTTCCAATGAATATTGAAATAACAGGAATAAAAGCTCCAATAAACGCAGTTCAGGCGGATTTGGGTTTTGATAATCAGAGAGTTGAGCTTATGGATATTTCTACGGAAGGATCGTTCGCTAACATTTTTGTTCAAAAAGATATTAATAATGAAGCAGGTTATGCAAGGCTTACTGGTGGGTTAGCCAACCCAGGTTTTTTGGGAGAAAAGGGATTATTTGGAACTGCTTTTTTTAAAGCAAAAATTCCAGGTGTAGTTAAAATTGAATTTTTACCAACATCATTAGTACTTGCCAACGATGGAAGAGGGGGTAATGTTTTGAATCAACTTAGTTCCGTTTCCTATTTAATTTTACCTGAAAAGGTAACAGACGAAGAAGCAAGAAGTCAGACTATGATATTTAACGAAACAAAAGTGTTAGGTAAAAAATCAGAAGAAACCCAAATGATTTTTTATGATCAAAAACCAGTTTTAGGACTAGAAACAGATATAAACTCTTCTTTTAAAGTAGAAAAACAGGGATTTGGTGATATATTACTTAACGTTTTAGGATATATTGATAGCTTTATTTTAACTTTTTGGACAAAACTATTTAATTTTGAAAATACTATACTTTTAAAGTAATTGAACACATTTTGTTCACTGCGACTTTCTTTGATTTGATTCTTCTTATCCTGTAAGATTAAAGATTACAAAAATGGAAGATTTATTTGGTGACTACCTAGGTTTTATTGAGGAAGTAAAAGAATTTTTTCTTCAATTGACTGATTTTATTTTAAAGAACCTTCACTTGTCCTTTAACAATTTTGAAAAAGGGAAAGGTGCTTTTGTTGAAGCTTTGTATAAACAGAGAGGAAAGCTGGCAAGAAGATTTATGCATACAGGAATGGCTGGACTAGTTGCCCTAGGAATGGTTATTGCACCAGTAGTTGCACAGGAATTTCCGGGTAGATCCGTTAATCCTTGGGAAGTAAATTCTCCTTCAGCAGTTCTTTCGGCGTCAACAGATGACATGGAAGTAGATACATTAGTTTCAGATAAGATGAGAGATAGAATAAATGAATATAAAGTTCAAGAAGGGGATACAGTTTCTTCAATCGCAGAAAAATTTGGAGTTTCGACAGACACTATTAGATGGCAGAACAACTTAGCAAGTAAAGACGCTATAAAAGTTGGTCAGACTTTAGAAATTCTTCCGATTACCGGAGTTGCTCATAAAGTTAAAAAAGGTGATACAGTTTATTCTATTGCTAAGTATTATGATACAACTGCACAAGGACTTGTTGATTTTCCTTTTAACTCCTTTGCAAATGATGAAACATTCGAACTTGCAATAGGACAAACAATTATTGTTCCTGAAGGAATTAAGCCTTCCGAAATTTTATGGCAACCTTTAGCTAGAGTAAAGCAAACCACACCTGATGCTGGAAGTGTAACTGCATCAGGAGCGTTTGTATGGCCGACAGGAGGAACAATTACTCAAAGGTTTGTTTGGTATCATAAAGGACTTGATATTGCTAACTCTGGTGCTCCGTCAATTTTGGCGGCTGACTCAGGTACTGTAGTTGTTGCAGGTTGGCCAGATCAATCTGGATATGGAAATAGGGTAGTAATTGATCATGGGAATGGTTATAGAACTTTATACGGGCATATGTCTAGAATTTCGGTAGTAGCAGGTCAGACAGTTGCTAGAGGGAATGTAATTGGACAAATGGGATCAACTGGTAGGTCAACAGGAACACATCTTCATTTTGAGGTAATTAAAAATGGGGTTTACTTAAATCCTTTAAACGTTTTGTAAAGGTTGTTGGTTATTCTGGTTTTTGTACTTCAAGTTGTTATATAAAACTACATAGAAGAGACTTGTAATAGGTAAAAAAAATGTTTGTATGAAAGAAAGGTTAGGATTTATTGAAGAAATAATAAGTCCTGGGAAAGAAGAAATTAGATAAAAGATCACTAATCTAAAAAGTATTTGCCAAAAATATCCTTTTACTATTAACTTACTTTCTTTTAAAGCCTCTTTGGTTTTTTTGCCTTCCAAGGCTGAAATCATTGGAGTAAAGAAATATTTTATGCCCCAAATTATTGAAGGGATTAAAAGTAAAATTATTCCTCCAAAAATAATTAACCCATAAGTTAACATGCTACCTAAAACTGGAAAGCTAGTTTGGTAGGCTTTCGTAAAATAATATTTTATGTTTTGTAATGATTCAACTGAAACATCTAAGCAGAAATTGTAAATAAAAGAGATCATAAATGAAAAAGAGTATAGGTATAAGAAAGTAGATAAAATCAAGGAAAGAATAATAAGGAAAGGCGGAAACTGATTAATGGATAAATTTATAAAGTAATTAATAACCAAATTTAGTAGGAAGGTAACAAAAGAGAAGATAACTCCAATAATTACAAATTTATAAACATACTCTTTCTGAAACACAAGTTTAAAAGTTTTTAATATAACTGTTTTTATTGGAAGAATGTTGGACATATTTATCTTCTTCTATTATCTAAACATTAAAGTAGATAAGTCAAGTAATGTTTTTGAACATATATCAATACATATAAAAGTATACTTTAATATAAACTATTCTATACACATATTCTATAATTTCTTACTATATATAAAAGAGCATTGACGAATAGTGTGAAAATAATTTAGGATTAAATAATGCCCAAAAACCGTTTTTTGCTGTTTAGAGTAAAAAAAACATATAGTCAAGGATTTATTAATATTCTTAGTCTTATATCCTTGTTGTTTTTGACCATATCTTTACTTATTGGAGCAGTAGTTATTTTTAAAAATGGATTAAGTTTTGATATAAGAAAGTTAGCTTTCGTCCCTCGGGAAGAAGGAACAAGTTATAGCTCTAAAAGTACAACTACTACAACAAAAGTTACTACTCCAACAAAAAAAACTACTCCTGTAACACAGACAACTACCAGTACAAGAACTCTAAAAAAAGATTGTGCAGCTCAGTGTGGTAATGATCAAGATGAATGTTACAAAAGCTGTATTGGTGGTCAAGAATTTTCTACAG
>Ga0172379_10003300_pt1 | contig 26078 bp, 28 predicted proteins | sample GrowelOW334metaG_FD_119756 | JGI IMG/M metagenome (GOLD analysis project Ga0172379, IMG submission 119756) | Groundwater microbial communities from an aquifer near a municipal landfill in Southern Ontario, Canada - Groundwater well OW334 metaG | ecosystem: Environmental > Aquatic > Deep...
AATCAGGCGAGGAATGCAGATTGACCCTATGTGATTACTAAGCTAGACTCACCCAACATTCAATTACTATGGCAACAGTCGTAAAAAAGATAAAACTTCAGATCCCGGGCGGTGCGGCAACACCGGCGCCTCCAGTTGGTACGGCACTCGGTCCTGCTGGCGTGAACATCGGCCAGTTCGTGACCCAGTTCAACGCGGCAACCCAGGACAAGAAGGGGACCATCATCCCGATTGAGCTCTCGGTCTACGATGACCGCTCGTTCACCTTCATCATGAAGAATCCGCCGGCGTCCCGACTCATTCTCAAGGCGCTCGGTCTTGAGAAGGGTTCCGGCAAGGCGAAGGAGACGAAGGTGGGCACGCTCACGAAGGCGCAGATTGCGACTATCGTTGAAGAGAAAATGCCGGACCTCAACGCAAACAGCCCCGAAGCAGCCGGCCGCCTCATCGCGGGTACCGCACGAAGCATGGGCATCGATGTGAAGTAAGATCCAGTTTTTAAAAAAGAACGGCACCGCAAGGTGCCGTTTTCGTTTTCGCCCATCTCCGTTACAGGCGAGTCACTCGTTGGTACACATCAAATGATGTTTTATGATCGTCGCGCGCGTGCCGCAGGAAAGGTCCCGAGGTGTCGGTGCATTCCCACTCATCCTCTTTGAGCGGGTGGGTGAAGAACGCGTCACCATTGACTGATGTGTAGACCGTTGTCAGGAAGATCCTCTGCACAAACGGCAGGAGTTGGTCGTAGACCTGCGCCCCTCCGATGACGACCGCGCGGCTTCCGCATTTCTCAACCGCCGCGAGAACCTCTTTCGTCGATGCCGCAGGCACGACCAACTCGGGCGAGTCAGCCCACACCGGAAGAGGGTTCCTTGTAAGGACAATGTGTCGCCGCTCCGGCAGGATGGTGCCGTTCCTCGTGAGAATCGATTCGTAAGTGGTGCGTCCCACGACGACCGCACCGATTTTTGTAGTGATTTCCTTGAATCGCGCGAGGTCGCTTGGGAGGTGCCACGGGAGCACGGTATTCCGTCCGATGACGCGGCCCGGCGTCATTGCGACGATGAGGGAAAGATCAAGAGGCTGGCTCATGCGAAGTTCCTTCTGGTTGTCTCCCGTCATCCTGCTCTCTGGCGGGGGTTGCGTCAATCTTGCGTTTCGCTTCCACCGCGCGTACAGTTCGGTCGGGTCATTTGAACCTTACGGAGGGAAACCATGGAAGCGACGAGTCAGTATCGAGCCGCAGCGCATGACAATGTCAAGCATCGCGCGCTCCGCATCATCAAGGGAACCGCGTCTTTCGAAGACCAGTTCGTTCCGGATCATGTCGTACTCGTGAATCTCATCGAGATGCTGCGTTCGATGGGCTGCGTCATCGTGTTCATCACGGGGGTGTGGGATCTCATCCACATCGGCCATGCTGAATACATCCGGCGCGGCAGGGAAGAAGCAGCAAAGCTTTACCCGAACGCTGATCATTTCATTGTGGTCATCGGGGCTGATTCCGACGACCTGACGAAGCGGCGCAAGGGACCGGAACGGCCGATTGTGCCGGAGGGTGAACGCGTGAAGGTGCTCAGTCACCTGCGCGCGGTCGATCTCGTCACATTGCAGACCGAGTCCGACCAGCTGTTCCGCATCATCCCGCACGAAGTGCGTGTCATCTCGGAGTCCACGAAGGACCTGCCGGGCCTCGAGAAGATCAGGGCACAGTGCGAGCATCTCGTGAATCTTCCGCCGCAAGCGGAGACGAGCACGACAGCACGCATCCGGCGGCTCTCGATAGACGGTGCCGTGGCGCTTCTGCTCAAGGTGGAGCAGGGCCTCACGCAGGTTCTGAAGGAGGTGCGCGATGGACTCAAGGGCTGAACGCGCGGTCATCGCGTATGTCCCGTCACCGCACGCAGGATACCTGAAGTTGTTCCGAGAATATGCCGGCGGCTCTTTGTATGTGCTCGGTGACGAGTTCATCAAGGAGTTTCCTGCGCTCGTTCGGAACTTGCCTGCGGCCACACCGCACGAAGTACGCACGATGGTGGAATCGCTCGGGATATTCAGCGCCGTGCGCGTTCTCACCCCTGCTCTGCTGGAAGGTGTCCGGAAGAAGGAAATTATCATGCCGGACGAGGATGTGGCGCATGCTATGGCCGACAAGTACCTCGCCGGTGTGCCGGTCACATTCGACAGCAGATGGCGACTACGCTGGGACTGGGGTGCGACGCAGAAGAAGCTACGGCCGGAAGGTGAGGAAGTCGTGACCCGCGGCGAGTTCGAACGCCGAATCATGGCTTTGGCGTTCGGTGTTGCGGACAAGAGTCCCGATTGGTGGCGACAGATTAGCGCTCTTCTCACGAAAGACGAGGAGGTGTTACTCGCGTCATTCAATCGGCATCTGCCGAGCGAACAGAGCGCCTACCTCTACGGTGACCCCCGGAGTAATTTTGAACCGGGAGTTTGCATCGAGATGTCCGTCGCCGGGCACGCGGAAGCAATCCTTGTTGCAACCGCTGCGAAACGCGGCATCAGTATGCAGGGCTGCGACCTCTTCGTTTCAACCTTTCCTTGTCCTCCTTGTGCGTATACGCTCGCATTCACCGGCATCAAGCGCCTGTATTATGCGGACGGCTACGCGCTTGTTGCCGGAGCGGAGACGCTTCAGTCTCGAGATATCGAGATCATTCGCGTCGATATGACGCACCCCTCGCCCTAACCGGCGGGGGTTTCTATTTTCTAAAGGCGACAAGAGCCTTTATTGACTCGCTCTTCTTTTTCCGCGGGCCGCCGGATATCAGATGTGCGTGCAGATGAGATACTGAAGCTCCGGTGTACCTGGTGTCCCCGGAACGGAGCACCAGCGACGCCCCTTTGATGCCGTGTTCTTTCACAAGTTTCTTATACAACTTCTGAAGATCCATCCACATGACAGGAGATGCCATCTCGGCCGCTTCAATGTGTCGCCGCGCTATGAACAGGAAATGATATTTCGTTCCCTCGTACGGCCAGGAATTTTCCGTCACGAGCCAATACTTAGTTTTATGGAGAAGCGGTTTTCGATGGTGCTTAAATAGATGTGTTTCGCAGAATGGACAGAAACCACCCGCCAATATTGCTTCGAGCGTCTGCGTGTAGTCGCCGCGCCCTGCTATTGTGGAATTTCCCTTGTCGACATGGCGTCTCTTGGGAGTCATGGCAACGATATACCATGCTTCTTGGTAAAAAAGAATCCGCCTCTGTGGAGGCGGATCAAAAGAACATGGTCACGGGCTGTACGGGATCTTCATCGCCGGATGCGGGCCGTATTCCTCGAGCGAGAAGTGCTCGACCCGGAAGTCGAACAGGTTCGTCACACTCGGATCGAGCTGCAGGATTGGGAGCGGGCGCGCTTCTCGGGTAACGAGTTCCCGCATTGCCTCAATTTGGTTCTCGTAGATGTGCGCATCTGCGAAGCTCTGGATGTAGTTTCCGGGCGGGTAGCCTGTCACTTGGCACACCATGAGCAAGAGCGCGGCGTACTGAACCATGTTCGACGGCTCGCCAATCGGCAAGTCCGCAGACCGCTGGTGCATCTCCATGTGGAGCTTCCCGTTGATGACGCGGAAGTGCAGCCAGCCGTGGCAGGGAGCCACGATGACTTTCCGGTTCGGTCCGCGCGCAGTGTAGTACGGCTTCCACGGCGTAACGAGGTGTGTCCGGAGGTTCGGATACTTCCTGATCTGCTCGAGAAGCTGCTCAAACTGATTCAGCGTTCCACCGCCGGGGATTTCGAAGTCGTGGAACGCGGCGCCGTACGAACCCGGCCCCATGTCGTCAGGCTCAAGGCCGATTTTCGTACCCTTGCCGCGGTAATCCTTCCAGAAATCGCAGCCGTACGACTCAATCTCGTCGATGGTGCGAGCACCGTTCACGAACGAGAGTATTTCGGCAATCGGCTTTTTCCAGAAGCCAATCTTCCGCTCGGTAATGAGCGGAATCCCGTTTGTGAGGTCGAACACCATCTGCGGGAGAGTGCCGAAGCAGGTGAGTGCTCCAATACCTTGCGGCGTTTCCTTTACCAGCACCCCGTGTTCGAGGATATATCTGGCGCGATCTTGGTACTGCGTGTCGGGTGTCCGCAAAGCGAACGGCCTGTAGATGTTGTTCACGACGGTTCCTTTCGTTGAAAGTTGCTGTCCTGCCGCATCATACGAGGCACGCAAAAATAGTCAAACGAGCTGCTGTTTCTGCGCCGCTTTTCTTTTTTCGGCTATACTGAACACAGGCTGTGGAGGGGAAATCTCGAACTCAGCCGAAACCAAGAGCTGGTGTCGCAGGTCCTTTTTACGGAAACAGCACCTTCTAAGGAGAGTGTCGGGAACAAGTCGAAGCTGTTCATTGCAACTGACGGTCAGGACAAACCAAGCGCGGACCAACCGGTCAAGAAAAGGGAGGCCGATCTGTGCCTCGGCCCTGGCTGCAAACGGGAAGTACCTCGTGATGCGCCCTGGGGGCGGTTCTTCGTGGACGGAAAACTTCGCGGTGTGTGCGGAAAGGCATGCTCCGATGCGTTCGCGGAAAACCGCTGGAATTACCAGGAGCCTCTCATGGCTGCTGCCGACTAACCCTCAACCCGAAAGCCCCGCCAATGTGCGGGGCTTGGTATTTTAGCTATACTGGGTCGCATGGAAGAGCAGATACGGAAAGCAGTTGGCGAGGCGCTCGCGCAAGCCGGAGCGCCGGATGTTTCTTTTGTCATTGAACGCCCGACAGATGCGTCTTTCGGCGACTACGCCACGAACGCCGCGCTCGCGGCAGCAAAAGCGCTCGGGCGAAAGCCGCACGATGTCGCAGACGAACTCGCGCGCTCGCTCATCGAAACGCTCGGAAAAGATATTGCAAGCCATGTGGCGGTCGCGGGTCCGGGCTTCGTGAATATCACGCTCGCACGCGAAGCAGTTTCGTTTGCGGTGGCGGAAGCGAATGCGAAAGGCGAGGAGTGGGGGAAGGGTGCCGCAAGCGCCGGACAGCGCGTGATGGTCGAGTACACTGACCCGAATCCGTTCAAAGAAATGCATATCGGCCACCTGATGAGCAACATCATCGGCGAAGCGCTTGCACGGCTCATTGGTTCCGAAGGCGCAACCATCATCCGCGCGAACTACCAGGGCGATGTCGGACCGCATGTCGCGAAAGCAATTTGGGGTTTGCGCAAAGCAGGCATCACCGAGCCCGCAACGGCAAAAGAGATTGGCGAGGCCTATGCCGCTGGCTCGCGCGCGTACGAAGAGTCGCCCGAAGCGGAAGCAGAAATAGACGCACTCAATCGAGCGATATATGCCGGCACCGATCACGAGCTTATGGAGGAGTGGCGCACGGGCCGCGATGTGTCGCTCGAAGCATTTGAACAGCTCTATAAGGTGCTCGGGACGCATTTCGATTACTACTTTTTTGAGAGTGAGACCTCGGAGTCAGGAGCGCGCATCGTGCGTGATGGCCTCGAAAAAGGAGTGTTTGAAGAGAGCGAGGGAGCGGTTATCTACCGCGGCGAGAAAAAAGGACTCCATACGCTCGTGTTTATCACAAGCAAGGGCACGCCAACCTACGAAGCGAAAGATATTGGTCTCGCATTCTTGAAAGAAGAACGCGCGCAAACTGATCGCTCCATTATTGTCACGGCGGCGGAACAAATCGGGCATTTCAAAGTTATGTTTGCGGCGCTGGGCGAAGTCGCACCGCTCATTGCCGCGAAAACAACGCATGTGCCGCACGGATTCCTTCGTCTTACCTCTGGAAAGATGTCCTCGCGCGAAGGGAATGTTATAACCGCCGCCGGACTCGTCGAGGATATCGTCAAGAAAGCGAGCGGAAAGAACCCCGATCCACTCATTGCGGAGCAAGTCGCGCTCGGGGCCATCAAATATATGATTCTCCGCCAAGCGCCGGGCTCGGATATCGTTTTTGATGAGGAGAAATCACTCTCACTCGAGGGTGATTCGGGTCCGTATCTCCAGTATGCGCTCGTGCGCGCCAAGTCAGTACTCGCCGGCGCAGAAAAAGGCGCCGCCCCGACTTCCGCCGCTCCGGAGACCCCGTATCTTCTCGAGAGGCTCATTCTCCACTTCCCGGAAGTTGTCGCGCGCGCTGCACGCGAGCTTGCTCCGAACCTGCTGGCGACCTACCTCACCGAGCTTGCCGGAGCGTGGAACTCTTTTTATGCGAAAGAGCGCATCATCGGTGGCGACCATGAGGCGTACAAACTTATGCTCACGCGGGCATTCGTGCAAACTATGACGAACGGTCTTTCGTTCCTCGGCATTCCCGTACCCGAGAAGATGTAATAAGACTGAAGACAGTCTTCCTCCCGGCGTTCGCTTCGGACGAGTGCGTAAGATACACACTCGTCACTCGCTTCACTTGGTAGTAGGATAGCTGGATATGGCAGACATGCCCGAGAAATCAGAAGCGGCAAAACGCGAGGAAGCGACGTTCGCGTTTTGGAACGAACACAAGACTTTTGAAAAAAGCTTGCAGAAGCCCTCTCCCAAAGGGGAGTATGTTTTTTACGATGGTCCGCCGTTTGCGACGGGTCTCCCGCACTCAGGCTCACTCCTCTCCTCGGTCTCCAAGGACCTCATTCCGCGCTACAAGACGATGCGCGGGTATCGAGTGCGCCGGCGCTGGGGGTGGGACACACATGGACTTCCAATCGAGTCGCTCGTAGAGAAAAAACTCGAGCTCAAGAACAAGAAAGAAATCATCGCGCTCGGCATCGAAACATTCAATGAAACCGCGCGCGCGATGGTGCTCGAATATGTGCATGACTGGAAGCGGTATGTCGAACGCGTCGGACGCTGGGTAGATTTTGATAATTCGTACAAGACGATGGACAACTCGTTCATCGAGAGCGTGTGGTGGACGCTGAAAGAGATACACAAAAAAGGACGACTCTATGAGGGAAGGAAGGTGCTCATGTATTGCCCGCACTGCGAGACGCCGTTGGCGAAAGCGGAGATTGCGATGGACAATACCTATAAAGACATCACCGAAGAGGCGGTGACTGTGAAGTTCAAGGTAAAGCATCCGAAAAAATACGGCCTACCTGAAAATATGTATCTGCTCGCGTGGACCACGACGCCGTGGACGCTCCCCGGGAATGTCGCACTTGCGGTCGGACCAGATATTTCCTATGGGCTCTACGAGCGAGACGGAGAGTCGTTCATTCTTGCTAAGGCGCTCGCGGCACGACACGGTTTCGACACTCCCGAACCGGATACCGACGAGGCGGCGACGCGAAATGAATTCGCCCGAAAGGGAAGCGAGCTCGTCGGCATCGAGTACGAACCGCTGTATGAGATACACAAGGTAAAGGCATATGCTGGTAAGAAGTGGCAGGTACTTCCGGCGGATTTCGTTACTACCGAAGAAGGCACCGGTATCGTGCACACTGCTGTCATCTACGGTGAGGACGACTACAATCTCGGCCTCAAGGAGAAATTGCCGATGGTGCCTCTGTTGAATTCGAACGCAACCTACAACAGCGACGCACCGGAATTTCTGCGGGGACAATACATAAAGAAAGCAGAGTCGCTCATAAAAGAAGATCTCGAAAAAAGAAGGCTGCTTTTTGCGAAGGCGCTCAACACGCACTCATACCCGCATTGCTATCGCTGCGGGACCCCGCTCATCTACAACGCCGTCTCGAGCTGGTTCATCGACATACAGTCGGTGAAGTCTCGGATGCTTGCCGAGAATGAAAAGATAGATTGGATACCGACGCACTTAAAGCATGGCCGTTTCAAGAACATTATTGAATCCGCTCCGGACTGGACTATTTCTCGGAACCGCTTTTGGGCAAGCCCACTTCCGATTTGGAAGGACAAAAACGGAGGGGTAACAGTCATCGGCTCCCTCAATGAGCTCAGGGCACACACAAAGAGGTCTGGGAATACCTATTTCATGATGCGCCACGGCGAGGCCGAGAATAACGCGAAAAACATCGTGAGTTTCGATCGGACAAGCGATGGTCTTACCGAACAAGGACGGCAGGATGTCCGCAAGGCCGCACAAGAACTTAAGCATACGGGCGTAGATATCATTTATACATCGCCGTTCGTGAGAACGAAGGAGACTGCTGAACTTGCGGCCAAAGAGCTTGGCCTCGACGGTTCCGCAATCGTCATCGATGATCGGCTTCATGAACTCAATTTCGGCGAGCTCTCCGGCAAGCCGTTTGCAGAGTTCCTGGTATATCGCGAAGCGCACGCGCCAAACTTTACGGAAAAATTTCCGGGAGGTGAGAGCTATGCGGATGCAAAACGGCGTTTCGGGGAATTTATATACGACATGGAGCGCTCGCTCGCGAACAAGCGCGTGCTCATCGTAACGCACGGCATCGGTATCGAGTCGCTCACTGCTGTTGCGCGAGGCGGAGATCCCGCAGTACTTGCAGAAATAGTGCATGCGAATGATTTCAAGACGAGCGGGGTGCGTAAGCTTGATTTTGTTCCATTGCCACACAATAAAAATTATGAGCTCGATTACCATCTCCCGTACATCGACCGAGTGCCGCTCGCAGACAAGCAGGGTAATCCGCTCACCCGCATTCCAGAAGTTGTGGATTGCTGGGTAGAGTCCGGGGCGATGCCGTTTGCTGAATACCACTACCCCTTTGAGCATCGAGAAGAATTCAAGAAGCGGTCAACCGGGGACTTCGTGTCTGAATACATAGGTCAGACCCGCGCGTGGTTCTACTATATGCACGCTATCAGCGTCGAGCTTTTTGGACGGCTCGCGTTCCGCAATGTCATCACGACCGGCAATATTCTGGCCGCGGACGGCGCAAAGATTTCAAAAAGCAAAGGGAATTACACCGATCCCTACAAGCTCTTTGATGCGTATGGTGCAGACGCATTCCGTTTTTATCTGATGTCATCAGTCGTGATGCTCGCGGAGGACATCATGTTCCGCGACGAGGAGGTGAAAGATGTCCACGCACGGGTGGTCAATATTCTGCGCAATTCAGCAGCCTTCTACAATCTCTACAAAGATAAGGCGGGTCCGGCACATGCTGAAAGCAAAAATGTGCTTGATCGGTGGATACTTGCCAGACTTGGCGGGGTCATACTCACCGCGACGGAAGCTTTTGATCGTTACGATGTTCCTCACGCTGTGCGTCCGATGCGTGATTTCATCGATGATTTTTCAACCTGGTACATCCGCCGCTCCCGCGAGCGAATGAAAGGCAGTGGGGAAGATCGAGAGAACGCACTCGCGACCATGCGCCACATTCTCAAGGAGTTGTCGAAAGTCATTGCTCCGGTCATGCCATTTCTTGCAGAAGAAATCTTCCAGAATGTGCGGGAAAAACACGACGCGCAGAGCGTACATCTTGCTGATTGGCCGGAACCGAAACGCTCGTTCACTATCATGAGCATTTTCGGCCACAACAAGAATGCCGCACTCATTTCCGAAATGGCGCAGGTGCGCGCGCTTGCTTCCGAGGCGCTCCAGTTGCGCCAGAAGGCCGGCATCAAAGTGCGTCAACCGCTCGCAAAACTTCTCGTGCCGGGTACGCTTTCGGAAGAGCTTATGCAAATACTCGCAGACGAAGTGAATGTGAAGAGGGTTTCGACGGGCCATCCAGCCATCGGGCTCGATACGGTGCTTACTCCTGAGCTCATACAAGAAGGTGACGAGCGCGAGATGGCGCGCGCGGTCGCCGAGGCGCGTAAAACAGAAGGGTTCCTCACGCACGACTCAGTGCGCGTGAATACCAGCCCGGAAGGAAAGCATTCAGCCATACTCTCCACCGGTCCGGTGCGCTTCGATCTCATTCGGAATGCGTCATAAATACGAGACACGGGGCATCGTACTCGCGCGAACTCCGCTCGGAGAAGCAAATGCGCTCGTAACCGTGCTCACTCCCGAGCTCGGGCTTGTACGCGCCCGCGCGCAAGGCATTCGATCGCCCGGAGCGAAACTTGCTGCCGCGCTCTCGACATTTGCCGAGAGTTCGTTCGTACTCGTACGAGGGAAAGAGGGTTGGCGCATCGCAGGGGCAGTCCTCGAAGAAAACTGGTTCGTACGAATGGAGAAGACTCTCGCGCGCGATATTGCTGCGCGCGTATCGGGTCTCCTGCTACGACTGGTCGCTGGCGAGGTGCACGACCAAAAGCTTTTTTCGATTATTGTCGGTTTTTTCGAAGCACTCTCCAGGATTCCCGAAGATGCCTATGAAGATGCCGAAGCGCTCGCGGCGCTCCGCGCGCTTGCCATACTCGGTCTCGACGCAGGGGAGATACCGGGTGAGGTGAACGAATTCACGCCCGCCACTCTTTCCAGAATGCGCGAAGGGCGTCCTGACTACATCGCGCGCATTAACCGCGGCATCGCGGCTTCTGGGCTTTGATATACTGAAAGTGATGTCTCAACCTTCTGAAGACGACACTGGTTCGCTCGAGCACGCCCGCGCGCGTCTTTATCGTCCAGTCGATATTCCGACCAATCGTGCGCCGCTCGCGGCTCCGGACCAGCGAGAACTGCCGCATGCGTGGAAAGAGGAACCGCTCCAGAAATCGCAGTTTGGCGAGCGGCATGTGCGTCTTGCCGGAACATTTTTCATGGCAGCCGTTGCTTTCTTTTTTACGGCACTCGCAATCGCCGGCTTCTTTTTCTTCTTCGGCGGCAATGTGGTCTCGGTAGACAAGATAGTAATCGATGTCCAGGGGCCGACAAGTATTGCCGGCGGCGATACGGTGCCGCTCATGCTCACTATCACGAACAAGAATCCGTCGGCGCTAGAGAACGCTATTGTTGAGATCGACTTTCCGAGCGGCACACGGGACGCAACGAATGTGCAGAAAGAATATTCACGCTACACGGAAAATCTCGGCACGCTCGCGAGTGGCGCAAGCATAACGCGCTCTATAAAAGCCGTCCTGTTTGGCGGAACGGGGCAGACGCTCTCGCTCCCCATTTCTCTTTCCTATGGTACGAGCGGGAGCAACGCGGTTTTCGTGAAGAAATCTTCATATGCGCTCGCAATTTCCACAACCCCGCTCTCAATATCCGTCGACACCCTTTCCGAAACGGTATCGAACAAGCCGCTCACCTTCACGCTCACCGTTCGCAGCAACGCAACAGTGCCGCTCAATAATGTGGTCTTGGTCGGCGCGTTTCCATTTGGCTTCTTCCCGACCTATTCGTCGCTCCCGCTCAATAATTCAAGTTTCCTTATCGGCACATTGGCGCCCGGGGCAAGCAAGGTGATAACGCTCACGGGAACACTCTCGGGGCAGAATAAAGAACAGCGAGTCTTCCATTTCACCGTTGGAACTGCGAACAGCGCAAATAATCAGACGCTCGCGGTTACCTATATGACCCAAGACGCGACACTCACCATTGCTGCACCATTTATCGATACAACGCTCTCGCTCAATGGGGATTCTTCGGGAAACACCGTCATCACTCCGGGCGCGTATCAGAATGTGAACATCTCATACACTAATACGCTTGCGACGAGTATCGGAAACGCGACAGTCTCGGTCGTCCTCTCTGGTTCGGCTATCGATTACAACAGCATTCAAACCACGACCGGTTTCTACAACTCGTCCAATCGCACCGTCATCTTTAGCAAGGACACCGACCCGGCGCTTGCGACGCTTGCGCCCGGCGCCTCAGGCATCGGCTCATTCACATTCTCGACCCTACCGGCCGGGTCGACCCTCTCCGCGCCAACCGTGAATTTCTCGATATCAGTATCCGGTACTCGCGTAGGACAGACGAATGTTCCGGAATCAGTGAGTTCGGTTGTGATGAAGACCTTCAAGGTCGCAACGGTTGTGGCGCTCTCAGCCACCTCGCTTCACAACTCGGGACCTTTTGCTAACAGCGGCCCCATTCCGCCGCGTGCCGACAAAGCGACGACCTATACGGTAGAGTGGGGCGTGCAAAACAAGGGGAGCGCTGTGGCGGGCGCGACTGTTTCGACCGTCCTCCCGAGCTATGTTTCCTATACCAATCTTACAAACGGCACAGGGTCTTTCAGTTATGACAACGCCTCCCGCACCGTCTCGTGGACCATTGGCGACCTCGCACAAGGCGCAAGCGCGCGCGGGGCATTCCAGGTTTCTCTCACCCCCTCAACCTCGCAAAGGGGCGGAATGCCATTTTTAACAGGCGTCGCGTCCTTCTCGGGACACGACCGCTTCGCGGGCGTACAAATATCTGCGACCGCGGAACAGGTGACAACCGCAACTACCGGAGATCCGGGATATGTCACCGCAAGCGCAATTGTGCAATAATGTTGCCCTATGTCTGACCCGAACCTGATGGAGAAGATAGTCTCGCTCGCCAAGCGCCGCGGGTTTGTATTCCCTGGGTCCGAGATCTACGGCGGTCTTGCCGGCACTTTTGATTACGGCCCTATGGGCGTCGTATTGAAAGAGAATGTTGAGCGTCTCTGGCTGCGGATGTTCCGCGACGGCCGCGACGATATGTACGGTGTTGATGCCGCAATATTGATGAACCCGAAGATATGGGAAGCGAGCGGCCATGTGTCCGGATTCTCCGACCCGCTTGTCGAGTGCGAAAAATGTAAAAAGCGATTCCGTGCTGATCATCTCGATGATAAAGAAAAGTGTCCAGAGTGCGGCGGGAAACTCGGGGGAGTGCGCCAGTTCAATATGATGTTCAAAACGCATGCCGGCGCGATGGAGGATGATTCCGCGACCGTGTACTTGCGCCCCGAGACGGCTGGCGGCATTTTCACCAACTTCAAGAGCGTTATGGATTCGATGCACCCGAAGCTGCCGTTCGGCATCGCGCAAATAGGAAAAGCATTCCGCAATGAAATTGCACCGCGCGACTTTATTTTTCGTCTCCGCGAACTTTCGCAGATGGAGGTTGAGTATTTCGTAAACCCTTCCGAATGGGAACAAGCGTTCGAAGGATGGCGGAAGGCTCTGCATGGTTTTGCCGAAGCGGTTGGTATCTCGAAAGAAGGGGTGCATGAGCTTGAGGTTCCTGCTGAAGACCGTGCACACTACTCTAAGCGCACCATTGATTTTGAGTTCGACTACCCATTTGGACGCAAAGAGCTCTGGGGTCTCGCGTACCGAACCGATTTCGATCTTTCCGCGCACGCGAAGGCATCAAGCACAGACCTCTCGTATCTTGATGAAGATACAAAGGAAAAATTCATTCCGCATGTCATCGAGCCGTCGCTTGGCGTTGATCGCACCATTCTTGCGATACTCGTGAGTGCATACCGTGAAGACGATATGGGTGGGGAAGTGCGCACCTATCTCGCACTTGCGCCGCGCATCGCGCCGGTAAAAGCTATGGTCTCGCCTTTGCTGAAGAACAAGCCAGAACTTGTGGCGAAAGCTCGCGAGGTGCGTTCTGAACTGCAAAAAATCCATCCGGCTATCGCGTGGGATGACAACGGCAATATCGGCAAGCGCTATCGTCGTCAAGACGAGATAGGTACGCCGTTTTGCGTCACCATCGATTTTGATACTTTGGGTGAGACTCCGAACCTTAAGGATACGGTTACTCTTCGCCATCGCGATTCCGGCGAACAGGAGCGCCTCACTATTTCTGAAGTTGCCGAGCGCATCAGGACGGCAATAGGCTAACGAGAATATGTTAGGATGCCCGTATGGATAGGGAAATCCGGGTCTCCATCACGCCAAGCACCGTACTAACCACGCTGGCCATCGTCGCTGGGGTCTATATCTTTTGGCTTCTGCGCGACCTCGCGCTCCTTGTTTTGACCGCCATCGTAATCGCCTCGGCCATCGAGCCCGGAGTCGCTTTTTTCATTCGCCAGCACATACCGCGCTTCATCAGCGCGCTTCTGGTCTATGTGCTTGTTTTCGGTTCTATCTTCGCCCTCATATATTTCCTCTTTCCGCCCATCATTGCGGACGCCGCGAACTTCCTCTCCGCGATGCCGAAATATCTTGATACGCTCAATGTATCGTCTCCGTTCTCAAATATTGCGAATGCAACCGGTTTGGCCGCCAATCAGGGAGGCATACAGTCGTTTGTGCAGACACTCCTCTCGTTCCAGTCCGTCTTTACTGCAGGCTCGAGCGGTGTACTCCAGCTCATCATCACTTTCTTCGGCGGCATCTTTTCGCTGATGCTCGTCATCGTTCTCTCCTTTTACTTCGCGCTCCAGGACACTGGCGTGGATGATTTTCTCCGCATGGTGATGCCGGTGGCGTACGAGGAATACTCGGTCGATCTTTGGAAGCGCTCCCAAAAGAAGATTGGTCTCTGGATGCAGGGCCAGATACTCCTCTCGGTCATCGTTGGCATTCTCGTGTATCTTGGCCTCCTTATCATCGGAATCCCCTATGCGCTCCTCCTTTCGGTCTTCACCGCGCTCGCGGAGATTATCCCCGTCTTCGGCTCATTGATAGCGGGCGCCGCCGCGGCAATTGTCGGGTATTCGGACGGCGGCATCGCGCTCGCCACCATCGTCGCCGGCCTGTATGTGGTCGTAAACCAGTTTGAATCCAATCTCATCTACCCGCTTATCGTAAAGAAGATCGTCGGCATCCCACCGCTTCTGGTCATCGTGGCGCTTATCGCGGGCTACACCCTTGCGGGCTTCCTCGGAGTCCTGCTTTCGGTGCCGCTCGCCGCCGTTGTACTGGAGCTTATTACCGACTTCGATAAACGGAAGCGTCGAGCGCACGGAACCGCATAACGTGGAAAAGACTTTTTACCTCACCACACCTATTTTCTATCCGAACGCGAAGCTCCACCTCGGACACGCGTACACCATGACCCTGGCGGACGCACTCGTCCGCTATCACCGCAGCGCGGGGGAGGAGACATATTTTCTTGCCGGTTCGGATGAAAACACTCAGAAAATGGTTGATGCTGCTGCAAAAGCCGGCGTTGAACCGCTCGTGTTTCTCGACGGCATCGTGAAGAATTTTATGAAGCTCTATGGCTCCCTCGATATTTCCTACGATCAGTTTATTCGCACCACGGACAAAGAAGTGCATTGGCCGGGAGCACAGGCATTGTGGAAGAAACTTATGGAATCTGGCGATCTCTATAAAAAAGAGTACGAAGGTCTCTATTGCGTCGGCCATGAGGCATTCGTAACCGAAAAGGACCTCGTTGACGGAAAGTGCCCCGATCATGGAACCGAACCGGAACATTTGAAAGAAGAAAATTATTTCTTCCGCCTTTCGCGTTACGCGGATGTCTTGAAAGAGAAGATCGAAAGTGACGAACTGCGCGTCATTCCCCAATCGAGAAAGAACGAGATACTTTCGTTTATACGCGGCGGTCTTGAGGACATAAGCTTCTCGCGTCCACGCCACCGCGGTTGGCCGGAAGGTCTCGGCGTCCCGGTGCCGGGGGATGATTCACAGGTGATGTATGTGTGGTGCGATGCGCTTGCCAATTACATCACCGCTCTTGGTTTTGGCCGGGATGATGCCTTGTATCAAAAGTTCTGGCCTGCCAATGTGCATGTCCTTGGAAAGGATATTCTCCGTTTCCATGCAGCGATATGGCCGGCGATGCTTCTGTCCGCCGGCCTTTCGCTCCCGAAAGCGCTTCTCGTGCACGGCTTTATTACATCCGGTGGGAAGAAGATGTCCAAGACACTCGGCAATGTCATCGATCCAGAAGAACTTATCGAGACCTACGGTGCAGATGCCGTTCGGTATTTCCTGCTTCGGCACATATCGCCGTTTGAGGATGGAGACATTACGCGCGAAAGCTTTAAGGAGGCATACAACGCAAATCTCGCAAACGGTGTGGGCAATCTTGTTGCGCGCGTTATGAAGCTTGCCGAGGAGCATATGCCGGGTCCAGTCGCGCTTGTCGACGCTGACGAAAGGTTGGATCATGATTTTTCAAACAGCGTCGAGACGCTTCGTTTCAATGACGCGATGGATCTCGTATTTGCAAAAATATCGCGAGCGGACGAATATATGGCGGAGCACGCGCCATTCCGGCTCATAAAAAGTGAAATTGCTGCGGAGCAAGAATCTGCACGCAAAGATATCGAGTATTTGGTACGCCAACTTGCGAACATCGCTGCGCATCTCGCACCGGCACTGCCGCACACTGCTGCCGTAATCATGGATGCTGTTCGTACGAATAAAAAACCGGAAAACCTTTTCCCGCGGCTATGAAAGCCAGGTTCGTAGATGCGCATTGTCATGTTCAGTTCGAGCAGTATGCGCACGATGAGGCGGAGATTGTCGAGCAGATGCGCAAGGATGGCGTTGTCGGCATTGTCGTTGGCGTGGGCCTCGACTCGTCGGAGAAGGCGCTCGCGCTCGCTGAGAAATACGACCACCTGTTTGCTTCCGTCGGGCTGCATCCCAATCATGCTGAGGAACCGTTTGATGTTGAGGCATTCCACAGGCTCGCGAGCAATCCGAGAGTCGTCGCGATAGGGGAGTGCGGGCTCGATTTCTTCCGTCCCGCAGAGGTAACCGATGATGTGAAAGACAGACAGATGGAACTTCTACGGAAACACATCGAGCTTGCCGCGCTCGTCGACAAGCCGCTCATCATCCACGCGCGTCCAAGCAAGGGGACACAGGACGCATACCACGACCTGATAGCCATCTTGCGAGAAGCGAAGGCGAAGCATCCAGCTCTGCGGGGCGACATTCATTTTTTTGTTGGGGGCATTTCGGAAGCTGAGGAGCTCATCGAACTTGGCTTCACCGTTTCTTTCACGGCGGTCATTACCTTTGCGCGCGACTATGACAATGTGCTGCGAGCAGTACCGCTGGGAAGCATTCTCTCGGAAACCGACGCACCATATGTCGCGCCGGCCTCCCGTCGGGGGCAGCGCAACGACCCGCTTGCCGTACAGGATGTGGTTGCGCACATTGCCTCTATTCGGGGTGAGGATCCGGAGGTCGTCCGTACGGCGCTCCTCGAAAGTGCCTTGCGAATGTTTACGCTTCCGGGCATCGATAAGGGTTAAAATGGCCTTGCGAGCGGCAAAATCCTGTGCTAGCATGCGGAAATTATGGCGAAAGACCTGGATTTGGAGATGGGCGCAGACGAACTCGGAGATGCGGGTTCCGAACCTCGTGTCTATGAGCTTGGTTTCCATCTTGATCCCGAGCTTCCTACCGAGGAGGTAAAGAGGGCGTACCAGGCGGTCCGCTCGCTTATCGAGGAGAAGGGGACGATTGTTGCCGAAGGTGAACCGGTCAAAATTCAACTCGCATACACCATCTCCCGTCAGGAGGTGGCCGGCCGCCGCGATTTCGATTCCGCCTATTTCTCGTGGATCGTGTATGAGGCTATCGCAACGGATCATGCTGATGTCATCGCCGCCGCTAAAGCGAATAAGCAAATTGTTCGTTTCATTGATCTCCTCACGACGAAGGATGCCGCCCGCCACTCGGTCGAGATGCGCGAGATTTCTATGAAGATGCCGGAACATACCGAGGACGCCGAGGCTGTCGCCGGCGCCGAGCTTGACGCTGCGATCGAGAATGTAGTTGTATAATCAAAACATGTATCTCAACAAAGTATTTCTCTACGGAAATCTCACCCGCGACCCAGAGCTGAAAGCGCTCCCCTCGGGAAGCCAGGTCGTGAATTTCGGCCTCGCAACGAATCGCGTCTACAAGGACAAGAACGGAGCGAAGCAGGAAGCAACGGAGTTCCACAACATCGTCGCGTTTGGTCGCACGGCGGAGGTCATTGCACAGTATGTAAAGAAAGGCCGCCCAATTTTTGTTGAGGGCCGCCTCCAGACGCGCGCCTGGGACGACAAGGAGACTGGGAAGAAGAACTATCGCACCGAAATTATCGTAGATAATTTCCAATTTGGCGCTGACAGCAAGGGAGGTTCGTCCGCGTCCGCTTCCCACGAAGAGCAACCCGCTCCGAAGGATGATGAGGCGATTAAGTATCCGGACGAGGAAATTAACCCGGAAGACATTCCTTTTTAAATTATTTATATGGCATACCAAGCTGAACGAGAAGAGGTTGAGATCAAGAAATTCATCGACTACAAAGATGCAGCGTATTTGAAGCTGTTCACCAATCCGCACGCAAAAATGCTTTCCAAGAAGCGCACCGGCGTACCGGCCGGCAAGCAGCGCGATATTGTGCAGGCTATCAAGCGTGCTCGCTATATGGCGCTTCTTCCTTACGTCGCTGCGTAAATTATTGCGCGCGAAACAAAAAACCGCCCTCGCAGGCGGTTTTTTGTTTCAATCAGCTATGCTTTTTCGACGCGCTCTGTATATTCGCCCGTGTCGGTATTGATGCGGACGATGTCGCCCGTATTGATGAACAGGGGCACTTGTATCTTAGCGCCGGTGGCAAGTTCGACGAGCTTAGATCCGCCCGAGACGGTGTTGCCTTTAACGGCTGGCGGCGCATCTTTCACCATGAGCTCGACTTTCACCGGTATTTTGATGGTCATCGGCTTGTCCTCGTAGGTCAGCACCTCGACGGAGGAGTTCGGCACGAGCCACTGCACCTTGTCGTGTACGGTTTCCTCGGGGAACGCGAAGCGGTTCTTCGGGTTGCCCTCCTCGGCAAACCAGCTCTCGCCGCGGTTGGTGTAGAGGTATTGCGCCTGCATTGTTGCGACATTCGCTTCGGTCACCGTTTCATTCTGGTGGAAAGAAATCTCGACGACCTTGCCGCCCACGAGCTGGCGCAGCCGCGTTTGATTCACCGGTTTGCGCTGCTGCATACGGAAAATATGCGCCGAGAGCACCTCGTAGGGTTCGCCGTTGTAATTAATGATGGTCTTGGGAAGAATTTCGTTGTACGACAATACAGCCATGGTTTGGAAACTTAGCGCGGATAAGATTCGTTATAAAAAGTGCCCCATGAGATAACGAATCTAAGGCACGACGGCGTGTCGAGACTGGTCTCCGATCCGCGTATGTACCACAGAACTTGGGAGTTCTTATCTCACGGGGATTCGTGTATGCTAGCAGACATTATGAGTTTTTCAACCACCGAGCTCAATTCGCTCACGGATGCAGAGGTGCTTGCTCGTTCCCAAAAGGAACCCGAGCTCTTTGCGCTCCTCGTCCATCGCTATGAGGCGGCGCTCTTGCGTCGCGCGCGGACGATACTCAAAAGTCCAGAGGATGCTGAAGAGGCGGTGCAGGACGCCTTCACAAAGATGTACCTTTATGCGGACAAGTACCATGCACAGGAAGGTGCGAGCTTTTCCTCGTGGGCGTACACCATACTCAATCGCGTCGCCTATACGAGATACCGCGCGAAGAGCATCGAACGCGGCAAGCGCGCAGAGCTCTTGCCTGAGCACTACGAATCGCTGCCGGACGCGAAAGCGGAATTTCTGGAGGATCTTTCGGTGCGGGATGAGGTCATCACGGCGCTCGCGAAATTGCCCGAAACAGCAGCGAAACTTCTTCGGCTTCAATTCATTGAAGGGAAGAGTCAAGATGAAATAGCGACATCGGAAGATCTTTCGATACCGGCGGTGAAGACACGGGTGCACCGCGCCAAAAAATTATTCCGCGCCGAATTCGAAAATAACCAGAAATTAAAAAACAAATTATGATGCTCTTTCGCTACTGCGCCGGCCGTACTCCTGCTGCGAACCTTCGTCCGGCTCATCGTCGTGCCTCCAGCACGCTTTCTTCGCCGGTCTCGATTCTCGCGACGGATTCTGGCCGGCTCGTGACGCGATTATTTTCGAATTCGGCGCGCGCGTATAATGAACAACACTATGACTAACGAACCGTCAAACATCGAACGCATCGTGATGCAGCGCGTGCATCTCATTCGCGCGCTCCGTTTTGCCATTTCAGGCGGCGTGTTCTCGACGCTCGTATCCCTGCTTGCGCTCTGGGGGCTCGGGAGGGAAGTGTGGGTCGCGCATGTCCTGCAGAATACCCCGGCGGACCTACTCGATATACCGCGCTTCTACTTCGCGGCATTTATCCATACCCGCCTTATTGTGCAGGCGCTCGTTGTGCTCATCGCCGCGTCCTTTGTATTTCTTGCGCGCGAAATTTTCCGTGCAATTTCTGTTATGTCCGATGCGCAAAGTGCAGAATCCCTTTAAGGCCGCAGGTAGCTGCTGATATCGCCGTAGACTCCTTCGAGCAAGTCGAGATCCTTTGCTGAATTTGCAAGCAGCTCGATGTTTTTGTCTTTCAGGGCGGCAAGGAGCGCATTTCCGTAGGCATCGTTCACATTCGCGCGATACATTTCCCGAAATGCTTCAAAATCTTTAATAAAGCAATGGCCGCCCGCCCCGCGTCCTGTTTTGTGTACGGGTTCGGTATGGCTGGAGCCGATGCGCGGATCATGGACTAAGGCTTCGCGTATGTTCGCCCAGTCCGAATCCGTGGCGGCGACGACATCGAAGAGCAGGTTCATAAACATCACCTTTGTGAAGAGAAAGCAGTTTCCGGCATACTTCACGAACTCCGCATCCCGTGCGGACATAATCTTTGTATAGGGCGCATCAGGTAGGACGCGCAGCACCGCTTCGGCTTTTTCGCGATACAGGGCGTTCATTTCAGGAATACCGATGATGTTCCGGTTTGGATGTGCCGCGTCGTGGGCGGCAGTCGCCTCAACGAGGAATTCCGGGCTGTGGAGTACGAAAAGGCTGGGGAACAGCCGCTGTATTGTTTCAGTCGTGCCGGGAAGTATCGTCGACTTGATGACCACCGTGCTCCCTTCGCCGACCAGCGGGAGTACCCCACGAATCAGGGAGTCATCAAAACCTTCCGGAGTTGTCGGGGTAGGGACCGCGACAAACACGATGTCGCAATCTAGAATCTTGTCCTTATTTGCACGGTAAGGCTCTTCAAGCGCATAGCGCACAACCTCAAATCCGCGCGCTTCAAAATCGTTCGCATAATTCTTTCCAATCCACCCCTGGCCGATCCATCCAATTTTCATCTCATTCTATAGAACGAGATGAGGAACACTGAGGTTACACTCTATGCGGCGATGAGCTTTTCTCGGATCTGTTTCAAGAGTTCTTTTGAGGCCTCCTTATTCTCGCGGAGGAAAGTGCGCGTGGCGTCGTAGCCGACGCCCAGCTTCTGGTCGCCCATTTTATAAGTAGCGCCGGACTTCGTTACGAGGTCGAATTTCTCGCCAAGTGCGACGAGCTCTCCTTCGCGGCTGATACCCTCATTGTAGAGGAGGTCGAATTCAGTGGTCTTGAAAGGCGCCGCGACTTTATTTTTCACCACCTTTACGCGTACACGCCCACCGACCACTTCCTCACCCTTTTTTATTGAAGCGATGCGGCGAATGTCGAGGCGTATCGAGGTATAGAATTTGAGCGCCTTGCCGCCCGGCGTCGTTTCCGGGTTTCCGAACATGACGCCGATTTGCATGCGAATTTGGTTGATGAATATGACGATGGTTTTGCTGCGCGCGGCGATAGCGGTGAGCTTGCGGAGCGCCTGGCTCATGAGACGCGCCTGCTTGCCCATATGCTGCTGGCCCATTTCTCCCTCTATCTCATCCTTCGGCGTGAGTGCGGCAACAGAGTCCACGACGATAACATCAACATTTCCACTTCTAACCAAGCTCTCGACAATGTCGAGCGCTTGTTCACCCGTATCTGGTTGGGAAATGAGAAGCTCGGAAAGCTTCACGCCGATGCGCCGTGCGTACTCGGGGTCAAGCGCGTGCTCGGCATCGACGAATGCCGCAATGCCGCCCTGCTTCTGCGCTTCAGCAATAGCATGGAGTGCGAGCGTTGTTTTGCCGGAAGACTCCGGTCCGAATATTTCTATGATGCGGCCGCGGGGAAGGCCGCCGACGCCGAGCGCGGCATCGAGCCCGATAGACCCGGTAGATATCGCCGGTATTTTTTGTGGCGTGCCGGTGCCATAGGTTGCGATCGCTTCGTCGCCGAACTTCGTGCGGATTTCTTTGAGTGCTTGCTCTATCGACTTTTGCCGCTCGCTTTTATCGGTACTTGCCGCCGCAACCGATTTCAGCACTTTTTCTTTTTTCTTGAGAGCCATAGATGCTTGGTTGTGGGGGTAAGGGTAATTAAGGGACGAAAATAGAACGGGTAGCAGTCACCGTTCTCCCGAAGCGGTCAGTGGCTGCAAAGGTAAGTATAGAACCTCCTCGGGGAAAGGTAAGAGTTGACGAAAACCCGCCATCCTGGTCATGGAGGACTGGCGCGCCGTTGAGTAAAAGTTGCGCCGCCCGGGGCGCACTTCCTCTAATGGCGACGATTCCACCAGGAAAGGGTGCGTTATCGGCGGGAGAGGCGATGGAAAGCGATGGTCCCGCCAGAAGTGGCCATGCCTCGATGAGGCCGTAGCCAATGAGGATGGTAAGTGCGGCGCCAAGGAGATAGCGGGTCATGGAGGGTTAGAATACTTCCTCCTCCGTTTCGGGAGCGCTCGCGGTTGGTGCGCTGCGCGTCAGTATCTCGCGAGGTTTGCTTCCATCAGCCGGCCCAATAACGCCATGTTCTTCGAGGACATCCATCAGCCGCGCTGCCCGCGAGTAACCGATTTTCAATTTGCGCTGAAGGTACGATGTGGATGCGCGACCCGCTTCCTCAACCGCAGTGCGGGCGTCTTCGTAGAGATCGTCATCAATGTCTTCGTCGTCGAAACTTCCGTTCGCGAGTCCGATGACATCGCTTGCTTCTCCGGAAGCGGTCGAGCCGTTCCCTCCCCCTAAGGGGGCCCCGTTGGGGCCAAAGTCGATGCTGGAGAGGTCGCCGGCGTTATGGCCCTTGATATAACTCACGACCTTTTTTACCTCGCTCTCGCTGATGAAGGCGGTCTGGATGCGCACCGGCTTTTGCATATCACTTGAGAGGTAGAGCATGTCGCCTGCACCGAGCAGGGTCTCCGCGCCGGCGCCGTCGAGAATAGTGCGGGAGTCTATCTGGGAAGCCACCTGGAGCGCCATACGAGTCGGCACATTCGCTTTGATGAGGCCGGTGATGACATTTACTGAGGGCCGCTGGGTTGAAAGGATGAGGTGGATGCCGACCGCGCGGGACATCTGTGCGAGGCGGACGATGGAGGCCTCAAGCTCGCGGGGGTAACTGTGCATAATATCCGCGAGCTCATCGATGACGATAACGATGTAGGGAAGTGCTTCCGGCATGTCCGCAGCGCGGTTCTTTTTCGCCGGTTCGTAGACGGTGGCGTGATAGGAATTGATATCGCGCACGCGTTCTGCCTCGAGGATGTTGTAGCGGCGTTCCATTTCCTTGGCCGCCCATTTGAGCGAGAAAATCGTTTTCTTTGGGTCGGTGATGACCGGTGTAAGGAGGTGGGGAATGCCGTTGTATGCGGTCAATTCCACACGCTTCGGGTCAATCATAATGAAGCGCAGCTGATTTGGGCCGTTGCGGTAGAGGAGAGAAGTGATGATCGCGTGAATGGCGACCGACTTACCGGAACCAGTCGCACCAGCGACAAGCCCGTGCGGCATTTTCGCAATGTTTACATAATGCGGCGTCCCGGTGATGTCGCGGCCAAGCGCGGCCAAAAGCGGCTTGTCGCTATCGCTCCACTCCGGGGCGCTCAAGAGTCCGCCGAGGCCGACCATTGCTTTAACCGAGTTCGGTACTTCAATGCCGACCAGCGACTTGCCCGGAATAGGCGCCTCGATGCGGACGGGGTGCGCGGCGAGTGCGAGCTCAAGATTATTTGCGAGCGAGACTATTTTGGAAAGACGAACGCCCTCAGCAGGCTTCACCGCGTAGCGCGTAACAGTCGGCCCGACGGAGACCTCATCCATTTCGAGGTTGATGCCAAAATTCTGGAAAGTGCGTTTGATGATATTCGCATTCGCCTTGATATCACCCACGCCTGGTTTGCCGCGGTCTGCACCGAGAATGGAAAGCGGCGGCGCTTCATACTCCGCATCAAAATTTGCAATGCCAGTGCCGACCGCGCCAGTCCCTCTATTGAATACGTTTACTACCGGCTCATGCTCGGGCGGGGCGGGGGACTCCTCGTCCGTCTCCTCCTCATATTCCTCATCGTCGTCTTCCGGCACGCCGACGACAGCAAATTCTTCCTCACCCAGTTCTCCCTGGCGCCCTCTGCGCGAACGGATGCGTTCCCAGAGCGAGGTCACATTTTCGCCGAGGAGAGCGCCGAGCGCCTCAAGATCGCTCACGATAGCGATGCCGATGCTGATGGTCGCAATGAGGAGTACGAATGCGCCCCAGAAGCCGAAGAAGCCGGAAAGCATCTTTCCTTCCCATACGCCCACCATCCCGCCGAACTGCGTATCAGGGAAGAGGCCGGCAAAAGCGAGCACTGAAGCGCAAATGATGACGAGACCGGAAGCCGTGAGCGTTTCGAGCATCGGACGGCCGAAGCCGGCGTAGAGGCCGATTGCCACCAGAGCTATCGGAAGCAGGAACGCACCGATGCCGACGATGGCGTAACTTGTGGCAAAGACCGCACTCCCGACCGGACCGGCGGCACCGAAAATGCCGAGAGTAAGAAGGACGCTTGCCGCGATGAGCACGATAGCTGTCGCATAACGGACGAGCGTATCGTATTCTTTGACTTCATCTTCGCGGCCGCGTTTTCGCCGCCCGGTATCCTTTCTGCGACTCATAATTATAAGTGTATTGTAGCATCTCGCGCCCGTGCACACCCAAAACAAGCACGGATTTCAAAACATACCGGAGAGAGAGCGGAGCAAAAATGACAGTAGAACTTGGCCCCTCGAACCGGAGCGCTGGCTTTTTTGCTCCGCTCTCGATACGGGTTTTGAAATCCGTGCTGGAGCGGTTTTCCACCCGGTTTCGATTCTCACGCGCCGGCTGTGTCCGATAGTTGCAGAGCGCAAGTAGCGGGGTATACTGTCCGATACGATATGGGACACGAGCCATCAGGTATGAGACACGGCACTGAAATCCGGCAAAACCAGACAAAAGGGAATGGTGCGCACTTAGAAGATTTTGTCCTAGAAAAAAGCATATTTAATAACATTTTTGAAAAAGACATACGAAGGGTTTTTATATACAAAAAGGCCGAAAGACTCGCCAAAGCTATTCACCTCATCGCCCCAGCCTTTGCCGAATCGGCGTCGCTTAGGAACCGCATTGACGCGATCGCCATAGGACTCGTGGACGCGGCCATACTGCCGTCCGGGGCCGCCCGCTCCGCGCTTTCCCGTGAGCTTTTGGCACTCTCGAGCGTGCTTTCCATCGCCAAGAGCGGCGGCCTTCTTTCTTTCATGAATGTGGAGCTTATCACCCACGAAGCCCATGCGTTGCTTCAGGAAGTTGCGGCGTACGAGGAACCCCGTCTCTTCCTCGACGAGGCTCCAACGCTCTCCGGAATCGCAAAGAAGGCCCTCGCACAAGGGCCTGCCCAGAGTTTGAATCAAGCCGTCCCGAAAAAGGAGATGCAAAGGTCGCCTGAAGCTCATAAAGGACATATAAAGGACACCAAAGGTTTGTCGGAGGGTCACATAAAGGACAGACGCGAAGCTGTTTTGTCTGTTATACGGAATAAAGGGAAGGCGAGCATAAAGGACATATCCACTCTCATTCGAGGGGTTTCTGAGAAAACCATCCAGCGTGAGCTCTTGGCGCTTATCGCCGCTGGAATTGTGCTGAAACAGGGCGAACGCCGCTGGAGCACCTATTCTCTCGCCTAAGTCGTTCCAGGCCGAAAGGCTTTGACTCTACCTCCTATATTTGCTAGTATTTAGGCTGTGATAGCGACTGGGGCATAGGGGCCTTCAAGAAAGACCGGAAACGGTCTTTTTGTCGTTCCCGAATCTCGTTGTTATCCACACGCCAGTGGCGGAGATGGTTATTTCCGCTATATACTGACGGGAGTCCTCGCGGGGACATTTTGTTCCCGAGTGGGCGTACTTTGATAACGGAATAGTCCGTCGACGGACGGACATCAACCCTTGCCAACTAACCCATGGCGCACTGGTCGATACCGTGCGCTGTGGGGTAGTGTGAAAGTGAAAGTGCTCACTCAAAATGTGCAAACCAAACTTGATTATTATGTGCTCCTTAAATTCTTAACAATCGTTATGCAAATGGTAACTACGAAAGCGATCGCGAAGGTCGCAGCAGTGGCGACCGGACTCGCGATGGCGACATCAATGCT
>Ga0172379_10003301_pt1 | contig 26072 bp, 20 predicted proteins | sample GrowelOW334metaG_FD_119756 | JGI IMG/M metagenome (GOLD analysis project Ga0172379, IMG submission 119756) | Groundwater microbial communities from an aquifer near a municipal landfill in Southern Ontario, Canada - Groundwater well OW334 metaG | ecosystem: Environmental > Aquatic > Deep...
CTATCGCTCCTCGAGAGATCGTAGAACGAGGGAAAGGACTTCTCGCTCTCGATTTCCCAGGCTAAGGCATTCAGGGATTCTAGTGAAACGGTGTAGCCCTCTTCGCCATTAAGGCCTTTCGGATTGTTCTCCAACAGCGACCGATAATCGGCTATCGATAGGGTAAGCGCGGACTCCGGGATGCTTTTTTTCAAGAACACCGGTAGGCCCTCGAAAGAAGTCAAGACTCTTTCCTCTCGTGTATACTCGGTTCCATTAGTTCAGGCTAGTAGAACAGGGAAAATAATCAACAGTAGCCATTTCCTCATTCAATGCTCCTTTTATCGATTTCGTGTTACTAACACGCTTTAGTATCATGATACATCCAGTTTTCAAAACTCGCAAGAGGAAAACCATAAATCGCTGAGGCGTTTTCCAAAGTCTATCCTTCCACCGCCGGCAACGAGCGGGATTAGCGCGGTAGTATCTCCGCGCCAGCCCCGTGCTTCGGATTGCCGCATAAAAAGCCTGTGTCGTCCTGATGAGGATGGTGCAGAGCGGCTGGAACGAAACCTTGCCGATACCGTGTAGGAAGATTCGAGATGGAATGAGCCAATTCTTGTGATCGGCGTTGGCGCGTTCTACCACCGATCTGACCTTGAAACGTTTTTTCGGGCGGGTATGAACGCTGTCCGCTCCCCTCCGCGTCGTTTGTTAGGATCGATAAGCGGGACGCGTCCCTTGCCCTCGGCCTAGCCCGCGATAGGCCGTGCGTCGTGGGCGGAATCCATCATCGAGTGAGATCGGCGATCTTCCTTTCAGTCCACTTTTCCATGGGAATGGCGAGCCGCGAATCGTGAACGTTGGCGTCGGTCACCACGGCCGTCACGGGGATGCCGAGGTCGGTGACATCGAGGCGCAACTTGGAGCTCTTCCAGAAGCCGACCTTTCCCTGGCTGTTCTTCTTACACCCCAGGCGCGGTCCAGTTCGGCGACGGCCTTTTTCGAAGCGCCCTCGCTTCCGTTTGGGCTCCTGCGTGAGCGCGACGTCGCGCTTCTTGTTGGAGGGGGCTCGCGTAGGGGAATCGCCGTCGCATCGCGCGAGATGTGGCCGACAATTCTCCCCTCATGGTACTGGGCCGTCATATCGTTCAACGCCCGCGTGGCAATCGGAGACGCGGCGAGTATGGCCGTGCGTCGCGAAAGGTGGCAGCGCTCGGATCTTCCTGAACCCACCATCAGACGGAGGTTCGGGTCGACCATGAGCCGCTTTCGAAGGTCGTTCGTCGTGGGAATCCGGGAAAGGCTTCGGGCCGGAAAAGCCCGAAGGAAAGGGTCCATCTCAGTCAACGCCGATTTCGTTTTGCCGGTTTTCCGTCGGTCTCGGAAGAAGCCATCAGTCCGACTCGCGGTTTTTCCCCGGCCCAAGGTGAAGGCTCGCCGCGCGGGGATTCGCGCTGGTGGAAACGAGGGGGGTGCCGCGGAGCTGGGGCTAGCGGAGCAGAATTAGGCTTGTCTTTACAATTCCCCTGCTAGACGTTGGGCGATTCTGGTCTTCGCGGCGGGGGGCAGGCTTTCCGAGTCGAGGGCGCGCTTGTACAGTCGCGCGGCCGCGCGGGGATCTCCGACTCGGTCCGCCATGTCTCCGGCCGCGGCGAAGAGGCCGGCGGCGTCCGATGGCCTTCCGGCGTGGGCGAAGTGTTCGGCGATTACGGCGGCTTCGCGGGCGGCCGAGCTTCCCAGGTGGTCGAGGAGCCAACGCGCGGCGCGCTCGTGGAGCTCGGGGCGATCGGATTTGAGGACGCGGTCGTAGGCCACGTCGCGGAGGAGGTTGTGCGCGAAACACCATTCCTCGGTTCCGGCGACTGTCGACGCGGGATTCTTTAGGACGAGGCCTCGCTCGGCGAGGGCTTCGAGTCTTTTGCGGGGATTCGAGTGCGCCGCGCGTCCTCCGGGACGTCCGCGGGCCGATAGGGCGGAGAGCCAGAAAACGCGTCCGAATACGGAGGCTGTTTCGAGGATGCCGCGGTCCGCCGGTTCCAAAGCGTCGAGGCGGGCTTGCAGCAGGTCAGCGAGAGCGAGCGGGACGCCTTTTTTGGGGAGTTTTCGCGCATCGTACGCCCAGGGGGAGGCGCTTCGGTCCACAGCGCCGCGATCGAAGAGGAAGCGGACGCATTCCTCGATGAAATAGGGATTGCCCTCCGCTCGGGAGAGGGAAAATTCGAGAAGCTCCGAGGGTATCGGGGACAGTCCCTCGAGCAGGCTCGAGGCCAAGGCCGCCGCCTCCTTCGAAGGAAGACTATCGAGTCGGATGCGCGCGTCGGCCGATCGGAACTCGGTCTCCTCCCTCGAGGCGAGAAGCGCGAGTATCGGCGTCTCAGACAGACTTTCGAGAGCGTCTTCGATGGCCGACCGCGACGCGGCATCGGCCCAGGTCATATCCTCGAGAGTTATGACGAGGGTCGTTTCCCGCGAGCGCGCGCGTAGGTAGGCGGCTAGGAGCGCATAGCCGCCTTCGCTCGTGAGGCCGCGCTTCTCGTCGATCGGGACGCAAGCAGTCTCCGCTGGGCCTTCGTAGCCGAGAAAACGCGCGAAGGCCCGAGCTATGCCTTTTTCTAGGCCTATCGCCTCCGCGTGCGAGACGAGCTTGGCGGTAGCCATATCCCCCGGATCCGAATCGAGTATGTCCGCTTCCCGGCCAATAATGGAACGAAGGAAGGCATTGGGCGAATCGCGCGCCGTTTCCCTGGCGGAGGCCACGATAATCCCCGTTCCGACGGGGAGTCGGGATAGAAATTCCGCGATAAGGCGAGATTTACCGATTCCAGCGTCGCCGAGCACTAAGGCCGTTCGGGCCAGGCCATGGGCCGCGATTCCCTCGAAAAGGCCGCTTAAAGCGCGCAGCTCCTGTTCCCGACCGACCATCGACGATTCTTGGAGGGCGGTTTTTCGGCCTGAGCGAGCGGGACGAAGGGTTGGGCCGTAGGAAGCGCTTTCTCTCGCGCACTCTTCGCGCTTGGCGATGGTGTAGGCCTTGATGGCTTCGGTTTTTCCCTTCAAGGCGAGGGGTGGAAGTTCGCGTACCACGGGCGGATATTTTAGGAGGCGCAGCACGGCTTCGGAAAAAACCGTTTGTCCAGGAGTGGCTGCTGTTTGAAGGCGGGCGGCCGCGTTCACGGTGTCGCCGAGCACGGCGTACTCGCCGACGGAGCCAATTTCCCCGACAAAGGCCGGGCCCGCGTGGATGCCCACCCTCATGCCCGGCGGGGCGGTCTTGCCGGCTTCCAGACCACAAGCCTGGATATATGCGGGGACTGTCCCCAGTATTGCGGCCGCGCACTCGAGGGCCCGCTCCGCGTCGTCTTCTCGTGCCGTTTCGTCTCCCCAAACCGCGAGTATGGCGTCACCGAAATGCTGAAGCACGCGGCCGCCCGCCGCATGGACGAGGTGGTCGAGGTGCTCCCATAGACCTCCGACGAAGGCCGAGACCTCTTCCGCGTCGGTAGCCTCGGAGTAGGGCGTGTAGCCTGCCAGGTCGGCGAAAAGGACGATGATCCGGGCTCGCCTGCGAAAGTTTCTTTCGCCTCCCGCTCGATCCGCGGCCGCGCGGAGTATCTTTACGGCTGCCGAAGCCGCCGCGCCTCCGATCTCTCCCACGTGATCGCTTACGAGCCTGAGCGCGCGTTCGAGGAGTTCCTTCTCGCAGGGTTTTTTCGATCTTGGCATGAGGGCAGTATAGCGTATTCCCGGCCGTTCCTCGCTATAGAGGGCCAAGCTTCTCGGCGGTTTGCCCGCCGAGGAACATCAGCGATTCAACAAAGAAAGCAGGGAACAGAGAGCACCGGTGATCGATGGCTTTCGCGAATCGTCGGCAGTTTTATTTCAACGCCTTATCCAGGAAATCGAGGATTTTATCCGCGTTTTCGGCCGAGTTGAATTGGGAGCCGCCATGTTCTGCCCCGACTATTTTTTCGAAAATTACCTTCTCCGCCCCTATCGCGGCAGCCAGTTTCTTAGCGAAATTCTCCGACTGAGTGATGGGAATATTCCGGTCGCTCGTACCGTGCTGGATGTACATGGGCGGATCGTCTCGCGTGATATAGCTTAACGGGCTGGATGCCTCGACCAGGGCTTGCGCCTCAGGGCTTCCGACGAGCTTGCCTAAGTATTTGGATTCCGCGGAATTAGCCGAATTGGTCGCTCCCATGGAGCCGCTCTGGCCGAGCGCGGCGAATTCTTCATCCATCGTCGAGAAATAAATCGGTCCAAACCAATCCACGGCAGCCTGCACCGCGTCGGATACTCCGACATTGCCCAAAGCCGGGTCCGCCAGGCTGGCGACGCCCTCGGAGACCGAGGCCATCGCCGAAAGGTTGCCACCGGCCGAACCTCCCCAGGTCGCGAATTTGTCGGGATCGAGGTTGTATTTCGCCGCATTGGCTCGGAGGAATTTGATGGCTGCCTTGATGTCGTTTACGGCCGCTGGCCAAGTCGCTTCGCCGCTCAATCGATAGTTTACCGAAGCGAGGGCATATCCGCGCTTCACGCCTTCTAGCATCGGGGCGATATCGCCTGATTTACTGCCCATTATGAAGTCGCCAGGATGCAGTTCGATAATGAGGGGAACGGGACCTTTTATCTCGTTGGGCAGGTAGATATCCAGTTTCTGGGTAGTGGAAGCGGCGGCATAGGCGATGTCCAGATATTTTGTCTTGATTCACGAGGTATCCGCATTTTTAGGCGCGCCTCCCGGTGGGCCGCCGGCTCCGCCGGGCATCAGGTTGCCGCCCATCTGAGGCGGGGGTGTTTGCTGCGCGGTGGAAAAGCCGAGCGCCAAGGCGGCGATAGCCAGCATCGCAAGAATTCGTTTCATACCTAGTTTCCAAAAATCGCAAACAGTAGTGATACGTACCGCTCCTCTGTGTGGAAGCCATTATCTATTTTTCAAGGCACCTCAAGCGCTAGACCTTTCCCATCCACTGCATTGTGTCGAGAAGTTATCTTCCCGGCGGAAGCCGTGGAATGGCGTGGGGGCGGTATATTTCCCGGTAGCTGATGCCACTTTTTATCGGTGATGCATGTCTATTCCCGAATTGGAAGGAGGACGCGATGACGATTCTGGCGAAAGATCCCGATGACTATATCCAGAAGGCGCCTGAAAAATGGCGCCAGCCTCTTCGAGCGCTAAGGGCGGAGATCGGGGCGTCTCTAGCCGCTGGCTTTGAGGAAAGAATGAGCTACGAAATGATCGGTTACGTCGTTCCCCTTTCTATCTATCCGAAAGGCTATCTCGGAGACTCCGCGAAACCCCTTCCCTTTATCGCCCTCGCCGCGCAGAAAAACCATATTGCGGTCTATCACATGGGTCTCTACGTCGATGAAAGCCTGGTGACTTGGTTGAAAGCCGAGTACCGCGCGGCATTCGGGAAGGACCTCGACATCGGAAAGAGCTGCCTCCGATTCAAGAAGCCCGAAGAAGTGCCCGTCGGACTCATTGGGAAATTAGCCGCAAAGCTAAGCATTGAAACCTTCGTCGCCGCCTACGAACGCTCACGCGCGCTTCGAGTCGTGAATCGCTAAGCGACATAGAACGGGGACTGTCCCCCGGAAGCCCCGGAAGAAAGGCCACGGGGACTGTCCCCCGGGCGCATTAGCCACCGCCCCGCGGCGCCACTCCTATGCGGATTGTTCCGAGGCGCGGCTCGCCGCGAAATTGAAGCGGTATGGAATTGATAAAATGGAACGGGCGGCTTGGCAACAAACAGAGGAGCGGGGGGAGCCGCGGTTTTTTGCGGAGCCTCCACGAGTCGCCGCCCGAGTGCGCGCTTCGCAAAGTGGCGGGGAGGGGGCCGGAAAAAGAGGGGCAAACGCCTCTGCGGTCGATCGAGCCGGGAGGGGCGCCCGGCGAGGACCATGCGTGCCCCCTCTTTTCCCGAAGCGGGTCCCCATCCCCGAGTGCCGTAATCGGTGCGCTCCCGAGGTTTGTTCCGTGGGCGCTCCCCCTTTTCGATCCGTATTGTAACTCGTCCTCCCTTCCTATACATTTAAATAGTGAGCATACGAGTGTTGTACGTCGGCGAGATCGTCGGCAAGGCGGGGGTCTTCACGGTCAAGAAGCTCCTCGCGAAGGCGAAGAAGGAATACGGCGTCGATTTTACGATCGGTTGCGCCGATTCGGCGACCGGCGGGGCGGGGCTCGGGAAGCAGCATTCGGTCTATCTGCGAAAGCTCGGCCTGGACGCGATCACCTTGGGCGAGTGCTGTTATTACAAGCGCGACATCGTGGAGCACTTCGACAAGGCGCCATATATTTTGAGGCCGGCGAATTATCCCTACGGCAATCCGGGGCGGGGCTGGAAGATTTTCCAGACGCCCAAGGGCAAGGTGGGGCTGATCGTGCTGCTGGGGCAGGCGGGTTTTCCGAGGGTGCACCTTGCCAATCCCTTCCAGGCGATCGGGGACCTCTCCCGCAAGCTCCGCGAGGAGACGAAGGCGGTGATCCTGGATTTCCATGCGGCGACGACCGCCGAAAAGCAGATGATGTTCCGTCACGCGGACGGAGCGCTTTCGGCGGTGATCGGCTCGCACGGGAAGACGATTACGGCGGACGCCCGGGTTTTCCCCGGCGGGACTGCCTGCATCACCGACGCGGGCCGAACGGGAAGCCTGCAATCGGTGGGCGGCCTCGATCCTGAGGTACGTATCAAGGAGTTTATGTCCGGTATTCCGGTTTGGGCGAAAGATGGGACGGCGGGGCTCGAGCTTCAGGGCTGCCTCGTCGACATAAAGGATGACGGTCGGGCCGCGTCGATTACGACCCTTCGAATAGCCTGCGAGGAGGTGCTCGATGACGGAACGGGGGAGAGTGACTCAGATCAAGGACAGGCTGGCGACCGTCCAGCTTGAGCTCCAGGCCGGTTGCGGCGCTTGCGGCAACGAGGGCTGCAAGACCTCGCGCCACGCGCTCCAAGCCTACAATAGAGACGATGTCGCGATAGGCGAGGGGGACGAGGTCGAGATCCTCGTCGAGGGCAAGGCCCAGCTCGAAGGGGCCTTTTGGGTTCTCGCTTTTCCGCTCGCCCTTTTCATCGGAGGCTATTTCGCGGCTAGGGCTTTGATTCCCACGGCCTCGGGCGAAGGGCCCGCCGCCTTGGGCGGGCTTGCCGGACTCGCGGTGGGCGCCCTAATCGGGGTGCTGGTACAAAAGCGGAAGCGGCTCGATTCTTTGCCGCGGATCGTTCGGAAGGTCGAGGCGCGCGAGCCCGACGAGGACGAGATCGCGGCGGCCGACGCGGCAGCTGAAGAGTCCATGACGAGGGGCTTGGTCTAGTCTAAAAGCACTGATTCGGCCAGCTTTTTGGCGGCTTTTTCGCCGAGCGCGGCGGAGACAATGGCGAGGGAGAACTCGCCCGCGGTGCCTGCCGCGCGCGAGGTAATGAGGTTTCCGTCCACGACGACGCGCTCTTCGACGAAGGTTGCGCCGGAGACTTTTTTTTCGGTGCCGGGGAAGCCCGTGAATTTCCGGCCGGAGAGGATGCCGCATGCTTCGTGCAGGACGACGGCGGGAGCGGCGCATATCGCTGCCAGGAGCTTGCCTGAGGCGAAATGCTTTTTGATGAGGGCGACGGCTTCGGGGCTGGCCGCGAGATTCGCGGTGCCCAAGCCGCCGCCGGGCAGGACGAGTATGTCGAAGCTTTCGTCGTATTCGTCGAGGGTGATGTCGCAGTCGACGCGCACATCGTGGCCACCGACCACGTCGCGATTGGCCACGCCGACGAGGCGGACGTCGATGCCGGCTCGCCTCAAGTAGTCGACCGGGGTCAGGGCTTCCACTTCTTCGAAACCGTCGGCGAAAAGTACGCAGGCCTTTTTCATCGTTCGTGCCTCCGCCTCCAAGTGTAGGATGAGGAGGTGGCGCGCGCAAGTGAGGCGCGATCGGCTTAAGCGAGACTGGGCGGCCGGGGCGACGGCGCGGTCATTATGCGAGGGCGCGATCGCGGCAGGCGCGCGGTCGCGCTATGGCGCGGCGGTCGCGATGGGCGCAAGCGTAAAAGAGACGCGGCGATCGCGGTTCTCCGGTTCCGGCTAGTTTCGCGCCGCGTCGATTTTTTCAGGGCCTTCCTCGAAGCGCGGGCCATCGTAGTCGCCCTTTTGGTTGTAGCCCCGTTCTTCCCAATAGCCGCGGAAGTCCGATTCCACGGAGAGATCGATGCGTTCGATCCACTTGATCCACTTGTAGCCCCATTTGTCCTCGGCGACGAGCTGGAGGGGGAAGCCGCGTTCGGGCGGCAGTTCGAGGCCGTTCATGCGATAGGCGACGAGCATGTCTTTGGCGCGGGCGTCCGCGAGGGGAATGGTCGTCGAATAGCCGTCGGCCGCGTAGAGGATAAGGGTGGTCGCGGAGCCCGCGACTTCGGCGCGGTCGAGAAGCTCGGACAGGCGGAAGCCTTCCCAATATACGCGGACCGACCAGCCCTCGACGCAATTGAGGGTCACGACTCGTTCTGCGCGAGGCAAGGCGAGGAGTTCCTCATAAGCGAGCGAGAGGGGTTTGGAAACGAGACCGCCCACCGCCAGGCGATACGCGTCGCGGTCGATACGTTGAACGCCTTTGATGGAGTTGTCGTTGAAATCGGCGATGGCCCCCAGCTTTTCGCCGCGGTATTCGTCGATTTCCACCGAGCGAGGCGTCGAGGCCCCCGGTTTCGCCTCATGCGCCGGAAGAGACTTGGCCGCGCAGGCGAAGAACGCGACCGAAGACGAAAGTACGAGGATGAATGGCATCGCTACGGATATTCGCGCGGCGCGATTTACCGAATCTAACTTTAAGCTCATACTGTCAAGGTAGCTATCGGAGAAGAGCGGGGCAAATTTTTTCCTGGAAGCCGAAAGGAGTCCACTATTAAAACACCGGTGTCGGTAAATTCGAGGGCCTTAGCGCGTGCCGCGAGCCTAGCGGCATTGGTCGCCCGCGCCGCGGTCTACGCCCTGATTACTCCCCTCGTCATTCTTGTGATGGCGGGACTGCCGCTTCTGGTTTCCGCGGAGATCGGAGGCTTCGCGTTCGACCCGATGGCGGTTCCGCGCGCGGCCCTGGTCTTCATACAGTCCGCCATGGACGGCTCCGTTTTTACCTATAAAGCGGGCTTCACCGAGTGGGATTTCAGGCTCCTCGGTCCCAAATTCCTACTCGTATCCTTCCTCTATACCGCATTGCCCGGTGCCGTCGGCATAGGTTTAGGCACCTTCGCCGGTGTCGCCTATCGTAGGCGGCGCCGCGGATTCATGGATCGTCTCTCCGATTTCGCGCTCGCCACGCCCGATTTTCTCGTCATTTTCGCCGTACAGATCGCGGCCTCGTGGATCGTCGACGCCGCGGGTTTTCCCGTCGCATTCGGCGGCACCGACGGGAAAATCGCGGCCTTGCCTTTCGCGATGATGAGCGTTTTTCCCTTTTTCATTTCCTACCGCTCAGCGGCCGAAGCTTCTCGGCGGGTCGGTGGAGAGGAATTCATCACCTACGCGCGCGCCAAGGGTTTGCCCGAGCGTCTCATCGTGCGCCGCCACATCGGGGCGGCTCTGATCCCCGGGCTCGAGGCGGAATTGCCGGTGATCATAGCTTTCATGCAAGGCAGCCTTTTTATCGTCGAAAAATCCTTTTCGATCCCCGGAATGGCCAAGCTGTTTTTCGATTCGGCCTTCGCCGGCCGAAGGAAACTTTTGATGCGCGCGATTTATCAATACAATCACGTCGTCATTTCGCTCCTCGGCCTGGCCATCTCCTGCGTCGCGGTCTATGCCTTCCTTCGGCTCGCCTTAGCTCTGGCGCGGAAGGCGCTCACCCGTGAATAGGCGGCTGGCGGCCGGCCTGGCCCTCCTCGCCCTTTTATGTTGCCTCGCCGCGACGGGCGGCTTGGTAGCTCCCCACGAGCGCGGGTACAGCAAGTCCATCCATGTCGAGAATGTGGAGGGGAAGCCGCGGTACTTCGTGGCGCCCGAGGCTCCGGGGCGGCATTTCGTTATGGGAAGCGACGTTTGGGGCTTCGATCTTTTTTCCGAGATGCTTCACGGATTGCGCTGGACGCTCGGGATCGTTTTCGCGACGGCCTTGATACGCTGCACGATCGGCTTGGCGATCGGGCTGGCTGTCGGCGTATCGAGCCGCGGTCCCTCGGCCCGCCACGGCTTCACTCCTCTCGCGGCCATACCGGGCTTTATCCTCGCGTCGTTCGTGCTCTATCCGCTGACGATCAACTCCCCCTTGCCGCCCATCGGGCTTTTTATTTTCCAGACGAGCGTCATAGCCTTCGTGGAGCTGCCTCCGGTAATCGCCTCTTTTGCCGCCAAGACGGCCGCCCTGGTCGCCATGCCCTTCGTGGAGGCCGCTCGGGTCGGCGGCGCGGGAAAAGCATGGATAATTCGCCATCATGTCCTGCCCTTCGTCGTCGTCGACTATATCGAGGCCTTGCCCATTCAGGCCCTGTCGGCGGCCGCCATGGTCGGGAAACTCGGCCTGGTCCGCATTTTCATTGGCGGCACGACGCTCACCTACGACCCGATGATTTATCTCCCGGCGAAGGGCGAGTGGCTGGGCTTGCTCGGTTACTATTATCCGACGGTGCTGGGCTACCCCTGGCTGTTCCTGGCGCCTTTCGGAGGCTGGCTGCTCGTGTTGGCATGCGTCAGCCTGCTCGCCTCCGGCTTGCGCCGAGTCTATGCCCGCTCGCGCAAGATCCACGCCTTGCTTTGATGAGGGCGAACGGCGCGCCCTAACGACCCGCCGCGCCGGCGCGCGCGCCGACGAAGGTCGAGCGGCGATACGGACAATGACGCCTAACTCGGCCTGCGCCGCACCGGCAGCTCGCGTTCGGGCGGTTCCTCGAGGAGGGCGCGGCGGCGCTTGACGACCGAATAGAAATCGGCCTGGGAGGAATAGGCCTTCTCCCCTTCAGCCGGCTCGACGCGTTTCCACTTTCCGTCTCGAGCCAGGCTGTGCGCGCCGGCGCTGTCCATGAAATACGCGGCGAGAATCTCGTGGACGCGCTCGCGCAAGGTTTCGTCGAGGATGGGAAAGAGGAGCTCGATGCGCTTTTCCAGGTTGCGCGGCATCAGATCAGCGCTCGAGAGGTACATCTCCTCGGCCCCGCCGTTGCGGAAATAGAAGACGCGGGAATGCTCGAGGTAGCGGCCTAGCACGCTCACGACCCTGATATTCTCGGAGAGGCCCTTAACGCCGGGCACGAGGACGCAGACGCCCCGCACATTGAGGAGGACGCGCACGCCGGCCGCGTTGGCGCGATAGAGAGCGTCTATCGTGTCGGCGTCCACCAGGGCGTTCATCTTGAACATGAGGAGTCCGGGCGATTCGGGGCTCGAGCGCTGGGCTTCGCGGGCGATCATGCCCAGGAGCCTGGATTTCAGGTCGAAGGGGGCCACGGCGAGGAAACGGAGTTCCTGCACGGTCGAATAGCCCGTGATCATGTTGAAGAATACGGAGGCGTCGCGGCAGAGGTCCTCGTTCGCGGTGAAGAGCGAGAGATCGGAGTAGAGCCTCGCCGTTCGATCGTTATAATTGCCGGTGGAGAGATGGAGGTAGCGGCGGATCGAGCCGTTGTCCTCGCGTCGAACGACGAGGGCGGCCTTGGCGTGCACTTTCAAGCGGGCCAAGCCGTAGACGACTATCGCGCCGGCCTGCTCGAGGCGGCTCGCCCAGGCGATGTTCCTCTCCTCGTCGAAACGGGCTTTGAGCTCCACGAGGACGGCCACCTGCTTGCCGTTCCTGGCCGCGCGGGTCAGGGCGCGCACGACAGGCGAATTGCCCGATGTGCGATACAGGGTCATCTTGATCGCGAGGACGGCGGGGTCGTCCGCCGCGGCCTCGAGGAAACGCACGACGGGATCGAAGGACTCGTAGGGCACGTGGAGAAGCCGGTCGCCGGAGCGTATCTCGTCCCATATCGTGGAGTCTTCGGCCGGCTCGAAGACCTGGATGGGCGGCCAGGGCTGGTAGCGCAGGCGCTCGCCCCCGGGAATCGCGGCTATGCCTTCGTTCGAGGCCAGCTCCATGAAGGTTCGTAGGTCGATGGGCCCAGGCAAGGTGTACACGTCGTCGATTCCGAGGCCCAAGAGGCGCATGAGGCGCTCTGCGAGGCGCTCCGAGTCGGCGGAGACCGTGAGCCGAACCGGCCAGGAATTCTGCCTGCCGACGAGAACTTCCTCCATCGCGGCGATGAAGTCGTCCTCGCGGTCCTCGTCGACGCCTATGTCCGCGTCGCGCGTCACTTTAAATAGAAGCCGCTCGACGACCGCGTAGCCCGGGAAGAGACGTTGGCCGAAAGCGGCGATGAGGTCGTCGAGGAGCGCGATGCGCAGGCCCGGCGCGTCGGTCGGGATGCGGATGAAGCGATCGAGGTTGGGCGGCACCTGCACCACGGCGAGCCGATCCGATTTTGCGGCATCCGCGTCTCGGCCGGCGCCGCGATCCGCGCCGCGATCCGCGGACGTCCCTCGGGGGGCCGATCTTTGCTCGGGCCTGAGGAGGAAGGCGGCGTGGATGCGCAGATTCCCGATCGAGGGGATGTCATGCGCGGCTAACGCGTTCTTCCCCGACGCGTCGGGGCCCTCGAGGTCGAGGGGGCGCGGCGCGTCCGAAAGACCGACCTCGGAACCCGGAAAGACGTCTCCGGCCGCGGACTTGCCCGGGAGGCCGTCCGAGGCGCTCGCGCCGGGTTCCGGGGGCGACTCGACCCGCAGGGGCGTGAGGAGGGGGGCGACGAGGTCGGCGAAATGGTCCTCGAGCTTGCGGCGCTCGGCGGCGGTCCAGGTGGACGGACGGACGACGGCCAAGCCCTCGCGCTCCAGCGCCGGCAATATTTCCCCGAGCAGGCAGTCGTACTGGCGTCGGACTATCTCCTTGGCTCGCTTGGCGACGGCCGCGAGGATTTCCGCGGGCGCGAGGCCGGATGGCTCGGGCTCCAAATCGCCCGACGCGATGCGCGCCTTGAGCGAGGCCACCCGTACCATGAAGAACTCGTCGAAATTCGAGCTGGTTATGGCGAGGAATTTCAGGCGCTCGAGCAAGGGAGTGCCCGAGTCGAGGGCTTCGTCGAGGACTCTAGCGTTGAATTCGAGCCACGACAGCTCCCGATTGAAATAGCGCTTTGTTTTCATCGATCTTTCCTTAGCTGAGCGATGCCTCGAGTCCGAACACGTCCTCGAAGAGGTCGCTTTTCTCCGCCAACGATAGGCGCTCGAGGGATAGGTCTTTAGAGCCCTCGGCGCGGATTATGAGGCGATCCTCGCGGCGCTCGAGGGCGATTCCGCGCACGCGCCGGTCGTGGCCGCGGTCCAGGGCGTCGGCGACGCGGAGTATGGCGGCCAACTTCTGGACAACGATTCGGTCCTCGCGGGGCAGGGCGATGAAATTGAGGTGCGAGCCCGCGGGAGGGGTCTTGCGGTGGTAGCGGGCGACGTTGGCCACCACGGTGAGCTCGCCGCGGGAGAGACCGAAGATCTCCGAGTTCGAGATGATGTACTCGGAGTGCTTATGGTGGCCGCTCGCGCGGATGAACGAGCCCACGTCATGGAGGATGGCGGAGGCTTCGAGGAGGAGGCGCTCGCGGCCTCCGAGTCCGTGTTCCGCCGCCAGGCCGTCGAAGAGGGCGAGAGCGAGGTCGGCGACGTGGCGGGCATGGTCCTCGTCGTAGTGGAATTTGCGGCCGAGGGCGGCCGCGCTGGCGGCCACCTGGCGAGTCATCTCGGCCTCATGCTCGGGATCGGGGCCGCGGGCCTCGGCCAGGAGGAGGCCTTCGCGGATGGAAACGTTAGGCACCACCACTTCCTCGGCCCCTGTTCGCTCGAGGAATAGCCGCTCGATGGCGAGGCCCGGTCCGAGGCTCTCGGCCTCCGACCAGGGGACACGGAGCTTGGCCACGCAGTCCTCGGGCGAGAGCGCGGCCGCCTCTTCCGCGAAGCGAGAAAAGGCCTCGCGCGCGACGATCGCGTACTGATCGAAGCGCTGGGCTTCTATGCGCGACGCGGCGAGGCGCGCGTCCGCGCCGATTACGATGAAGGTTTTCACCGAATCGAGGGGCAGTTCCTCCTCGAGGAGGTCGCAGGCCGTCCTGACGTTGTCCTCGAGGAATTGCCTGAGCGAGCCCGGGGCCGCGCCGCTGCTTCGCACGAATTCGTCCACCCTCACCGTTCCGATGCCCAGGGAATGCGAGCCGGCCATACGGCCTCGCTTCAAGAGCATTATCTCCGTCGAGCCGCCGCCGACTTCGAGGATCATCGCGTTCGAGCGCGAAAGGATGCTTCGCTCGTCCTGGAGCGCGTGCTGGACGGCGAGGTACATGAGGTGGTTTTCCTCCAGGTCCTCGATGACCGAGACATGGAAGCCCGTCTGCAGCGAAACGCGATCGACGAAGGTGTCTCGGTTGGCCGCCTCGCGCAAGGCGCTCGTCGCGATGACCCTCGCCGCGCGGGGGCTAATCCCATAGCCGCGCAAAAGTTCGCGGAAGGAAAGAAGCACAGCGATGCTTTCACGCGTCGCGTCGCGGCTCACGTAGCCGTTCGTGAAAACGTCGCGGCCGATGCGGCTCGGCTTGCCCGCGCGGTCGAGAATCGAAAAGCCGCCCGTGCCGTTCACTTCGGCTACGATAAGGCGTATGCCCGTCGAACCGATCTCGATGACGGCGAGGGGGGTCTTCGAGGCTGGCTCGCTCACTTCGGCGCGTCCTTTTTTCCGGGACTGTCCCTGCCGGAAGGCGAGCCAGTTCTGGCGGCGCCTTCGGCGGCCGCGAAGGCCGCGCCAGCGGGCACGGCCAGGTCGCCGAGTTCTGAGACGAGGATCTTGACCGTGCCGGCCATGCTCGGCATGAGACGCTCTTCCATGGATCGCTTGGCGCCTTTTTTTATTCGTTCGCCGAAGCGCGCGACTAGGCCGCCGCCCAGGACGATGGTCTCGGGGTTCAAGATGTTTACGAGATTGGCGAGACCGACGCCTAGCCAGAAGGCCGTTCGATCGACCGCCTTGCCGATGGCGATCTCATCGGCCGTGAGGGCCGCTTCGAAGGCGGAGCTTTTATACTCGGCGAAATCCGTACCCGCCGCTTCCAGCATCGCCGGGGCTTTGCCGCTCGCGGCTAGGGCGATCGCATCCTTCGCCAGGGCGGTGCGCGATGCGAGCGCTTCTAGGCAGCCATAGTTGCCGCAGCCGCAGAGCGCGCCGCCTTCATGGAGAATCATGTGGCCTATCTCGCCCGCCGAGCCCGTCGCGCCACGGTAGATCTCGCCGTTTATCACGAGGCCTCCGCCGATGCCCGTGCCCAGGAACACTCCCACGGCATGTCGGCTGCCACGCAGGGCTCCCGCGCGGAGTTCGCCGAAAACGCCGGCCTGTACATCGTTTTCCAGGAATACGGGTAGGTTGAAGGCGCGGCCAAGTTCCGTCGCGAGGGGATAGTTTTCGAGACCGAGGTTCGGCGTGTAGCGTACGATGCCGCGCTCGCGATCGAGGGGACCTGGGACCGCGACGCCGATTCCGACGCAGGTCCCGTGCCCGCGTAGTTCTTCGAGTATAGAGTTGACGGTCGCTTCGATCGTGGCAAGCAAATCCGCGGCCTTGCCCGAGCGCGGCGTTTTTGCCTTATTGCGAGCGATTGGGGAAGGTGCGGGTAGTTTTCGCGGCGGTTTTCCCTTGCGTTGATCCGAGGCTTCCTCATTTTCCATGGCGGATTGCGCGCTCGCGCCAATCTCGAAGGCGGCGGCGAGAATTTTGGTGCCTCCGACATCGACGCCGATGACGTAGTCGCTGTATTTTGCCATGCTCTTCCCCCCAGCACCGCAGGAGCCGCGGTATATAAAATAGAGTATACTAGTCAGGTGCCCAGGGGCAACGCCGCCATTCGCTCGCTTGACGTTGCCATGTTTTTAAGCCGGTCGTCGAACCATCGAGAGAATCGGCGCGACACCACGGGGACTGTCCCTCGATGGACGGTTTTCGACGCTATAGAATTTGAAACATTATGGAGGAGGTCCTTATCATGCACACGGTCGCCATGCGACGCTTCCGCGCACTCGGGGCATTTTTATGCCTTGTCAGCACGGGCGTCGCGACGCTCGCCGCCCAGGATCTTCCCTCCGGCTCCGGCCCTTCGCCGTCTTCAGCGGCGCCGCAAACGGCGGCGGAAGCGGGACTGTCCCCCGTTAGCGCGCAAGAGGGACAGTCCCCTGCCGCTCCGGTGCCTGGTTCGCGTCTCGTTCCGGTTTTCCCCGATTCCACCCCCGATTTTGCCATTGTCGAGGGCGAGAGCGCCGTATCCACCAATATGGCGACGGAGCCTACGCTCGTATATGGCTGCTCCTCGAACAGGACCCTCCAGCTTTCTAAGACCGGGCGCCTCCCCGGAGACGCGGCTTATTACGCGGAATTCGTCGTATATCTCGAGACCGAGGGAGCCTTCGAGTTTTGGTATGGCGGTACGCCTCCCGGACCGAAGGACGAGCTGACGCCTTCTCTCTCCTCGCCCTTCCAGCTCATCGTCGACGCGGGCAAGCCCCGAGCCATCTATCGCGAGGACGTGAATGTCGTCGAGCAATACGCCCCGGCATATTACTGGATGAAGGGGCCGACGCTTTCGCTTTCGAAGGGAACGCATGTGCTTCGTCTTGAGGTGACCGAAAAGCGTCGCTTCGATGAGCGCTTCTTCTTTTATCTCGACTGCCTGTTTCTCCTCCGCGAGGGCACCAAAGCCTCGGCTATGCCTCGGCCCGAGATTTTTCCGAAAGACCTCGCGGCGCGCAATATAGACAAATCCTTCAGGTCCATCGAGGATTATCAAGCCTTCATTCAATCCAACCCAACCGCCACCTTCGCCTATGTCGAGCTGTCCACCGTGTATTCTCTGCTCGGGGACTATCTTTCAGCCTTGAAGACGCTCTCGAAGGCAGTTTTGCTCGCTCCCAAGGATCCGATGGTCCGCCTCCTCACCGCCAAGAACCGCATCTGGCGCGGCGACGTCAAAGAAGGTCTGGCCGCCTATCGTGCCTACCTCGATCTGAAAAAGGACGACAAGGCTGGTTTCGACGAGGCGGGCAAGATCGCCGCGTGGACGGGGCGATTCGCCGATTCGAAGACATTCTATCGTGACGGCCTCTCCGCCTTCCCCGGAGATCTTTCGATGCTCGTCAACTTGGGGCTTGTCCAGCTTTGGAACAGCGAGGCGCGCGAGGCCGAGAAGAGTTTTTCCGAAGCCGAGGCCACGGCCCTCTCGGGCGACGACTCGAAACCGGTCACGCGGCTCGCCTCGATCTATAATTCCAACGGCTACCCCGAACGCTCGGTCAATTTGCTTGAAAAGGCGATAGCCGTATTGCCCGATCGGCTGGAGCTTCGATTCGCCCTCGAGGAAACATGGGCGACTATCGGCAAGACCGAAAAGGCCGACGAGGTTCAAGCCGCCATCGCCCGCGAATTCGAGGCTTCCGATCGCTTAGCCACGCTTCTCGATGTATTTTTGGCCCGCCGCGATCTCAAGGCCGATCGTATCGCCGCTCTCGAAGCACGCCTCGCCGAGCATCCTGACGATATTACCCTTCGCGAAGAGCTTACCCAGGTCTATTTCTGGAACGGGCTCAAGGAAAAAGCGGTTCGTCAGCTTGAGGCGACCCTTGCCGCCTATCTTTTTAAGGCCGCTCAGGAATCCGCGGCCGCGGACCTGACCCTCGCCGAATGCCGAGCGGCCGCCCTCGTCCTGCGCGCCACGATCGATGAAGAACTCGCGAATCTCGGTCGCTTCACGGATGAGGCTGATGTCCGGCTCAAGGCGCTCGGTCAAGCCGAGGCTGCCCTCGCCGCTTGGGAAAAAAAGAAGGCGGACGCCGAAAAGGCGGGCAAAAGCCTGTCGGCGGCGGACGGCGAGACTTTGATCGCCAAGGTCCAGGCCATCGGCGATTCTCTCGTCGTTTCCGCATCGGGCATACGCACGAGCCAGGATCGCCTAGTAGCCCTCATCGAAGCGGGAAAAGCGCGCCGGATCAGCTACGAGGCCCTCGTCGCCGCCGAAAGCCTCGAGGATGAAACTTTTAAGAAACTTTCCGCCGCGTCGCGCTGGAAATGGGATGGCCGCGGTTCGATTGTCGAGCTTGCCGAGCTGGCGGCTCGCGGCGAGGAAATCGCGAGTTGGCTGCTGGGGCGGAGCTACGAAGCCGTCGGCGACCCGCGATCGGCTCTTTCCGCCTACGCCAAGCTTTCAGGCGAAGCCCTCGCCGCGAGCAAGGCCGAGGGGCTCTTGGCGGCCTCACTTCGCGCCGACCCGAAATCTGCCGCCGCTCTCCCTCGGCGCGATCTCGCGGAAGACGCGCCCCGACAGCTCAAGGCCGCGGCGGCCGATCTACGCGGCTATCTCGCCGTCGAGGACTCGGGCATACCCGCGGGCTTTTCCGCCGCCGAAGCCCTGCCCACGATCCGCGAGCCGACCGCCGAGCTCAAAAAGGCGGCAGCCGCGATCAAGGCGGAGCTGGGTTTTGCCGCCGACGGGGCCGCAATAATGCGCGATAAGCGCTGGTCCAGGGTATATTACGGATTCGAGGAGGCCCAGGCTTTTCGCCGAGCCTCCCTCGGAGCCTATTACGAAGGCCTCGGGCTTTCGGCGCGCGCGGTTATTCAATATCGCCGCGTCCTCGCCGTAGATCCCACAAACATCGCGGCGCGTTACAATTTAGCCCTCGCCGAAGAGCGCTCGGGCGATTGGGCGAAAGCCTCCAGTCTCCTCAAGGCCGTCTACGACGCCGATCCGGAGTACGGGGCGACCGCTCGATCGTATAACGCGATAGCCAGGGCGCACGCGCCGAGCGTCGAGGTCGAGGGGGCCATGATCGGCGATTCCAACCGGATATCGGGCAGGTCCGTAGCCAAGACGACGATGCCCTTGGGCAGCCTCGTTTCCTTCAAGGCGGGAGCGGGCGTGGAGACCGTTTTAGAGCGAAGCGCCGGATTGCCCGCCTACCTCGTGGCGACCTTGAACGGCGAGCTTCCCTTCGTCTTTTCCGCGCCTTCTTCGGGCCTGGGTCTCACCCTCAAACCGCGAGCGTCAATTCTCGGCTCCAGCTCGGCTTTCGCCCTGAACGGGATCGGCTCCTGGACCCCCGAGGAAGCCCTTGACTCATTGGATATATTCACCGCGGGGGCCGTCGATCTCGAATGGAGCTCCGGGCCAGCCTACGGTTCGGCGAGCTACTCCTACGCGCCCTTGGCCGAGACTCTCTCGCCCTCGCGCATCCCCTATTACGCGCATCGCGCCGAGCTTGCCGTCGCCGCCTACTTTTCCTTGCCGGGAAACTTGCGCTATGTCGCGCCGCGTCTGTACGGAACGGGCAGCTATGTGCCGATAGACGGCAATGTTTTCGGCCTCGCCTTGGTCGAGGTCACCCCCGCATTCAAGCTTTCCGACTCGCCCTGGTCGAACGTCGGCATTCCCTTGGGCGCGATGCTGGAACTCGCGCGGAAGCCTCGATCGACGCCTTATTACGCCGGCAACGGCGCCATGACCCTCAAAGGCGGCCTTTCCTACCAAAGCAGCTTCTCGGTGGGCGAAGGCGAAAGCCTCGTGCTTTTTGCCCAGGCGCAGAGCGGGCTCTATCGCGGACAAGTCTTTTCCGAGACGCCGACCAAGGATTATTTGCATCTTTCCGCCCTCCTCCGGCTGGATTGGAACCGCGAAGGCTCGAACTACTTTTTCGTCGCCGAATTTTCGGGCACCGATGTTTTCGAGACAAGCCCCGCCTACTGGTCGCTTGCCTTCGTCGTGGGCCTCTCGGGACGCCAGCCCAAGCTGATCGCGCCGTGATGTGAGAGACTGAGGGGACTGAGGGACAGTCCCCATCGCATCACGCGAGGGACAGTCCCTCAAACGAAACTCGAAGGACCGTCAGTCGATAGATTCTCGGGGACTGTCCCTCATGCGAAACCTGAAAGACTAACCTTTGTTTACTTCTCGGGGACTGTCCCTCATACTGATAGATTCTCGGGGACTGTCCCTCAGATTGGCCATCGCCGCCGATGCCTTGCTTGAAGGTTTTATACTTTCCGAAGAGCCCCGTCGTTTGTCGCGGCCTCGAACAACCCTCAGGCGGCTTATTGAAGCGAGGGCGTCCCGGGGTGTAGACTGAAGGGGTATGATGTCTCAGAGTATCGCTTTAACGAGTCCTTCAATATCTCCGGCGGAGGCCCGTCGTCACCCATCGCTTTTCCGCGGTTGGGGCGACTATCGCGTTTTTTCTAGCGGTCCCCGACTCGCGGCCTTGGTAGCGCTGGCTTTTTTCATGACGCTCTCAGCCTGTTCGGGTAGGCTGGGTTGGGGTGTCGTTCTTTGGTCCGATCCCGAAGCCCCCTTAGCCTCCGGCGCTATCGTGCCGGTTTATATCAGATCCTCAATAGAGCAGCTTTTCGTAGTCGGTGTTCCCGGTACGAAAAAAAAGGCCGAACTCGAACTCTGGCGACTCGAGGTTTTTCCAACACGAGCCTTGGCGACCGCGCGCGTCCAAAAGTTCGGCGGCCTCGAAAAGGCGTGGCTTGTGGCCACTCGCGATGGGCTTCCCGTGCGCGAAGGACCACAGGCGGGCGCAAAACGTGTCTATCGTCTCCGCGAAGGCGAATCGGTCAAGATTCTCGAGCGTGTCGAGGGCGAAAAAGTCACCACCGGCGCCGCCGCTCTCCAGGGCGATTGGTATCTTGTGCTCACCGCCGATGGTTCGCGCGGATACGCGTTTTCCAACACGATGAGGCTCTACGACGAGTCGAAGGACGAGCTTCCCGTACTCGCGGCGAAGGGCGTCGAAAGCGCGGCCGCCCGAATCGACCTCGTCTTCTCCCGTTCCTGGCGGCCCGAATATTTCCAGGAAATGATCGACGACGACCGAGTCGATCTCGACCTTTTCATTCCAACCAAAGGATTATTTACCGACGCGGTGGGTCGTCAAATACGGATCGAGCTTCCAGCCGCCTCGAAAGTCTTCAATTATTCCTCGATCGCCGAAGTCGACGGATGGCTTTCTTTCGAGGGCACTTCTTTGCGCTTAAAGTTCGAGGGCGATCGGCGTATTCTCGCCGATTGGTCGGGCCGACCCGTCGGTGAAGCTCGTTTGGCCGCGGAGGCTCACGTTTCTGGATCCTCGCCCGCTCTCATTCCTTCCGCGACGGGCGGCGTAGCTTCACCAGCCAAACCCGCCTCCCCCAAGCCTGCTTCCGTTGCTTCCGCGGTTATCGCTGAATCTAGCGCCAAAAGTGAAACCACCGGTCCCGACTCAGGCGGCAGCGAGGATAGCCTCCAAGGGGGACAGTCCCCCACGGCGGTCGGATCGGAAACTCGAGAGCCCGCGATAGGCTATGGCTCCTATGGAGCCTCCGATTCCGCGGCTTTCGTCATTTTGAAAAATGATATCCGCGATACGATCCGCGCCGAGGAAGTGCGAAGGTTAAAGCTTCTTGAGTCCTTTATAGCCGGCGGAAGCGATTGGATCATTCTCCTCGAGGGCGAGGGTGACTCGCGGCCGGTCAGCCCTGTGTCGCAAGCGGGGGGACAGTCCCCGCTCGCCGCCGAGCCCCAAGCGGGTTCCGCGAACGAATCCGCTTCCATCGAGCCCTCTGGCGATGCTTCGGCATCTGTCGCTACGGCCCTTCCGCCGCTCGACGCCGCCAACTCGGAAAGTAGCGGCTCGACTTCGATCGAGGCTATCGTTGAATCAACGGCGCTTGTGGCGAAGCTTCCTCGGCTGAGTCTCTCTCTAGGCGGGCGCTTTTCCCTTACCCGCGTCGAAAACCTCCCCACCACTTATTTGCCTAAGGAAGGCTTACGCAATGAACCGGGTTCTCCCGCTTCCGGTCGAATCGCCCTTAGACTGAGGCTCGCGCCGGCTCTTGAAGACAGCTATGGCGGTGTCGTTTCGTTCTCCTTCGACGGATCCAAGGCTTGGCTGGACTTTTTCTACCGACGCAGTCCCGAGGGGCTGCTTTTCGTCCCGGTGGCACCCGAGTCAATATCGAATTTCGAAGCCGGCGCCGCTCTTAATATGCCTCCCCTCATGTTGCGACCAGCAAAGTAGGTTTCATGGCTTTCGTACAATTCACCGACGTCTCCCTCGCTTTCGGAGCCAGGGATCTTTTAAAAAACGCGGCTCTTTTTCTTGCCGAAGGGAGTCGTGCCGCGCTCGCCGGGCCGAACGGGGCAGGCAAATCGACCCTAATGAAAATCGTGGCCGGCTATGTCGCTCCCGATTCGGGCGAGCGCGCGGTCACCAAAGGCGCTCGCGTCTCCTATCTTCCCCAGACCGGCGTCGTTTATGCCGGCGCTTCGGTGTATGAGGAGGCAGGTCGCGCCTACGCCTTCGCCGAGGACATGCTCGCGCGGCAGGACGAGATCGGTCGCCTTTTGGAAGCCTCCACCGCCGACGACGGGGCCACCGCACGCCTTGTCGAGGAGCATGCCCATATCCACGAGGCCGTCGAGGATTCGGGTTATTTCCGCCGCAACGAGCGCATCCGAGAGGTTCTCGCGGGCCTCGGTTTTCATGACGCCGACATGGACCGCCCCGCCACCGAGTTCTCAGGCGGCTGGCAAATGCGCGTCGCCCTCGCCAAGGTCCTCCTCGAAAATCCCGATATCATGCTTCTCGACGAGCCGACCAATTATCTCGATCTCGAAGCCAGAAACTGGCTCGAGGACTTTCTGTCGAATTACAAGGGCGGCGTCCTCGTGGTTTCGCACGACCGCTACTTCCTCGACGCGACCGTGCGCGAGGTCTACGAGCTATGGAACGGCAAGCTCAGCCGCTATCCGGGCACGTATTCGGCCTACGAGAAGCGTCGAGCCCAAGAGCTCGAGGCCGTGTTCGAGGCTTGGGAACGCCAACAGGAAGATATTCAAAAGCTCGAGGAGTTCATCCGCCGCTTTCGCTACCAAGCGACCAAGGCCTCCCTCGTCCAGAGCCGCGTAAAGCAGCTCGAAAAGATCGTGCCCATCGTCATTCCGGAGGGCATGAAAAAAATACATTTTTCCTTCCCGCCCGCTCCCCATTCCGGCACGAAGGTGATTCGCCTCGAGGGCTTGAAAAAATCCTATGGCGCGCTCACCGTCATCGACGGACTCGACCTCGAGATCGAGCGAGGCATGAAGGTGGCGCTCGTGGGCCCGAACGGGGCGGGCAAGTCCACGCTGATGCGTATAATCGCGGGCTCGGATCGCGATTTCCAGGGCGAAATACGCTTCGGCTCGGGCGTCGAGGCGGCCTATTTCGCCCAGGACACGGCCGACCTCATGGACGGCACGGCCACCGTGGAGGAAGAAGCCGAAAGCCGCTGTCCCACCGATCTCCTCCCGAAAATCCGCAATCTTCTAGGCGCCTTTCTTTTCCGTGGCGACGACATCAACAAGCCGGTGCGCGTTCTTTCCGGCGGCGAGCGCTCCCGCCTCGCTCTCCTCGAAATGCTCCTCCACCCGGCCAACCTCCTCGTCCTCGACGAACCGACGAACCATCTCGACCTCACCTCGAAGGACGTACTTCTCGAAGCGCTCAAAAAATTTGAGGGGACAGTCCTCTTCGTTTCGCACGATCGCGGCTTTATCGAGGAGCTTGCCGACCGTGTTCTCGAGCTGGAAGCCGGGCGTCCGCCGCGTTTGTATGTCGGGAATTACAAGTATTACCTCGAAAAGCGCGCGGCCCTCGATGCCGAGGAGGCGGGCGGAGCAGCCACGAAAATCAGCGGTAAAGTTTCGGTTGGCACGCGACCTGCCACCTCGGGAAATGGCGACCTATCAGCCGTAGACCTTCGGGGCGGCGGCGCCTCGATCGGAGCTGCAAATCTCGCGACCAGCGTTTCTAGCGGCGCTTCGCTCGGCGGTGAAAGCACGGCGCGTGCGCTCTCCTACGAGGAAGACAAGGCGCGAAAAGCCAAGCTTCGCAAGCTGCAAAAACGCGAAGAGGAAATACTTGCCCGTCTCGAGTCGATCGGGCCTCAAAAAAACGCGTGCGAGCGTGAAATGGGATTGCCCGGCAACTACTCCGATGGGGCGAAAATGCGCCGCCTTCAAGCCTCGGTGGAGGAACTCGAGCGCGAAGCCGAAGCGCTCAACGCGGAATGGGAGACGGTCACCGCTCAATTAGCCTCAGAGGGTGCATAGTCCTTCCTCGGCTATCGAAACCGAGGGGTGCTTGGGTACTTGAAGGGGTAGGCTTCCGTAACAGAGCGCCGTATAAAGCCTTACTCCGAGTGGACATTTTCTCGGGCTGGGATTATACTCTTTTTCGATTGCTATAGCCGTACCAAGTGCAAAGGAGCCACGCTATGGATGCGAAGAACGGCATCGTCCCATTCGGCCTTCTCCTTCTTCTGTTTACTTTCACATTTATCTATTGCCTCGATGCTCTCGCTCTCCCGAACGCGTTCTATGGCGCACTTGCCATGGCCGGATACATCGCTTGCATCGCAGCCGGCCTCTTCCTCGGCGTTGTCATGAGGCGTGACGGCGAAGCCTTGGCGCTCTATTTTTCAACCTACGGTATCCTCGTGGCGATTGTTTTCGTGTGGTACCTTACCCGTTGCGGAACCGCCTTCGGCTGGTGGTAAGCGTCTTTTTAGCGTTCGAATCGAAGCCGCGTCCTTAGGGGGCGCGGCTTTTGTGTATTGCCGCCGCCGCCGATGGCGCTTTTCTTCTCGTTTGCGTACCGGCAAATCCGCCCTTCCCTAGAAAGACTCGACGGCCTTGCCATTTTCGGTAACCTTTATAAGCGCTAAATCTCGACCTCTTTCGAACGTCCGCGGAAACGTAATAATGCCGAGCACGAAAAAACCCGCGCCTTCGACAGCGCGGGTGTGAATGTATTTATTTGCTTTATAGCTACTTGCGAAATTGATTCCGGTTTTCGGTCCAGCTTAAGACCCCGCGTTCTCGATCGGTGAAAGCCTATGCGAACCGGTCGCTCGCCGAAAGATCGTCCATACGAGCAATAGAGCCTTGAAGGGCATGCGCACTGCCCTAAAAGATATCGCGCGAAAAGATACAGGCCTTATGGCTTTATATTCTGAGCTTCCTTCACCTTTAGGAGAATCTTTTCGGCGAGGATCTTAAATCGAGGGGGGAGGGCTTCGGCCCCGGGGCTTGCGTAGAGAGCGAGCAGCTTTTCGAAAAGCGCTTGCGATTCGGCGTACTTGCCTTGCTTATAGAGCATGAAGGCGATTTCGTATTCGCTTGTCGCCAGGACGAGGGCGTCCGAGCCGAATCTTTCTTCGGCGGTTTTGTAGATGTGGATGGCCGAGGGGTAATCGCCCTTGTCCGAGGCTTCTTGGGCTCTCTGGATGAGTTCGCTCGGGCTGAGGCTTTCGGGGAGCTTGGGCGGACCGCTTGCGCATGAAGTTAGGCCGCCGACGAGCGCAAGGGCGAGCGACGCGATGAATGCTGCAAAGGTCAAGGAGGGGAGGCGGAATTGTCGGGTCATGGTTTTTTCGTCCTTGCGTTCAATAGTCTTCGTCGCATGTGGGGAGCTCTTTCCGTAAGTCTCTGAGGAATTCTTCGGTATCGCCCATATCCTCGTAAGCCGCGCAGGAAGGGATACTGCGGTTCGCGACCGTGAAGTACTTATAGATTTTCTCTTCTCCGAGCTTTTTTTTCCATTTGCCGGCGTCGCAGCGCACCCGGAGTTTGAAGCGTCCCGCGATATCGGAAGGGGCGGGCACGATCTTGCAGTGGATGCAATTGGCGCAAAAGACCCTGGAGGCGACGAGAGGGGCTTCGGTAGGGCCGGTCATCCTCGCCGTCGAGCCGGGAAAGGACGAGGCGATCGAGCGCTTGTCCATGACGCTCGATGTGGTTCCGTACAGTACCGCCATTACCGCCCCCTTTGAAGTCGGATTATGCTATAATCGCTTCGGAGCGGTCAAGGCGCGCCGCTCCCACCCTTTGGCTTCGGAGTTTCCATGTTCGCAACGCTTATCAACGCCGCTTCAATTATCATCGGCTCACTCATAGGCATCCTATTAAAAAAGGGATTGCCGGAACGTTTTAAAAGCGCCGTTTTCACCGCCTGCGGCCTTACCTCCC
>Ga0172379_10003302_pt1 | contig 26063 bp, 28 predicted proteins | sample GrowelOW334metaG_FD_119756 | JGI IMG/M metagenome (GOLD analysis project Ga0172379, IMG submission 119756) | Groundwater microbial communities from an aquifer near a municipal landfill in Southern Ontario, Canada - Groundwater well OW334 metaG | ecosystem: Environmental > Aquatic > Deep...
AGGCCGCACAGGATGGCCGTGGACGTCGAGCCGTCACGGACGTTGATGATGACCGTCGTGCACGTGAGCGACATCCAGATGACCCAGGTGATAAGGCGCGGACGCGTGTCCCCCTTCAGCCCGAGCGTCCTCCACATCCATCGCGTGAGCGGATGCGTCTTGGTCCTGCCGCCCATGAACTCCACGATGTATACGAGGTAAGCCGCCGACGAAATGAGCGCGGCAAGAATTCCCATCAATAGGGAACGATGCCCGATGATATAGTCCACGAAGCCTCCAAGGCATGCAAAGAACGATGTCCGGAAAAAAATCTAACCACACATTCGCTCGATCGTCAATTGATACGGTATGAGCTAACATACCAATGGCACGTACATCTAATGCATCAAACGTATGGAATCTCCAGAGACTGCCAAGGGCAAACCGACCGTGATCATCGACGGAACATGTTTCACGCTTGTGCTCGAACGGCAGCGCGGGGTCGGCCTCTACGCGGACGCAAACAGGTCCCGGTATCTTCGCATCGGCGACGCGGCATTCGTACTGAAGGAGTTGGGATTCCATAAACGTTTGGAACGGATGGGATTTCCCGTGGCAAAAATCCTTCGGGAAGGCGAATATCAAGGTGATAAATATTGGATTGAAGAATCGCTCGGCGACTCGCATTTCACGGAACGTTTTGAGCGGGACGTCCGCGAAGCCGGAGAAATTTCCGACACATCTTTCGCGCGTTGGCTCCGGCATGTCACGGCGTTCGCGAACGCGCAGGCACGTGGAAGCGAATTGCGTGCGGTCAATCTCGACGCGTTAGCGCGATATGTCGGCGTGGAAGGGATGCAGGAAGAACGACCTGAGTTGCGCGCGGCGATTCGGGAAGGATTTCAAAAGGCGAGCAAACGAATCGCGGAATGGCCCACGTGCCTGACGCACGGCGACCTCACCTCACACAACATCCTGGACAACGGCGTCATCGACTTCGGGGACCATTTTGAGGGACCGCTCGGCTATGACGTCGTCACGGCCATCACCGTCCCCTTCTGGTTTTCGCCTGATCCTTCCTTTGAGATCATCCAGCGCTACCGATTTTCACCAGGCAAAATCGAAACCTACCTGAACGCGTTTCGCGTTCTCGAAACGCCGGCAGGCACCTTCACGCTCGACGACGCGTTCGACGATCTCTTCTTCCTGAAGGCGAACTGGTGGTCGGTAAAAAATCAACAAATGCCCAAGCTACAAGAATGGCGATACACGCTCTTTCAAGGCATCTTGGAGCGATATCTCGACGGCGAATCGCTTCTTGATTACTGGGCGTCAACACAAAAGAAAATCTCCACCTAGCCCTTGATTCAAATCGACGTCCCATTTGTAAAAAAATTCCTGCAGCCAGATGGACCGCAGGACAGAGCCAGACTCTTATTGGCCGCGACGAAAACGATAAAGTCCTCCCGGCCCGCCGACGTAGACCACGGGTCCGTCGGGAAGACTAAGGATCTCCGGATCGATGAAGGTATCGTCAAATCCATTCATCACGATTGGAGTTCCAGGTCCTTCGAAATTTATCCAATCCCCAGACGGACCAAATACCTCTAATTCCCCTTCCTCCGTTTCTTTCTCCTCATCGCTTGGTCCGGGAGGCGTCACGAAGTTGAAGGCGAACAGGAGAAGGTCCCCGGTTCCCCCCTGAATCATGACGCATGGGTCGGTATGGTTGTTTGGCGTCCTGTTCTCAACTTGGAAGGGCACGAAATTCTTCCCGTCGTAAGATATTGCCATTCTGACGCCATTCCAATCCCCATCGCATGCTCCCTGGTTTCCCGAATCGCAGTCCCAGCTCTCATCCCACCAGTCGCCTACGTAATAGGCGACGTAGGCCTCGAGCTTCGAACTCCAGATAATGTCCCAGACGCCCGCCATCCCCGCATCGGTTTCAGGGAGCACGTACCGTTCGCCCGACTCGGGCGTCCAGTGATCGCCGTCCGTGCTTACCGCGGACCAAATTCGCGTCCCCTGGATCGAGTGGTCGGCGTCAACGGACAGCATGCTGTTGATCACCCCGACGATGATCAGCCTGTACGTGCCGTCCGGCAAATAGACGACGGACACGTCGGATGTCTGCCACCCAGGTTCTGAGGTGAACAAGGAGGCGTCAAGAATCCGATCGTCGCCTTCCCAATTCAGACCGTCTTCCGAAAAAAGAAGGCACTTCTTCATGGTGCCGCTTCCGTCATCGGTCCCGTCACAGTTCACGAACATCCTATAACTGCCGTCATTCGCGATCATGATGCTCGGTACCGATACGCCAGGCATGAAGAAATCCGGATCATACGTCCAGCTCCCAGTGCCAACCCCCTCAGGAATGGTTGAGGCAAAAACCCATGGGGCATCGCACAGGTAGAAATCCTCCGAGTCGTTGTCATCGCATGCCGTGGCAGGATTCGCAACCGAATCCTCTGAATCCGGAACCTCCGAGGTGTCAGAACCGAAGAAGGGAACCTGGTTCGCCTCAGGGGCGCAGGCGACTACTGAGAGAGCCGCGAACAGGACAAGCAAGAGAATGAGGAAGGAATTTTTCATGATGAGCCTCGTATGAACGTGTTGTAAGGAACATCTCCTTCCTATACCAAACCATAATTTTCACGAAATGTCAATGCAAGACTGGCCAAAATCCAAAAAATCTATTTGAATCTGCATAACTTACCAAAAGAAAAACCCCAAGAGTTACTTGAGGAAATAGACGACGATGATTCCGACGACCGCGAGCAAAAGTACGACGACGATGAGCGACAAAACCAATGGACTTCTTCGCTTGCGCATCGTGATCTGTTTGATGGGAGCAGCCGGCCGAGGACGGGATTCATTACGAATCAGCAGCGGAGAATGAGGAAGTTTCGTGGTTTCGTTCGGATTCGTCTCGACGCCGAACGTCTGCCACGGGTCGGCGCTGCGAGTCATCCTTGGCGGCGCCATGCGCGCGACCGGCAGAGGAACAGCAATGGATTCCGACGAAACGACGCTGGATATTTCAGGCGCGATCGTTGGCTGATTCTCGGAAATCAGGATCGGTCGGCGAACCGATTTAAGGCGGGGTGGAGGACGACAGCCCGGAGACACGGGCGCTCGGTCGACGGGCGCGCGGGATTCCGCGTCGTGCAAAAGTGCCAACGGCGGAGGAGCCTCGAACGCGTCGCCCATTGCGTATGCATCCCCGACCACGGTCATCGAACGCGACGCGTTGGAAACCGCGGCGCTCAATCTGTCCCAGTCGCGCCCAAAGTCGAGCAAGCCGTCCATCTCCACGCGCATGGCACGGTAAAGGACGAAGGTCGCGCCACGAATCGTGAAGCTCGTGACTAGACGGTCCGGCAAGTCCACCCGAAGAACGGGCACGCCCGGAAGATCGGCCGACGAATCTATTTTCACGTCGATCAGCAACCTGACGCGTTCCTTCTTCCGCGGATCCCAGAACACGTCGCGCAGTTCCGACGCGAATACGGAATCCAACGCGTCATCCGAAAAGAGGCTCGCGTAATACCAGGCACGCTGCGGCAGACGGTCGCCTGCCAAGGCGCGCCACGCGTCTTCCTTGGCCCTGTTCGTCTCGTCATCCGAATGCATCCAATTGCGATCGGGCATCTCTCCCTCCTTCTTTTGGGTTGAAAAAAACAACGCCCCGCCATGGTGGAGAAAATCTGCTCGCTTGTCAAGGGATTGACGTAAATCTCAACCCGTGGTTTCATGTGTGTCCGAGAATGAACGCCGGACCGGGAGAAATACACATGTCTTACATCAATGGTTGCTTCGTGAATGCGCACGGAACCAAATGCGCGTGTAACCGCTCCCCAATTGAGGTGCGGCGCGAAGAGAACCGTCTTCTCCTCCAAATTGAAGGAAGCGGGCACGGATCCGTTACCATGCACGGAAATTGCGGAAACGGAATATTTCGGACGCTCGAGGGAAAAACCTTCGACTTGACCGTCGAATTCGATACGTCCAGGCAGCGATGGACCATTTCTCTTCGCCGCAACCAGAACTTCGTCGCGGAGGGAGAAATCCTCGACATGCCGCCATAGGCACGGCCTTTCCACGGGCGCCCAACATCATGGGCGCTTTTTTCTTTCTTCATGTATAATGTCGACGTATGTCACAGTTTCTTTACGCGTCTCTTGCCCTGTTCGCCGTCTGGACCGTCATCCTTTTCTTGTCCAAACGCACGCGCCACGAGCAAATCGTCATGAGCGTCATCGGGCTCGTGCTCGCTCCGGGAGCCATGTCCGTCGCGTCCGTTGACTACCGCGCGGTCGAGGCGACCGGAATGGTCGGAATCGAAGACCTTCTCTTCGCGTTTACGGTGTTCGGCATCGCCTCCGTCATCTACCAGTTCGCGCTTGGAAAACACACCAAAAAATTACGCGGCACGCGCATTACGCTCAGCCATCCGACAACGCACTGGCTCGCGCACCTCGTCATCGCGCTCGGCGCCTGGGCCGTCATCGCCTGCTCGATGATCGTCGTGCTCGGGCTGTCAACGGTGCAGGCGCTGATCGTTGGAGGACTCTTGGTCGGCACCTATGTCATTGCCGATCGCAAGGATCTTCTATTTGACGCCCTGCTCTCCGGCCTCTTCGTCTCCGTACTCGTCTTCGCGGCCGAGCAGCTGTTCTTCATCCGCCTCTTCCCGGAAATCGCGGCAACGTACTGGCAGGCCGGAAATCTATCCGGGCTCGTGTTGGCAGGCGTTCCGCTTGAGGAAATCGTGTGGACCGGCGTGGTAGGCTTCGCGATCGGGCCCCTCTACGAATACACGCGGAACGTACGAGACAAATAAGTATGGCAACGGACGCGGAATTTTTCTCCCAACTGGCGAATCAGAACTGGTTCTCGGATACCGAGGGGCAGCTTTCGGTTGACGTCATTGAGACGTCGGGGGAGATTATCATTCGTTCGACCATCGCGGGGGTCTCCTCGGAAAACCTCGACGTTTCCGTAACCACGGATACGGTCACGATCCGCGGAACGCGGTCGCACGGCTGCGAGGAATTGGAAAATCAAACCGCGCACGTGCAGGAATGCTATTGGGGCGCGTTCTCGCGGTCGATCGTTCTTCCGTGCCATATTCGACCCGAGGAATCGGACGCGACGTTAAAAAACGGCATCCTTACGATTTCGCTAAAAAAAGTTGAGATGCGGTCCCGCGTCTCCGTCATCGAACTCGACGAGTAGCATTATGATCGTCCTTACGAGAAATAGTAAAATCGCGATCGCCGCGGTTTTTTGTTCCCTTTGCCTATTGTTCGTTGTCGGAGGAACGCTCGTGTGGGCGCAATCGTACGACGGGCGGATGGGGCCGAACGCGTTCATCGGTTCCGTGGAAGTCAGCGGTCTCGACCCGGAAGAGGCCGCGCGCCTATTGCGAGAGGCCACGGACGCGTTCTATGCCGCGGGCGCTCCGGTGGCTCTTTCCGGCATGCAGTCGAGCGTTCCCCTTTCCATGTTGGTCGGCTCGGACTCGGTCGACGCCGTACAGTTTCAAATCGACGAGACGGTCGACGCGGTCTTTGCTTCCTCGCACGAGGAAGACGGATCCGCGGACGCGCTGGATATTTTTTTCGAGCTGTTCAAGCCGAACAAGACGTTCCTCATGGTTTCGGCGGACGCGGACCGATTAAGGGAATCCGTGCGCGCGGCATTTCCAGATCGAGAGCCGCCGCCGACGAACGCGTCCTTTGCCTTCACGAAAACGGACGACGCCTGGTCCGTAACGGTCGTCGAGGGAACGCCCGGCGATGAATTCGATTTCGAACCGTTTCTCACGGGCCTCCTGTCCAACTTGGCAAAACTTGACCGGACGCCGACTCCGCTCGTCGTCACGCGGAAAAATCCGGAGGTGTCCGCGGCCGACGCGGAACGTCTGGTCGAGGTCGGCCTTGCCGCGCTCGGTCGCGCCCCGTACGTCCTGACGGTAGGGGAAGAAGGAGAATGGACCGTTGACGCGGATGCGCTCGCGGGCATGCTCGCGCCGGGAACGGATGGACTCACGGTCAATGAGGAGCCGTTCAATGCGAAGCTCGACGAAATCGCCCTTGAAGTCGAAATCCCGGCGCAGGATGCCCGGTTCCTCGTGGAGGACGGACGCGTAAAGGAATTCGTCGGTTCAAAAAATGGCGTCTCCATCGACAGGGAGGGAGCGCGCGAAGCGTTCGCCTCGGCTCTCAACGGCGACGCCGCTTCCGTGACGCTCTCGCTCGCGACCATTGAGCCGAGCGTGAAGATTTCGGAAATTAACGACCTTGGTATCGCGGACATACTCGGCACCGGCACGTCGAGCTACCGCGGATCTCCAACCAATCGCGTCAAGAACATCAAAAACGGCGTGCGGCTGCTGAACGGCATCCTCATTTCCCCGGATGAGACATTCTCGCTTTTAAACGCGCTCAGGCCGTTCACCGCGGAAAACGGGTATTTGCCGGAACTCGTAATCAAGGGTGACAAGATCGAACCGGAAATCGGCGGCGGACTATGCCAAATTGGCACGACCACGTTCCGCGCGGCCCTAAATTCCGGCCTTCCGATCGTGAAACGATCCAACCACTCGCTCGTCGTCTCCTATTACAACGATCCGGCGAACGGAAATCCTGGCACGGACGCGACAATCTATGATCCGGCGCCTGATTTCCAATTTAAAAACGATACGGGAAAATATATTTTATTCCAGGCAGAATTTGACGACGCGACGCAGGGATTGAGATTTACCTTCTGGGGAACCAGCGATGGGCGCAAAGGATCCTATACGCCGCCGGTCGTTCTCCGATGGATCGGGGTCGGCGAAACGATCAATACGGAAACGCTCGATCTTCCCGCGGGAGAAAAAAAATGCCAAAGCGCCCACGTCGGCGCGGACACGACCTTCACCTACACGATCGTGAAACCCGACGGAACCACGGAAGAATCGACGTTCGATTCCCACTACAGGCCGCTGCCGGAAATCTGTCTCGTCGGCGTGGAAGAATTATCCACACAGGACGACTTGCAACCGAACACAGATGACGTATCATCGTCTCAGGCCACTGACACGCCCGTCACAGCCGACGACGCGCCTCAGTCGGACGCTGAAACAAAAACAGAATAAAAAAAGCGCCCGTTGCACACTGTAATCTGCAGGCAAGAAATTTCATTTGTGGAGAGATCGAGTCCGAAGACCTGATACTTCCATGAGATGAAATCCCATGCTTGTCGTGCCTGCAGGTTACATGGTGCAACGGGCGTTTTCTATCGCTCGGACACAGAATAATAGCAGCCTGACCTACATTTGTCAAGCCATCGCCGCCTCTCTATGTTCGCAAAAAATAACAGACCCGTCAATGGGTCTGTTATTTGCTCTACGGAGCGTGATTTCGTTTGTCAATATCCCATGGAATTATCGGTCGATTACCTTGTCGATAAGCCCATATTTGAGCGCTTCGCCAGCATCCATGAAATAATCGCGTTCCGTGTCGAACTCCACCTTGGCCTTCTTCTGCTTGGTATGCTTCGCAAGGATCTCATTGAGGTTATCCTTGATCTTCAGGATGCGCTCGGCATGAATCTTGATGTCCGTCGCCTGTCCTTGGAAGCCTCCGAGCACCTGGTGGATCATGATTTCCACGTTCGGAAGCGCAAAGCGCTTTCCAGCCGCGCCGGACGCGAGCAGCACCGCGCCCATCGACGCCGCCATGCCGACGCAGATGGTAGACACGTCCGGCTTCACGTACTGCATCGCGTCATAGATGGCGAGGCCCGCGGTTACGGAACCGCCCGGCGAGTTGATGTAGATCTTGATGTCCTTGGTCTTGTCCTCGGACTCGAGAAAAAGAAGCTGCGCGATGACGAGGTTCGCGACCGTGTCGTCGATTTCCGTGCCGAGAAAAATAATGCGGTCCTTTAGCAGGCGCGAATAGATGTCATAGGCGCGCTCGCCCATGTGCGTCTTTTCGATGACAGTGGGAACGAGAAAGGATGATTTGAGATCTGACATAGGGGAAAGGCGTCACAGATTTACAAGCTGACGTTATTCTAGCATCTTTATCGCCTGTTCGACGAGGGTCCAACAGCCGGTGTCATCGCAAGCCGCAATCCCTCCAAGCACTGAATATCCGGCCGCCTTTTGATGGCCTCCCCCTCCCATGGCCTTTGCGATCCTCGACACGTCCGGACCCATGGACCGCATGGAAACCTTGATCCCGCCGCCTTTGGTTTCGCGCATGACGAACAAAATCTCGGCATCCGTGACCAAATTTAAAAAATTGGATATTCCATCCACCTCGTCCTCCGTCACCCCGTTCTGTTCCATGTCGGCGAGCGTGATGAAGGTTGCCACGATTCCACGGTCGGGATGCCGGCGCAATCGCTCGAGCGCCGCTCCCCAAATGCGCAACACGTTCACGCTGCGATTCTGATACATGTTGCGAATCACCTCGTGGATGCGCGCGCCGCCCATCAGCAGGTCGGAAGCGGCCTCAAGCGCGCGCTGATTCGTGGCCGAGTTTGAGAACACGGTCGTGTCAAAGCAGATGCCGGTAATGAGACACGTGGCGGCATCGCGACTCGGAACGATCCTGTTCTCCTGAAAAAATTGGTACACGACCTCGGCCGTAGCCGGCGACGCGACCACGACTTGGTTAACCTCGCCGTAACGGGAATTAGTGGCATGGTGGTCAATGTTCACGATCGGCGGACGCGAAGGCGCGAAGGCGCGAAGGCGCGAAACGTATGCGGCGTCGGAACAGTCGAAAACGACGATGAGATCCACCAAGGGGTCGTCGAATATCGCCGTGTCGGACGTGCAGAGATCAACGTTCGGGAGAAACCGATACTTGGCCGGAACAGGCTCGGAAACGAACACGGGGGCGCGCACGCCCCTCCCCTTCAAATAATCCGCCAGCGCAAGCGAGGACCCGAGCGAATCCCCGTCCAACCGCTCATCCGCGACAAACACCGGCCGCTTGGCGGCAAGGAGCATGTCATGGATTTTTCGATGCGTATAGGACTCCATAGGAGCGACGGAGATTACCATGCAGCCGACCACGGGTCAATCCAATGAATCCAACACCGAGTATTGGATGGGTTAGCAAAAAACCCCGCCCTTCGAGAGGGACGGGGTTACCGCGGGCGTCGGGACCAAAGGATCGACGTGAGCGCAAGCGAGAGAATTCCCGCACCGACCCAGAGCCACAGGATCGCATGCGGATCATTGTCGAACGGACCCATCACCACCGCCATCGCGACGAGCGTCACGGCCATGCCGACTTCCTGCACGAATGACTGCAACGACGAGAAGGTGGCGCGGTATCCCGATTCGATCCGCTCGTGCACGTACGTGTCGGCGAACGGCGCGAACGCTCCCCTGCCGAACTCATGAACGACGAGCAGGACGAGCCAGGCGGCGAGCGGCGGAAGAAAGATGAACCCGATCATGGGCAATGCGGCAAGAGCGAGCGAAAGCGCCATGCCCGCGCCGGTCCCGTCCTTTGCCCCAAGTCGCGTGCGAACCGCGAAGCCGGAGGCCGCCACGACGAAGTACATGACGATCCAGACGTACCCGACCTGCGACTGGTTGACGCATGTCAGCAGAAGCGGGGCCCAGAACATGTTGAACGTCTGGAAGATTCCGTAGGATCCCTGCATGGCCGCGGCCCAGCGCATGGGACGCGAGTCGCGCATGTGCGCGAGAGCCCGGCGCAGGGCCTTGAACTCGGACATGGGCCGCTCCGGCTCCTTCCCGCGCATGACCAGGAGCGCGAACGCGAACGCGCACAATGATCCCGCTCCATGCACCGCGAACGCGACGCCGCGGCCGAACGCGACGGACAGCGCGACCGCGACCAGCGTTCCGAGCGCGGTGGCAATCCCCGTGATCACGGTCGCGGTCCCGAAGATCTTGGAAATCGGCTGCGCGCGATCGGGCGCGTCGACGATCCAGGAGGATAGCGCGCCCGAGAGAAAGGCACCGCCGACAGCGACGATCAGCTCCGCGCTCACCGCGTGCCAGAATCCGTCCGCGAAGAAGTACCAGAATCCGCCGACGGCATTAAAGAACATCGCGGCCATCACGGACCAACCGCGGCCGCGGCCGTCCGCGATCATGCCGGTCGGCACCTCAAACAGCAGCATGGCAATCCAATACACGGCGTTCACCATGCTGATCTGGGCAAACGTGAGCCCGATGTCCGCGAGAAACGGGGAGTAGAGGGCGCCGACCGCGCCAATCCCGAAACGGAACAGGAAGGTGAACAGATAGTAGATAGTCGTAGAACGCATATGAGCAAGCTCCTAAAACGAAACCGGCCCGGGAGAATTCCCGGGCCGGCCTGATCGTCCTGCGGCAATTTAGCGCACGACGGCCACACAAGCCCGGGAATACGAAATATCCTGCATTCCGCTAAGAATGAAGGCGACGTATTCCGGGGATGTGCGGTTCCAACGTTCCATACAGTATTAATAGACCAGAAACGGGCCTGATTGTCAATGGGCTGTGCTATAATCGTTGCGTTATGCATTTGGTCAAACTCGAACTCCAGGGATTCAAGACGTTCGCCAAAAAGACGTCGCTTTCATTCCTTCCCCCAAGGGGAGGAGTCTCGCCGCTGACCGCGGTGGTCGGACCGAACGGCTCCGGAAAATCCAACCTTTCCGACGCCATCCGCTGGGCGCTCGGCGAGCAGTCGCTCAAGCTCCTGCGCGGCAAGGAATCGCAGGACGTCATTTTTTCCGGGTCGACAGGCCGCGGCCGCTCCGGGTTCGCGGAGGTTTCGATGACCTTCAACAACGAGGCTCGAACCATGCCCGTGGATTTCTCGGAAGTGACCGTCACGCGCAGGCTGTATCGCGACGGCAACTCCGAATATCTCCTAAACGGCCAGGCCGCGCGTCTCTCGGACATTCAGCTTCTGCTCGCGCAGGCCAATGTCGGCCAGCGGTCCTATTCGGTCATCGGCCAAGGAATGGTGGACCACATTCTGGTTTCCACGCCCGAGGAGCGCAAGGCGTTCTTCGATGACGCGACCGGCGTGAAGCAGTTCCAGATCAAGCGCCACGAGGCCATGCTCAAGCTCAAGCGAACCTACGAGAATTTGTCGGAGGTCGAAATGCTGCTGTCCGAAATCGAACCGCGCATGCGCTCGCTTAAGCGCCAGGTGTCGCGGCTTGAACAGCGGGAGGAAGTGGAAACGCAGCTGCGCGAGATCGAACGGCGTTACTACGGCGGCATGTGGTGGCAGCTCGCCGGCGAACTTACGGACGTCCGAGAAAAATTCGCGCGACTCGACGGACAGGCGAAGCGCGAGCTCGGTTCCCTTTCGGAACTTGAGGGCCGCGTGAGCGCGCTCGAGTTCGAGGACAAGGAGCAGGACGCCACGCCGGACCAGGGACTCGTCGCGCTTCAAAAAAAATATCACGAGCTCCAGCGCCGACGGTCCGCGCTCCGCGACGAGCAGTTCAAAATCCAAAAGGAGATCGAGCTCGCGAAGGTGCGCGCGCAATCGAGCTGGTCCCCGCTTCCGCTTGGAAAGATCATCGAGGGCGTGGAGGAAGTCAACCTGGGATTGCGAGGATTGAGGGGATTAAAAACCGTCGAGGAACTGTACGAACGGATCGACGACCTGCTCGCGCGCTCGACGACCCTGGTCGGACGCCTTCAGCGCCCGGACCCGGAGGACGTGAAGCCGGATCCGAAGCTCGTCGCGCGGCTCGCGGAACTCGAAGGCGACCTTGCGAAGGCCGAGTCCGATCTCAAGTCGCTCGAGATGGAAATGCAGACGCATGCGGTTACGGAAAAAAAGGTGCGCGCGGAACTGTTCGACCTTCAGCGCGAACTCAGGCAAAAACAGCAGGCGATCCATCTCGTCGAAAACCAACGCAACGCGGTCTCGATCGACCTTGCGCGTCTCGAGGAACGCCAGGCGAACCTCGGCCGCGAAATGGACGAGCAGCTAAAGGAGCTCGCGACCGACATTCGAAGGAGTCCGTCTCTTAGTGACGGACCGGACGTGGGCGCGGCGGCTCTGTATCCGGAAATCCAGCGATTGCGATACAAACTTGAGCTTATCGGAGGAATCGACCCGGAAATCGTGCGGGAATACGAGGATACGAACGCACGGTTCACCTTCCTCGACGGCCAAGTGACGGACCTGCGCGACGCGATCGACGATACCGAAAAGATTATCGACGAGCTCGACGAGGAAATCCACAAGCAGTCCGAGAAGGCCTTCAAAAGAATCAACGACGAATTCCAGCGATTCTTCAAGATCCTCTTTGACGGCGGCTCGTGCTCGCTCGTCAAGATGACGAAGGACGAGATCGCGCAGGAAACCGAAGTGACTCCCGAGCGCTCGGAAGGCGGCACGGAGGCGGAAATGAAGCATCACGAAGAAGATACCTCGCTCGAGGCGATCAGGACGCGCATCAAGGAACGCGAGGACCGCGTGGTCGGCATCGACATCCAGGCCACGCCGCCCGGCAAGAAGCTTAAGGCGCTCAACCTGCTCTCGGGCGGCGAGCGCGCGCTCACCTCCATCGCGCTCGTGTCCGCCATCATGGCCGTGAACCCCGGGCCGTTCGTGGTGCTCGATGAGGTCGACGCCGCGCTCGACGAGGCGAACACGTTCCGCTTCGCCGCAATCCTCGAGGAGCTCGCAAAGCTGACCCAGTTCATCGTCATCACGCACAACCGAGCAACCATGGAAAAGGCCGACGTGCTCTACGGCGTGACCATGGGCGACGACGGCGTGTCGAACCTCCTGTCCGTAAACCTCACGGACGTCACGGCAACCGCGACCGCGCGGCGCTAGCCTATGGCGATCAAGATCATCCTCTTCGGACTCCCTGGTTCGGGCAAAGACACGCAGGCAGAGAGCCTCGCGGGCAAGTTTGGGATCCCAACGTTCTCGGCCGGAGATCTTCTGCGAAAGGAAGCTCGGAGCGGTTCCGAACTCGGCCGGCTCATCGCCCCCTATCTTGAACGAGGCGAGATTGTTCCAAACGGGGTCGCCGGAAACATCATGCGGCTGCAAATTCAGGATCCGAACGTTCAACGAACGGGATACGTCAGCGTGAATTATCCGCGGAGCCGCGACAGCTTCAAGCGGTATCTCGAATGGGACCATCCGACCGCCGTAATCATTCTCGATGTTCCGGATGAGACGGCAAGGCAACGCCTGCTCGCCCGAGGACGTTCGGACGACACGGAGGAAACAATCGCGCGGCGTATCAAAAATTACCGCGAGACAAACGTCCCGCTCTACGAGTGGCTGAACACCACCGACATCCCGACATTTCATTTCGACGGAACGAAATCGGCCGAGACGATTACGGATGAAATCAAGAAGGTCGTTTCGCAAATCTCCGGCGTTTGGATTGACAGTCGGCGACTTTTCTGCTAGGGTCATGCGGACCCTGGAGGGCCACATGGTACGTAGCAGATTTCCAAAAAAACAAACGGTTCGTCTCCTTTCTCTCGTGTTCATGATCGCCGATGGCGTCTGCTTCCTGGCCGCGTGGATCGGAGACGCGCCAAGGATTACGCTCGTCCCGATGGCGATGGTCCCGGTACTTCTCATCACGATCCTCGTCATGCGTGAGATGTGGGCCGACTCCGACAAGGAAAGCGCCTGGAACCGCCAAATGGCGATGCGGCTCCTGCACGATCTGCTGATGGCAACGCGGAGGTTCGCGACCATCGCCATCGCGCACCCGAAAATTGCCTCGCTGGCCCATGCCGGCAGAGAGACGGCGGTCTTCAACTTTCTGAACGTCGCGACATGCCTCAAGATCGACGACGCGGACCTGCGGCACTTGCTCGCGCACAACGGGATAGACGCCTTGCACCTGCGCGACATCGTGGATCGCATGGAGCTCAACAATACCTGGCCGACCCCTCGGCCGACCTGGGCTCAATACGTCATAGATTTCGCCCACGCACAAAGCGGGCTGGAGCCAAAAGCCGTAGAGGCGTTCGTCGAGTCTCTGAAAAAAAACGCCTAATCCGCCTTTCACGAAAGGCGGTTTTTTCTTCTCAACGCGTTTGTCGAGGATTGAAAACGATTGACTCAATGTGATTTTTCCGCTACGTTATCCGCGCCATCGGAGGGCAACATGAAACAAGAAACCGCAAAACGTTTGGCCAACATGATGGTGGAATTAGCCATCGTCTGCACGCTCCTCCTCTTCCCGGTCGCTCTCATCATGATGGAACGATTCGGATCGAGAATCTTCACCGTCTACCTCATCCTTTGGGTGCCAATAGCCGCCGTCGGATTCATGAACGACCAGTGGGAACGGACGCTCAAGCGCAAGGATGAACTCGAAAGCGCATTCCAGATTCTGATGGTCGAGAGCCTCACGGCCGCGGAGGAGGTCGCGATGCTGGGCGCGTCGAATCAACGATTGGCGCGACCGTCGCACGGCGCGCGGCGCAGGCACGTCATGCTCTTTCTGTCGTATGCGACGCACATGGGCATGACGGAGAAAAAGCTGCTCGGGCTTATCCAGAAGCTCAAGGTGGACATCCGGGTCATGCGCGACGTGTTGGACGAGATGAATCGGACCGGAAACTGGCCCGGCGCGAAACAAAAATGGGCCGATGCGCTTGTTGCGGCGGCACGCAATCCGCGCTACGAGAAATGGACGCCGGAACAGGCTGCCGCGTTCGAGGCGTCGCTCGTGGCCGCGGGCTTGCCGAACGAAGACCAAACCGACACGGACTGACTCCGCTCATGGGGTCTTTTTTCTTTTCCGACGAATTACGCCTCCGCCTTTGCCCACGCACGGGCCTCGGCATGCAAAAGGCTCATGAGCGTGCGCAGATGCCGCATGGACATGCGCGGGATCATCTTGAGCATGACCGCGCGGTCCGCGTCCTGGAGCGGCACTTGCGCGACCAGCACGGCAAGCTTATTCAGATCGATCATACGTCGATGCGCAGCTCGCGGGCCGCGGATTTTACAAATGCCTCGCGGATGGCCTGGGCCGTACGAACATCTTTCGTCGGCTCACCGCGCAACGTCACTTCTTTTTTCCGCGCGCGATGATACGCGGATAGAAAGGACGCAACCTCCTGAGGGGCCATGACGCGCCGGTCCTCGTCCCGTTGCTCGGGACCGGACATTCCTCGCATACGTTCCGTCATATGAATCCAGAATAACATCGACGCGCGCGGATTGACAGGGCGCGAACTTCCCTGCTAAGTTCACCGCGCCTTCGGAGGGCATCATGAAAATATGGACTTCCGCGGATGCCAACTGGCATCGTCTTGTTGACTACTTCATTGTCTTCATCACCGTGTACGGCGTATGGGCGCTGTCATCCTATGGGATGTCCCCTCCCATCGTCATCGGCATCGGCGCGCTCTTCGTCGTGGTGGCAATCGCCCAACGGCTGAGCATCATGGCACGGAACAATGAGATACGTTGCGCGCGAACCCGAGAGAACGCGCTGCGACTCGTGCATCTCCCGCTCCGCCACGCCGGCTGCTACGCTCAGCTCGCCATGGACCAAACCGGTAACGCGACGCACCTGCACGAGCTTCGGCTGATCGCGGCCGAGCAATTCCTCGACGCCGCGTACGTCTGGAATCTGAGCGTGGACGAAACGCTTCGTGCCCTTCTCGTGAGCGACACGGACATCCGCGTCCTGCGTGACGTGTTGGACGAGATGAACCGGACCGGAAACTGGCCCGGCGCGAAACAAAAATGGGCCGACGCGCTTGTTGCGGCGGCACGCAATCCGCGCTACGAGAAATGGACGCCGGAACAGGCCGCCGCGTTCGAGGCGTCGCTCGTGGCCGCGGGCTTGCCGAACGAAGACCAAACCGACACGGACTGACTCCGCTCATGGGGTCTTTTTTCTTTTCCTCGGCATCGTCGCGCTCCTCTGGCGCGATCATGTCTTGTGCGCGTTCCTCCATATGGTTACAGGATGGCATCCGCGCATTTGGATTGACAGTCATGCGTTTACCAATTACATTTGCACGGCATTTCCTGGAGGAAATCATGCAAACAAGAACCCTTCCGCGCTGGCTGAATGCGCTGGCCGTCGCGACGCTCATCGGAGTCAATCTCGCGTTCGCCTGGCTGTTAGGCACGCAGCGCGATCCCGCGTTCGGGGTGGTTCTCGGCCTCATCGTTGTGGCGTTGGCCATGATGCTCAGGGTGTTAAATTCCCAAGAGCGGCAAAGCGCCTGGCTCGCGGAAAAGAACCGCACTACCGCGTTCTCGCTGATGGAGAGGCAGATTCGGCAGGCAGACGCCATGGCCGTCCTGATGACCAAATGTCCGAGCGAAATCGCGCGAGACGTCAACGAACTCCGGATAAGCCTTCTCGATTCGTTCCTACTGGGGATCTGTTTTCTCGAGATGACCAAGGACGATCTCTCAGGAATCATCGAACGAAGCGGTACGGATGTCCGAATTCTGAGCGACGTCACGGACAAATGGGGACGAACCTGTCACGGTGCCCTCATGCCGATTTTCGTCTCAACCCTCCTAGATGTGGTGCTTGCCGAACCGCGGACGACGTGGCCGGACGAAACGTACGAACGTTTCAAGCAGGTGCTCGCGCATCTGAAGGCCGAGAATACGGAACGAGACATGGGCTCTTCCAACGACATCCGCTGACCGTCTTCAACGGTCTTTTTTCTTACCGGACGTGTTTCGAGAGAACAATCGACGGATTGACGGGAGATGAATTCCCTGCTACCTTCGAATCGCCTTGGAGGGCAACATGCAGGAAAGAAAATCTTGGAAGTACGACCTTTTGATCCTTCTCGTCTTTCTCGCCCTGATCATACGGCCGTTCGACCACTTCTACGGATTCGTCACGGGATTCGGAATCATCGCGTTCGGACTCTTCATGAGGACGTATCACAAGGAGACGTCAAGCGATATCCATCGCCTGGAAGTTGAAAGCTTTGCCGCGGAGAAACGAGCGCAAGATGATCGGGACGCGGCCATGCGCCACATGCGATTCCCGCTCAACCATGCGAACCTCTACGCAATGCTCGCGGCGGACGACGTGCGCGACTATGACAACCTCGCAATCTCAACGATGTTTCATGATCTCCGACGATTTTCTGTCAACCAGTTTCTCGAGGCCGCGGTCGACTGGAATCTGACGGAAAACGAACTGTTCCGCGTCCTTGCCGTCAGCGGGGTCGATACCCTGGCCCTGCGCGACGTCATCGAAGAGCGCGAACGCGACGACTCCTGGCCGGACCCAAAACCGCCTTGGGCATCCGCGCTCGTCAAAAAGGTGTGCGGCGATCGCATCGAGACATGGACGAATGAACAAACCGAGGCGTACAACAAATCGCTTCAACGCTGACCGTCTTCGACGGTCTTTTTTCTTTTCGAGAAGGATAGACGCGGCGCGGTCGACGATTGACGCGAAACAAAATGCGTGATACCTTCGCGGTGCTCTTGGAGGGCAACATGAACAAAAAAATCGGATGGGGCATCTGTATCGTCAGCGCGATTCCTTCGCCGATCGTCATCTGGATGACGGCGACGCAAAGATTGCCACTGCCGCTTCTCATCACGTACTGCTTCGTCCTGCTGCTGCTTTACGCCATGGCGATAACGGACCGCACGGACAGACTGGATCGCGGTCTCAAGGCGGATCTTCGGCAACTATTGTTTCGTCTCCTGCGCTCACATCTCATTCTGATGCGAGCCTACACGACGGAAGCGATCACGAACCCGACGCTCGCGAAATGCCATCACGAATCGCGGCGTCAGCTTGCCAGGGATTTCCTGTCGCTCGCGGCACGAAACGAGATGGCGTGGGAGGAACTGAAGGGAATCATCGTCGAGAGCGGCGTCGATATCCGCATCCTGCGAGACGTCGTCGAGGGCATGAGCCAAACGAACGATTGGGCCGGCCCAAAGCCCAAGTGGGCCGACACGTTGGCTCTCGCGGTGTATGACGCGCAATATATGACATGGCCGGCTGAAGAAGCCGTGGCATTCGAAACGTCGCAGAGACCCGACTAGCCGTGATTGCAACGCCTTTGGAGGACAACATGGAAAATTGGACGCGCGCGGATGCGAACTGGCACCGCCTCGTAGACCTATTCGTCATCTTCATCGTCCTGTTCAGCGCGTGGTCGCTGTCATCCTGCGGATTGACCCGACCCATCATCATCGCGATCGTCGCGCTCGTCGTGCTTGCGTCAATCGGCGCGTGGCAGGGCGTCGTGGCGCAGAACAACGCGACGCGCTGCGAGAATACCAGGCGGGCGGCGCTTCGCCTCCTGCGAGTGCAGCTTCAACACGTCAGCACCCTCGCGATCCTGGCAGCCGACGACCAGAACGGAACGTCGCGACTGCACGACCGACGAAGAGACGCCATCCGCCAATTCATTCGAAGCGCGGGCGAATGGGACATGACCGGCGAAGAAATGCTCACCGCGCTCACCGAAAGCGACGTGGACGTTCGAATCCTGAGCGACGTGGTCCTGCTTCAGGAACGTGACGGCGCCTGGCCGAACCCGAAGCCCCCGTGGATGGCCGCGCTCGTCGGCGAGGTGCTGAACGGCAGAATGAAAATTTGGGGCGATGACGCGATCGTGGATTTCAGAAGATCGCTTGCGGCTTCAAACGCAAACCTGCCGGATGACATGCCGACGGATCCGGGCAAACGACACTGACCCCCTCACGAAGGAGGTCATTTTATTATTCCTGCGCAAAATGAAGGCGAAACCATTGACAGAAAGCAAATTTTCTGCTACGTTTCCAGCGCCTCTGGAGGGCAACATGAAACAAAAAAGAGATCCTTTTCTGTGGCCGTGGTGTGTTTGCGGCTTCGTTACCATCTTCTTCGTACTCCGCAGCTACTGGATCGACACGCATGAGAGTATTCCTCTCTTCTTCGGAATCGCCGGAGCCGTGCTGCTGATGCTCCTCATCCATAGGCTGAAACAAAGGGAGAGAGAGAACGCGGAACGCGCCGACCGGCTCGAGGCCCGCGTGCACTCGATGCTCGTGCAACAGTTGGACGGCGTGAGGCACGCGTCGTGGAACGCGATCAAGGATCCGGACAACGCCTCTCTTCATCACGCGCAGCGGCGACAAGGCGTTCACAACTTTCTTTGGAGGGTCGCGACATTCGAACTTTCGGAGGAAGAGATCTTCGAACTCATTGACGAAGGCTTGTTGGACCTGAGGGCCATGCGCGACGTCGTCTTTGAAATGAACGTCAAGCGCGACTGGCCGACGGAAAGGCCGTCGTGGGCAAACGCGTTCGTTGATGCGAGTATCATCAAAAAGCATTGCCGATGGCCTCTGCCGGAAGCAAAGGCCTTCGAGGAATCGCTTCTTAACTGACCCGTCCGGTCGACGGACTCACTGCCTTCGGAGGGCGACATGAGAAAAACGGTCACGATCGTTTCCTGCGCGTTCGTCGTCGCGTATGTCCCTTGGACGATGAGGCTCAACGGATACTCCGTTCTCAACCTCCTCGCATTGGTCGCCGTTCTCGCGCTCGCGTACCTGGCGGTAAGCGACGACCCCGATCTTGCGAACGCGACCAAACGTCAGAAAAAAGAACGGCTCGCGGCCATGCATCTCGTTCAAATCCCGCTCATCCACGCCAACGCGTACGCGCTCCTGGCCATGGAACGGCCGCGCAACGCGCGCGCCCTGCATGATCGGCGACGGTGGTCCATCAAGCAGTTCCTGACGATCGCGCGCAACTGGAACCTGACCGGCGAGGAACTCAGCACGGTCCTCGTCTGCAGCGGGGCCGACGTGGTCATGATCCGCGACGTCGTTGAAAAACTCGAGCGGGAAGACGGCTGGACGAAACCGAGACCCGAATGGGTCGACTCGCTCGTCTGGGAGACGAACAAAAGGCGGGTCAAGTTTTGGACCAAGGATCAAATCCAGAAATTCCAGGATTCGCTCTACGATTGACCCGTCCGTTCGAATGCCTCGCGGCTTCCGACGACGGGTCTTTTTTCATAGGACGGGAAAATCACGACCAAACCATGAGCAAGATGCCGGCGACCGCCATGATCCCCATGATCGTCCAGCCGGCCGCGTTCGAAAACCAGCCATTCACGCGGGTGCCCATGATCTTCTTGTTGTTCGCGATGAGGAGAATCATGACGAGAAGCGGTGGCGCGGCAAGGCCGTTCAAAACCGCGGTCTGATACAGGAGCTTGAACGGCGGGATGTCCAAGAAGTTAAAAAGCAAGCCGATGAGCGTGGCCGTAATGATCACGCCGTAAAATCCGCGCGCCTCGTTAAATTTCCGATACAGTCCCCCGTTCCATCCCACGGCCTCGGCCACGGCGTAGGATGCCGAACCCGCGAGAATCGGGACCGCGAGCAAGCCGGTGCCAACGATGCCGAGCGCGAACAGCAGGAACGCGAAGTCCCCCGCGATCGGACGCAGCGCCTCCGCGGCCTGCGCGGCCGTATCGATGGAAGTGACGCCGTTCGCGTGCAGGGTTGAGGCGACCGTCATGATGATGAAGAACATGACGAGGTTCGAGAAAAACATCCCGACGAGCGTGTCGATCCGCATGCCGGACAAATCCCTCTTCGTGACGCGCGTCCGATGAGCGGCAATTTCTTCCTCGACTTCCTCGTTGGCCTGCCAAAAAAACAGATATGGCGAAATCGTGGTTCCGAGCACGGCGACGATGTTCATGACGTACGGCCTCGACCACGAGAACGAAGGAACCAACGTGGACCATGCCACCTGCCCCCAATCCTGCCTCACGACGAACGCGGTCACCACGTACGCGAACAGCGAGAGCGTGAGGTATTTCAAAATTTTCGCGTACCGCGGATAGGAAACGAAAATTTCCAAAATGAGCGTCAGCGTGGTAAAGCCGATGAGCCAGACTGCGGACGGAAGCCCGAACACGAGCTGCGCGGCCGCGGCCATGGCGCCGAGGTCCGCGCCGATGTTCAGAATGTTCGCGACGGCCAACAGCAGGACGGAAGCCATGAGCACGGGTCGCGAATAATGCCCGCGAATGGTCGCGGAAAGTCCCTGACGCGCCACGAGCCCGATGCGTCCGCACATCTCCTGCACGACCACCATGAACGGAAACGAGAAAAGCGCGACCCAAAGCTGCCCGTAGCCGAACTGCGCGCCGGTTTGCGAATAGGTCGCGATGCCAGAGGGATCATCGTCCGCCGCGCCGGTTACGAACCCGGGGCCGATGCGCTTCAGAAGCTGTTTCAGTTTCATACTATGTACAGAATAGCATGAGATGGGCGTTGACAGTATGCGTCGAATTTGATATTGAATCGCCAGGCTGCAAGGAGCACGCATGAGAATTCTCACCGTCTCGGACCTGCACATTGGAAAACTCGATTGGAATCGTTACGGAGAAATTGTGCTCGAACGACTCGAGCGGCATTCCGACGAAGCCGACGTCCTCGTCATCGGGGGCGACATCATTGACCCGACCGGCGATCGTGCGACGAACGAGCGCAGATTGCGCGACGCGCTCGTCCGCATCGGCCATTCTCGGATTCGAAACAAGGTCGCGGTCGTCGGAAACAACGACATCGACTGCTTCGACGGCCCGATCGCGGAATACGTGGAACGGATGGCCCCATGGTACGCCGACGCGGGCATTCACCTGCTGGACGCCGCATCAACCGAGATCGAAGGAATCCTGTTTGCCGGGACGCTCGGCTGGTGCAATGGAGAGCTGTATAGGGGAAACCCGTTTCCCGAGGAACGCGTCGCGGCCTATTGGCACGAATCCAAACGGTACCATGGACGCCAAGGCAATCTCGGACCGTTCGACCTGCACGCGCAGTGCATGAACCGGCTCCGATCCCAGATACCCGCCGCCGCCGGCCGAATCGTCGTGATCACGCACGAGGTGCCGACGTCGGACCTCGTCCAATACGGCAACTCCGAAATGGACGACTACCTGAACACCTTCATGGGCTTCGACGGCGCGCGCTACCCCGACGTCTACGACCCGTCGCGCGTAGTTCTCTCGCTCGTCGGCCACACGCACCGCAACGAAGGCGCCGTGCTCAACAAGATCCCGATCGTAAACATGTCCGGCGGCAAGCAGCCGCGATCCATCGTCATCTAGCCGCATATCGAATGCGGCTTTTTTGTGGAAAGAAAAACGCGCGGAAGATTCCGCGCGAGTGGGTCAAACCCAACCGATGTTGCCGATCACCAGGGTGGTGTCATCCGGAAGAAGTCCGGGTTCCACGCGGCTCCCCTGGGCCGTCTCCCTGTTCATGCGCGCCAGGTGGCGACGCAGACGGTCGGGATTTTCGAAAAACGGCGGCGTGAAGATCTGTCCGATCTCTCCCACGACCTCGTTCGTTCCCGGGAAGCAGCGACCGGAGCATTTCATCAGGTCTTCCACGCCGTCGCATCCGACGCCGACCGACTTGAGTTCGGACGTGCGGTAGCGGCGGAGCCTGAAGTGCGCCAAGGACGGATCACGGTCGAACACGGGCGATCCAGTCACCGCGTACATGAGGTAGGGCGGCGCGTTGTCCTCGAACGGACCGAGGACGGTCGGGATGCCGTTCACGATGTAGACCCCGTCACCGATGTAGAAGATCATCGTGTCTTCCGGCGTGACGATGAAGCCGATCGTTGTGAAGAGAAAATATTCCCTAATGACCTGCTGCAGATCACGGCCCATCAGGGTCGCGACCGTGAGAAGCCGGTGAATCAGGCGATTCCTGATGTCCGGCCAATGAAGCCTGGACGCGACGATGCGCTGCGCCAGCTCCTCCTCGAGAATTTGGACGAGCATCGGCGCCGCGAGCCGCGCGCCGACTTCGCTGCGTTCCCCCGCGGAACATCCGTCGCACACGACCGCGATCGTCGTTCCGCAAGGCTGGCTTGAGACGGCAAGCCCGTCTTGGTTGTTCTTCCAATTCGGTCTTCCGGGCATGACGTGCTGGGTTCCGGGAACGGTCGCCGAAGCGATTTGAACCGCGAGGCGCCTGCCAATGGTCGGAGGGATACCATTTATGTTCATGAGCGTGAAACTCCTTCTGAGAAAAAGCCGCCCATCGATGCGAAGGGCGGCAGTTGGTTGACCGTCTTGGCGCTAGGCGCCGAAGCCGCCCAGTCCGCCGCCAGCCGCCGAGGGCTGATTCATGGCCGTGGCCGACTGGGATGCCTCCCGCATCATTGCACGAATCGCCTTGGGGTCGTTGGTGGAAGTACGGATCTTATCCGGATGCACTCCCATGCTCCGAAACACGGCGTTGAAGTCGGTTCTGCCGTCGCTGACACCCATGGCGAAATGCTGGTGTTGTTCGCCGTTGAGCGTCCCCACGAGCTGGGCCACGTCGGACGCTTTCGCATTCTTCGACCCGTAGTCGCAACCGTCGGTAAACCAGCCTGTCCAGGTCCGCACCGTAATGCCAGCCTGTTCGAACTCCTGAACTTTGGCCAGGACCGATCCCTCAGTGACCATCGCCTGGTCAAAAAAGGGCGTGATACCGTCGGCGACGTAGTTCTTTCCGTTCTCCAATCTCACCGCTTGCTCGAGCATCACGTAGGGAGAAACTACGCCGCCGTTCAGAAGGCGCGTACTCACGATGGTGCGGGCCCTCCTACTGGCACTCGCTCCCAAGAGAGCGTCCAGGATGCCGTTGTGCCCCTGACATACGGCCTCCGAGTTTCCGCCGTCTTCGATCGATCTACTGTCGTCGATCAGGAGCGTAACGAAGAGCGCCTCGGATTGGAGGAATGCATCGGCAGAGATGCCACTGCCGCGACTGATCTGCATGAGCGTTTTGGCGTCCGTGAGCAAGGCAGTGGTGCTGGGCCGGACTTCGCCGTCCTCGGCAGCAGCGGTGAGAAGACCCCTTAGGTCGATTGTAGGTGTAGGATCCATTTCTTTGTTCCTCAGTCAGTGACCGTGAGCTGGATGATCTGATTGCCCGCACGGTCAAGGGCGATCAAACCGGTTTCGTTCGCGCCGACCAGCAGGATGCTGCTCAGGTCGCGAACGCATAGGAACTGAGCCACGTCGAGCTTCCCCGATGCCATGCTCAGCCGAGAAATCCCTGTCGGGGATTGGTTGAAGAGAAGAGGTCCGCTCTGAAGCTTTCCATGCGGTTCCCTCATCCATGCTTCCGTCTCGTCATCCGCCTCGAAGTGATTCAAGAGGTGACCGGCGGAATCGAACGCGTCGCACGTGCTTGATGCTCCGGCCGTCATGAACAGCCAGCTTCCCTGCGCGTTCGCGTAGGCGTGGGCGTCACGAATGTCTTGCGGCGCGGCGAACGGATGCGCGCCCTGACACAGAGTCGTGTCCCAAACCAGATGATGAACGGCGAAGCCGAGCTTGCCGCGACGGCTTGCCAGAACGAACAGGAGGTCGCCCTGCGACCATAGTCTGATCGGTTCGAGTTCGGTGTCGACGTCAAGCACCATGATCTTGGGTTCCTTACGCCCGAACAGAAGCTTGAGGCTCCCGTCCCAGTACACGACGCCCAACTTCGTAGGAGCGATGACGCCCTTCGATCCCGAAGACGTCGGAACCAGATCGATCCAGATCGAATTCGCCCACTCCGGATTCGCGACCACGGCCTTCATGCCGAGCATGACGACCGTTTGCGGACCCGCGATGCGGCACTCCAGGTTCGGATTCGGCGCGATCGAAAGGATCGGCTTGGAGTCGCGGTAGAGCTGCCTTCCTTCATGATGCAGGACGCTGAGATTTCCTTCCTCGACGATCGCGTCCACGATCTTGCCGCTTGACCCGAGGAGCGCGCGCATCTGAACGGTCTTTTTTTCGATGCGTGCCTTGGGAACGCCGGCCGGCTTGGCCGTCCTGTCGAACGAACCGTCGGCATTGAACCCGAGACCGTCCAAGAACGCGTCCGTGGGCTCCGGTCGGAGTCCTTCGACGAAGTATCGCCGGAAGAACGCCTCGAGCGTCGGAGGCGCTTCGTTGAGGGGCCGCGCCTGCTTGGGGTAGATGACCTCCGGATGGTAGACGCTCACCCGATGACTCGGCAATCCGCGCAGCCCTGGGGCGACGCGCCTTGCCTTATCCGCAGGCTTGTAGGTTCCGCCGTACGGATGGATGAGAAACAGGCAGCGAAACAGCATGACGGTCCACGCGTACCAGTCGGACCCCTCGTTGTGAAGCTCGATCAGTTCGAGAACGTCGCCCTTCGGCTCGCACCGGTTCGGATCGACGTAGTCGGGCATGAACACCTTGGACCGAAACGGTCCGAACTGCATGGCGTCCGCGTCGATGACGTGAGGCTTCCCCTTGAGTATCAGCACGTTGTTCGGGTTATTGTCCCCGATGACGATGCCGCGCTCGTGGAGCTCGCGCGTCGTGTGCATGAGGCCGCGAAAGATCTCGACGATCTCCCGATCCGTGACCTTGCCGCGGAGATCCGGATCCATCAGGTTGACGAGCGGCGTGGCACCCTTCACGAACGGCATGGTGAAGCCGACGATCAGGTTGCTTCGCGTTTCACGGACAAGCTCCTGCGGAGCCGCCACGTTGTCGGGCAACCCTCGCGGAAACACCGTGAGTTTGCGCTGCGCCACGATGATCCGGATGCGCGAGGCCTTCAAGCCGTCCGAATCGTCGTCGAATCTCGGATCCGTGGGAAGGTGATACACCTTTGCCAACGTACCCGAGTCAATTTTGAACACCTGCGCCTCTCCTCCCTCGCCAAGCGGCTTGGGAAGGGTGACGGGGCGTCCTCCGATGAGAACTTCCATGTGAATTTCCGTTGCAGATTGTGAAAGGACTGGACCTTGCGTTCGCGTGCAGATGCCGCACGGGAAGACGCAAGGTCCACGATATCAGACGATCGAGCCTCTAGGCGTACGTGCGCGCGAGCCAGCCCAGGAGGTTTTGGATCGCGCGTCCCCTGTGGGAAACGGGGTTCTTCTCGTCCATGGTGAGCTCGGCGACCGAGCGTCCCGGGTAGTCGAAGAACTCCATGATCGGGTCGAAGCCGAACCCTTTGTCGCCGCGCGGCGCGTCGAGTATGAACCCGTCGACCGAGGCGTGGGTGACATAGAGAACATTTCCCTTCGGATCCGCGACCGCG
>Ga0172379_10003303_pt1 | contig 26035 bp, 23 predicted proteins | sample GrowelOW334metaG_FD_119756 | JGI IMG/M metagenome (GOLD analysis project Ga0172379, IMG submission 119756) | Groundwater microbial communities from an aquifer near a municipal landfill in Southern Ontario, Canada - Groundwater well OW334 metaG | ecosystem: Environmental > Aquatic > Deep...
AGTTCGTTTACCGCGATATTAAAAAGGATATTTGCCTCTCATCGATCTCCGGCGGAACCGACCTGAACGGCTGTTTCGCGGCCGGAAACCCGATGGGGCCTGTTTATACCGGCGAGCTTCAGTGCCGCTGTCTCGGGCTGAATGTGCAGGCTTTCGACGAAATGGGGAAGGCGCAACTCAACTATAAGGGCGAATTAGTCTGCATGGCCCCGTTCCCGTCGATGCCGATTCATTTCTGGAAGGACCCGGAAGGCAAGAAATATCACGACGCATATTTCGATTTCTATCCGAACATCTGGCGGCACGGCGATTTCATCGAGGTGAACGAACGCGGCGGCGTGGTGATCTATGGCCGCTCGGACGCGACGCTCAACCCCGGCGGAGTGCGCATCGGCACCGCCGAAATCTACAGGCAGGTCGAAACGCTCGACGATGTTCTCGACAGCCTCGTCATCGGTCAGGAATGGAACAACGACGTCCGCGTCATTCTTTTCGTCATTATGAGAGAGGGCGTAGATCTGACTGACGAATTGAAAAAGAAAATCACAACGTTGATCCGGACGAACTGCACACCGCGCCACGTGCCGGCGAAGATAATCGCCATCAAGGATATTCCGTATACGCTGAACATGAAGAAGGTCGAGATCGCAGTCAAGAAGATCATTCAGGGCGAACCGGTGCTGAACCGCGACGCGCTGAAAAATCCCGAAGCGCTCGACCTGTATAAGGATATCGCCGATCTGAAATCCTAAAGGGCAGGGCAGCCGGCTAATTACATTTCGCTAACAAAAAGGGACATGGATATTTACACCGCCTGTCCCTTTTTTTATGCACAAGCCGCAGTTGTTTGTGCATGTTCAATTTAAACATGCACAAAGGGAATAGCTTTGTGCTGGCGCCAGCATTTATTTAAAGTGGGAGAAGAAGTCCCGAACGGTGAGAGCGTCATTGCGAGGCGTTTTTTTGCCGAAGCAATCCCGAACGTATAGAACGTCGTTGCGAGGAGCGTAGCGACGAAGCAATCCCGAACTCAATTCCTATATCCAAAATCCCCAGCATTTGTTATCAAACGCGGATTCGTGGTATGATAAGTGAAATGAAATTGAGAAACTATTTAAATCGATCATATTGATAATGTTTTTAACAAGGCATATTAATGAAACAAATCAAGAATTTTATAAGCAACGGTTCTTTGTCCATCATGGTTGCATTAATATTACTATTGCTATTTTCATACACAAGTTATAAAAATTACCATAATTTTGTAGAAGTAGCGAATGCAACAAAGAAACATGGTTTAATCCTGAATGAAGTATATTTATTAGGAGCTCAATGGATACTATTTTCCCAAGCGCTTTTAGCGTTTATTATAGCTTTGCATCATGACTATTATGTGAATTCACATTTTAAAATATTCAGCAAAGCGTTTCTAATAATATTTTGCAACATATTTATTGGCATAAAATTAATAATATTTTTTTTAGTATTTCTGAATATGCATATCTTATTATGATAGGAGTTGAGTTCGGGATTGCTTCGTCATACAAATAACGTCTTCCTCGCAAAGACGGAACGATAAATTATTTGACACTTCGAGCGCGCGCGGGTATTTTATAAACATGATGGATTGTCGAATGGAAACGGAAATTAAGGTGGCAGGGCATGTGATCGGGCCGGACAGGCCGTGTTTCATCATCGCCGAAGCGGGCAGCAACCATAACCGTGATTTTAACACGGCGCTTGGCATGATCGACATTGCCACCGCAGCCGGCGCGGACGCGGTGAAGTTCCAGACGTATTCCGCCGAATCGCTGTATTCGAAAAAAACGCCTACGATGCAGTACCTGAAGAACGGAAAGCTGCTCAAGGAAGGCGAGACGGTCTGGGACATGATTAAACGGGTTGAGATGCCGCGCGAATGGCATCACGATCTGGCGCGCCACTGCGCTAAGAAGGGCGTGATTTTTCTCTCCACGCCGTTCGACCTGCAGGCGGTTAAGGAACTCGAAGCGGTCCACGTTGCCGCCTACAAGATCGCTTCGTTCGAGATCACTCACATTCCGCTGTTGCGGGCCGCCGCGCGGACGGGCAAGCCTGTGATTCTCTCAACCGGCATGGCCGATCTTTCGGATATCGAGCTCGCTCTCGAAACGATTTATGGCGAAGGAAACACGACGGTTGCGCTTCTGCATTGCGCGATCAGCTATCCGCCGAAATATGAAGACCTGAATCTGCGGGCCATGGATACGATGCGGCAGGCGTTCGGCGTTCCGGTCGGGTTCTCCGACCACACGCTCGGCATTATTTCGGATGTGGCGGCGGTCGCCCGCGGCGCGAGCATCATTGAAAAACATTTCACGCTGAACCGATCTATGCCGGGGCCGGACCACGCGTTTTCGCTCGAACCCGGCGAATTGAAATCGATGTGCGAAGCGATCCGCAACACTGAGAAATCGCTCGGATCGAATGTGAAAAAACATACTGAGGCCGAAAAAGAGATGCACAGTCTCGCGCGGCGCAGCCTCGTTGCGGCGCGTGACATCCCCGCTGGAACGGCCATCACCGAGGATATGCTGGATGTCAAACGGCCGGGATTCGGCATTCACTCGAAATACATGAGCATCGTCGTTGGCCGGGTGGCAAAGAAGGCCATCGAGCAGGACGATATCCTTACATGGGATATGTTTTAAGACAGAATTTTATTCCTCTGAAAAATTGAAACGTTTTTTATCTGAGTATTCGCGTTTCCTTCATCGCTTTTATTATCGCAGGCGATGTAGGGACGAATATGTGTTTGTTTTTTTCGATGAAAGATTCGATGTCTGCGCTGGGCACGAAAACGACGTCTGAATATTCGCCGGATTTTGAGACTCCCAGTTTGATGGTATCCGGCGCGCAGTCGGCGCGGATGAGCGCGCAGACATCGTACACATCGCTTTGTATGTCGTGAATAAATGCGAACGGTTCTATTGAAGTCGCGGAGGCGGGGTCGGCGCCGGTTTCCTCGGCGAACTCCCGGAGGAACTGGGACATGAAATCGACTCGGCCGCCTTCGAGCAGCGCGTCGCCGTCGATTCCGCCCGATGGAATGAATTCAAGCAATCCCGGATATTGAGTGACGGTTTTTCCGCGTTTAGCGACGACAATCGCCGGGCCGTCAGGAGTTTGAATCTCGATGATGCCGCTGACGCCGACCGGACGAAGATGAAAATTGAAGGCTGGCTCCCGGTTCTGGGCGAAATAATACATATATTGAGCGCGTATGCAGCGCACGGCGGTCTTTTTCGAGTCGACGCTTGCAGAAATCATAGAAAGAAAAGCGCCGTTCGTATAAGCTTCGGAACCTTTTCTTATGGCCTGTTTCCAGAGGTAGAGAATCTTAGCTTCTGTTCTCGGCGTGTCAGGCTGGAAGTCGCCTTCCCAGGTTAGTTCTATAGGCGTGGATTTGCTGATGATTTCCCAGGATTTGCTCATTCTGCCTCGCCTTCAAAGAAACTGTCGATCAGATCCGGCAGTTCATCGAGCGAGCTGATGATGAATTCGGCGCCTGCGTTTTGAAGCAGTTCGACAGGCGTTTCGATGGCGAGGGAGACGGCGCGGCAGCCTGCGGCGGCGGCGGATCGGGTGCCATTCGGAGAATCCTCTACAGCAGCCGTTTTTGCGCCTTCAGAGCCTGCTTCGGCGAGCGCTGCGAGGTAGATGTCCGGTTCCGGTTTGGCGCGTTCGACAGTGTCGCCGGTGATAATGGCGTCGAATACGGATTCCCAGCCGAGCCTTTTAAGGATGACGCTGACGAGAGGCAGGTGCGTTGAAGTGACGAGCGAAAGCCTGTAACCGCGGCGCCGGAGTTCTGCGATTGTCTCGTCGGCTTTTTCGCGCGGCCCGACGACATCGCGGTAGTTCTCCTCGAGGCCGTTGTTATATACGGCCATTATCTCTTCTTCAGTGCCCTGTATATTGTGATTCTGTTTCAGGTGTTTGATGATTTCCGGGAGCGCAGGGCCGTTGACGAATTTAAATTCCTCCTGCGAGCCGTGGCAGCCATAGCGCGCGAGGAAGGCATTGTAGTTATCGAAAAGCACGGGGATGCTGTCGATCAGCGTGCCGTCGAGATCGAAAAAAACAGCGCGTGTCGCTGCCTTGTCTTTGTTGCCGGTCGTATTGTTCATATTCTTTTCTGCTCCCATTACTGCCTCTCCATTAGATGTGTTTAACCTATTATAGCTCAAAAAAGCGTTTTGCGTTGTCCCGGAACACACGATTTAGAAAATCGTCGCCGAGTCCGAGTCTGAGAAGGCCGTCGACCGATTCCGAGTAAGGATAAGGAATGTTCGGGAAATCGCTGCCGAAGAACAGGCGGTCCTGATAGGGCAGCAGCCGTTCGTAGGGGATCGGATATGTTGAATCGAAGACGTCGGTATTGACGAAAATCATAGTAGTGTCGAGGCAGAGGTTGGGAAACATATCGAGCAGATCGAGAGCGCGCGCGTAATCGAAACCGCCCATGTGGCAGAGGATGGCTTTCATATTCGGGAAGTCTGAGAGAAGTTTTTCAAAGTGATCGAGGCTCGTGAATTCGTTGGGGTAGGGGGCGGTGCCAGCGTGGATGACGAGCCACTTGCCGCGCTCTGACATCAGTTCGAAAACCGGATACATCGAAGGGTCTGGAATTGGCTTGCAGGAAACGAGAGGCTGGATTTTGATGCCCCGGAAATCCCATTCGTCGAACCATTGGCGGGCGGCGTCGAGGTTGCCAGGCTCACCGGGGTAGAGGGTTCCGAATGGAATGGCGCCGGGTTGCTGTAAGGCAAAAGCGCGGGTCCATTCGGCGAGAGTGTCGCGCATGCCGGGTTTGTGCAGGTAGTTGAGGATAGTGAAATGCGAGGCGCCGAATCCGCGAAGCATGCCGGCGAGCGCATCCGGAGAGTCTTTATAATAGATGCTCCAATTATGTTTTTCGAAGAATTTCCAGACGGCGCTGAACATGCGGTCCGGGAAAAAGTGCGCATGTATGTCGACGAAGCCGCCTTGTATAAGCGGTTGTGTTTCTACAGAATCTTCAATGAACTCATCCATAGTTGAGAACATTATAGTTAGAACCAGAAGTATGGCAAATCTGAATAGATGTAACGGTCGTAAAACGCGTTCCGATCTCGCTAAAAAATAAGTGTCGCTTTTCAAGCGATATTAATTGCGCGACCTGTATTTTGTTACAGGCAAAGTATTACAGTGTACTGTCGCATTTACACTTTTGCCGGTTGCGCCCAAATGACACGCGCTTAAAAAACGCAGTCGCAACAGGGTTATTTTATTTATGGCAAATAGGCATGAAAATTGCATAAGGATAGTCAAACAAAACGAAACGGTCGGGCCGGAGAATGCAAAGTCCGGCGAAAGACGACAATAACAGCGAGGTGACTATCATGTCAGTGACACACGAAATAATGCAGAGAACGACGGAACAGCATAACGAAACAGATCATGATTTCGACTCATTATTAAAGAGGAGATTCGAAGCCGGCGAGGAAGGCAGATATGAGTTGATAGTCGGCGACAAGGATATGAGCGCGTGGTTGAAAACGACGCCGCATAAAAACAGTTATCTGCGAATCGCAATAGAAGATGTTGAAGCGTTGGCGGAGGCAGTCGGCATCGTGCATGGGAAAGTGGAAGGTTATTTCAACAAGATTCCGCTCACCGAGCCGGGACTTACGCTGATTGCGCGCGGAACGCAGCCGGTAAAGGGTGACGACGCGAGACTTGTACAAGTTTATAAAGAGACACAGGAAGAAAGCGCATCCGAAATGGATAACGCCGACCTCAGGCAAGTGCTGAAATTTACGATCGTAAAAAAGGGAGAGACGATCGCCGAAAAGATACCTGCGATTTCCGGAACTCCCGGAATCAACGTGTACGGAAAAGCAATTCCCGCGCAACCGGGCAAGGACATCGTTCTGATACCCGGCGAGAATGTAGAAGTCACCGAAGACGGATTGAGAATTAAAGCGGCGGCCGACGGAGTTCTGTCGGTCTCCGGAAACAGGTACAGCCTGACAAGGCTCTATGAAGTCGCCGGCGACGTTGATTATTCTGTCGGCAACATAGATTTTGCCGGAAGTGTAATTGTGAGGGGAAACGTGTCACCGGGCTTTAAAATCACGGCGACGGAATCGATAGATATCGAAGGCAGCGTTGATCATGCGAGCCTTGAAGCGGGCGGCGACATCAGAATACACAAAGGATACTACGGAGACGCTAACACGCGGATAGAGGCCGGCGGGAGTCTGTTTGTGAGATCGCTTGAAAACGCAAAGGTGAAAGTGATAAACGAAGTTCGGGCGGCGCACTACATCATTAACTGCGATATATCAGCGGGCGGCAGCGTGGTTGTGGAGCATCAGACAAAGGGCCGCATTTCAGGCGGCCGAATAATCTCCGGAGACATGGTTGAGACATTTCTTCTCGGTTCGCCGGCGTTCACAAAGACGGAAGTGGAAATTGTTACGCTTTCGAATATGGACTTGGGAAATAATTACTGCTTCAACATGGCGCGGTTTTACGAGGATGCGATAGAAAAGACGGTGTTCGAGATCGAGCATCTCAGGGACGCGGACGGAGCGAGGCAGCTCAAGGCAGAAACAGTTGAAAATATTCGGAGCCTGCAGGCGAAAGCGGCGCATTACAGAAAAAGCCTCGACAAGCTTCTTGCGGTTAAAGGCCTGTATAAGACCGGATCGCGCGGAGCGCCGAGAAAAGAAATTCGAGTAAAGGGCATCTGCTTTTCAGGCTCGACGATAAAATACTCGCACTCGCTGATGAACTTCGGCGACGATCGCCGCGCAATAGTTGTGCGCGTGAAAGACGAAGAACTTGCAGTGGCGACGATAGCGTAAGTTACTGAAACCGAATTGAAATCCGGCAAATATGTGCGCCGGATGGGAATATCAATATAACCTCCTCAATTGCCCCGGATCCTGCGATAAGGTTCGGGGCATTTCTTTATATGATCGGTTTTGCTATTATTCAACATGCTTGAAATTCGTTTTGCCCTGTCTCAACAGAAACTTTCAACATTGAACAAAAAATCAGCCATTCTGAAATACGGAATCGAATTCCAATGCAACTGAACAGCAGTAGTTGATTCTTTTATGAAAAAATCGGTTTGTGTTTCCGCTTGGGGCCGCAACCTATATAATAAATGTTCAGGCAAAGTTTAAGGAGGACGTTTCTCGAGATGAAAATACTGCTGATAAATCCAATGATCCGAGTGTGGGCGGCTCCGAACTGTTTCCCGTCCGGGCTGGGATATATAGCCGAGATGCTGTTGCGCGACGGGCATGAGGTCGAGGTTTATGATATGAACGTGCTGAGGCCGACGCCGGATGAATTCGAGCGGCATATAGGAGAGTCGGACTACGATATAGCGGGAGTTGGCGGAATAATAACGATATATTCCGAATTGAAGGAGTTGATAGGCGAGCTTAAGAGGATACACCCGGACCGGCCGGTGATGGCGGGCGGGAGCAGCGCAACGTCGGCGCCGCGAATAATGATGGAACGCGCTAAGGCGGATTTTCTGTGCATCGGCGAAGGTGAGATCACTGTGCCTGAACTCGTGAGGGCGATAGAGAAGGGCGGCGATTGCTCGGACGTCAGCGGGATATGGCGGCGCGACAGCGACGGCAGAGCGGTGGCGAATCCGCCGCGACATGTAATTCAGGATATCAATACGATCCCGATGCCTCGTTGGGACCTGTTTCCGATTGAAGTGTATGCCCGCAACCCGATCGGCGCAGTGAATCTGAACAAGTGGGTAGACGGCGGAACGGGCGATCGCGTGACCCCTCCGTCAATGAATCTCATATCGAGCCGCGGCTGCATGTTCAAATGCACGTTCTGCTACCATGATTTCATGGGCGCTAAATACAGATACCGGACAGCCGCCAACATTTATGAGGAAGTCGCGCTATTAAAGGATAGATATGGAGTTAAATATATACATTTCACAGACGATTGTTTCATAACGCACCGCCAGAACGTGATGGATTTCTGCGATATTCTGATTCACGAGAATGCCGGGATAGAGTGGGGCTGCGCAGGGCGCGTGAATCTCATGAACGAGCCATTGATCGCCCGCATGAAGGAAGCGGGCTGTATCTTCATAGGGTACGGAATTGAGTCGGGCAGCCAGAAGATGCTCGACCTTATGAAGAAGAAAGTCACGGTCGAGCAGGCAAAAGACGCTATCCTGCTCACGCAGAAGTATCTTGGCTGGGCAGACTGTTCGTTTATAGTAGGCATGCCTGGCGAAACGCCGGAAACAATTCAGGAAACAATCGATTTTTGTAAGTCAATTAATCTTAAACCGGAAGTGATTTTCTTCGCGACTCCCTATCCGGGAACCGAGCTTTACGATATTGCGCTTAAAATGGGTAAAATACCGGATGAGGAGGAATATCTGCTTTCGCTCGGAGAGCAGGGCGAAAAGGTTCGTGTGAATTTTACTGAATTTTCAAATCAGGAGCTTACCGACATAAAAGAGCGACTTGTGAGCGAGCTCGACGCATGGAACAAGATCATTCATGACAAATGATGTTATTTCAAAAATGACTCTAACCGTAAATACACTTGACTGATTTAAGAAAAACCGACTATTCTTTATGTCAAAACAAGATATCCATAGTTGTTGAATAAACACAATAATGCATGACAAACACGCAACAATAAGTGGTGTGCAAGTTTTCGAACTAATAATGAACAACAGTGAAATCCGATAAATTAGCTATTATTTAAATAATGTAGATTTTGTCGAATATATTTGAATTGAGAAAAAAAACAATATCCGAATTATCAATGTGTAACGTTGTACACTACAAAAAGGTGGATGAGTATTCATTTTCCCATTGAAGTGAAAAGAAGAGTTGCATAGTATCGAATAATATAATTTGCGATATCGAATATAAGTACAAATTGATTGCAAATATAAAAAACGCTCTTACTACTCGTATTTTGCGATAATTGAGTAAAAACTAAGAAAACGTAGTTGGAATGGCATTCAAAACAAGTAAATAAATATTTTTATTTGATCCGGATGGCATGAAGTTTGCATATATATAAGTCAAAATTATTTGTATTAGGAGCCAAAAATGGGCAAACAAAAAGGTTTCACAATCATCGAGACGCTGTTGATTATTGTCTTGATAAGCATTTTAGCGGCGATAATAATTCCGCGATTTACAATCGGATCCAGAAGGGCGAAAATCCAGTCCTGCGAAATGAACAGATCAATCATCAATACCATGGTCGAAACTTATTATTTCACTGAAGGCACATGGCCGTGGAATGATCTGACAGAAATCAAAGTTAACGAAAACTATTTTCCCGATGGAATACCCACATGTCCTGTAGATATGACATCTTATGTTCTCAAGCCATCTCCATATCATAGAGTCTCCGGACATCGCGAGGGCGATGGCACGCATATTCCTTGATGAGCTAACATTAGCATCACAGATGCAATGTTGAGTGAAATAATCGATGAAAATAAAGGGTGGCAAAGGCTATACATTAATAGAAGTAATGCTTGTGGTGATATTACTTAGTATATTGGCGGCGATAGTCATACCGAGGTATGCGATATCAACAAAACAGGCTAAAGTGCAAGCTTGTGAAATGCAAAGGTCGATCATAAATAAGCAGTTGGAGCAGTTTTATTTCGTAGAAGGAACATGGCCGTTAGAAGATATGAGTGACATAAAGATCAATTCGAATTACTTTCCTGACGGAATTCCCACTTGTCCGATTGATCTGACGTCATATGTGATGAAGTCAACGCCTTTTCACAGAGTGTCGGGGCACCGCGAAGGCGATGACACGCATGTGTGGAACAAACTTACTCAGTAGATATTGGCGCTCTTAACAAATAAGGAGAACATAGATGAAGACGATTAAGAGAGAAAAAGGATTCACAATACTGGAGGTCATGCTTGTTGTTATTTTGATAAGCATATTGGCCGCGATAGTCATACCGCGTTTTGTGGTTTCGACCAAACGAGCGAAAGTGCAATCGTGCGAAATGAACCGCGCGATCATAAATAAAGCAGTTGAATCGTACTTTTTCGTAGAAGCTACATGGCCGTGGAATGACTTGGCGGAAATCAAAAGGAATGAGAATTATTTTCCGGATGGGATTCCGACATGTCCGATCGATCTGACATCGTATGTTCTGAAGCCGTCACCATATCACAGAGTCTCAGGTCACCGGGAAGGCGATGATACGCACGTATTTTAATATTATAAGCACATAAAGAAAGGATTAATGATATGAAAAAGAGAGAAGCGGGATTCACGATACTCGAAGTAATGCTGGTGGTAATATTGATCAGCATACTGGCGGCGATTGTCATCCCTCGTTTTTCAGTCTCAGGAAAACGAGCGAAGGTACAAGCGTGCGAAATGAACCGATCAATCATCAACAAACAGGTTGAAGCGTATTATTTCGTGGAAGCGACATGGCCGTGGAACGATTTGTCGGAAATCAAGAACAATGAGAACTATTTCCCGGACGGAATTCCTACATGTCCTGTCGACATGACGTCTTACCAGCTTAGGCCTTCACCTTATCATAGAGTGTCAGGCCATCGCGAGGGCGACGATACGCACGTATTTTGAGATAAAAGTATAGTTTAAGCATAATAAATTTTGAAAAGGATAAGACTATGAAAAAGAATGGCGGGTTCACGATTCTCGAAGTCATGCTGGTAGTAATTCTAATCAGTATTTTGGCGGCGATTGTAATTCCGCGCTTTGCAGTATCGACTAAGCGCGCGAAAGTTCAGTCTTGCGAAATGAACCGCTCAATCATCAACAAGCAAGTCGAAGCGTATTATTTCGTCGAAGCGACTTGGCCGTGGAATGATCTGGCGGAAATCAAAAGCAATGAGAACTATTTTCCTGACGGAATACCCACATGCCCGGTCGACCAGACGTCATACGTCCTGAGACCCTCTCCGTATCACAGAGTCTCCGGCCACCGCGAAGGCGACGACACGCACGTATTCTAAGGTATATTGAAGTTTGCTATAACTTCGAGAGGCCTCCATCAGCAATGGGTAAAGGCCTGAGTAAAAACAAAATGACGCACCGGGACCACGTTGCAACAGTTGACGTGGTCCTTTTTATAGCAATAATATAATGAGCAATTGAGCATTATAATAATAGCGGCAGGACGGCCGTATGAAACTTAACCAGAAAGGCGTTTCGATCAGCGAAGTCGTCCTGATTATTCTTCTCATTTCTATAATTGCGGCTATAACTGTTCCACGATTCAAAGGCATCGTAAATAATGCAAAATATGAAACCTGCCGCACAAATGTCGCGAATATCAATGCGCTTGTCCAGCTTTACTACATCAAAGAAGGCACGTGGCCATTGATTGATTTGAGCGACATTGCGACGAACATTAATTATTTTCCGGAAACAGCGCTTCCATCCTGCCCGGTAACGACCGGCGCCGCATATTATATCGATCCGACAATACATCGTGTAACCGGGCATTTGCGCGGAGTCTCGCCACACCCGTAGGAAAAAGCGCATGCATTTTATGAAAGGCTCTCGGCCGTGAAAGATTCCGGTTCGAACATATGGTACCTTTTCTGGGCGGTAACCGCCGCGCTTCTCGGCATATTGCTATATAATTTGTTTGGATTTCCCAAGGCCGCCGTATCGAAGAAAATCGCTGTAAAGCCTGCAGTAAAATCGATAAACAATTCAGATATCGACAAAAAACGGATCAATAGCATCATCGGTTCAGAAAATCAAATGCCGACTGATGCCGATAAACTGATTTCATTCACAAAGAAAACTGCTTGCAGGCGAAATGTTCAAATAATCAACAATATGGTTGAGTTTTGGAGTGTGAAACACGAGGGGCTATGGCCGAGAGCCGATTTAAGCGACATCGGGAGGGATAAGAATTTCTTTCCGCGCGGCGTTCCTGCATGTCCTGTAGACGGTTCGCCATACAAGCTTGACCGCTTGACGCATCGTGTGGTAGGCCACGAACATTCCGATATTAAATTTGATTACAAGGAAATTCAGATTATCGGCGCGGAATTGCAGGAAAACGATGAAATAAAGCTTAAAAATAAATTGCCACATTAATCAAATATTATAATATTATTAAAATACTATAATATTATTGCGTTTCTAAAAAAACGCTATTATATTGACAATATAGAAATATAACTCTTAAAATGCTGATAATATATTTGTGTGGGAAAGTGTTTCCGGTTTTGGCGTAATTGAAAAACCGGAGGCGCTTATTAGTTTTGCTTGAGGTAGGGTATTGGAAAGGCTGTTGGAATACGAACCGGTAATTGGAGTCGACATAGCTCCCGATTATATCCGAGCGACTCAGATTGAGCGCGTTGGCGGGGAATACTATTTACGAAACATCGGGATAAAAGAGACGCCGCCGGACTGCATAGAAGACGGACGGATAATCAGGCCGTCGGCGGTGGCGCGCGCGGTAAAGGAATTATTTCGGGAGCGGCGATTCGAAACAAAACGCGTTTTAGCCGCGGTGCGCGGCAAAGGCGTAGTTAGCAGAATTATAACGCTTCCCTCACTGCCCCATGAACGGCTGCGGCGTCTCATAGAGACGGAAGTAAACCGCTACGTAATGTTCAGCGAAGAAGACAAAGTCGTATACTACCATCCCCTTGAAGAGTTCGACGAACACGACCGCAGGAAGGTGAGCATTCTGCTTGTGGTTGCCCAGAAGAGTCTGTGCCGCTCATATTACGATACGTTCCGCGAAGCCGGCCTCGAGCTCGTGGCGCTCGACCTAAGCGCCCTAAGCATACTGCGCGAGTTGCGCAACAGCCAATCGTACCCGGCGCACGGAAGCGCCATGGCGCTAATATTCGACTACTCAACCGTCTCGATGAACATCTTCGGCGGAGACGTCATAAGGTTTTCGCGAAACATAAGCGCGAGCCGCATGGGCCCGGCAGAGCTGACAAACGGGCACATGGACAAGATGATCGGCGAAGTGCTTCTGGCTCTTCACTATTACCAGTCCGAGTACTCTCGCGGAGATATGATCCAGAAGCTTATACTAAGCTCGGGATCCGTCGAGGGAACCGAGATTCATGAGGCGATTCAGGAGTCCGTCGGCAGTCTGCCGGTGGAGGTGCACAGCCCATTCGCAAACATTAAGCTGAACATAGACGAATTCCCGGCGTCGGTGATGGAGCAGGTGGATTCTAGATTTCTGACATCTGTCGGCCTTTCGTTGCGCGGACAAGAGATGCAGGTTCTGCCGTTTCAGGTGGACCTAATGCCGCCGGAGATCGGCGAGAACAAACTGCTCGCCAAACACGTCTGGCTGTTTGTAAAATGCGCTCTTCTCGTCGGAGCGATATGCGCGATGGCCTATTTCGGGCTGATGAGAAGGAGCGATCAGCTTAGGGACGACACAAAAATATTAGCGCAGAAACAGGCGGAGCTGAAAAGCGAATCGATTCGGCTAAGCGCAAGACAGAGGGAAAGCATGAAACTGAATCCGCTTTCCGGAGCAGTGCAGGCGACCGCCAATTTCTCGCAGCTTTTTGAAGAAATTAAGAAAGTTGTTCCCAAAACGGTTCAGTTGACGGCGTTGCGCATCACAGGCGCGGATTCCGTCGAGTTCGAAGGAATAGCCGAATCAAATCCTTCGATCTACTATTTCGTTTCTTCGCTGAAGAATTCGAAACTATTCGCAAACGTGGAACTTGGGCCGCACAGCACGGTGAAAGCTCTCGACAGGCAGATGGTAGGTTTTGTGATCCGCTGCCGTTATGCGGGAGAGCGGTGACCGGCATGAGACAAAAATATTTCGAGCTTACGGGCCAGCAGAGAGCGATGCTTCTTGCCGCTCTTCTTTTTATGACGGCAAGCGTTATTTACGGTTTGGCGTTGAGCCCGGCGGTCAAAGCGGTTCAAAAAGCCGGTTCGGATAAAAAAGTAGCCATCGAAGCCGGGAAGTCTATGGACGTGCAGATCGCCAAGTTGAGAACGCTCGGAATGAAGAATAATGAAATCGGCGTCGCGCAGACGGAAACGCTTCGCGCAAATGGAAACGAAGTTCTGTACTCATCGAACGTTTCAAGCTTCATGGACGGTTTAAGGGAACTTAACGAGAGACTCGGCGGAAAGAATTTCAGGTTAGAGGAAGGCGCTATCCAATCGGCGTACGTAACGCTTGGAGAGCGAAATGACGTATATAAACTGATGCGGCTGCCTGCAAAAATTTCTTTCGAAGGCGACTATTCCGTGATGTCGAATTTTCTTTTTCAGTTATACGCGCTGAAGCGTATGATAAAAATCGGAGATGTTGATATTCAGACAAAAGGGTATACGGGCGACATTAGGGTGACATTAGATTTAGGCATATATTATGTCGAGGAGTCCTGAGTTTTGTTCAAATTAAGCCGCAATGCGATGATAATCATGGCCGTTCTCGGCCTTGCCATCGTGTTGGCGTGGGCGACAAAACCGCGGCCGAAAGCCATGAGGCAGCCTCCGGATATCATAGCGCGGGCTCCGTCAGGAATTGTCGGCGACACGCAGCCGTACGAACAGGAGGCGCCGCCTATTGCAGCTCCTGCGCCGGCCGATCAAAATTTGTCTCCGTCCAACGCCGCTGTTTCCTTTCCGCTAAATGTTGAAAACGATTTTGAACTTATGCAGGAACGCTATGGACGCGATAATCCGTTCGCGCCTCTTTATGATTTGCCTCTGAAACAGGCGCCAGTAGTAACACAAATGGCTGATTTTCCTGAATTGAATCCTGTTTTTGAAAACGCTCCGCCGCCGCCGAATTTCAATTTAACCGCAATCGCCGTGAGGAACGGGCAGGGGATCGCTATTATCGACGGCGAAATATATCGCATCGGCGATAACGCTAAAGATTATACGGTCGCTTCGATCAAACCCGATCAAGTTATTCTAAACGGCAGATACGGAGCGAAGGTAACTCTCAGACTTAAGCAGGAACTGCGCGGCAATTTCGAATCGCGCAATAACGAAATTACAAATATTAATGTTATGAAATCACAGCCGAAAGAGAATATTTTCATACCGCAGCGCGGCAAGAATAATAATTACTCGCCCGGCCCGCTTCCGCCGCTTCCAGAATATTCGATTCCCGGTCCGGATGATTTTCAATCAGAACCGCTTCCGCCGTCCGGGTATCATCAATGATTTTTCAATTAATTTTTTATAAAATGAATGAATCGCCGTCGTTTTGTCTTCTACATTCATACAATTTACCGATGAAAGCGCCGGTTCATCCTTAATAATTAATGGAAAACAGCACACCAAACGATAATACGAGGGGTTCAGGCCGCCAGACGGTTTTCGGCGCCTACATTACTTTCGGACTTCCAATTTTACTATTTCTCATCACGACTGTATATATCGGCAGTTCGCTCGATCCGTTTCTGCCGCCGAAGGCTTTTCTTCTCAGGCTATATGCTTTGGGCGGCGCGATGTTATTGGTTTATCGAATCGCTATGAGAGGCGGTTACAGCGTTAAAGCTACGCCGGCAGGCTCCGCAGCTATTGTTTTTCTTTTATGGTGCGCAGTCTCTCTTTTTTATGCTCGAAACCGGGACTCATCGATAGACGCATTGCTAAATCTTGTTTGCGCAGTGTTTATCTACTTTATGGTTTCAAGCGAAATACGCAGTTTGGAAGCCGCTAAAAGGTTGCTTGCCTACTCGTTGGCGCCGGTGTTTGCAATAGCTGCGTTTGCGGCGCTTGACCTTATGAGGGTCAGTTTTTTTCCGTGGGATTATCTAATAGCCAACAAAGTCGTGTCTGTATTTTCGGTTTTTAACGTGCCGAACAGCGGTCCGCGGGCGTGGCAGCACTATTTCGACGGGCGTGTATCTGCCTCATTCGGCAATCCTGTATATTTGGCGGGTTTCATGACGCTGATGCTTGCGCCGGCGTGGGGGCTTTACATAACTCGCGGCGGTCGGGCTCGCAGGCTGTTCATCATATCGGCGGCAATCCTGATTGAGATCATTCTTGTGGCAACGTTTACGCGAAGCGCGTGGATAAGCGCCGCAATTTCGATGTGCGTATTTTTTCTGTTTGCGCGGAAATGCGGCAAGAATGCTGTTTCATCGCGATTGGGCGCTGCGGCGGCCCTGATAGTTCTTGCAGGCGTTATAGGAGCATTTGCGGTTAAAGGCGGGATAAATCCCAATTTCGCCGTGGGCGAAAGGATAGAAAGCATTGCGGACTCAACGGATGGGAGCCGCCTGCAGAGGACGCTCATCTGGAAAACAGCTTGGGAGATGGTCAAGGCGAATCCTGTAGTCGGGGTAGGGCTCGGCAACTATTATATTCAGCATCCGGTTTATCAGAGGAAATTCTTCAGTTCAAAATACTGGGCGCCTTACATCAGCTACCCGGACCGGGTGCATAATGAGTTTTTGGATTTATGGGCTGAGACGGGACTTATAGGAGCGATATTGGCGGCGGCGGCGTTGGCGTTTTTTATGGCCGCAGGATTGAGGGCGGTGAAGCGCGGAGGGGATGAGGGCCGGCTGGCATCCGGACTGCTTGCAGGGGGCGGAGGAATGTTGCTTTACGGAATGGTCCAGTTTCCGCTGCATGTAATGGAGGTTCTCGTATACAGTTGCGTTTTCGCCGGATTGATTGAATCGCTTTCGAGAGGAGAGCGATGCGTTGAACAAACGCATAAAAAGTGGCGTTCGGCGCGAGCGTCGGAGCGACTGTTGTTGGCCGCGGTTCTGATTCTGCTGTTTGCAGTGGCTGCGAAACAGATCGCTAAACCGTCGCTCGGAAACATAGCTTTTTTTTGGGGCTTGAGTCACGCTGACGAGGAACCGGAGCGGGCTATTGAGATGATGGAAGCCGGGCTTTTCCTTTGCCCCAATGACGCTGAGATGCCGATCCGATACGGGATGACCCTGAACCGGATAGCGTCCAAGGCGGGCTCAAAACAGGCCCGTCTGGATATTTACATGAAAGTATGGAACGAATCGCAGACCGCTCTGGCAAGGAACCCGGCTGAAGGACGTCTTTACGATAATCTGGGCGTTGTATATATCAGACTGAACGAACCTCGAAAAGCCTTGGCGGCTTTGAAAAGAGAGGAATATTACAGTCCTCCTAATGCGGCATTGTTTTATAACATGGGGATTGCCTACTATATGTTACAACGGTATAATACTGCAATAATTAATTATGCGCGCGCGTTAGAGGCGGATTCGGCGCTTCCGGGCGTCAACCAGAATCTCGGTCTTGCATACATGAGGACAGGCAGGCCGGAAGAGGCTGTAAAGGCATACGGAAGAGAATTAAAACTGGACGCTGAAAACGCGCAGGCGTTGAACAGTCTGGGGCTGGCGCAATCGGCGCTGGGAAGAAGCGGAGACGCGATATCAGCGTATCGGCGGGCTGTGGCGGAAGAACCCGGATTCAAGGAAGCGCGAGGCAATCTCGCGATTGAGCTCATAAAGCGCGGCGAATATTCGGAAGCCGCGGCTGAATTAGAAAAAGTGATAGCGGCGGACCCGGGATCGGGAATAGCGCGATATCACCTCGGAAGGGCGTACAAATTGATGGGACGCGTCAAGGATGGAGACATGGAACTGAAACTTGCGTCCGAACTCATGCTTAAAGCGAAAAAAACTGATATTCGATCGGACAAAAAGACTGGGGGGGCCGAACGTTGATCAAACGATCGTGCGGATTTCTTATTATATTGCTCGGAATGATTTTGACAAAAGTTCCTATGGAGGCAGTCGCCCAGACGCATGATACGCCGCCGCTTAACCTTCCGAAGAATCCAGTGATTTCTCTGAATCTTAAAAACGCGGATGTGACGGATGTTTTCAGGCTGCTGGCTGAGCAGAACGACCTGAATATAGTGGTCTCTCCTACAGTCGGCGGCATTATCAGCATACGGCTTTCAGATGTCACTCTCGAAGAAGCGCTGAAGGTTATTCTCGAAGCGTCTAACTCGCATCTCGAACGCACTGAAAATATCATCTATATCAGCGCGCGCGCCGACGCCGAAAAAAGGGCGATGATTAAAGACGAGATGATCACGGAGATATTTTCCATTAATTATGTGGACTCCGAACAGTTGCTGTCGGTCATCAACGAGTTCCTTAGCCCGAACGGGAAAGCGAGAACATTTTATCGGTCGAAGAACCTCGCATCAGTCGCCGGGAAGCCGCCGATGCTTATTATCATCGATTATCCGCAGAACGTGGATACTATAAGGCGCCTGATCGACAATCTGGATAAGGAAACGCCTCAGATTCTCATTCAGGCGAAGATCATCGAAACAAGTCTCGACAACTCTGACATTCTCGGAACCGATTGGACAACCAAGATCAACTTCAAAGGTTCGCCGATGAGGTTCGACACAAAGTATGCCGCCGCCGGAATGATTGATTATGGGATATTGAGTCTCGACGCATTTTCTGCGGTCTGGCAGAGGGTGCTGGACAACAAGAACAACAATGTGCTTTCTGACGCCAAACTGACGACGCTCGACAACGAGAAAGCCAGCATTCACGTCGGCGAAACAATTCCGGTAGGCGTTACATCTATGGCGGCCGGAGGAACGAACGGCATTTCATTCGGAACGACAAATATTCAGGAGTGGGATGTCGGAATAACGCTCGATGTAACTCCCCACGTGCTCGACGGCGGAGTTATCATGATGAAAATCGAACCGGAAGTCAGCAATGTGAAGTCATTCGCCTCGCTCGGCGGCACGGGCGCTTCGAATGCGCCGATCACTTCAAAGCGGACAGTCGAAACGAACATCATGCTGTCATCAGGAGAAACAATCGTTATCGCCGGCCTCGTCCAGAACTCTGAAACAACACGGGACGCGAGCGTTCCTTTTCTCGGCAAGCTGCCGGTTGTCGGCTCATTATTCCGCAAGAAAGAAACTGTAAATACGAAATCCAATCTTCTTATTTTTATTACGGCTAAAATAATGGAGCTTCGCGGAAAGACGGTTGCGGATGATAAAACCGGAGCCTCTTCGAGCGCGGCGCCATCTATGCCGGGCAACGACAAAAAACTCGATGAGTTTCTGGAATACAAATGACTATGAACCCCAAAAACCGTTTTTTGATTTTCCTTGTTTCGGGGGTTATCGCTTCTGTGTTTGCGATCGCCTCTGCCGCTTCGGCCCTCGAAATCGCTTCAAGCTGGAATAGCTATTACGGCCTTGTTTACAAAGGCGCGAACCATGGAATCGTAGCCCAGCAGGAATTCGAAGTGTTTCGCGGCGGCAAGAAGATCGGAAAGTTTATTATTTTCGAGGTCGATGATAATTCATCAAAGGGAACTTTTAAACCGGACGATCTCACGACTATTCTCAAGGACGGCGACCAGTTGAAAAATGCGGGTGGCGCCGAATGGACGCCAGGGCCGCCGCCGGTCTTGAAGAAGGAAAAGGAAAAACAGAAAACAGAACCTGCGCCTGAAGCGAGATCGCTGACTTTGTCGAGCGATCCGGCTGCCGTGAATGAAGATGCAAAAGCAAAGCAGCCTGAAAAGTCCGCAATAGATAAATCAAAGAAGAAGGAGCAGGAAAAAAGCAAACCAAGCAATAAAGAGACGAAATCATCAAAAAAAGACAGTAAGTCATATCCGAGACGAATAGTCCCTAAAGATGAAGGCGCGAAGGATTCTAAAACAGCGGCGCCGAAACAAGAGGAAAAGACAGAAAAGAATGTTGAGAAAAAGGAAGAGGAACAAAAACACCCTCGAATTATTAAGTATCCGAAAAATGAAACTGTTGTCGCGAAAGCCCCCGAAAACAATGAGCCGGAGAATTCCAAAAGATTCGGCTTGAAAGTTGTTGAGAACCCGGCGGAAAAAAAAACTGTAGTCCAAACGGACCCCGCATCGCCGGAGAAGCCGCCGGCTAAAGAAACGCCAAAAGTTGAATCGACAAAAAAAGATGTTCCGGCGCCTCCCGCTCCGGCGCCTGCTGCCGCTGAGAAGAAGGAAAAAGACGTAACGCCTCCGGTTGCCGCTTCAGAAACTCCCGTAGAGAAGAATAAGGAAGCTCCTTCAGAAGCGCGCGCCACGGCGCCGGCGCCTTCACGATTAGTTGCGAAGGCTCCAGGAACGCCGACATCAGCAGCAGAAAAAAAAGAACAGCCGGCGACACCTTCAGCTAAAACGAGCGCTTCATCCGTTAAAACCCAAAATAATACGACAAGCGAAAAAAAAGCTTCTAAAGAGAAAAGTAATAAAGTAGCTGCGAAAGCGGGTGATTCTAAGAAGAAAACGGAAAAGTCGGCTCCAAAAGATAAAAAAGAAAAGAAGGCCGCGGCGGCTGTAACAGCAAAAGCTCCGATTGCGCAGCAGAAGAAAGAAACAGTGAAACCATCGGTTACGGCATTAAAAAAGTCTTCGCCTAAGAAATCCGATGAAATAGCCGGGATGGGAAAAGCGGGAGCTAATGATAGACAAGTTGCAAATTCGAATATGAATGGCCAAGAGAAAACCCTTGAGATAGTATCCGAAGAAACAGAAGAATCAGATTCACAATCAGCAACGCCAGCGCCTGTGGTTGTTGCAGCGCCGGTCCCTTCACCCGCTCCTGTCGCAACTGCGTCCCCGCAGGCTCCTGCTCCCGTTGCTGCTTCGACGGCCCCGGCTGCCGCCGCTCAGGCGACAGATCGGAAGAAAGAGCAAGCGAAGCCTGTTGAGGCGCCTGACATTGCTGATAAAAAGACTAATACGAAGTCGTCGGATGAGGTTGTTAAAAGTGAGACGCCAAACCGCTACGGATTAAGAAATTCATCAAAACAAAACGAAAATATTAAATCAGAAAATAAATCCGCTGATAAGACATCAAGCGGGAAGAAAGAAGTTGCCTCTAAGCCGGCAGTTGAAAAAAAGGCGACCGAACCGCCAAAAGTCGCTTCCGTCGCGGAAAGTGAAATACAGAACAAGTTCGGTTTGAGAGTTGTCGCAGAAGCGCCTGCGGGCAATCCTGAACCAAAACCGGCTGAAAAAAAAGCAGTTGCCGTCAACAAAGCGGAATCAAAAGAGATTGCGCCCGCGCCGGCTGTGAAGAAGAACGAGGAAGAACCTCCTAAAGCGGCAGCGGAACCGAAAGCCGGACGCCAGAAGAAATATGAACCGGCGGCGGTTGTTGAACAGCCGAAGCGGCAGACAGAGCCAGAGCAGAAACCGAAAACCGCGTCGGAACCTGAGAAAGATATACGAACTGCCGAAAAGCATTTGAAAAAAGCTGACGAACATTACTCAGACCGCGATTACCATCTGGCTCTTGAACAGTATTCGACCGCATTGACGCTTGACCCGACGAATGAACGGGCGAGAACCGGAGTGATGGATGCCGCAAAGAAGTTAGGCATGGCGCAGCCGCTCTCTGAGACGGCTGAACCGCCGAAGCCTGGCGAAATTGTGTCGGTTCCTGTGGATGGAAAGAGAGCGCAGTCGGATGGAATGGACATTTCCTCTGTACAGAATAATTATGGCGTCTATCAGATTCAGGAAGGCAACTATGATGAAGCGATTGTGTGGCTGACGAAAGCGATAAGCGAGAATCCGAACATAGCCGCTTATTACCGGAACCGCGCGGTGGCGTATTACAAGCAGGGAAACGCGGCAGCGGCGGTGCTGGACGCAAAAATTGCGTATGAAAAAGGCGATGAGAGGGCGCGTGAGTTGCTTTTATCACTGAAGGAGTTGTTAAAGGCTAAGGAAGCCGTACAATCGAAACGGTAATATCGAATTGAGAACATCGAGATGGTGTAAGGCGCATTGCGCGCGGCCTGCGCGTAAACTATCAGACTATCAAACAAGAGATAAAATCGGACTCGTGAAAATTATAGGCAATAAATATTCCATATTAAGAAATACAGTTGTGATGTTGATCGTTGTCAGCATTGGATTTTTCTGCGGAGTTATGGTTAGCGGAAGCAAAGTGACGCAATCGAAAAAAACAGCCGTGGTTGAAGCCGCCGCGGCAATATCGCCGAAAGCGATTCCCATATCCGCAATTGAAAAAGAGAATCTGGCGCTGCGCAGAACGCCGGTTGTGATCGCCGCCGAAAAAGTCGGCCCGGCGGTCGTGAATATCAGCACGGAAAAAATAGTAGAACGGCGGTTCAGTCCGTTCGGCGGCCTGAATGACGATTTTTTCAAAGGTTTTTTCGACCAGTTTCCTACGGAAAGCTATAAGCAGCAGACCTTGGGTTCAGGCGTTATCATCAACTCCAAAGGGTATATCCTTACGAATGAGCATGTGATATTGCGAGCGTCAAAAGTGAAAGTTACTCTGCCTGACGAGCGCGAAGCGGAGGCTCGGGTTATCGGCGCCGATCCGAAATTCGATCTGGCGATTCTTAAAATCGACATGGACACGCCGCTGCCGGCTGCGCAAACGGGTGACTCGGATAATGTCATGATCGGCGAGACGGTTATTGCGATCGGCAACCCGTTCGGGCTTAAGCATACAGTTACGACAGGCGTTGTCAGCGCGGTCGGGCGTTCTATCAAAACGCGAGAAGGCCAGGTGTTCAACGATTTCATACAGACTGACGCTTCGATCAACCCCGGCAACAGCGGCGGCCCCCTTGTTAATATTGTGGGCGAAGTGATTGGCATAAACACGGCGATTTACGCTGAGGGACAGGGGATAGGGTTTGCGATTCCGATAAACAGGGCGATGCGGGCGGTTGCGGAGTTGCTCCGTTCCGGGAAAATTGAGAAGACGTGGACCGGCATCAGGGCGCAGGAAATGACGGCGAAGCTTGCGCAGAATCTCGGCGTGAAAAACGGAGGCGGCGTTCTCATATCTGACGTTATCGAAAACAGCCCTGCGGCCAAAGCCGGATTGAAAACTGGAGACGTGATTGTAAAGGTGGATAACGTTACGATAGATTCCATCGAGACATTTGTAGACAAAATTGGCAGCTACATGGTTGGGGAATCGATGGCGGTTGAGTATTTGCGTGATGGAGCTGGAAAGAAGGCGCAGATGAAACTTTCGGGACTGCCTTTGGACCGCGCCGAGAAACTGTCTCACGATCTGTTCGGGCTCGATGTTGAAGCGGTAAGCCGAGCGGCTCAGTTGCGCTATAGGCTTCAGGACACAAAAGGCGTAATGGTGACCGCAGCGCTGAAGAACGGGCCGGCGGCTAAAATCGGATTGCAGCCTGGCGATGTGATAAGGCAACTCGGCATACGCCAAATTGATGGGATGGACGATTTCAAGGAAGCCGTCACCGTCGCTTCGGTTCAGGAATCGGTTTTTCTTGTCGTTCAGCGTGGCATCTACCTTTATCATGTTAAAATGTAGGGTATCTGGCTAACAAAAGGAAACTGGAAAAAAACAATAGATAGAATTTTGCGGAGCGCTGTAAAAGCCGCCGGAGCCTGTAGCTTAGGGGAGCGATGAAGACCCATAAGGGAATGAAACAAGCAATTAAAATACTGCTCGTCGATGACGAGCAGGACTTTCTTGACGTTTTCGGCGCAATATTAGACATGGACGGAGCTGAAACATCTTTTGCGCATGGTTATAACGAAGCGCTGGACCTTTTTGAAAAGAATGAATACGACATTGTTATAACAGATTACAGCATGCCTGGTTGGGACGGCCTCTATCTTTTGGATATGATAAAATCGCAAAAGCCCGATATGCCGGTCATAATAGTGTCGAACTATCTCAATGACGAGAAGACCAGGAAAGCGTATCGCATGAAAGCCGATTGGGTGCTGAAAAAGCAGTTTGCCTATGAGGAACTGCTCGCCGGAATTCAAAGGCTTCTGAGAAAGAAATGAAAAAGCAGAAAAAAGCTGTAAAAATGAAGTGGGATAAAAAGGTAATTATCGAGCGGATAAGGGTGCTGGAAAAGCTCGATGAGAACCTGACGTATACGCATGTCAAGGAAACCGACAGCGCGCTGGTCGGGGCTGCGGTGAAATATTTCGGGAACTGGGGAGCGGCGCTTGAGGCGGCCGGACTGGATTACGCCGAGATTCGCGCGCTTTCGAAAGAACGGCGAAACGAGAAGGTGCGTAAGTGGTCAATCAACAAAGTGATTGAGGAGATTCGGGAAGTTGCAAAGGTCGAGGAAGACCTGAGCAATGCCTATATGAAGGAAAAACACTCTTCGCTCGTCGCCGCCGCGAGCAACTATATAGGAAGCTGGAAAAAAGCGGTCGAGATGTGCGGATTTGATTATGCGGAGATTCAAAAGAGGGGCCGCCGCATGAGGCAGGAGCGCGAAAAATCATGGTATCGCAGTTTGCTCCTCGATCGTCTCGATAAACTCGGCACATTCAATGAGCGGGATGTCAGGAATGCGCATCCGGATTTTTATAAATTGATATTATTGTATTTTTCAAGCTGGAACAAAGCCGTAAAATCGCTAAAGGACCGCAACGTTAGAAAGGACTGAACAGTGGCGAAACAGTTGATTCAGAATATGAATGAGGGCGATGTAATATCGACCTATCTGCAAGTGGAGGAGGCTCAGATATTCAGCTTCCGCAACAAGCCCGGAAAATATTCTCTGTTTTCATTCTCGGACAGAAGCGGAACGATTAAGGGAATATGCTGGGACCGCGGCGAAGAGTATTTCAATCAGATCAGCGACGGCTCGATTGTGCGCATTAACGGCAAAGCCGTTATTTACAACGGCCAGTTGCAGATCACTGTCGAAAAAATGTCGCCCGATCTCGACCATGATTTCGATCCGACTGATTTTCTGCCTGTTACTGCGATGGACGTGGACGAACTCCTGAATTATATGCTGAGCCGAATCGCCAAAATCAAAAACAGCCATCTTAAACAGTTGCTCGATAGTTTTTTCGGCGACTCCGCTTTCGCCGAGAAGTTCAAGCGGGCGCCCGCCGCGAAGTCTATTCACCATTCATATCTCGGCGGCCTCATCGAACACACGTCAAACTGCCTCAGGCTCGCCGACACTCTCAGCGACATTTATCCGCAACTCGACGCAGATCTTCTCGCCTGCGGCGTTATGCTCCACGACATAGGGAAAACGGTCGAACTTTCCTTCGACGAAAAGGTTGATTACACGGACGAGGGACGGCTTCTCGGCCATATCGTGTTAGGCCAGACAATGGTTTTAGACCACATCCGCGCGATTCCTGATTTCCCGCATAGCCTCTCGCTCGAACTGCGACATCTCATTGTCAGCCACCACGGCGAAAATTCCACAGGCTCTCCGAAACGGCCCAAGATGGCCGAGGCCTGCGCGCTCCATTTTCTCGAAAATCTCGACGCGCAGACTAAGCGCTTTATTCAAATCATCGAAGACGGCTCCAGAAAAAAGAAAGATTCGCAGTGGACCAATTACGACCGGCTGCTCGAACGATATCTATACCGCAAGCCGACTGATGAGGACCAATAAAGCGGCGTTTTGCCGTTTCGAGTAATTCCTCATTTCTTTTAATTTCGAGTGAGGCGAGGAAACTTCAATCAAATATCGATAATGATAGCATTATCGGGATTTCTCGATTAGCTCGAAATGACAAAAGCAGGGATAATAATCGATGAAGAAACCGCTCGTATTTTTTTTCATAATTGTCTCCATGCTTTTGTTCCATCTTTCCGTGTTTGCAGCCGGGCCCTACGGCGATTATCCGGCGCCGGATGAGATGTACGCTGAGATTAACGCCTTGGCCAATGATTTTCCCGGCTATGTCACTGTCGGCGAATACGGCCGCAGCGTTGAAGGCCGGCCTTTGTTGTTCATCCACATCGCGCGTCCCGGCGGCAAAAAGAGGGCGGAGGCGCTTATCTCGGCGAACATACACGGCAACGAATGGATTGGAAACCGTATGGCTATTGCTGCCGCCAAGAGGTTGCTCGAAGGCCGCGATTCCGATCCGTGGATTTCTTCTCTTTTAGATAAGATCGATTTCTGGATACTGCCTTGCATTAATCCCGATGGATACGCGAAAACATGGTCCG
>Ga0172379_10003304_pt1 | contig 26028 bp, 27 predicted proteins | sample GrowelOW334metaG_FD_119756 | JGI IMG/M metagenome (GOLD analysis project Ga0172379, IMG submission 119756) | Groundwater microbial communities from an aquifer near a municipal landfill in Southern Ontario, Canada - Groundwater well OW334 metaG | ecosystem: Environmental > Aquatic > Deep...
ATAAATTCTCAAAATATACTCCCCAGTAATTGTTTTGAAAAATATTATTAGTGACAGTTATATTTTCGATACGATGATCAGCATAATTGCCCGTAGTAACGATACCAGCCCCATTTGTATTACCGATAAATTGATTCCCATCGATTATTACATTTATTACCCATTGTTGAGCGTAAATGGGCTCTATATCTATCCCTGCTGCGGGATATACGCCGCCTGTATTAGAAAATACATTTCCACGTATCTGCATACCATCTGCTTCAGCAAGTGACATCCCTTGTCGTCTGTTTGCGTCTAAAATATTGTTGTAGATATTAATGTTAGTATTTACACCCGATCCATCAGCACCAACACAAATACCATCACCCCAATACTCTATTGCTGTTATACCATCCACATATATGTTACTTGAACCACCTCTGATAAATACGCCAAAACCATAAGATTCATCTACTCCCCATCCATAATCCAAAGTTGTTGGAATATGCTGATGCCTTTCCCCTTGTAATTTCCCAGGTCCAACAATATTTACATTAGTTTTTCCTAATACAAATAGCGTATAGTAATTAATTCTGTCAGTTGGTGCTTGTTTGATGATTGCTCCAGATTCCATCTTAAACGTCATATTTGAGCCTAGATTAATGGCTCCGAACGGATAACTTGTACTAGCTCTGGTTAAATAAGTACCTGAAGGAACTAAAACTGTTCCCCCTGTTCCGGCAACCTGATTGATTGCAGCCTGAATAGCCGCCGTATCATCAGTAACTCCATTTCCCGTAGCCCCAGTATTCCTTACATTGACTGTAAACGCCGAAGTGGGAGGAGGCGCGTGATAAGTGCCGGGTGTTGTTCCACCTCCGCCCGAAGTCAGCGTTGTAAAAGTCTGATCTTGTGAAATAGTTTCAACATTTGCCGCATTTTTAGAATGCGCGCGCCAGTGATAAAGTGTATTTTCTGTTAATCCTGTTTTTACCTGTGCGTGTGCTGAATAGGTAGTGTCGTTTTGCCCTGGTGAGTTGGTTGTGCCGTAGGCTGTAGTCGTTCCTATATCATAATAACCAGTGCAGGGAACATTACACGTCCAGTTTAGCGTGGCCCCGGTCGTTGATAAGGCCGACGCTGAAAAAGCGCTTAAAACCGGCCCAGTGGGGCTTACTGCAACTGTAGTAAATGTCTGATCTGCTGATACACTCTCAACACCCGTTGAATTGCTTGATCTTACCCGGTAATGATAAACAGTCCCCGCCGTTAGTCCCGACAAGGTTTGCAAATGCGAGGTATAGTTAAAGCTTGGCTCAAGCGTGGTGTTTGATCCATATGACGTAGTAAGTCCATAATTGACCTGCCCTGTGCAGGGAACCGCAGTGCAATTCCAGGCAATATCAGCGCCTGTTTGTGTGATATTTGTCGCACTGATACCGGTAAGCGTCGGCCCAGGATTAGGCTGTTGCGCATCCGGCGTAACCGGAATATAAAACGTATCAAGCGCCGATCCAACATCGCAAGTTGCGTCCGTTGTACCGCCACCCGTTGGCCCACATATGAAAGTACCTGTGATGCCTGTATCAACAAAATTAACCCGCAATGCACCCAAGTGCATCCGCCGGAATGCTGACCATGCGGGTTGTGTTGCGGTAAGCCAAAGTCCTACACCATCCTGATACATTGATTGTCCGGCCGTACCCACAACTACATGCGTTACGCCATGCTGTGCGCTTGAGCGTTCATAGCCGCCAGAATTTGCCGATAGTGCTAACTGATATTTGCTGTAAGTGTCACCAAGTGCGTCAAGCGCCTCGCGCAGTTTGGTTGATGATAGAAAATGCCCGGAGGAATAGGCTGATCTGTGGCCCATCGTAACAATATGTTTGATGTTGGCATCGGCCTGAGCTGCTGACATAATCACTGAGGCATTGATGATCCAGTCTATCAGAGAGCCGTTCCACATAATATCCGGCATGGCTATAAAGCGCGTGTTACCGTAATCAAACCAGTACCAGTCTTTGCCGCCTGCCAGCGGTGTTCCGGTTGATGTTTTAGAATTAGGAAGATCAAAGCGTCCTTTGTAGTTTTTGAAATCCTCGAAAGTGTTTGTCGTCCAGTCCAGATCGCCCCATACCGGCATGAATGCGGATTTTGTTGACCAGACTTGCAGAGCGCTAAAAAAAGAATCAGTTGTCAGTTTACCGGCTGTGCTGCGTTGCGCGTAATCGCCAAGCCCAATCACAAAAGCCGGATCAAACCCGGCTATCAAGTTTTGCACGGCAGGCATGGCAGGCGCTATTAAATTGTTGCCAAAATTGCCTAGCGCATATATGGTAAAATCCGCCGTGCCGTTGACGGGTGGTGTTTTAAATGAGTATTGCGCCGATGTACCAATCTTGTAGAAATAAGTTGTGTTGGCTGTTAGCCCTGTTAACGCCGCTTGTTTCCAAGGCCCGCTTGATGATGTTGGAACCATTGCCGGTGTTGTAGCCGTCGCGCTACTTCCGAGTGAGCCGCTTGTTGTACCGTAATTGAGTGATGTTTCAGATCCTCGCCAGTTAAAAGTTACCGATGTTGGCGATTTTAACGTAAAATGAATTTCATCAGCTGCCCATGCTTCGGATCCGCTCAGCACAAGTAGTAACAGTAACAACCAAAGCTTTTTCATAATGTAACCGTGTCCGTTCCAAAATAATGACATAAATTAATCACGTCGGTCAGTGTTGGCGCTCTCATGACGGGTCTATTATTAGCATCAAGCTGGCCTGTTGGCACATCATTAATAGCGGGTAGTATCTGCGCCTTACCTGCGAAATAGGTCACAACATAGCGCATTTCAATCGTATCTACTCCATTAACTGTTATGGTAACGGGGTTTATTGGATAAGCCGATCTGATACCAATGACTGTCCAGTTTACTCCTTTGGCAGTAAACAAGGCTTCCAGTTGCGCTTTAGTAAAATGCTTCCTCATTCGTAAATAAAGCACTGCTCTGCCAGCCACTGCATGGGTTCCTGGCATTGGGAATGGTGCCCATTCAACATTTAAATTCGGATACTTTTCATCCATCGCTGCTTTAACAACATCGATATTTAACCCTGCTGGTACATTCAGGAAATAGTCTGTAACTGCTGGATTCATCTCATTGCACCTTTATTCCAATGCACATTTTATTTCAGTTTTTAAATATAAATACAAGCCAGAGCGATCATCAATCCCTGTAATCGCACTTACATTGTTATCTGAATCTACTGTGTAGACATCAATATATTCATCATCACATTGTTCCAATAGTTTTATTAATTCTTTTATGTTCATCTCGTCATCTCGATAAGTTTTGAATCTTTCAGTGCTTTAGTGTATATTTTGATGTTGCGGATGGTGCCATATCCTCTTGAACCACCACCTGGTCTCGAAGCAATAGAAAGGAGTGGACTTAAACTCTGTTGCGTAGGCAAATGAACTACTGTATCGCCAGTTCCTATTAAACCATTAAAAAAAGCATTGGCATAATCTGACCGATAAACAATAGCATATTTACTTAATACCGCAATAGTGGCAAGTCCTATGTTTACATCTGCCTGTACTCCAGAACCATCACGGATAATAACTTCAGCACCGCCGGACGTAAGAGAATACATTTCCAAGCAATTTAAAACAGAACCATTAAAAATATTAATTAAAGCATGATATGCACCAGTTACAGATATTGGAATATATTCTGTATAAAAACTACCAGCATTAGCGTTCACATTCCCATCTGTTAGATACGTCAACACATCAGCACTCCTAGTCACCGCCGCTGTAGTAGTCGGAATATAAGATGATGCGAAAGCGCCTGCTTCGATTTGTCCATTTGTATTTGTCCCGGCAAAGGTTAGCGTTAAAGTTCCTGCTGTTGGCGTAAAAGTTAATTGCACTCTATCGTTTACGCCTGTTCCTGTCAGTGTTCCCGAACCTGTACCAGATAAAGTGCAGGTTCCCGTTCCCCACATACTAATTGTGTGTGCTACTGCGGTAACGGTTACGTTTTGGGTTGCCGGGACTGCGCTTTGTAGTAATAAATTCGTCCTCGACCCCTCAGACAGATAACCATGTAATGTTGCATCGGGTATGGGTGCGCCATCGGCATAAAAAGAGCTCCAAGTATTATTAGATGCTATAAATCGCGCACCTTCAAATCTCGGTATTCCTGCTGGAATAATTAGTAGTGATTGCGCAGCGCCGCTATTGTCAGCCTCTGCATAGCCCATTACCGTAGCAGAACTTGACCGGGTAAACGTAGGTGTAGGTGAACCTAGTGCTAAATTTGGTACAAGTGAAGTTAATAGTGGCAGGTCAAAACTGGGTCTAGGAGTAGACTTAAATAAAACCTGACGTTTAGCGGCTCTCATAATGCTATAAATCTGGTTTTCATGTACTTCACTGCCCCGCTGGTAGGCGTATATCCCGTTGTCGTTTGCAACATGAAATAGACACTGGTCGTTATCAGATGAATATCAATATCAACGCCTCTGTTTATGCTTGCCAGGAATGGCCCTTTATCAACAGGCGTAGTCAGTGTGAAATCATCAACATATTTTGTTGCATCTGCGGCTTGTAATGCCAGAGCGTCTTTATCTGCATGGGCTGTTGGGCTGGCATTAAATAGCCACATCTGAAATGATGTAGCCCCTGCGGGTAATGATGCGACTGCAAGTATTAAATTAGCCGTTAGAAGTCTTACTACTGATCCTGCAACACCCATGTTGGGTATCTCGAATATTGCGCTGCCATTGGTATCGCCAATAACGTCTAAGGCGTCATAAGCGGGTGTCGTGGTGGCAGGTCTAGTGATGGTATTTGTGTATCCTTTTGATGATGTTCCAGCACTGCCTTGGATGCTGCCATCCGCATTGACAATACCGACCATTTGTACCAATTCACCACCTATATTTTTCTGCATTTTGCCCACACTAAGGAAAATTAAATTTGCATAAGTATATACCTTGCAATTAATTAAACAATGTTTAACAATGGCAGTATTAATTATTTTTTAGGTGTAATCATGGCTGATTTCTACACAAACCCGAAGTTACTGCAAAACGGCCCCAATTACCTGCCTGCTCACTGCGATAAAATGTGCGTGTTGCTAGACTACACATTGGGAGATTCGTGGGCGACAGTTAATGCGTCGATACTTGACCAAGTTGCAATGGTATCTGGAGATTTTAGTGTTGCTATGGTAGGTAATGACTGCGTTGTCACAACCGGCCTTAAAACTTCATCCGGTGCGATAGCCGCTGAGGTTTCCGCTGCCGTTGCCTTGCTTGATACCGTTTTGCAGGATGTTCTTTATGTTGCACCTGAAACCGGCCTTGTCGATATAGTCCTTGGCACTCCAGTCAATTACCCAAGCCTTGAAATTACCTGGCACAACGTAACCGCATAAGGAATCATCATGCTAACCACGGCCCAAGCAAGCGCTTTAAACACCTTTATTTCAACTGATAGCGCTTTCACTGCGCTATTAACGCCAAGCAATGAAAATGCTTTTTCAATAGCTGAAATTCTAAAAACTCAAGCTAGCCCTGACTTTATAGTCTGGCGTTCATCAATCCCGCCATCTGAATATGTTTTGGCGATAACCTGGACTGAGATTGACGCGCTTGCAGTTGGAAAAGCCAGAATATGGGAATGGATCACAGCACGTCATACTGCCCCCATTAATGCCAGTCTCGCCAATGTCCGTCAAGGCGTTTCCGATGCCTTTGCCGGTGCGGGTGCAGCTGCAACAAGAAACGCGCTGGTTGCTCTAGCAAAGCGTAAGGCCAATGTCCTTGAAAAACTATTGGCGACAGGAACCGGATCAGATGCAAGCCCCGCAACAATGGGCTACGAGGGATTTTTAAGTTATCAAGAAATCAGCAACGTGATGGGATGGTAAAATGAATGTCATAGTTACGCAATACGCGGCCTCAGTTGATCTTACTCTTGCCTCAGAATCATTAGCCACGTCATCAACATTACTTGTTGGCATTGAATCAAATCAAGTCGATAACACGACGACGCGCTACGATGATGCAATCCTTAACGGCTTCGTAACGGTAGGCACGACGCCGACCACAAACACTAAAATCGTGCTTTACGCATGGGGATCGCTGGTATCGCTGGCCACTATCGGCAAGGATACCCTGGACGGCACTGCCAGCGCAGAAACATTAACTAATGCGGAAGTTGCACGCGGCATATTAAAACCGCTTGTCGTGCTCGATGTTGTCGCAACTACAACTGATATTCGCTATAACTATGGCCCATTATCAATCGCCGCTGCGCTTGGACTGGACAGACTGCCGCCATTTTGGGGCGTATTTATGACGCATAACACCGTAGCCGCTCTCAATGCGACCGCCGGAAATCATAAGTGCAGTTATGTGGGCATTAAAGACGAAATAGTTACCTCATAATGAGAAAGCCTAACCCTGTCTACGCGCCCGATGCGTTATGGAATTTTGCATACGATTGGGACTTAATCAGCGGTAAGTTATCAAATAAAACAACAGGTGGACTAACAAAATCTGATAGTTCGTTTGGCATTGGGCAAGTAGTTTCAGGAACAGATAATCTTAATCGCTATGTTTTAAACTGCAATAAAGATGCTAATGTAATCGGAAGTAATAATTTTGCATGTGCGGTTACATTTACATTAAATGAGGTAAACGATTCTTATAGTATCGTTGGAGAATGGGCTGGGAATACAAATAATACGTTAAATAATTGGTTTGTTGGAGGTTGGATAAATTTTGATCTTGCGTCATTCTTTGTTGCCGTTGGTGCTACCAGATTTGATGTTGCTGTAAATGTAACATGGATTGCCGGACATACTTATACTTTAATCGCTAATCGTAATGGTACAACAATATCAATTAATTGGTTTGAGCACGAGTCTAAAACTCATTTATCAGCATCATTAACCGATGCAGGGATAACAACGGTTAATTCAACCGTGCAGAATTTAACACTTGGAGAAATAAATTCTAATAGTGCATCAAACGCTAATATATCAGTTTACAACGCCGCTCTTTTCAAACGCGCCTTATCCGATTTTGAAATAAAAACTCTGTTAATAAATCATGGTAAGCTCTTTAAACCCAGACAAAAAAGCTTATCCGTAAACCCGCAAATACCGGCCATTGGTGGTTTAAACCCAACGCCTGGACACATTTATATTACTCAACCGCTGGTTAATGTTAATCAAGCGGTAAGTCTGACGGTTACGCCGGGTCATATCCTGCTTACAATGGCCTCGCCTTGGGTTATTAATCAAAACGCGCCTCCGGTTGTTATTGCTCAAACTGCCTCAAGCAACTTGAGAATCGTAAATTTTAATGAGATTGATACTTGCACATTAAGCGCTGACTTAAGCGCAGGGAATCTGGTTGCTGCAAATTTACAGAGTGATGTTAAGTCGCTAGTTTGGCGTTCAACTAACAAAACTGGCGTATTGACGGCAACATGGGCAGACTGGAAAACGATCAGCATGGTTGCCTTTCCATTTAGCAACTTTTCAAATTCTGCTACGATAAAAGTCCAATGTTTTCTTAACTCTACCGATCCGTTCCCTGCGCTTGATACAGGTAATGTACTGGCCGCAAGATTCACTAGCAATTCAGTGTTCGGTTGGGATAAAGCACCACCTGGCGTGGCTAATTTTGGCTATGGCGGCATGGTTTACGCTGTAGTTTGGTTTGCACCTGCGGCCTGTAAAAAAATGATCGTTACGATCAATGATTCATTGAATACCCAAAGTTACATCGAGGCTGGCCGCATGGTAGCCGGTGAATATTGGTCTCCGGTTAATAACGCTGACTATGGACTACAGGTAAACTGGAAGGATGCTAGTAAATCAATTCGCAATGATGCCGGGGATCTGATAACGGATATTATGCCGCGTGCTAAAATGATTCAGCTTGAATTGGGTATGCTTGATGTTGCCGACCGATCAAAAATCATGAAACAACTTAGACAAAATGGACTAAGCCGTCCTGTTTTTGTCTCTGTATTTCCTGAAAATTCTGACGTGGATAAATCCCAGGATTACATGATTTATGGCAAATTATCTCAACTCGATTCCGTTAAGATGCCTAATTTTGCGTATTATTCAAGCGGTTTGACGATAGAGGAAGTTTAGCACTGCATCTTCACCGAGTAAGCCGTCGCAAGTGCAAAGTTAAAGATTGCAAAGCCCATGTTGTTAAGGTGCACACAGTCACCTTCGCGCTTAAGTTCAGGGTGAATCATGAGTCGTGATTGCAAATCGACAATCGTTAAAAACTTCCGGTTATTTGAATAATCCCTAACAGCTATGCACATTGCCATTGCTCCGTAAAGCGTACCGTTAGCAATCCTTTCTGACAATTCATCATGGCTTGAAACATCAGCCGGGCAAGACAGAATAATATCCATGTGTCGAGCCTTTAAAACATCGACAATTTTAAGCAGAGTTCTTTTAACCTGATCTTGTGTTATTCCGTTAAAAAAATCAGGTAAACCAATATCAATAATTGCAGTTGCCGGGTATTCAATATCTCCCACTCTGTGAAAATAATCTGTAACTTGCCAGAGCACATACTCAGCGATATTGGAATCAATCGCAGCGTTAGATACAATCGCCCCGGTATAATCCGCAATCTCTTTAGTCGCATTAGGGTTGTAAGTCCCTGCAAGCCATGAGTCTCCAAGCAGTGAGATACTAGCCATTATGAGTTAATTCGATATGATCTACATGGCCCTCAATAATGCCCTCACCGGCTTTGCATTGATGGGAAAAATCATCCTCAGAGCAGCAGCCTATTCTCAGTATTGCACCTGTTTGTAAGTCGTAAATAGTAAAGTCTTTCACACTTTTAACCCCATAACCTGCAATGTAGGCCATCCACATGTTGAGTTATTCGCCCCGCCCTGCGTGCACCATGTGCTTACAGTTAATTCATAAGTTACCGAGCCTGAACCCGGTGCTCCAAGCATGATAACTTGAGAAAATGTGCCTTGTTGAAACTCGCCATTCTGCAAATGCGCGAATCGCGCAAGCTGGTCATTGTACTTTGTCACGCCATTGACTTTGAGAACAGCAACCAGAATTTGTACTCCTGTTGGCGTGTTTAATGAAGATGTTGCCATCCGGCCAGTAAACACAATTACGACAGGCTTATTATCAGAATTTACGTTGACTGAAGTTACTACATTGCCTGTGCTGATCGATTGATTCTGTGAAAACCCAAGTATCGTAAAAGCATTGGGCGAAACATAGGTGCTGTAATTTGTCGATGTTAAGCTCCCTGCAAGATTAGCGAAAGCCCCCAGGTTTTGTGTAGCATTGTTTTCCGGTTTCCCTGATCCTGTTACGCCAGTCCAGATCGCTGTTGTTGCCGCCGCCGTTGTGTCCGTATTGGCTACATCGGTCACTTTCTTAATCAGTGAAACGCGCTTGGTATAGTAATCCGTCCATTTCCCCCGGTATGTCGATGCGACAATAGTCTGATTAGCTGAAATGTTGGTGTCATTGATCCAGGACGGGATACCCGATGCCCAGGCTACGCCGTTGTTTAGATAGTCTGCCAGTGCCTGAAAAGCTGTTGTGTACTGATTTTTCTGGGTAGTGATGCCGTAAGTTGTGGCCTGTGCTTCGAGCAGGGATTTCTCTGCCGCAATGGATTCCCATTCCACGCGCACGGATTTCTTTTCCAGTGCGCTTAACATACTGTCAGAGGCAATACCTCCCACTGCCGCTATCGCCGCGTTCGAGTTGCTTACCGCCGCCGTGATGTCAGCGCCTAAGCCTGGAGCAAGATCGTCGTAATCGACTATTGTACCTACCGGCAATCCAAGCGGGTATATGCGCGGGCTTGTGGCCTGTAGGAGAATGTCGCGGGCGTTTTGGATGGTTGACATTAATATTGTTTACAAGTCTTAACATTTAGTATAGTATTATCTTACACAAAATAAATATTTGAGATTAATAATAATGAATTATCCAGAATTTTTAGAACAAAAACATATCAATCATATCCCCACAGGCCACGAGGTAACACTCAATGATCTTAACGAAAATCTGTTTGATTTCCAAAGAATAAGCGTTAAATGGGCATTAAAGAAAGGTCGCGCCGCGTTTTTTTTTGGAACTGGACTTGGTAAAACAATAGCGCAATGCTCATGGGCAGACAATGTTCATAAAACTACCGGTAAGGATATTATCATATTCGCGCCTTTATGTGTAGCCAAGCAGACCGTTAGCGAGGCTTTCAAATTTAAAATACCGGTTAATTATTGCCGAGAACAATCTCAAGTTAAGCCGGGTATCAACATAACTAACTATGAAATGATAGAACGCTTCGATATGAATAATTTTATCGGCGTTGTTTTAGATGAGTCCAGTATTTTGAAAGGTCTTGATAGCAAAACAAGGAAATTATTAATCGAAGTCTGTAAAAAAGTACCCTATAAATTAAGCTGCACCGCTACACCGAGTCCTAATGATTTTATGGAGCTAGGCAGTCAAGCTGAATTTTTGGGCGTTATGAGTCAAGTTGAAATGCTTGCTACGTTTTTTATTCATGACGGCGGCGATACTTCAAAATGGCGCTTAAAAGGACACGGAAAAAGTAAATTCTGGGAGTGGATGGCAACATGGGCTATTACGATCAATAAACCATCTGATTTAGGGTTTGATGATGACGGTTATATTTTACCTGAATTGCACATTGTTAATCATGTTATCGAGTCGGAAGAATATCTCGATGGTGAACTTTTTATTAAAGAAGCTCAGACATTAATGGAGCGCAAGCAGGCAGCAAGGCGCACGATTGATAAGCGCATAAAGAAATGTGTCGAACTGGTAAATAACTCAACAGAACAATGGGCGATATGGTGTAACTTGAATGATGAGTCTGAACAACTCGCTAAACTGATACCAGATGCCAAGGATATTAAAGGCGCAGATTCAATCGATAAAAAAGAACAAATTATCAGTGAATTTATTAATGGATCACTTCGAGTTTTAATAAGCAAGCCATCAATTACTGGTTTTGGCTTAAACTTTCAGTTCTGTAGAAATACGGTATTCGTTGGTCTTAATGATAGCTTCGAGGCTTATTATCAAGCTGTTAGGCGTTTTTACAGATTCGGTCAGACAAGAGAAGTATATGCTCATTTGATAAGCACAGACATTGAGGGTAATGTTAAAGCCAATCTTGAGCGCAAGCAAAAACTTGCTAATGATATGTCAGAAAGCATGGTGCAACATATGAGGTCAGTCATGGAAAAAGAAATTTTTGGCTCAAAAAAAGAAACTATCGAATACAAACGTGATGTTGTTAAAACGGATAAATATGAATTACACCAAGCTGATTGCATCGACCTTGCAAAAGAGATTAAAACAAATAGCATTGGCTATACAGTTTTTTCACCGCCATTCGCATCTCTTTATACTTACTCAAACTCAGAAAGAGACATGGGGAACAGTAAGTCTCACGATGAATTTTATATACACTTTAAGTTTTTGATTAAAGAACTTTATCGAATAACGATGCACGGCAGGCTTTTATCATTTCACTGCATGAATTTACCAACGTCTAAACAGAATGACGGATTTATAGGCATAAGGGACTTTCGAGGCGAATTGATACGGATGTTTATTGATGAAGGCTGGATTTATCACTCTGAGGTAGTTATTTGGAAAGATCCGGTAACGGCAATGCAGAGAACAAAGGCGCTAGGTTTACTTCATAAAACAATAAGAAAAGACTCTGCAATGAGCCGTCAGGGTATACCCGATTACTTGGTAACTATGCGTAAGCCGGGTGATAATGTGATACCCATATCCCATACTCATGAGTCTTTCCCTGTCCAACTGTGGCAGCAATACGCATCACCTATCTGGATGGATATAAACCCAAGTGATACTTTACAGTTCAGAACTGCCAGGGAAAACGATGACGAGCGGCATATCTGCCCATTGCAATTACAAGTGATCGAACGGGCAATTAATCTATGGAGCAAAGAAGGCGACTTGGTTTATAGTCCGTTTACTGGAATTGGCTCAGAAGGTTATGTTGCATTAAACATGGGACGTAATTTTATAGGTTCTGAGCTTAAAAAATCATATTTTGATTTAGCTAAACGTAATCTAAGTAATGCAGTAAACCTTATGCAGTTTAGTCTATTCGATTTATGAAACAAACAAGGATAGGTTCATTAATTGAATCATTCGTGAATATCCTGATTGGTTATCTTGTCGCATTGGTTTCTCAAATATTTATTTTCCCTATATTTAATATCAATGTGACAATAAGAACCAATTTGTTAATCGGGTTTTGGTTTACTGCTATCAGTCTGGTTAGAAGCTATATTATTCGTAGATTATTTAATTCAATTCTGCATAGAATTTAAATCAACACCTCGACCTTAACCCTGAAATTAGACCAATCCGGGCTCAACTTTGTCACCACGCCGGTTTTCCCAGCCGAAAGACCAAACCTTGAATGCTGCAAGGTAACCGCCTGCCCCAACTCCAACTCAAGCAAGTTCGGAAAGCCCTCAAAGCCAAAGACAACCCTTGGCACTTTGTAAATGTTAAGCTCACGATCCGCCTCGGCCTGCGCGTCTATTGTAGATATTAACAGAGTATTCCGTTGATCCGGCTCGGAATCCAGTTTGTAAGTTGCGGCCACGGCGATATCTGTCGATGTCACCGTCATGTAATCTTCTGCCAGAAGCTTTTTAGATTCCTCGACAATGCCGGTCTGCAAGTCTGGCTGTTGATACCAGTTGCGGCAATAGCCAATCTTTACAGATGACTTTACAGTTATCCGATCCACGATGTGAAGGCTTGCCGCTACCATATCGCTTGATGTAATTACCCATGGGATACCATCTGGAGGCAACTTAATCTCAAGCAAGCGCAAGAGTCCCGCTCGGGACATGCACACCTGAGCGCCGACACTTGCGGCCAAGTCCTGGATCACATTGATTACATTCTCCCGTGCATCGACAAACACGCCTACCGGCTGCGCGTGTGCAGTATCGAATGTAGCCAGATTGCTTGCATCAAGATCGCCAGATGTAAAACGCGTGCTTGCTTTGCCAAAGCCGGTAACAATGCGCTGAATGAGTTTTGAGATAGTGTTTTCATAAATTGACGGCTTGTCGCCCTGGATGCTCGCGGTTATGGTTCCAGCCGGTGATGCTAAAAGAAAGAACTTGCCGACGGATAAACTTGGCGTAATGAATACCGGGACACCGTTGTCTCTAACCTCAATAATGAGCTCGATGGCTACATTATGCACTTGATACTCATGGGTTGCCGGGTTGCTGAGTAGTGGCGCTATATTGCTAACCTCGCCAAATGTCAGTGGTATTAATGATTCTTTATTCGGTGTCGTGCCTCCAAGCTTAACATCAGAAAGTGGCGTGTTTAACCGCTCCAGTTTGTCCCTTATCTTGATATTAAGCCGATCACGCGCCCTGCTGTCGATGTTGTCGATAATGCCGTCGAATATGATTTGGTAATCCGATCTCTGCCACGACAAGTCACCCAAATAGACTTTAATTGCCCGGTTTGTCCAGATATAATCGAGCCAGTTATCGCGTTCCCCAGCGACATTGTATAATTCGATGTCTCCATAAGTTAGCCCTGCCCTGCCGGTAGTAAGTGATAAAGATTCCGTTACGTTCACGCCGCCGCTTATTGCAGGCTCGTAGACTGTGTTTGGTGGCGTATCGGCGTTGCCAGTGACATAACCCTTGCTTGATAGATAAAGCGTGGTTTCTATGCCTGCTATCTGCGCGACGGCCTCGACCAGAATACAGCGGCGGGCGTTGTGATCGGAAAGCCATGTCGTAAATGTCACTTAATCTCCGCCTTCGAGCGTGCAAACCAGTTCTGTGATGCCGGTACTTCGCGCGTAACCTCAACGATCTGTTGAGCTGCATTGTCGTTCGCTTCGTAATTGGTGCGGATAATATCCCCGGTATGCTTGCGATTTTCTTCTCTGAGTTGCCGGACTTCTTCACGTAATTGGCGCAACTCTAACACAAGTTCCTGGCTCATGCCTTGAGACTGCCCAGCTGTCAATACCCGCTCTCCCTTGTGCAGTTGCGCTATGTAACCATCATACGGCACGTAATCAAGCCCGTCCCTGTGCGATCCGGCAAGTTGTTGTTGGATATACTGCCCCGCCACTGCGTAAATCTGTTCTTTCGGCACTCCGGACCGGAATTGATCGTAAATCCATTGCAGTTCTGTGGCAGTGAGCCCACGTCCCAATGCCGACATAGCATCCCGCGCCGCCTGGTCAATTTGCGCTTGCATATCTACCCGCTGGATTACATCACTGTATACATCTTGAGGAGATACGCCAGAACTAAGTTGTTGTGTTATATAAGCCGATTCGTTAGGTTGCGTAGGCCGTCCTAATGTGCCTGATACATAGTTGCTTATAATGTTATTTATTCCCATGTACACCAATTCTTTCAAGCTTTCCAGTGTGTCAATAAGCTTGGCTGATTGATTGTCGAAGTTAATTTTTTCGTTCGCATAGATAGTTAATAGCGTTTGGTCAAGTTGTTGTAACTCTGTAATAGCGCTAGTTTGATACTCAAGCATCTTGGCTTTATATTCGGATTCGCTTATTCCCGCCGGATTAGCCAGTGTTGCCAAAGCATCATAAACCTGTTGGAATATCGCCGTGTAATCCGCTCCGCTCGCATAATAAGCCCTGGCCAGAGTCAGGTAGTTATCCGCCGCCTGGGTAATACCGGCCATCGCATCAATATCCCCGGCCTTGGCAAGTGCTAACTGGGTGTTCCATTGCGCTTGCGCGGTCGCCAGCTTTTCAGCATTGGTAAGCGGCGACTTGTCGCCTATAAGCAAGCCGTCAAGGTAGGATTTAATCTGTTTAACTGAATCCGATACTTTACCCAACATATCAAGCTCTGCCTGATACCTGTCCATGACGGCCTGATTAATCTCACTGATGATGTTAACCTTTTCGGCGTTGTCCGTTGTGTTAGCCAGTTGTTTGTAAAGATTATCAATAATAGTCTGTTGGTAAGCCGGATCACTTGACGCACCTGTACCGCCAAGCGTAGCGATATTACCCGCTATGCTGGTTCTGACTTGTTGCAGACTCTTTGAGAAAGCCACAAACTTACTTAGCAGATCACTTAGTGATTGGTTGATCGTGTCCGTGGCTTCATGCAACCCGGCCTCGTAAATTGAAATCATATCAAAGCCTGTGGCCCCGACAGCCTGCGCCTTTTGCAGTATTTCAGAATATTTTGCAATCAGTTGATCGGCTATATCGATCTGTTCACCGCTATACAAGCCGTCCATAATCTGCTTTAACGCCTTGGCGTTCTCTGCCATAGCTTTAGCTGTTGCCTCGATGCTTTGGTAATACTGATCGGCTGCTGTCGATAATTTCAAGAGCAAGGAATAGCGCTCACGGTCTGCCGCGTTTGTCAGGTCAAGCGCCTCCATGACTTTACGGTATTGATCGCGTGATGTCGCTAACAGATTAATAGTTTCCTGGCTGAATGTCCCTTCTAACATACCTTGTAGTTGTTCGGTAAGCCTCTGTTGTTTTTCCTCTGCACTAAAGAACTTATCGTAAAATTCAGAGAATTGTTTTTGAAATTCTTCCAGTCCGCCCGCCGCTTGAACCAGGCTATCGGCAATCATAATCAAGTCGCCTGAAAATGCAGTGCCTGATTGTTTTAAAGCATCACGCACCACGGCCAACTCTGAAACAATCCGGATTGCGGTTTCCAGCATCCCCTCACCGACCTTTTGATATTGGCCGATGATATTTCCAAAAACATCGGTCGCCATCTGATCCAGAACTGTACTGATAACGCCATTCAGTTTTTTACTAGCATCCTCTGCGCTTAAACCCCGCAATTCAACCATTATGATGGGTATGATATAGTCCTTTACCTTTTGCGCCAAGCCATCACCCAACACTTCAGCAAGGCTTACCATCGTATCACCAACACCTTTAAATAATTTGCTCAATGATACCTGCACATCTTCATTAATCATCGATAAAACCGTGTCGAAACTGGTTTTTTTCTTGCCGAATAAGCCGCCTGTTTTTGATGTTTTAATAATGTTATATTGAGCCGCGCCAATAAGATCGCCGGCCATTGTGTCAGCCATAGAAATAGGTGCTGTAGCTATGCCGCCGCCAACTATTTCTTTAGTTATTTTACCGCCGAACAACATCGTTCCAAGTTTACCAGCAAAGGTATCAATCCCTAAAAACACATTGGTTAATAATTTTGTTGATCCGGCTATGGTGGTTCCAAGACCTCTAATATCAGGATTATCGTAAATACCCGTACCCAGGCTATCGGCCCTGAATATGCTGTTTACTGTTCCGGTAATGGCATCGTGTAAGGCAGTCACGCCCTTATTGATGCCTCTTAACTCCACATATTCATCGGCATGAATCGATTTCAACAACTCATAAACTTTGTTGGCTGAATCCGATGTTGCCGTTGAATCGCCCAAGACTGTCCCGGTATCCGCCGAGCCTTTCGGTGCGCTTGCACTGCCCCCACCTGCGCTAAAGGCCCCGCCTGCTGCCGCTATAACGCCGCCGACTATGGCTATCATGGCCGCTATACGCGCAAATGCGGAATAAGGATCACCCTTGCCCTGGTTTAAAATCGCCTCACCGCCCAAGGCTAAAAGATTCTTTAATCTGACTGCCAATTCTACCGCGCCGAATACCAGTTCCATATTATGCAAAGCTTTTCTTCCTGCTGACTGCTCGCTAAACATCATCGATGCGGCCCCGGCCATTTGCCTGAATCCTCCGAGTGAATCCGCTAATTGCGCGTTTTGCAAAGCGCCAAGCTGGTCTTGTAACTGTATTTGCTTTTCAATGTTGCCAACTTTTCTGGCGTCATCAATCTCGCTTTGTTTGGTGTCTATCAGTTTGGTATAGTTTTCCGTAACTTTTACAAGATTTGTAAAAACCCCCATCAAGCGGCTAAATCCTTCCGTAGTGCTATCAAATAACGCGCTGGTAACGTCAGTCAAACCTTGCATGGATTGGCTTGTATTGTTTATTTCCTGTCCATAGGCGGCGACTTTGGTTTTCAAGTCTGCGAATTTTTGAGCATCGGCATTTTTAGATAACTGGTTTCCTATTTGATTTAATTGCCCAACATCCTTAATGCCTGCTGCCTTTGCTTTCTCGATAGCATATTCTTTAGCCGATAGCGTCAGTTGCTTATACTGATCGATTAACTGTTCCATTTGGGATTTAAAAGCATCATCCGCCAGTTGCACGGATTTGGCTTTCTCAAGTGCCTCTATTCGCTGTTGTGTCTGGTTTAAAAATTCGATAGTCGTGGTTTCGTTTACCCCGGCCTCATTCATGATGGCCGCTATCTGTTCGGCGGCATAGGTAGCCCTTTGCGCCGCATTCATGCCGACCTGTGCCTGCTCATCCTGAATTTGCTTGATGTAATCCTGACTTGATTTAATGGCTGACTCATAGTTTCGTTTCTGTTCGTCTGCCGCTTGCTTGGCCGCGCGAGCCGCTTCGGATTCAACACTTGAACGATCCTTGCTCGATGAAACTCTGGAAGCATCTGCATTTTCTGTCGCTTGTTTTATGGCTACCAAGTCATTTATCTGTTCCTTGGTTAGATTTTTACTTTTCAACGATTCCGCGTAAGCGGCTACATCGCCCTGTGTGCTTTTTATCTTTGCTATCGTCAGTTTTTCAGTTTCTTCCTTGTAAAATTTAGCTGTTTCTGTCGCCTGTTTTTGGGTTTCAATCAGTTTTTTATTGGCCTCTATTTCATCCTTTATGCTTCCAATTTTGGCTATGGATGCCGGTGGTTGTGCGCGTCCTGCCAAACTTATATCCATGCCGTTATCTCCGGCCCCACCTGAATTTAAACCAATAGCGGCTTTAATGTTCTGGTAAAACTGTGCGAACTCTCGTAAATCCTTTGTTGTTACTTCAATCTGCCGACTGATAAAGCGCAATATTGGCGTTAATACTTCGCTGACTGGTGTCTCAAGCACTCGCGCAAGGTTTACCCATGCGTTGCTTATGTCTGAATATTTAGCGGTTAAAGTATCGCCCGCCTTTTCCGCTGCTCCCTGGTATGATTTCAAGGAATCCGTGAGTATCCTGCCGAACATTTCTGATGTTAGCGTCCCGCTTGCGACAAGTTTTCTAAACTCACCGACCGTATACCCTGTTGTTTTGGCTATTTCGTTTAGCAATCCTGGCAATGGCTCAATAAGCTGCCTGAAATCCTCCATATTGACGATGCCAGAACCTAAAATTTGATTAAGGCCGTACATGGATTGTTTTAATTGTTCTGCGCTTGCCCCGGTCTTTGACTGTACGTTGCTTAATCCTTCCAGGATCGCCATTGATTGCTTGCGCGTTATCAAGCCAGCGTTTTCTATGGTTAAAAGCCCGGTATAGGAATCGGCTAATTCAAGATTGTTTTTGTGATGTTTAATTGATAAGTCCAATAAAAACTGTTGAACTTGGGCATAGTCTTTCGATGTTTTGGTAAGCCCTTGCAAGCGGATATTAACATTTTGGATGCGCTCTATTGTCTCAACAAGGTTACGGCTAAACGCGACAAGGCTTATTCCGGCAAGGATACCGCCAAAGGCTTGCAGTGCGGCCCCAGCCAATGCGAACTGTCTGTTTGCTCCTTGCGCTGCCGTGCCTGCGTTGTTCAAGCCGTCACGCAAATGGTTAAGTTCGCCGTTTACCTGATCGGCCCCGGTTGCCCGTATGGTCACGCCTAATCGAATGTCATTTGCCATAAATTTTTGTTAAATCATTTTACCAACTATGTTATACTTTATTGCAAGAGGCTTGAGGATGATAGCTATTTTACTGCCGCACAGGCAGCTTAGAAAATGCTAGTATATTGCCAAGCGCAACCATCAAGTTTTATCCTTGAGTCTCTTATTAATCGTGTTGGCGATTGTCTTGGTGAACAGCATCACGCCTTCAAAACAATCTTTGCTTAACTTCATATCTAACCCATTCCATATTACACGCGCCGCCGGATAGTTTAAACCTATTAATTCACCTAAACTGGTATATTGCCACGCGCAACCGTCTAAAACAAAAAAAGCCTCGATTACCTGGATATTTTCGCGCATCAGGTAAAAGTGGCTTTCTTCTATTTCGATTTTCGGTAAGCTGATACCGAGCATCATGGCATCTTCGTCTAGTAAGGTTTCCTCTTCACCATCGGGCATCGAACAGTAATATTCTGCCGCCTCAATCAGTTTTTTCGTTTTACTGCTTTCCCCGCAATCGAATCGAAATAGCCCTTAACCAAAGCCAGTCTTACAAAGGGAACTGATAGGATCAAATCCTTATTTTCGACGTTGAAAGGTATTGGCGCACCTGTTTCGTCCTTGAAAGCCTCATCATCCCACCCGATTAAAACATCTCGTAAAATATCGGCATCTTCCTCAGCCTCATTTTTGACTATTTCATCAATCCTGGCCTGTGGCAACATCTTAAATTTAACGCGTATTTTCTGATCGTTAAAACCGCCGCCGTCCATCGGCTCACTGATAGTTATAGGCCAAGTGTATGCCTTGTCTTTTTTAATTATGAAAGCCATTAGATAATTCCTACTAATTTTCTTCCATTATTTTCATCGTCAGCTATTTTAACGCCAGGAACAAATGTAATTGCCTCTGCTACTGAATTTGTTCCATCATGATTTCTTTGATGTGTTGTGACTTGGACTACGCAACCTCCTTGAACTTCCATTGCTTTTGTGCTTTTCATCCATCCCTCGGCTTGACTTGATGCTTTGCACAATAAGCGAAACATATCGCCATTGCCAACGACTTTAATATCAGGTACATTTTTTTTTGCGCCCGATACATCTGAATTATACAAAGTTTTTTCTGACATTTTTAACTCCTTATTAGTAAATTGGGTTGTCGCCTTTTTTGCACACGGGCGACGCGTGCCTACTAGCCCATGAGGAGGCTGCAAACCATTGTTTCAATCCGCTCCCTTCGGTTAATAGGGAGATAAAATTATTTTATAACCAATTCTATTTACAGGTAATCCTGACCTCATCATTACCGGCTGGCAGGAATGGCGTCATTTGTAGCGTGAAGTCCATCATGGCTATTCCGTCGCTGTCAGAATACTTGGGATCTGATAACTGTGCATTAGGCGAAGTAAACGAAACAATATTACCGGCCACTGTGCCGTGTTTTACATGGAACGGCCCGTAAGTTCCGTTTTTACTTGATGTCCACCAGTCTTTAGCGGCTACCGATGTTGCCTCGATTGATACGCTTCCCGTTGGTTTTCTATCGGTAATCATGACCGACTCAGTACCGATCATCTGCCGGTAAATAACCGTGTTGGCAATATCAAATGATAGTTTTTGCACGACTGCCGCATTGTAGCCAATCAGGTTAATATCGGTTGTATTGGCCGTAGATACCGTAACTGGAACCTGCCAGCCGGTAAAGTCTGCTGTTGGTAAAGTTTGATCGCTAATAACGCCAAGCAATCCAGTAAACTTCCATTTCATTTTAGGGATTGCTTTAACCGACAAGTCAAAGCTTACCGTGCCGCGCGCGCCAAGCAGAATATGACGAACGCCATCTACATTGAAATAAATAGATGCTGAGGTGTTGGCAATGGCCGTCCCAAAGTTGGAATTTGGCGTATAAACTACGTTAGCGCTAATTGAATAAGTGCTCGTTGCATCGGCCCCGACTGCCTGGGCTTTAGCCAGTGTTGCTACTTTTGACGTGCCGTTGTAACTGATAATGCCTGAACTTTGACCATTGCCGGTCCCTGCGGTAATAGCCAGTGTCATGCCAACATAAAAGTCATCAACTGCCGACGCTGCCGCCGCCAGTTTAACCGTTGTAGTCGTACCGCCTGCTTGAGCCGATCCTGTGATAGCTGCCGCTGTTATCGTTTCGCTAAAGTTGGAGGCTTTAAGCAAAATCCCCCACTGTGGCGCAGTACCCGCCGCGCCTGAGCCTGCAATTTCTGTCTCGAAATCCATCGAAACAAAGTTTTCTACGCGGATATTACCGGAAGCCCCAAAGAATGGCCGTATAAAATCCCGGCTTACGCTGGAACCTTCTAGCGGTGTTAAATTAAGGTTAGAACAAAGAACCGCATCCGCCGCCGCCGGTGTTGCATCCGATCCGTAGGTTGATTCAAGTCCTACTAAAATTACTCGCTTACGCTGGGCTAATGGCATCGCCTTCTCCTTCAGGTTTTACTGGTTCAACATGCGCTTTTTTAATAGCTGCCTGTTCTTTTTCCCACTCGGCCAACGGGATACGAACGCCTTTTGTTGGATGGTTAATAAACGTCCCTGCTTCGCCGCTGTATTTGTCTACTGATTCCGGTTTTAACATTGTTATGACCTTATGTACTGAATTGTTTTGTAACTGTCCCGCCAGATAAAAAAACCGTTGGCAAATGACACCAAGGCCCCGCCTGAATATTCTAGCGGGTCTGCCGCCGTGTGTGGTTGCCAGCCTAGCAGAGCCGTTCTTATACTGTTTTGTAAGCCATGACTTACGTCTGCCGCATCACTGCCGCGCGCATCCTTGACGTTTTTTAGTACGATAACCACGGCAAATATTAGCGTAACTTGCTGCATGGTTTTACTAATTAAAGTGCTCTGCGATACCGATACGCTTTCTTCAAAAACATAGCACCCAGGATCACCCAGACGGTTTGCCGTTATATTCTGTAAATCACTAGCCCCTTCGACTTCTTTAAACGCGGTTACCTGCGCCTTTATCCGTGCCTCAATAAGCGGCCTTAGATTTTCCATAATCATCTATCCCGAATACATTATCGCTCGATTCAATTACCACATGCCCTGCTGTCGCCAGTACAATCCCGGTATCCAGGATTATCGTGCCTTTGGCTATCATCATCAAATACTTGATCGCGTCGTCATAGCGCTTGGTAACTGTCTCTGTAGGTTGATCCTCATACAGATAATACCGCGCTATGTCTGCCGCAATGCGTAAGAAATTAACTGGCACAACGGCAAGCGGCAAATCGTAAGCCGTCAGGTAACTATTAATCTCGGCATCGGCATCAGCAATAGCCGCATTAATCACATCATCATCGATAGTGCCTAACGGCCCATCAGTGAGTTGGATTAACTCGGCCTCATCAAACCTGTCAATCAGGTTTTGTTTCGTGCAATACGGCATGGACAGGCTCTTTAATTACGTGCTTTGGCTCTTCCTTTTCATGTGTGCGCAGGTGCATCAGGCTTAGGCCCAGGCTTTTCCGGCATCACATCAACAATGAGCATCGGTTCCGCTTTCAGTTCGTCAAGTTGCTCTTTGGTAAAGTAATCATTAGGCCATTGTACAGGTAAGAGCGTATGCGCTATGCCTGCCCGTCTAAAGCCTTCCTGTCTGGATACTATTCTAATCATGATTCGACTCCGCTCATCACCAGTTACCCCAGAGCTGGAATAACAACAACCTGAACGCTGTTGTACCAGATATTGTTAGCGCCGCCTGATCCGAATTGCGCGCTCACGATGCCGCGAATTGCTGCTTCATTTGATGGCCCCACAATAGCATGTGTTGGTTGTATGTTTTGCACCGATCCATCTGGTCTGTGTTGCGTACTCATGGCGATTCTTGCTGCAACATAAGCCGCGCTATCTAGCGTTGCCTTGCTGCCGTAAGCCAGTTGATGAAAGCCAAAGCCAGTGGTATATCGTGCGTCCATACCATAGATAAACTGCTTATTAAAAAACACGTTTTCATCGGTTTCATTCGTTAATTGCACGAACTTGGGCGCTTGCCGGTTCTGAAAAATCATCGGTTTCATAAATGAACGCGATAAATCCATTAAAAACCACGGCGCACTTGAGCCGCCGCCGGTGTTCGAATAGGAAGTTTCCGCGCCTGCTGCCGTATAACCAACATGATCTGTATCGAAGAAATACTGTCCGTCAAGCCCTACTGTTGCAAAGCCTGTTAGCAAATTAGCCCAAACAAGATTATCAGGATGCTGCGCTGCAATCTCGCCCTGAATGGCGAAACGGTTGGCATAAATGCCCAGAGTTTCATCTTCAATATCAGTGCGGTTTACGCCAATCGTATGCTCGTAATGCTTGTTCGTCAGTTGGTAGTTGATTGATTCAAGATTGTTGATAACCCGATCGCCAACCCATTCACGCACGCCTGGAATGTCTTTCATCCATGCGTAGTTTTCGGTTTTTGTATTGGATGCAATTTCCATTGCAACCAGCGGCCATGTTGGCGTAACTGAGCCAACGCCTTTCAAAAATTGTGATTTAAAGCCCTGGCCAAGTGCTCTCAATACTGGAGGTGTAATTTGCATGGCTTAGACTCCTAATCCTAGTTGTACCCAAACGCCGCCGGTATCCACCGCGACAATAATCCCGGCCCGTGATCGCAGTCCTGAGCCATTGGTTTTTGCGACTGTCTGATCGTCAACAATGTAGCAATCCGCGCCAACATCAGCTTGCGCTATCAAATCTGTGCTTGCTGAATTGCCAAACTGAAAAATACCTTTCTTAACTCGCGCCTTGATTGTTCCCGCAGTTCCGCCGGTTGTGGCCGTTCGATTATCAGCTTCTTCTTCAAAGCGTCCGATTGCCACAAGCCCAGTGGCGACCGTTGCGGGTGCGGCATAACCGGCATTAAGCACGGCAATCCCCCCGGCAAAGCATTGCGTATTGGAGGCAACCGGGTATTCTCCGACCTCACCATAGCGTTCTTTCGTGTTTCGTGCTGCTGCTAATGCGGCCATTATGCTGCCTCTCTGTTTGCAATCATTTCTTCATCGCTTAAGCCAAGAGCTTGAGCAACATCCTTTTCTTCTGCGGTCAATGCCGATAATCCTGGCACGGGCTGGATACCGCCTGTCTGCGTACCGGCAAGCGCCGCAATCGGTTTTGCCAGTGACAAGAAAGCCGACAAGCCCTCATAGTCTGCCTTGCCGTAAGTTTCGGCCCATTGTTTCAATGCGGGTAACAAGCGGCCATCAGCTAAAGCAGGTTCAATCAATTTGCTAATCTTGTCAGCATTAACTGTTGCCGTTAGCGTTGCCAGTTGCGCTTGTAAAGCGGTCACTGCATCGACTGGAACGAACTTTGCCGGATCGGGAATGGCAAGCGTTGCAATTTGCGCGGTTAAGGTTTCAACCTTAGCTGCTTGGGTTTTTAATGCGTTGATAGCCGATAGAATAGCGGCATCGTCCGCACCTTCGGCCAATCCTAAAGCTTCTAATTGCTCTTTATTCATCGGTTTCTCGCTTTGATTAAATAAATTGAAATGCGCGGCGGCCAGATCATTTAAGCCATCTAGCGCGGGATAGTTGCAGAGAGCGGCCATCAATAAGCCGGTTACACTGCCTGTTTGTTGATCGAATTGGATTACTGGTGAAATGTAGCGGTATTCTTTGGCTTGAATTGCAGACTTTGCTTTATCCGTCCATTGAACATCTGTTGCGAATAGTCCTAAGCCTTTCCGCCAGTCCAGTTTAGCGAACCATCCGGCAGCAGGTGCGGGTGCGCCGTTAGTCTTGGCGTGTAAGGTTTGGTGGTCGTAATCGATCAGGAATTGATCGGTTTGATTAATTGCGGAATTGAGTATCGAAGTGGCCCCGGTATCATCCATCGTCCATGACTCTATGCCCTTTGGTCTTCCATCCTTTGCTCTGAATTTTCCGGCAGGCAATAATTTAATCTCGGTGGGTACATTGCCGCCGAGTTCTATTAATTGCGCTGAAAGTGCTATCGATTGTTTGTGCATGTTTAATTATTAGACTAATCCAATAAAAAAACAATGTTTAATTAATTTTATTTGATAATTAATTATTGGTGTTAAGCGTGTTAAACGCTCCTTTCAATATGCCTGGCTATAATTTGCAAAATATCAGCCTCCCAGGTTGCCGGGAATCCGCCTGCTTGCGTAGGTAAAAACTCCCGCGCCGGAATAGTGCCCCAAGGGATCGGCGTACCTCTACGTGTTAGTCCATACTGTCCCTTAGCCGCGCCTTGCTGGTGGGTTATGCCGTATTTCTCTTTCGTGCCTATCGTTACCTCAAACCTACTTGGGTTAAAAGTGATCGAGTTCATGAGACGTCCAGTGTCATTGAGCGGTTTATTGCTCTGATTTCTACGTTTTCGTATTGTTGACTCTGCTAAAGCTGCCCACGGTGATCCATAGGGATTTGTCGTATCTCTGAAGCCGCCATAAACCCGGCCAGTAACCAGTGCGCCAAGGTCGTGCATGGCTGGCAACATATCATTTACGTTAGCCCGTAACCGTGCAAGTGCGGCATCAATGGCGCGGGTATCCATGGTTATTTCAATCATCGAAGCATCCGAAACGGAGGCCCATCAAGCAAGCCAAAACAGTTAAGCACCATAATTAACAGAATTAATCCGGCAAGCAGACGAATTAATACCATAACAGGTGGTGGCAATGTTAAAAGTTGAGAAAGCAGCATCTCGACTATGTACAGTATGATTAATATGACTATCAACCATACGATTAAATACACTAAACAAGAGAGCATGATTATTTCATCCTGGGTTAAATTCATTAAGTTTAGTCTCGACTCGTTTTATCTCGTCTAAGATAAAATAAGTTTCTGGCAGTAATTTAAGCTTTTCCAGATAACTTTGCAATTCCTGCGGTGTTGCCACGGCGATTATATCAGGTGTCGTTGGCGTGACGTTGTGCGTGATAACTTGCTGCGCGGCTATCATACCGGCATTAGCGGCGTTGTGTTGAGTGAGAACTTCTTTCATGGCATTAAGCAGTGGCGCGGGTGCGCTTATCTCCCTGCCTGCCAGTGCATTATTGATTCCTTTCATGACATCCTGGCCTGGGTTGTAGTCCCATCCTGGCTGTGGTTGCATTGCCTCTAGGTCGACTGGCTTGTTAAGGCCATGGTCAGTGCCGCGTGATCGGTTTATTGCTTCGTTGGCCGTGATCTG
>Ga0172379_10003305_pt1 | contig 26012 bp, 29 predicted proteins | sample GrowelOW334metaG_FD_119756 | JGI IMG/M metagenome (GOLD analysis project Ga0172379, IMG submission 119756) | Groundwater microbial communities from an aquifer near a municipal landfill in Southern Ontario, Canada - Groundwater well OW334 metaG | ecosystem: Environmental > Aquatic > Deep...
AGGGTAAATACCCCACCCCTTGTGGCGGATTAAGTACGAGCGACCTAGATTTCTTACGAACTACGTTCGTTTAGAAATCGGAAATACTCTTGTGGTGAAAGCGAGTTCTGGTATTTAATACCTCTGTCTGCTTGTTGCGAGGAACTTTATTTCTAAGCTCCGTGGACAGGATCTCTTTCATTACATGAACGGTACACCTTTTGGATATTTTGTTTCGTAAACTCACACCAGCTTGGAATTAGTTTTTATTATAGTTAATAATTTCTACATTAATCATAAAAATTGTTAGTTTATAAATTTAATTATATAAATATTAATACACAATTTCTAAATCATTTCGAATAGCCTAAGTTTTTCTGCTGAAGAAGTATTATTTTCAAATTTTATAAATAATTGATATGTACCATTTATTGGGAAATTAAAAGGAAGATCTACAATAGATGTGCCAAAACTTGCCTTATCATTTAAGCTTCTTTTCTTTCCGATCGTAAAAGTGAAATTATCTGACCACTCTTCATTTTTAACACCCATGTTAATTTTTGTTCCTGTATTTGTGTAAGTAGAATCAATTTCTATGTAGTATTTTTTATTACTTTTCGCTCTTATAATGAATGGTTCTGACTGATTTAGATACTGACTTGGTATCTCTGCTAACAATTTTGAATTAAATGGAAGATATATACCAAAATATGAAGTTAGTATAGCTACTAATAATATTAAAATTGATACCAAAAATTTTTTCCAACCATGTATGGTTTTAGAGGTTTCGACAACCCAAGAAGGTTTTAATGTAAATACCACAAAAAGACTGATGAAAAGCAATGAAGCTGTGAAGGCAGGAACATTGAAGGAATGTCCGCTAATATTTAATCTTTTAAGAAAAATTGCTGTGATTACTGTTAAGGACAACGAAAGAAAAAGGGTGATACCAAATACAGGATAAATAAGATCTATTAATTTTTTCATACAGAAATTGTATCAGAATAAATTATTATTAACATTAAAGGTAGGGAGGACTCTCGTTGACGGCGCGTGATTAGTGGTTTTGAAATCTTTAATAAAAGTTTCAAAATATCACCAATCTTTCGAGCCCTACACGAAAGCAAAATTGTTTGCTCCGCACGTGGGATAATGATTGTAATATCAACTTTTCTGACAGTAATGACGGTGATTTAATATATTTATATAAGGTGTGCATGATATAATCGACAGCGTGAAAAATATAGCTTTTATTGATGGACAAAATCTATATATGGGGACCAAAACCTGTGATCAGTCATGGGAAGTTAATTTGTCAAAATTAAAATTTTACCTCGAGAGAAAATACAATGTTTCAGAAGTATATTATTTTCTTGGATATGTCCAAAATGAAAACGAAGAATTATATGATGAGATACAAAAATCTGGTTTAGTTTTAAAATTCAGAGAACACAATTCTGCTATGTTGGGTAAAAAGAAGGGGAATGTTGATTCAGATATTATATTTAGTGTCATGAAAAGGCTTTATAAGAAAGAAGATTTTGATAAAGTTGTTTTGATTTCTGGAGATGGGGATTATAAGATGTTGGTTGATTTTTTAATTGAAGAAAATAAGTTCGAAAAGATTCTGTTTCCAAATAGAAAATATGCCTCATCTTTATACAAAAAATTAGGTAGAAAATATTTTGCTCATCTAGAAGATTTAGATATTAAAAAGAAAATCAGTAGATAAAAGAAAAGGGGGCCTTAGGTAGTTAACCGTTTGGGCCCCTTTTCGTATTGATGTTCATATTATACACACCGAGTTGCTTGAAGGCAATAGTTAATCAGATTAGTTGTTTGATAGGGGGTAAAAGCCTTGTAAATAAAGGTATTTATGAAAAAAAGTGGTTATTTTGCTCCGTTTTTCTACGCCGCTCCGCGGGTAGGGATTTCTCTCCTTACAGGAGCGGGTATGTTTTTATAAATTTACAGAATTTCCTATATAATATGTATGTCATGCTCTAGGTATTTCATCGAAGCGATTATGATCTGTATATAAAGGTGAATTTATACATTATTATAATTCTATTTGTAAGTTTTCTTTTTTGGCTTTTAACCAAAAGTCCCGAGCTTTTTTTAAATTTTCAATTTTAATTTTTTTTAAATCATTATTCTCTAGCATAAAACCAATAATTGAGTGAATACTTTCCAAGGCTTCTTCATCATCCTTGAACCCGCATAAAAACCCAACAGAATCTTTGAAAACTTCTGAGGTTTTTTTATCTCCAGCATCAAAGTATTCTTTTGCGACTATATTTAGAGCTTCTTCAATATCTTCTATTGGGTAAGGAAGTAAAGATTTTGGGAGAATGGCACAAATTTTGCTAAGTTTATCTACTACTTCTATAAAAGCCTGCCAGTTCTTCGTAATTATTCGAGCCTCTTCATTCGTCATATTTAATTGTTTATTTATAATATAATCTTATTTCTATTTTTAATAATTGAATTTATATTAAAAGTATATCAAAAATTTTAAATTATATTTAAAAAATTAAAAAACCACCCAGAAGGGTGGTTTTTTGAATCATCTCTAAGCTCCTTGGGTAGGGGTCTCTTTCATTACATGAACGGTACACCTTTTGGATATTTTGTTTCGTAAACTCACAAAATATTCTCAAAAGGTTTTCGAGCCCTACTCGAAAGCTCTCCCAGAACTTTCTCCGTGGAGCCTAAAAAAGTAAAAGCCACCTTATTAGGTGGCTTAAACTTTTTTGGCTCCGCGGGTAGGGCTCGAACCTACGACCAATCCCTTAACAGGGGACCGCTCTACCAGCTGAGCTACCGCGGAATACTGGTTTTGTTCACTTGAACTTAAGAATATTACCAAAAAATGGTCATTATGCAAACCCAGTCACTAGAAAATGACCTCAAAAATGATTACGCTACACATGTGAGAATTAAATCTATAAATAGCTTTGTAAATCACTTTTTAGCATTGTTGTTTGAATGTTGTCATTTTTAAATAATCAAGGTCTTTTTTCAGTGCTGGGCAAACCCAGTCACTAGAAAATGACCTCAAAAATGATTACGGGCTATATATGAGAATTAAAATAGATAATTTACGACTATGTCTAGTGGAATTAAGATTTAGTTGTGAGATAATTAATGCATGAATAAGACGACAGTCTTAATTTCAGGTCTCCTGTTTTTACTAGTTTTAGTATTTTTAATTCAAAAAACAATGCAAGAAAAAAACATTGCCGTTAATAGTGATCTAAAAAATTTAACAAAAATTGAGGTTCGAAGTTTTGCATTTAAAAATACTGAAACAATTCCCCAAAAATATACTTGTGATGGGGATAATATAATGCCACCTATTGAAATTTCAAATGTTCCGAAAGAAGCGAAATCTTTGGCATTTATTATTGAAGATCCAGATGCCTCCTATGGTACTTGGGATCATTTGGTAATGTGGAATTTGCCTGCAGAAAATTTTAATATTGAGGAAGGAAAGTTACCTGTGGGTACTACAGGAATTGGTAGTAGTGGTAGTATTAACTACGAAGGACCTTGTCCACCCAAAGGAAAATTGCATAGATATTTTTTTAATTTGTATGCACTCGATACTTTGATAAAGATTCCGATAGGTTCAGAAAAAGATAAGCTTATTGAAGCGATGGAAGGACATATTATTGGAAAAGGAGAAATGTATGGAACGTATTCGAGATAGGTTTTGAAGTTTATTAATTAAATAAAAAAGAATGATAAACAAAAATATCACAGCGTCTGGAATAGAGTTAACAGAAAAGATCGAAGAATATGTTGAAAAAAGAGTTAGCTCAATTTCAAAATTTATTTCTGAGGATGAGGCTGCACAAATGAATATTAAATTAAGTAAAACAACTAATCATCATTTAAATGGAGATGTGTTCAGGGCTGAGATAGATGTTCATTATGGAAAAAATTATTTTAGAGCTGAGGCTCAAACTGGAGACCTATATTCATCTATTGATATTGCTAAAGACGAACTAGTAGATGAGATCACAAAAACAAAAAGCAAACATATCAAATTGTTAAAAAAAGGACACCAAAAGATCAAAAATATAATTAAAAGATTAGGAAGAGGATTCTAAACAGGCTCATAATATTTGTAACCTCTTTTGAAGCTCTCAAGATCCATTTCTTTTTTTCCTTCTGGAGTTACTCTTTCAAGGCAAAATTTTCCTTCGGAAAATTTTGCCTTTGATATTTTCACCCTAATTTTTTTGCCTTGGTGTTCTATGAAAAAATAAGTAGCAGGATTCTTCTCAAAAGCCAAAAATTTTAAATAGTTCTTATATGGGTCTTCTGACAGATCGATCAACGAGTCTTCTTTTGTAAATTTTTTGGTGAAGGTTGCCTCAGAGTGGTCTTGCTCTCGGAGTGCAAGAGTTTCTTTTTCAGCCTTAAGAATTTCTTCTGCTAAAAGTTTGCCTCCTATTTCTCCGAATATTTTTGTCAGTTCGCTTTTTGAGACAGGCCATTTTTCCATTTCAATTTTTTCTTGTTTGACTATTGGTCCGTGGTCCATTTCTTTGTCTAAAACAATTATAGAAAGTCCAACTTCATCTTTTTCATCATTTAGAATAGATGTTTCAATTGGAGAAGGTCCGCGGAGTTTTGGCAGTAGGGAAGGATGAAGATTTAAAATTCCTTGTGGAGCAAGGTTTAAAATTTCATTCGGAATAATTCGTCCAAAAGAAACTAAAATAAAAACTTTGGCTCCGTTTATTACTTCCTCTTTAAGCAAGTTCACAAAACTTTCATCTTTTAAATTTTTTGGTGATTTTACTCTAATATTTTTTTCTTTTGCCCAAATTTTTACCAAAGATTCAGAAATATCTAGTCCTCTGCCTTTTGGTTTATCAGGCTGAGTAACAATAAGAGAGGGGAGCAAAGAATTTTTTTTAAGTTCATTTAAAGTGATGACTGAAATTTCACTTGATCCAAAAAAGACAAATTTAATATTTTTATTTTCCATGGCAGATAAAGTTTATCCTTTCGGAGGCAGGTCAACTACATCTTTTGCCTTGTCTATAAAAAGCACTCCATCAAGATGATCTGTTTCGTGCTGAAATATCTGAGCAATTAAGCCTGAGGCACCTCGAGTAAATTTTTTGCCATTTTCGTCGTAGGCTTTGATGGTGGCTTTTTCAGAACGCATTACTTTTCCGTATTTCCATCTTACGGAAAGACAGCCTTCTTCCATTTCTTCTTTTTCTTTTGAAAGTTTGGTGATAATTGGATTGATGAATACTTGGTCTTCGAATTCTCCATCTTTTCCTGTTGTTATCTCAAAAGCTCGTTTTGAAATAACAAAAATTCTAAGGGAAACTGCGATTTGAGGCGCAGCAATTGCTACGCCATCAGATTCTTTTTCCAATGATTTTTTCATTTGTTCCAATATTTTTTTGATCGCAGGCGAAGTAATTTCGTCAATTTTGACTTCTTTGGCTTTTGCTCTCAAGGTTTTATCTTCAGCCTGAATGATTTTTTGATTCTTTGCCATATTTAAATACTACATTATTTTGAGCAATTTTAAAGCAGACTTTCTGGATCAAAGCGAACTTCTATTCCAAAAGGCAGGCTTTCTATCATTTTAAGCAATTTCTCATCAGGCCATTTTTCTTTTGAGATCTTCAAAAGCATATGAGAAACTGTTAGTCCTCTTTTAATTCTAATGAAAGCAGGAAAGATTATTGGGTTATATTCTTTGAAAAAATAGCCAAGACTTTCCATTTCATCTTTAACTTTTATTTTTTCTCCTGTAATTGTAAATTTGATAAAAATATCAAATGGAGGATAACCCCATTTTTTTCTGACTTCTATTTCTTCTTTATAAAAAGCATTTAGGTCTCCAGACAAACCTTGTTCAACTACGCTCTGGTCTAGGTTTCTTCCTTGAATTAAAAAACATTCTGTTGCTTTATTTTTTATATCAATTAAAAGATGCATTATCCTTTCTCTGACTCTAAAGTCTGGCAATGAAAAAAGCGAGTCCATGCTTGCGATCGCGACATAGTCTATTGAAAGCGGTGGAAGTTTTTCAAGAGTAGCTTCAGTACCCAAAAGAACTCCTCCATTTTTGAGAAATTCATTTGTAGCTTTTAGTGTTTGGGTGTCACTTCCGTTGCTTTCCCTGTAGCCTTTGATCGTGTTAATTCCAAGAGCATTAATTTCATCATTAATGCGTTCAATTCCAATTCCAAATGATTCGAGCCTCCAACCTCCGCAGGTTTTGCAAGTTTGCAAGGTATCCATTTTGTGTCCGCAGTGATGGCAAATGTAAATATTTCCATCTCTGCCTTTGTGGGTTGAGACAGGAGAAGAACATTTATCGCAAAAAACCGTAGTCCCACAATCCCTGCAAATAGTCTCTGAAGAAATCCCTCGTCTTAGAGCAAAAACAAAAACTTTTTTTTTATGAGCTACTGCAAATTTAAGCATTTCTATAAGTTCGTCTGATAGTGCAGAAAATTTCTTTCCTTCTTTTTTTTCTTTCATATCAACACCAAGAATTTTTATCTGGTGATTTATTTTTTGCGAAAGTCGGGCGTATTCAAGAATTTCTCCGCTTTTAATTTTATTTAAGGTTTCTACTCTAAGCAGTGAGTCGGCATATATTATTTTTATGCCTTTTTCTTTGGCGTAAAATTTTGCAAACTCTCTAACGTCTATAAAAGGTCTTCTGTCGAGTTTGTAGAATCTTGAATATTCTCCTTCAATGATAATAGTTCCAAGATCTTCTTTGGAAATAGCCAGAAATTCTTTGGTAGAAACAATAGCAGATGGATGAGGAGATGAGAATATTTTTTTCAAGGCTTCAGAAAGTTTTTTCTTTGAAAGGGAAGGGTGAATTAAAACTGAATATTCTTCTATACCTTTAGATATTTCTTCAAAATATTTTTCAGCCATGAAAGCCGTGGGAAGCATGATCATGACAGATTTTTTTTGAGCAAAAGATTCTCTAACTATGCTTTTTTCCATGTTTAATCTGTCTTCAATAGGAGCTTGGATCGCTGTTTCTTCAAAAACATTTTTAGTCTCAAAGTTTTTACTATCAGTTTTGGTGTACAGAGATAAATAGTTAACTATATTTTCGTTTATAAAACATCCAAGTACAGCACCAGGAAATGTTGCTGAATATTCTGCAAACTTTTTTGAGGCTTCAATAAAACTTGAATCGATTTTTACTTCGATTTTTCCATCTAATTTTTTAATTTTGAAATCCAGATCTTTGATCTCAGATTTCATTTCAGAGGCATCTTTTGATAAAATAACAATTCCTAAGCCTTTCTTTGTCCGAAGAGGAATAGATACAATACTTCCCGGTTCAATTTTATCCTTTGATAAATAGGTAAGGGCGTCTTTAAGGATTGTTCTGCCGATAGGGATGATAGAAGTTATGAACATATGACTATTCTATCAGAAATATATTAGTCGTTGACACTTTTTGTGGGTTTGGTAGTCTTATTGTATAAGTGCCTTCGGGCTTGCCCTCTTAGGAGGGAGAAAAAAGAAAATCCATCAAAGCAAGTTTTTGATGGATTTTCTTATTGTCTCAAAGCTTTGTTGGTCTAAAACTGCTATCTTATTTATTAATCTTTTTGTATCAATTACTTTAATTTGAGATAAAACAGCGCTTGAAGTTTTTCCGGTTACAGAACCAATTGTTTTTCTGTATTTGTGCTTTTGTGGAGATGTGGTTAAAGGAACAATGAGGCATGTTTCTCTACTTAATCCTTTTACAATCAAAACAGGTCTTTGAAAATCTTTGTCTTTTCCATCTTGTTCAAATCCTATATTTACACCCAAAGCACACCACCAAATATCGCGGGGATGATAATATTTATTCATCGAGACTGCATGAATATTTTTCTTTTCTATATTCCAATTTTCAAAATCTTTATCCATTTCCGACCTTGGATTATTTTTAACAAAAAAATTATACCATAGACAAAAACAGTGGACATCGGATGTCCACTGTTTTTTCACTATCCACTAACCACTCTCCACTATCTTTAAAACACCTCTATTTTTGCACCGAGTTTGTTCAAACGATTTGCGATGTCTTCATAGCCTCTTTTTATAGAATAAACATTTCGAAGAATTGATGTGCCTTTAGCAGCAAGCATTCCAATCAAAATAATAGCTGCTGGACGCAGAGCTTCTGGGCTCATAATTTCTGTGGCTCTTAATTCCGTTTTTCCTTTTATGTAAACTCTGTGTTGATCGGCAAGAACGACTGAAGCTCCAAGTTTTTCTAATTCAGTGTAGTAGATCGCTCTTTTTTCATATGCCCAATCGTGTATAAAAGTTTCGCCAAGGGCTTGAGTGGCAATGACTGCAAAGAAGGGAATATTATCCATATTGATGCCAGGATAAGTTAAGGGGTGGATTTTTTCTTTTAGGGCAACAAGGTTTGATGGATAAGTTTTTATATCAACTAAATTTACAAAACCATTTGCGCCTTTATATGTTTTTTTTATTTCATATTTAAAACCCATTTTTTTTAGTTTCAAAAGTTCTAGTTCAAGAAAATCTATTGGACATTTTTTTATTATGACTGAAGACCTTGTAACAATAGCTGAGGCTAAGAAAAACATTGCTTCAATTGGATCTTCACTAATTTCAAAAACTACATCTACGTCGATATTTTTTTTACCGTGAACAATAAGTGTTGATGTTCCAATTCCTTCAATTTTAATTCCAAGAGTAACAAGAAAATGACATAGGTCTTGGACCATATAATTTGAAGAAGCAAATTTTATTTTTGAAACTCCTCCAATACCTGCTGCTGCCATTAGGGCGTTCTCTGTGGCTGTCTCAGACATTTCATAGAGTACGAATTCTGCCGGTTTAAGATTTTTTGATTCAATTAAATATTCGTCAGCTTTAGTTTTTATAGAAACGCCAAAATTTTCTAATGCATAAAAATGAGGGCTAACAATTCTTGATCCAAGTTTGCATCCTCCGCTGTGGGGAAGAGAAAATTTTTTGAAGTGATGAATTAAAGGGCCTATCATCATAATTACTGTTCGGGTTTTTTTTGCAGAAATATTATTTATTTTTGATAGATCGATTTTGCCAGGCACAATAATTAGATCTTCGTCTTTCCAGTAGACATCAACTCCAATGCTTTGAAGAACTTCAATTATGCGAAAAACCTCCTCGATTTTCGGAATTTTTTTGAGAGTCGTTGAACCTTTATTTAATAGGCTGGCGCAAAGTACTGCTACTGCAGCATTTTTTGACTTCTTGATCTCAACTGATCCTTTGAGTTTTTTTCCTCCTTCAATTTTGAAATTTAATGCCTCGTTCATGAAAAAGAGTTTATCACAAAACGATTCTGCGTGTCATTCCCGCGCAGGCGGGAATCTAGGTTTTGGAGTAAATTTTCTGGATTCCCGCTTCCGCGGGAATGACATGCGAAGATTATGTTATAATCTTCGCATGTCAATTTTTACTAAAAAACTTGGTATAGATTTAGGCACAGCCAACACTTTGGTTTTTATTCCAGGAAGAGGAATTGTTTTGAATGAACCTTCTGTTGTTGCAGTTTCCGAATCAGAAAAAAAAATACTCGCAGTTGGTTTAGAGGCAAAAGAAATGGTTGGAAAAACTCCAGATAATATTGTTGCTTACAGGCCTCTTAAAGATGGAGTGATCGCAGATTATAGAGTGACCGAAGCAATGCTTAGATATTATATTGGAAAGGCTTTAGGAAAATGGAATGTTTGGAGACCAGAAGTGATGATCTCAGTTCCTGCCGGAGTTACTTCAACAGAAAGACGAGCTGTTATTGAGGCTGCAATAAAAAGCGGAGCAAAAAATGCTTACGTTGTTAAAGAACCAATTCTTGCTGCGATAGGAGCGGGTATTTCGATCTATGAACCAAAAGGCCACATGATCGTAGATATCGGCGGAGGAACAACTGATGTTGCTGTAATTTCTTTGGGAGGAATTGTTTCTTCTACTTCAGTAAAGTGCGCGGGAAATAAACTTGATAATGCGATCATTGATTATATGAAAAAAAATTATAATCTTTTGGTTGGAGAAAAAACTGCCGAAGATATAAAAATTGGAGTTGGATCTGCTGTACCGATGGAAGAGGAACTTTCTATGACTGTAAAAGGCAGAGATTGTCTTTCGGGTCTTCCAAGATCGATTGAAATAAAATCAAACGAAGTTGTAAGAGCTATCGGGAAAGAACTTCGCGACATGATCCAAGCGATCAAAGATGTTTTGCAAGAAACTCCTCCAGAGCTTGCTTCAGATATAATTGATCAAGGAATCACAATGACAGGAGGATCTTCTCAATTACGAAATCTTTCGGAACTTGTTTTAAGACGAACAGGAGTAAAAGCTGTTGTCGCTGAAAAGCCACTTTATTGCGTAGCTCTTGGAACTGGAATTGCCCTTGAACATCTTGATACCTACAAAAAAGCTATTGTAGGAAAAAGGTAAATAAGTTCTAAGTTTGTAAAGTACTAAGTTCATAAAGTTAAAAAATAAAAAAATATTTTGTCATTCCCGTCCGCCTAGGCGGACGGGAATCTAGAATATCGAAATAAAATACTGGATTCCCGTTTTACCACAAGGGCATTTCTTATTTTCTAAGTCGCGTTGCTCTTAAGAAAATAAAGTCACACGGGAATGACAACGGAAAAGATTAAACTAATGAAAAACGAGCATCACGCAATATTCTTCGAAGGAAATTTTAAGACCGATATTGATGCGGTCATAGATTTTTTTGCAGATGATTTGGAATTTGGAATTCAAGGAAATCCAGATATTTTAATTTTTACAAATGAAAAACTTGGAGTGGAGAAAGCTCGAGAGGTGAGACAATACGCCCAAGCCCTGCCTTTAAAAGAAAGGTCTTTACATATTATTATTGGTTTTGACTCAGCAACTCTTGAAGCTCAAAATGCATTGCTTAAATCTCTTGAAGAACCAGGAGTCTCGGCTAAATTTTATATTTTGGTTCCATCATTTAAATCAATCATTCCAACTTTGAGATCAAGAATGATGCATATTGCTCTGCCAAATAAAACAGAACAAGTTTTATTTAAAAAAGAAATTTCTGAATTTATCAAAGGAGGAAAAGGGAAGAGAATAAAAATAGTTGAAAAAATTGCAGATGACTTGAAAGAAGAAAAACTTTCAAAAAGCGATATTTTTATTTTCTTAAAAATTCTGAAAGATGAAGTTTTAAACCAATCAACTTGGGAGCTGGGTTCCCAAGTTGGAGAACTTATTTCAAGTATTGCAACTGCAGAAAAATATCTAGAAAGTTCTTCTTCAGTTAAACAATTACTCTCATTGGTGGCACTTTCTTAAATTTGTTATAATAGCGGATATGCAAGAATTAAAACAAAATTTAAAAAACGTAGAGGAGTGGGTTTCGAAGGAATTTGGGAATATTAGAACAGGGAGAGCAACTCCTTCAATTTTGGACGGAGTCAAGGTAGAAAGTTATGGAAGTTTTGTGAAGATCCAAGAAGTGGCAACTGTTGCTTCAGAAGATGCTCGAACACTTCGAATTGCTCCTTGGGATTCTCAAAACATTAAACCGGTTGAAAAAGCCATTATTGCTTCTGGTTTAGGGCTTTCTGTTTCTGTTGATGACAAAGGGCTTAGGGTTTCTTTTCCTCCTCTTACAACAGAATCCAGAACTTCATTTGTAAAAGTTGCAAAGCAAAAGCTAGAAGAAGCTAAAGTAAAAGTTCGTCAGGAAAGAAACAAAATTATTGATGATCTAGAAAAAAGGAAAAAAGCTGGAACGCTCGGCGAAGACGATATGATGAGACAAAAAAATGAGGTAGAAAAAACTATTAAGGATACTAACGATATTCTCGAGAAACATTTTTCAAAGAAGGAAGCAGAGATACTAGGTTAAAAATTTTCTAGAGGTAATTCCTCCAATTGGAGGTTTTTCCTCAAAAAAATTTTTAACAGAAACTTAGAAGAAAGACCTCTTAAAAAAGAGTGCTCACTTCTAAGTTTCTGTACACTATTCACTGTCTACTGTAAACTAACAACATGTCAATAATAATTTTTATCATAATCATTACTGCTCTTATTTTTGTTCACGAGTTTGGACATTTTTTGTTTGCAAAATTATTTAAAATGCGGGTAGATGAATTTGCTATTGGTTTTCCGCCAAAAATTTTTTCATGGAAAAAAGGTGAAACCGTTTATTCTGTTAACCTAGTTCCTTTTGGAGGTTTTGTAAAAATCTACGGAGAAAACAACGATGATGATTCTACTGAAATTCAGAGAGGTGAAAGAAGTTTTGCTTCAAAACCTCGTTACGCTCAAGCAATAGTTCTTTTAGCTGGAATTGTTTTTAATATTCTTTTTGCTTGGGTGCTTTTTAGTTCATCTTTTTACATTGGAGCTCCAACATCAGCTGGTCCTGGAGAAACAGGAAAATTGATGATCTCAAGCGTAGTTTCAGCTTCACCTGCTGAGCTTTCAGGCCTTAAACCTGGAGATATTGTTACAGAAATCACTACAAGTAAACCTATTGTTGATCCAACTCCAGATGATATTAAAAATGTAGTTGCAGGTTCAAAAGGCAATCCTATTTTACTTCAGATAGACCGTGCTGGAAAAATTATTCCTTTAAACATAACTCCTGTAAAAAATATTGTTGGAGAGAGAAAAGATTTTGCGATCGGAATTGAAATGGTTCTGATTTCTGTAAAAAAACTTTCTCTTGTTAATTCTGTCACTCAAGGATTTCAAACAACTATAACTTCTTTTAAGGATACAGCTGTTGGAATTTATTCTTTTCTTTTCAAAGCTTTTCAAGCTAAGGCAGATCTAGGTCAGGTTTCGGGTCCTGTTGGAATTATTTCAATTGTTGGAGATGCTTCAAGATTTGGATTTGGATATTTACTTTCTTTTGCTGCTGTCATTTCTCTAAATCTTGCGGTAATAAACCTTATTCCTTTTCCAGCTCTTGATGGAGGAAGAATTGTGATCGTCTGTATTGAGGCTATCAGAAGAAAAGCAATAAAAGCAAGAACTATAAATTGGATCAATGGCCTTGGATTTTTGATCCTTATAATCTTTATGGTTGTGATCACTTATTCTGATCTAAGGAGGATCTTTGGGTGGTAAATAATCAAGGTTCTGTCATTCCCGTGTGACTTTATTTTCTTAAGAGCAACGCGACTTAGAAAATAAGAAATGCCCTTGTGGTAAAACGGGAATGACAATTAGGTGTGTGATTAAAAGTTTTTTCTGAAAAGGTTTAATTCCTTTTATGTTTGTAGTAGAATGTCACCACATGAGACAATCTAAACTTTTTTCAAAAACACGGTTTGAATCCCCAAAAGATGAGGTTTCAAAAAACGCAGACCTACTTATTCGAGGAGGCTTTATCTTTAAAGAGATGGCTGGTGTTTATGCTTTTTTACCTCTTGGTCTTAGAGTCCTAAAAAAAATTGAAAAGGTTATTCGAGAAGAAATGAATGCCTTGGGAGGACAAGAAGTTTTTTTGACCACATTGCAAGAAAAAGAATTATGGCTTAAGAGCGGAAGATGGGATGATAAAGTTGTAGACAATTGGTTCAAAAGCGAATTAAAAAATGGCACGCAAGTAGGACTTGCAAATACACACGAGGAAGCTCTGACAGATATCATGCTTTCATATGTAAATTCTTTCCGCGATCTGCCAATTTACGCATATCAAATTCAAACAAAATTTAGAAATGAAGCTCGTGCAAAAAGTGGAATTCTTCGAGGACGAGAATTTATGATGAAAGATCTTTATTCTTTTTCTAAAGACAAAAAGGAACATGATGAATTTTATGAGAGATCAAAAGAAGCATATAAAAAAGTTTTCGAGCGCGTCGGTCTTGGAGAGAGCACTTATATAACTTTTGCTTCAGGAGGTTCTTTTTCAAAATATTCTCACGAATTTCAGACTCTTACTGAGTCAGGTGAAGATACGATCTATATTGATGAAGCCAAAAAAATAGCTATAAACAAAGAAGTTCTGAATGATGAGGTTTTAAATGAGCTTGGTTTAAGAAAGGATACTTTAATTGAAAGAAAAGCCATTGAAGTTGGAAATATTTTTACTCTTGGTACTCGTTTTTCTGATGCATTAGGCCTTAAATATAAAGATGAAAAAGGCGAATCAAAACAAGTTTTCATGGGAAGTTACGGAATTGGATTGAGTAGATTAATGGGAACAATTGTTGAAATTTTTGGCAAAGAAGGAGAGATGATCTGGCCAGAAGAAGTTTCACCATTTAAGGCACATCTTATTAGTCTTGCAGGAAATGATGAGGAAGTTGTAAAAGTAAGTGAAAAACTTTACAAAGAATTAACAGACGCTGGCATAGAAATATTATTTGATGATAGAGATATGCGCGTTGGAGAAAAATTTGCAGATGCCGATCTGATAGGAATTCCGTTCCGAATTATTTCAAGCAAAAAAACAATGGAAAAAAATTCTTTTGAAATAAAAGATAGAGTCACTGGAGAGATAAGTTATTTGAACACTGAGGAAATAATCAAAAAATACTCGTCCCGTTAGAAATCATTGGTTAGGAACTTGTGGGATATAATAAAAAAATACATAATGAAAATTACTTACACAAAATCATTAAAAGCTTCTAATTTCTTTTTGGGATAAATAATATGTCGAAACTTAAACGGAAAATACTTTCAAGATTCTCAAACGATGTCGGGATCGATCTTGGTACCGCAAACACTTTGCTTTGGATGAGAGGCGAGGGGATCGTAGTGAACGAACCATCAGTTGTTGCCGTCAATCAAAAGACAGGGCAAATTGTGGCTGTAGGTCAATCTGCTAAAGACATGTTGGGTAGAACTCCTGGACATATTGTTGCTGTAAAACCAATAGTTGAAGGCGTAATTTCTGATTTTGAAGTTTGCGAGGAAATGCTTTCTTATTTGATAAAAAAAGCTAGCGAACATAAACCAAGATGGTTGGGGCCTAGAGTTGTGATCGGCGTACCTTCAGGAATTACAAACGTTGAACGCCGAGCTGTAAGAGACGCAGCAAAAAATGCCGGAGCCAGAGAAGTTTATATTGTTGAAGAACCAATGTCTGCTGCAATTGGCATAGGGCTACCAATAAAGGATCCGATCGGAAGTATGGTGGTTGATATTGGAGGAGGAACAACAGATGTTGCTGTAATTTCTCTTGGTGGAATAGTTCACTCAAGAAATATAAAAATCGCCGGAGATAAATTAAATAATGATATTATTGTTTATTTACGAAATGAATTTAAAATTCTTATTGGAGAAAAAACTGCAGAAGATATAAAAATAAATATTGGAAATGTTTTTAGAGGAGAAACTCCACTTGAGATGCCTGTCCGAGGTAGAGATCTGATAACTGGTTTGCCACGCGAAGTGATCGTAACTGATAATGATGTCAAAGAAGCTATCGGTCTTTCAATTGATACTTTGATCGAGTCAATAAAAGAAGTTATTGAGATCACTCCTCCAGAAGTTGTATCTGATGTAATGTACAAAGGAATTTATCTTGTAGGGGGAGGTGCGCTGCTTAGAGGTTTGAAAGAGCTTTTTGAAGAGAGTCTTAAAATTCCAATTCATGTGGCTGGAGATCCATTAACTGCTGTGGTACGAGGAGCCGGAGTAATTTTGACTGATGTGAACAGTTTTATGGACGCTTTAATCGAAAACGAAGATGAACTACCATTCATCTTATAAAAAAAAGGACGATAAAAGCCTTTTAAAATTTGTACTATTTTCATTGGTAGTAGCAATTTTTTCAATACTGATCCTTTATCCTTTAACTGGTTGGATCAAATATATTGGCGCAAATGGTAAATCCTTTGTTTATTCGCTACCTATTTTTTCTGTACTTCATAGTGGTGCAACTTTATATGCGGACAATCAAACTCTTCTATCTCAAGTAGAAACCCTTAAGGCAGAAGTAGCTGATAAAAATTTATTGGTCCAAAAAAATTCGGAAATTACAGCTATTGGTGCGGTACCTAAAAATTCTATTTTAGTACAAGTTTTAAGTACTCCAGGAAGTTCAATTTACGATGTATTAATTTTGGATGCTAGTTCAAAAAATGGAGTAAAATATGGAGACCTAGTTTTTTCTGGAGGAGTAGCGATTGGAAAAATTACGGCTGTTTATGGAAATGTTTCAGAAGCGACCCTATTTACTTCTTCTGGTGAAAAATCTCAAGGAGTTATTCATCCTGAAGGGTTTAGTGTTGATCTAGTTGGAATAGGAGGAGGTCTTTTTGAGAGTTTGATACCAAAAGGAAGTATTGTAAATGTTGGTGATATAGTTGAAGACACATTAAATAAACAAGTTTTGGGTACGGTCAGGTCTGTTGATGCGCAAGAGAGCAATGCCTTTAAAAGAATTATAATAACAGCCCCAATAAACCCTTTCGAATTAAAATGGATATCGATAATAATAAAATAATTTTTAGAATTTCTTTCTTTGTGGCAGGAATAATTTCAGCTATTTTTTTGCCTTGGTACATTTCTGTCTTATTAATTTTTTCTCCGATCCTAATTTATTCAAGCGTAGAAACAATTTTTATTGCAGTATTTTTAGACACTATATACAGCCAAGGAGGTTTTTTTATGGGACATATTTTCTTGATTATTTCCTTCGTTCTTCTTTTGATGGTTTTTGAGATCAAAAAAAGTTTAATATTTTAATATGACTCCTTTCCGACTTTTTAAAAAAAAGAAAAGATTATTCAATCTTGATCCAGATGAGGTTTTTTTGGATTCATCAAATATTCCAAATTATGACGTCAATCAATTTGAGGGAAGAATAGAAAAACCTTTGGGAAGGAAAGCCTTTTTTATTCTCGGAGTTTTTTTTTCCGTTATTTTTTTTGCTGTAATAGTTAGATCTGCAAATTTAGATATTTTAAATTTTAATTATTACAACCAAAGAAGCGCAAATAATCGTTTAAAAAAAGAAGCTGTTTTTGCTTATAGAGGAATCATTACGGATAGAGATGGAGTAAATTTGGCATGGAATGAGCCATCCCCAGATAGCTCAACTTCAGAAAGAAAATATATAAAAGATGAAGGGTTTTCTCTTTTACTTGGATTTGTAAAATATCCTAAAAAAGATTCGTCTGGATTTTTTTACGAAAATGAAACAACAGGACAAGACGGAGTGGAAAAATATTTCAATAATTCTTTGACTGGAAAAAATGGAGTCAAATTAACTGAGGTAGATGCATCAGGAAAAATTATTTCTCAAAGCGTTCTTGATCAACCTGAACAAGGCGGATCAGTTGCTTTATCAATTGATTCTGGTCTCCAAAATGCTTTGTATCTATCGCTTAAAAGCGCTGCTTCAAAATCAGGTTTTCTTGGAGGAGCTGCTGTTATTATGGATTCCAAAACAGGCGAAATTTTGGCTAGTGTTTCTTATCCAGAATATGATTCGCAAATTATGACAGATGGAACTGATTCGGCTACCATAAATTCTTATTTTAAAAGCATAGGTAAACCATCACTTGATAGAGTTGTGTACGGACTTTTTGCACCTGGATCAACAATAAAACCATTTTTGGCTTTGGCAGCATTAAATGAAAAAATTATTGATCCTTCAAAAAAAATATTAAGTACAGGAGCTTTGACTGTTCCTAATCCATACAATCCATCAAAACCAAACATTTTTAAAGACTGGAAAGTGAACGGTTGGACAAATATGCAAGAAGCCATTGCTGTTTCTTCGGACGTTTATTTTTATGAAATTGGGGGGGGATTCAAAGGACAAGAAGGTTTGGGAATAACTCGCATAGATACTTATTTAAAAAGTTTTCTTTTTGGATCGCCTACTTCGGATTTTTATAAAGGACCAAATGGAAATATTCCTACACCCGACTGGAAGAAGAAAAATTTTGGCGGTGAAGAATGGTTGCTTGGAGATACATATCACACTGCAATTGGACAATATGGAACACAGGTGACTCCTCTTCAGCTTGCAAGAGCTATGACAGGAATCGCAAACGGAGGTTTTATAACTGAGCCAGTAATTCTGAAAGGTGAAACTGGGAAAAGAACATATCTTCCAGATATATCTCAATCTGATTACGATGTAGTTAGAGGAGGAATGAGACTTGCTGTGACAAACGGGACCGCAATAGCCCTAAATGTTCCTGGTATAAAAGTTGCTGCAAAAACGGGTACAGCTCAAGTAGGTGCAAATAATGAACTTGTGCATTCATGGGTCAACGGTTTTTTCCCTTACGATAATCCTCGTTATACTTTTGCTCTTGTTCTTGAGAGAGGTCCTACGACCTATCAGGTGAGCGCTATGAGGGCTATGACAGGTGCAATTAGTTGGATAGCGACAAATGCTCCTCAGTATATAAACGGCACTTCTACGGCAATAAAATAATTGACCGAGCTACTTCCAAATAGTCTTGATTACTTAATAATGATAACTTGGGGTGGTTACTCGTTTACCCTGATTTGCAAAGTTATTTTTGTTTTTATTTTCATATTTATTGCGTAATTATTGTTGAGACTATTTTCTAGTGAATTGGTTGACTTTGACACCCTAAAAAGGTATCATTTTCGCGCGCTTAAAGGCGCGAATTTTAGTTATAATCCCAAAATACTATGTCAGAAAAAAGAGAATACTTAACAAAAGAAAAACACTTGGAACTTCAAAAAGAACTTGATTATTTGAAGAAAACAAAACGAAGAGAAATCGCTGATAATCTTGAGTACGCAAAATCTATGGGTGATCTTGCTGAAAATGCAGAATATCAGGAGGCTCGTGAACAGCAATCAGAAGTTGAAGAAAGAGTTGAAAAACTTGAACTTATACTTGCACATGCAGAAATTCTTCCAGAACACCACGGCGGTAATATTGGAATCGGAGCAAAAATTGTTTTAGAAAAAATGTCAGATAAATCAGAAAAGACTTACCACATTGTTGGTTCAGAAGAAGCTAATTTAACTTTAGGAAAGATCTCAATTGAATCTCCATTAGGACGTGCTCTTATTGGAAAGAAGAAAGGTGAAACTTTTGAATTTTCAACTCCAGGAGGAAAGGTTTCCTACAAGGTTGTGGATGTAAAATAAGTTTATAAAGTAGAAAGTTTGTAAAGTTCATAAAGTAAAAAAGAAAAGTCGTCCGCTCCGCGGACGACTTTTCTTTACTAAACACTAGCCACTACCAACTCTTCACTATTTCTAGTATTATGTTGGCTATGGCTCTAGAAGATATAAGAAAAGTTAGATTAGAAAAACTGGAAAAGATAAAGGCAAGAGGAATTGACCCTTATCCAGCAGAATCGCATAAAACTCATTATATAAATGAGGCTATTTCTGATTTTGAAAATTTAGAAAAAGATCAAACAAAAATAACAATTGCAGGTAGGGTAATGTCTTTGCGCGGACAAGGGGCTTTAATTTTTTCTGATATTTTTGATGGCACTGGAAAATTTCAAGCTTTTTTTAAAAAAGATGAAATGTCAGAAGATGTTTTTGATTTTTGGAATGAAGTAATTGATATCGGAGATTTTGTTGAAGTAACAGGAGGTGTCTTCACAACAAAAAGAGGCGAGAAAACTTTGAAGGTAGACTCATGGAATATTCTTTCAAAATCTTTATTGCCTCTTCCAGAAAAATGGCAAGGCCTTCAGGATCATGAAGAAAAACTCCGCAAAAGGTATTTAGATATTTTATTCGATCCAGAGCTCCGCGCTCTTTTAGAAAAGAAAACGAAATTTTGGAGTGCAACTCGAGATTTTTTGAAGAGTAAAGGATTTTTAGAGGTTGAGACTCCAACCCTTGAATTTACAACAGGGGGTGCCGAAGCAAGACCATTCGAGACTCATCATAACGATTATGATGTTGATGTTTATTTGCGCATTTCAGTTGGCGAGCTTTGGCAAAAAAGATTGATGGCGGCCGGTTTTCCAAAAACTTTTGAGATAGGGAGAATATATAGAAATGAAGGTTCAAGTCCTGAGCATCTTCAAGAATTTACAAATATGGAATTTTATCTTGCTTATGCAAGCTTCAAACAGGGAATGGATTTGGTAAAAGAAATGTATCGAGACCTTGCTCTAAAAACTTTTGAGACCACAAAATTTACGACTCGTGGACATACTTTTGATCTTGCCGATGAGTGGGTAGAAATTGATTACAAGGAAGAAATTCTTAGACAAACATCTATTGATATAGATGGATCTACGGATAAAGAAATTAAAGATAGGTTAAATGAATTGAAAGTAAAATACGAAGGAGAAAATCGTGAACGGCTTACAGATAGTCTTTGGAAATATTGCCGAAAAAATATTTCAGGTCCATCCTTTCTTATCAATCATCCAAAATTAATTGCACCGCTTGCAAAATCAAACCCAGATAAACCTGATACAGTTCAAAGATTTCAAGTTATCCTTGCAGGAAGTGAAGTGGGAAATGGATATTCAGAGCTTAATGATCCAATTGAACAAAGAAAGAGATTTGAAGAACAACAGCAAATGATAGAAAGAGGAGATGAAGAAGCAATGATGGCAGATTTTGAATTCGTTGAAATGCTTGAACATGGAATGCCTCCAACTTGCGGTTTTGGTTTTGGAGAAAGAATGTTTGCTTTTCTTGTAGATAAGCCGATCCGTGAAATGACAATGTTTCCTTTAGTAAAACCAAAAGAGAATTAATAATTACTCATCATTTAATCAGATAAACAAATGGCTCATAAAATAATAAAATTTTTCGACAAGCTAGAAGATCGTGTTCGAGGATATTTGAGTCACTTTCCAATAATCTATTCATTAATTGGAGGAATTGCTGTCGTGCTTTTTTGGAGAGGTGTATGGCATACCGCAGATATTATTATGCAGTACGGCTTTTCTTCCATCATACCAATAGCAAAAAATATTCTTGAAACTAAAGGATTTATTAGTTTTATATTTTTTGAGCCAGTTAATCTAGTTCTCTCTACAATTGTTTTGCTTGTGATAGGGCTTTTTGTTTCTTTCTTTATTGGAGATCGAATTATTCTTTCTGGAATAAGAAATGAAAAGAAACTAGCTGAAAAAACTGAAGAAGAAATTGCCTTAGAAGAAAATATTTTACACAGAATAGAAAACAGAGTTAAAAAAATTGAAGAAAAACTAAATAGTTAAAATTAGTTGAACATGTTAGATTTAAACAACAAATGAATTACATATTTTTAACCAAAAAGACAAAGAAAATGAACGACTCGGTCGCTTCTTTTTGTTGTTGTTAAAAAAATACTCCAACGATACCAAAAACGAGCGCCCGAAAGGCGCTCGTTTTTTGTTATAACAACAAGAAAAAGGAAGGGAGTAAATATGAATGCACAAAAATCTGAGGAAGTTGTTGAACATAAAGAGTTAATCATTTTCCATTGTGAAAGACCAAAAACTTTTGCAGAGTTAATTGAAAGAGTGGAAAAAGCGTTTCCAAACATACCATTTGAAAATTTGGTCCCAACATTTGGAATAGTTTCAATTCATATCGCAATGAAAAAATAGTTCTTTCTAGTCGCGCGAAATTCTTTCAGAATTTCGCGCATTTTTTTATTTAATTTCCCCTTGTCCCGACCTAGGGGAAAGTTACAAACCTCTTCACTGGCCACTAATCACTAGTAACTAGCCACTTTTTGGCCAATGTGTGGAAAACTTTGTTAGGCAATATAATATAAGTGGTATAAAATGGTAAGCAAGTGGTAAAAGGTGGTAAAAAATAAATTATGTTAATTGGAGAATATAAACATTCAATAGACGAAAAAAACCGGATGTCACTTCCTTCAAAGTTTCGAAAGGAACTTGGAAAAAAAGTGGTTGCAACATACGGACTTGAGCAATGTCTTTTCATTTATGAAATTTCTGAATGGAATCGAATTGCAGAAGAAATTTCTCGTTTAGGAATGCTGAAAAGTGATACCCGAGAATTTAACAGATTTATGTTTGGAGGAGCAGTAGAAATTGAGATAGATAGTTTGGGAAGAATTTTAGTTCCTGAATATTTAAGAAAATATGCAGACATTAAATCCCAAGCAACCGTCATTGGCGTTCATAAAAGATTAGAGATCTGGAATGAACAGAAATGGGAGGATTACAAGAAGAAAGTTGTGTCAAAGGCCGACAGCTTAGCTGAAAAGCTTTCAGAGGCTGGAGCGTTTTAGAAAGAATCTATGTCAAAAATAATGAACAAAATAAATTGCAAAATTTTGAAGGAAAAAATGAAGGATGAGGAAGGAGGCATAGCTAAGCTACGCAGACTGACGAAACTTCATTTTTTACCAAAATTTTGCAATTTAGATGTTCAAGCCGTTGGTTTATGTGTTTGTAGTGAGCGTTTATTTTTGAGATAGATTCTATATGGGAATTCACAAGACAGTTCTTTTACATGAAACAGTTGAAGGTTTAAATCCATCTGTTGGAGGTGTCTATATTGACGGCACATTCAATGCAGGAGGTCATTCAAAACTTTTAGCAAAGCTTATTGGAAAAAAAGGAACGATCATAGGCATTGATGCAGATATAAAAGCTTTGAAAAAAGGGGAGAGTGAGATCAAAAAAACTGGTGTTAATTTTTTTGGAGTTAATGACAATTTTAGAAATCTAGATAAAGCTCTAGAAAAACTAAAAATTGAAAAAATTGACGGAGCACTTTTTGATCTTGGATTAAGTTCCGACCAGTTGGAGGAATCAGGAAGGGGATTTTCTTTTAAAAAAGCAGAACCGCTTCTTATGACCTTTAAAGCAGACCCAACAAAAAAAGATCTTACCGCCTATGACGTAGTGAACGATTTCGAACAAGAAAATCTGGAAACGATCATTAGGTTTTATGGAGGAGAAAAAATTGCTGGACGAATTGCACGAGCAATAGTTGAAGCAAGAGAAAAATCTCCAATAAAAGATTCAAAAGAATTAGCTGAGATCATTTATCAGGTTGTTCCAGCAAAATTCAGAAAAATGAAGATCCATCCAGCCACAAAAACATTTCAAGCTATCAGGGTTGTGGTGAACGATGAAATTGAATCGCTAAAGGAGGGCATGGAAAAGACTTTAGAGAAGCTTAAAAAAGGAGGGAGGATGTCGGTCATAAGTTTTGAAAGTTTGACTGACGGTACGGTCAAACGCTTTATGAAAGAAAAAGCAGCAGAAGATAAACTTTTAATAATTACAAAGAAGCCAATAGTACCAAGCGAGGAGGAGTTAAAAGAAAATCCAAGATCACGTAGCGCAAAATTGAGAATAGCCGAGAAAATTTAAAAAAATATAAAAGAAAATAAAAATAATTTTTAATAAAAAAAATGACAAGCCTACCATCACAATATAAATACAAAAAAGCATTCTGGATACTATCAGCTTCTTCGGCATGCTTAATTGCTCTTTATGTTGTTTTGATATTTCAAACTGTTGCTCACACTGTTGCTAGAAAAAACACAGAAGCATCAATGCAAAAACTTCTTTCAAGTATTTCAACGACCGAATCAAATTATATTGCAATGCAATCTTCACTTACTCCCGATCTAGCTTTTTCAAGAGGTTTCGTTGAGGTAAAAAATACTATTGTCGTAAGAACAACTCAGAAACTTTCGTTTAGAAATTAAAGGACCCATTCAAAAAATAATGGACAAAACAAAGGGTAAAATTTTGAAGGAAAAAACGAAGGATGAGGAAGGAGGCATAGCTAAGCTACGCAGACTGACGAAACTTCTTTTTTTACCAAAATTTTACCCTTTGGATGTTCAAGCCTTATTTTCTTTTCTTTTTATTAACGGTTATTTTTTAAATGGGTTCTAAAAGATGAAAAAATGGCTTACCCCAATAAGACTAATATCGATCTTCATTATTTTTGGAGCAGTAATTTTCATAGGTAAGTTATATATTATCCAGGTATTGCGACATAGTGAATATGTCCAAATAGCAACAAAACAGTATCAAAAACCAGGAGGCTTTTTTGACCGCGGTTCAATTTATTTTGAGGACAAAGAGGGAAACAAGATCTCGGCTGCGACAGTTAAATCAGGGTATATTTTAGCCGTAAATCCAAAACTCATTATTGATGCTCCCGACGCTTACAATAAAATTTCTGCGATACTTCCTCTTGATAAAACAAACTTTTTAGCTCGTGCGTTAAAATTAAATGATACTTATGAGGAAATTCAAAAACAAATTCCAACTGACGTAGGAGACAAGATTAAGGCTTTAAAGATCAAAGGGGTTATCCTTGCAGATCAAAATACAAGATTTTATCCAGGTGGAATAACTGCTTCACATGTACTTGGCCTCGTGGCCTACAAAGGAAATGATTTTTCTGGAAGATACGGACTTGAGGCTGAATATGACACAGTACTTCAGAGAACTTCTGAAAATCTTTATGCAAACTTTTTCGTAGAAATATTTTCGAATATTAAATCTGGGATTACATCAGGAAATAATTCTGAAGGTGACCTTGTGACTACTATTGAACCAAACGTTCAATCAGCTTTTGAAAATACCTTAAAGAAGGTTCAATCTCAATGGAGTTCAGAGGAAACATCTGGAATTATTATGGATCCAAAAACTGGAGAAATATTGGCAATGGCAAGTGTTCCAAATTTTGATCCAAATAATTTTTCTCAAATTACATCGGTTTCAGTTTTCACAAATCCTTTGGTACAAAGAGTTCGAGAAATGGGATCAATTATGAAAGCTGTAACAATGGCTTCTGGTATTGATGCTGGAGTTGTTACCGCAAGCACTACTTACAATGATAAAGGTTCAGTAACTTATGATAAAAAAACAATCTACAACTTTGATAAAAAAGGAAGAGGAGTAATAAATATGCAGAGAGTTTTGAGTGAATCTCTAAACACAGGGGCATCTTTTGTAATGACAAAACTTGGCACAACAAGATTTGCTGATTATTTGAGAAGATTTGGCCTAGAAGAAAAAACAGGAATAGATCTTCCAAGTGAAGCTGATAATTTAATTTCATATAAAAAAAATCCAAGGACAGTTCAATACGCCACAGCTTCTTTTGGTCAAGGTATTGCTCTAACCCCTGTTTCAACAATAAGAGCTATGGCGGTTATTGCAAATGGCGGAATGCTAGTAAAACCACATGTAGTTAAGGAAGTTGATCCGATCGAAGGTTTAAAATATGATCCTTCCTCAAGTTATGTGCCTGTTCGTGTGATTTCTGCTGATGCGGCAAAGCAAACAACAGATATGCTTGTTTATATTGTGGACAACAATCTCCAGAATGGAAAAGCCAAAAATCCGCACTATGCAATTGCCGCAAAAACAGGTACTGCACAGATGGCTGCCCCAGGAGGAGGGTATTATCCTGATAGGTTTTTGCACTCGTTTATTGGCTTCTTTCCAGCCTATAATCCTAAATTTGTGGTCCTAATGTATACTGTTTATCCAAAGGGAGCAGGGTACGCCGCTTCAACAATGGCCCAGCCGTTTTTGGATCTAAGTAAGTTTTTGATCAATTATTATTCACTTCCACCGGATAGATAAAATTTCTAGAGGTGAGTCCTCCTCTTGAGAGGTCTCTCCTCGAGAAATTTTATCTAGTAAATAATTTAAAAGTTCATGAAGTTCAGAAGAGGCTAAACCTCAAGAATTTAAAGAGGTTTAGCCTCAGAAAAGTAAAAGAAAAAATGAATCCAGTAGTAGAAAAAGGCAAATACCAATTGATGACATATCGGATAAAATAAATATAATGAATTATCAAACAATTGTCGAAATAAGAAGTAATTTAAAGAATTGGCAGTCATCATTTGCCTTTTCTCACTAACGGATGAAGAAAATTTTAAAAAAAATTGTAGTTTGGATCCTCACAATTGAGGCAAAATTGGCTCTAAAAAGATATAAGCCAAGTATTATTGCTGTAACTGGAAGCGTAGGAAAGACCTCAACAAAGGATGCTATTTTTACTGCAATTTCTCCTTTTTACCACGTTAGAAAAAGTTCAAAAAGTTACAATAGCGATATTGGAATTCCCCTAACGATTCTTGG
>Ga0172379_10003306_pt1 | contig 25998 bp, 22 predicted proteins | sample GrowelOW334metaG_FD_119756 | JGI IMG/M metagenome (GOLD analysis project Ga0172379, IMG submission 119756) | Groundwater microbial communities from an aquifer near a municipal landfill in Southern Ontario, Canada - Groundwater well OW334 metaG | ecosystem: Environmental > Aquatic > Deep...
AAACCCTTTTTGCAGTATTTCCCGTAGATAAGCCGATTTATCGAGGTGCATATCTTTGACAAACGAGGTTATTTCCTTCAGAAACTCCTCAGGTATCCTCACGGTTGCCGGTTTTAACATTTCCAATCTCCTCCAGTCTCAATAAAGCTTCAGCAATGATATCCGGCGCATACCGTCCCCCAATGCGCATCTTTTCAATGGCCACTTTTGCCATAGGACTTTCAATGCGTCCACACCGGTATAACTCCGTTGCGATCTTCGGAGAGATGATAAAAGGCAGGTTCAGAAATCTGCATGTCTTAATGGCCTTCCCGTCGTCCGTGGCCAGAACGGCGCCTTCACCCATCTCCTGTGCGAGCCTGATGGCCTCCCATTCCCCCTTGCCAAGTGTGATGGGAGGCTTTCGATCCGGCAATTCTTTGGAAACTATTTCGATGTTTCCCCGTGAAGTCAGGACGGATATACTTTTCGCATCGGGGAACTTATCGATCGTATCCTGATTTACCACTTCTTCGAAAACTGCCGCCGGGACGATCACGCTGCGGAATTCAGTCAGGGCCTTCAGCAAGCCCGACTTGGCTAAAAGAATCAGGGCACAACTATCTGCAACAATAATTTTCACTGTTCTTTCCGAAGCGTACGCATATTTGCAATTATGTATACATCACATGTGTTATTGTGTCAAGAACGAAAAATAATAGGGCGCTGTCCCTATTTATCACCGCGCCCCCCGCCCAAACATCACCGTCCTTACCGTTCTTGCCAGGATGATCAGATCCAGCAGCGGTGACAGATTCTTTAGGTAGTAAAGATCATACTCCAGTTTCGCCAGGCCGTCCTGCACCGTTGCGCCGTGGGGGTAGTTGATCTGCGCCCAGCCAGTAATCCCCGGCTTTATGGAATGGCGCAACGAAAAGTAGGGAATCTGCGGTGTGAATTCATTGACCTCTTCTTCCATCAGAGCCCGGGGGCCGATGAAACTCATCTCCCCCTTGATGACATTCCACAACTGGGGGATTTCGTCGAATCGCGACACCCGCAGGACCTTCCCCACCCGTGTGATCCGCGGATCGTTTTTCCGCCCCGCAAACTCCCGATGATTCTCCGTCCCCACCTTCATGGACCTGAATTTCACCAGGTTAAAGGGCTGCCCCCGCCAGCCGATGCGTCGCTGGATATGGAAGACCGGCCCCTGCGAATCCAGCTTGATGGCCACGGCCGTAATCAGAATCACCGGCGACAAAACAGCCAAAGCAATCAAAGATAACATAATATCAAGGATCTTCTTCACTTTCGGGTTGTAGGTCGTCTTCCGCACCCCGGAAATCGGCACATAGACAAACCAGAGATCGCTGACATGCTGGACGGGGATCTTCCCCAAGACAATCTCGCAGAACGTCGGCATCTCATAAACCGATAACCCATTCACCTTGGCATCCAGAATCCGTTTGTGAAGATCATGATTCAAGCCGTGGGTGATGGCGATGATAACCAGATCCACATTCCGTTCCTTAATCACAGCGGACAATAGATCCGTCCCGCCGATAACATTACCCTTCCCCCATTTCGCCTGATCGTCATCCAGAAATCCGGCAACATAATAATCAGATCTGACGGCAAGGAGTTTGTAAAGATCCGCCCCCGCCCATCCGGCCCCGATGATCAAAACCCGCAAGACACGCTGGGTCTCCCGGTTCCACCGGTAGAAAACAAACCGCCACCCCAGACACAACGATAAAATCAGGAGCGTGTTGAGGAGTAGGATGACGGTCGCGTATGGCCGGACATTGAAGACGTAGAACAATGAGAAAATGAACAGATCGGCGATGATCATCGCTAACAGGAAGCGGAAGAAGTAACCCACTGAATTGAACCGCTCACCGAGATTATAAAAGTCAAAGATGTAAAAGAACAGCAAATAAGTTAAGATTGACGACAGATCCGCCCATTCGAGAAAGACAGCCAAATCGGGACAAACGCCAAAACGCAGCACTGGCGACAAATAAAAAGAGCCGATGATCAGAATGATATCGCCGCCGAGAAGGGCTAACTGAGTTTTGGGTAATGATCGAATCAAAACAGTCCTTTTTCTGAACGCTATGATTGATGAACGCGCGGAAAGAATTGAAATATCTTACGCAATGGTTTCAGCCAGAGAGTCAGCGGATTGGGTGTAAGTCCATTTATTTTCCAGGCGAGCCGATCCATTCTATTCGCAGCGATACGGTTTCTAAGTGACACATTACTCTTACCGCCCATCCTCATTTTTACAAGAATTCCTGGGATATATGCCGTGTTGATTTTGTGCTTCAAAAAAAAGCGTAACATAAGCTCATAATCGGCCGATGTACCGAGGGTCAGATTGAAGTGTCCATAGAGATCATATATTTTCGTCCTTACAAAAAAGGTTGGATGCGGCGGCATCCAACCTTTATAAAAATTGCTTGCCTTATAAGGTCCTGCTTGCCAATAACGATGAACTTTGTCTGTATTTGACTTTTTCACATACAATAAATTTCCGTAACAAGAATTTGTTCCATAGCGGGACATAATATTTACAACATTGTTCAAAACATCTTTATGGGAATAATAATCGTCGGCATTAAGAATGCCTATAATATCGCCTGTGGCCAGAGACAACCCCTTATTCATCGCATCATAAATACCACGATCGGGTTCACTGATCCATTTTGCTATTTCAACTTCATATTTTTTAATGATCTCAATGGTTCCGTCAGTTGACCCACCATCAATGACAATATATTCGATGTTTTTATAATTCTGGCTGACAACACTTTGGATGCAGTCTTCGATGTATTCTGCACTGTTTAGGGCAACAGTAATAATTGAAACTTTCATGAATATGCTGGAATAAGAATGGGTACGATCATCCTCTTTCAACGTAATAATTACCAAGAACCATCAAATCCATCTTGGTTCTCAGGAAACATTGAAGAGCCTCTTCAGGAGTACAGACGATCGGCTCATTCTCATTTAGGGACGTATTCAGAACCAAAGGTATTCCCGTTTTCTTCTCGAAGCCCTTGACCAGCTTATAGTAAAGGGGATTCGATCTGGAATCTACGGTTTGAAGCCGACCGGATCCGTCAACATGAGTCACTGCGGGGATGACGGGTCTCTTTTCCCTCTTAATCGGAATGACCTTTTCCATAAAAGGCGACAACACATTGTCTTCAAAAAAATCCGCAACCTTCTCTTCGAGAATACTGGGCGCAAAAGGCCTGAATTTTTCTCTAAATTTGATCTTCAGATTAATGATATCCCTCGCATCGGTCCGGCGAGGATCAGCCAATAGGGACCGATTCCCCAGCGCCCGTGAGCCGAATTCCATCCTGCCTTGGTACCAGCCGACGATTTTTCCATCACACAATGCAGAAACCACATTTTCAACGAGTTCTCCCTCTTCAAACCTGCGATATACAAGTTCTTCTTTATGTCGGCCTATCGCACTTTTTATATCAGTTTCAGTGAATTCCGGTCCCCAGAAAGCGTGTTCCATAACAAATTGACGCGGTTTTTTGAGAAGGTTATTCCAGACATAGAATGCGGCACCAAACGACCCGCCATTATCGGCAGCACCCGCAGGGATAAAAACATTCTTAAAGGGTGTCTGACGATGAATCTTTCCATTAGCCACAGAGTTCATGGCAACACCACCAGCAAGGCACAAATTGTCACAGGAATATTTGTTGTAGAGTTCATTCAGGAGATGAATGACGATTTCCTCTGTAACACATTGTAGAGATGCCGCAACATTTTCATGATGAGAGGTCGTTCCTGATGAGTGTCCCAGATCCAATCCAAAAGCTTTTTCCATCAAATGACTATGAAACGGTTTTATTGATGGGGCGCCATCATTCCAAAGCATGGCAATGCCTTTTTTGTGATGGTTGAAATAGTCAAGATTCAACTCAAAGCCAGAATCTTTAGGATAAATAATTTCCCTGAATTCATCAACAAAAGATGGCGTACCATAAGGAGCCAAGCCCATGACTTTGTATTCGTCTCCATAGTGAGGAAATCCCAGCAACATGGTCGCAGCACAATACAGGAAGCCGACAGAATGAGGATAATGAACTCTATCAAAAATCTTAAAATCGGTTCCTTCCCCACTGGCCATGAGCGTGCTTACGAAATCCCCCATGCCATCTATAGATAAAATGGCGGCCCTGTCGAAAGGGGAAGTAAAGAAGGTGCTAGCCAGATGGGCGGCATGATGCTCGACAGCATGAAATTGAGCTTTTATGGATTTGGGATCGCAGTCAAAGGCATGCGCCAATTGATCCATGACGCCAAAGGATTTGGTCTGCCTTTTAAGCCGATCCAGAACAGATTTCAAATCAGGCCCATTCTTTAACGTAAACAAAAGTTTTGAAGTAAGATTGGCCTTGGGATCAAACGAAACGGCGACATGGTCAAGTTCATTTACGGTGATGCCGCCTTCTTCGAGACAATACCGGATGGATTGCACGGGAAAACCGGCCCAATGTTTGATTCTCGTAAATCTTTCTTCCTCAACTGCGGCAACGAGCATGCCATCCTGAATCAACGCAGCTGATGAATCACCGTGAAATGCATTAATACCAAGAATGTTCAAACTGAGCTCCTTTTAAAATTGGAAGTTGCCCCATCCTTTCACCTAATGGGAATAACACTATCAGTTTTCGCGCAGACATCCACCACACGTTTGGTAAAATCATCCCACGAAAAATCATTGGCTCGTATTTTTGCACGTCGCCGTAGGTCCTCAGTATCATCCACATCAGATAATATTTCACTCATCTTGCTTGCTAAATTGGTTGCTGACAGTCCTTCGAAATAACGTATCCCATCTGAACCAAACTCCGGCATTGGCTCAATATTGCTGGCCACAATCGGAAGACCATAGGCCATTGCCTCGAGAAGAATATTAGGACAATTTTCAATGAGCGAAGGGAACACAAAAAGGGCTGCATTTCGATAAAGCAAATCCAAATGGGCACGATCCACCCCGGGAATAATGTACACGCGCGCCACCAGCCCGAGACGGGAAATTAAACCATTAACCTCGTTAAAGTATTTAGCATCGTATGGTTTCCCAACAATAACAAGCGAGAAGCGTTCTTGGTGTTGTTGAGGCAACAGACTAAAAGCCTTAATCAGTGTTTCAAAATTCTTATATCGGTAAAAATGAGATACAGAAAGAATGTATGGAAGACTACAGGGTAAATTAGATGCTGATATACCTTCGGCTGACGTCCTGCATATCTCGACACCATTCGGAATCACACTAATCTTTGATTCTTCAACTCCGAATTTTGCTAATACGCGCTTGCAGGTATTAGATAAAGCAATTACTTGGTCTGCCCGCTTAGCCGACGAGATTAATGTGTGCCGCAATAGCCACATTTTTAAGCGCACGGCATTGCCTTCGACTCCCCACGCTTCAGCCGAGAACGGGGAAAGGTTTGATACCCCCACTACGTAATGAACTCCTGCTCTCAACATCAATGGTAAGTAATGTGAGAAAGTTAAATATACATTCAATTGTTCCTTTCGTATCAACTGAGGCAGAATCAGGTTTTCCCATGCCATGCGGCGAAACGCTTTTAACCGCCCGGCACCAATGGGAACATTGATTACCTCCCAACCCGCTGCACCATCAAGAAAAGACAACGAATCACTATCTTTTACAACCACCAAGCGATTTTTGGGCGCATAGGCGCGAAATCGACGTAAAAATTCCTCCGCCCTGGTAGCTTGGCCACCAGTAGTTGCGGCCAGAAGATCAAACAATATACCTGCTATGATTTGAACCTCATCATCGTTAAGATAGCCAACGGTTCCTTGGAAAATGAGTAAAACAAAAATTGCTCACGGCAAATATCCCCTTTTGAGGCATATATTCCAAGGATTAAGGCTTACGGCCTCGTGCTACCAAGAGGTTTGCCTGAAAGATCTCTATTTGCTCTAGCCCTGCAGAGGCCATCCATTTTTTGATCGTGGAGGCAGTCTGTGGGCTGTCATGTTGTGGGCACAGCATATCGAATGTGTCTAAGAGAGCCCACTCCCTTAACTGAAGTTCATCAAGTGAATAAATACCAGTGTAATCTGCAACCGGGACAAGCCGTTTCAAATAACGACCCATAAGTGGTATACGCCCTATGAATTGGCTTATTTTAAGCAGGGTCGGAACAGCCTGTTCAAGAAATCGGAACAATTGTTGTTGTGGCAAATGTTTGGTTAATGGCCTCAATAGATATTTTGGGTGAATCACAGTTTGCAATCGCTTCCAATAGAAGTCAGTACAAAGTCGCCCCCCTCCTACCGCTACCATGAGCGGTAGTGCTGCAAAAGCTTTGGCCACGTCCGGGGTGTGCTGCAATACACCAAGTGAATAGACATAAGGGAAAAATTCTTTTGGGAACGGGAGCGCATAGATATCACCCTGGACGACATGCACTTTATTATGCTGATTTAAATTTGCATAACAGGCATCCACTGCACCCGAATAATCGAGCGCCACGACCTGCGCCCCGGCCAACAAAGCAATTTCTGCAAAGCGCCCTGCACCGCAGCCAACATCGAGCACCCACTTGCCAGCCAGATCAACTGGTTCCCACCCCGTCGCTTTCCAAAACCGGTTGGCTGAAATCGGATGACCTGAATAACTGTCCAACTGCGTCTTCTGAAATTTGTTCCATTGCATCCCAAAGTTATCGGCATAATTTGATTCCGGCACAAAACGAGGAATGAAGTCCTTAATAGGGTAACGATGGCGGCCATCTTCTGAAACAAGCCAACCGGAATAAATCCTCGCATCCCGATGCTCCGGTTCTTCTAGATAAAGCTTCTGACCGGATGTCGGGCAACGGAGGATGTCAAGTAGATCTTCGTTCATCAACAAACTTTACAATGATATTTTATATTCCCGCCGCCACAATTCAAACAGCACCAAGGCAAACAAGCGCTCACTGTTCGCCCGGCCTCTGGTCTGCCCATCTAACAATTCTTTCACGTATTGGCGGTTAAAGAGCGTATCATTTGATCCCAAAAGCGTTTCATGGAAGAATTGTTTCCATGATCCCTTTTGAAGCCATGACCCGAGTGGAATGGAGAACCCCTGCTTACGGTGATGGTCGAATTCCCTGGGCAGAAGGCGTTCCGCCAGTTTTTTCAACAGCACTTTGCGGGAAGACGGCGTGGCCTTCATATACGACGGCACTTTGCCGAAGGCAAACTCGATGATGCGGTAGTCCAGAAATGGTGCGCGGACTTCCAGCGAGTTCAGCATGCTTGTACGGTCCACTTTAACAAGGATGTCCTCAGGCAAATAGTTCTCGAAATCCATACGTGTAGACCGCTGCAACAGATCAGCCGTCTGCGGGACACGACCTTCACGGATCGCCTCGGCAACCGGCAACCAAGAACCTTGTCCAGTTATTAATCGACGACGCGTGTTGCGATCAAAGTATGAAGCAATGAGGGGCACACCCCTTTTTAGATCAACGGCCAGCCCTTGAAGCCAGTTACGGCCCTTGAAGCCTATAGGCAGGATCGTTCCCGCTACCGACGCTACAGAAAGCCGCACGCTTTGAGGAATCCCGCCCAGCCAACGCTGCATCCACAAAAGACGATCGTAGTGCCCATAACCACCAAACAGTTCATCCCCTCCGTCGCCCCCCAAGGCCACAGTGCAATGTTGACGTACCAGTTTACTGACGAGATATGTCGGAATCATGGACGAATCCACCGTCGGCTCGTCGAACTGCCGGGCCAAAAGAGGCAAAAGGTCAACAATGACCTCAGCGGCTTCCAATTCGACATGTTCCGTACCAAAGTGCCGGGCAATCAACCGGGCGTGCTCTGTTTCATCATACGCGCCATAACCTGGGAAACGGATAGTGAAGGTACTGACCTTCGCCGCCGCCCGCACCGCCATTGCCGTCACCAGGCTGGAATCCACCCCGCCGCTGAGAAGCACGCCTACCGGAACATCCGCAACCAATTGGCGTCGCACGGCGTCTTCTAACAGGGTCTCCAGTTTATCGAGGATCGCTGTCTCATTGGACTGATCGGCCGCCGCTGCGGCATCCGGCTCCGGCAACTGCCAATAACGCCATACCCGTAATTGACCGCTTTTCAAATCGAACAAAAGAGCGTGCGCAGGCGGAAGTTTGTTCACACCCTGCAGGATACATCGGTCGCCCGGAACGTATCCATACGCCAGGTAACAATCTAGGGCTTCCAGATCGAGCCGCCGCGGAAAACCAGGGGCTGCCATGAGCGCTTTCAACTCGGACGCGAAAGAGATGGTTTCGTTCGCAAGACGGTAAAACAAGGGCTTTTCACCCGCCCGATCGCGGGCCAGGAACAGACACCTCTCTTTTTGATCGTATATCCCGAACGCGAACATGCCATTGAGATACCGGAGAAAGTCAGTTCCCCATTCGCGATACGCCGCAAGCATGACTTCCGTATCGCTTGTTGAACGGAATACATGCCCTAATGACTGTAGTTCCTTCTTCAGGTCCTGGTAATTGTAGATCTCCCCATTGAAGACTATACAGACATCGCCGGCGGCATCCAGCATCGGCTGATGGCCGGCAGGCGACAGATCGATGATCGAAAGCCTCCGATGCGCCAACCCCACACGCCCGTCCGCCGACCACCACTCCCCAGCATCGTCAGGACCGCGGTGCGTCATAGCATCACACCCGGTGGCGAGCCAGAGGCGATAGGATATCGGTGTGTTAGAGGCAATGCCTATGATGCCACACATCAGATAATCAACTCGTTGTGCATCTAAAAATTGGGTGTGTAGCCATATGTCTTCTTAATGCGCATAATCATGTAATCACAGAACTTTTCACCAAACATAAAAAGCCCCCACTTGTACACGAAATAGTACGGGGTGCACCCGAAGCCAACCTCTGTCTCAAGCCTTTTGGCATATTGTAGAAATATACCAACGCCTCGCCTACGTTGAATAGAAAGAAACGGATAAGAATATTTTGATAAATCTATTTTAACTCGATCCGTGAGTCGAGTTCCGTATTGCTTGTCGAGGTATTCCGTCAGCTCAAAATAAGCCTTGGTAAAATTAATCGAATTATCCAGTGAAATAGAGCCCGGTGTATAGCGACTCTTCTCCGCTGCGGAGGAACCAAACATCGGCTTATCTTCACGAAATGATTGCACTGCTTGAGCCACAGGAAAATCACAATATATGGATTCATGGGCAAGACAGACTTTTGCCATCAAATAGACCTGATACAGCAGAGTGCCGTCTAGTTCGGCGGTGGCAACTGCTAGTGCATCATCCCTTGATATTGTAAAGCCACTAATTGAAACGCTACGTTTAAAAAGCCAGGCCACCGTTTCTTCTCCCGGAGGCATGACAGTGGTTTTTTGAAGATATCGGAAGTTCTCAATGCCACCATCAGGATGGACGGCAATATATGAGCGTAGGACATACTTCTTATCTACATTCTCTTTGAGAAATTCAAGAAAGCGAGTCAGTGCCTGTGGCACAAAAAGGTCATCGTCACCCATATACATGACAAAGCGACCTGCGGCTAACTCTACGAGACGCCGCACGTTGCCGTCATACCCAAGATTTAGCTCGTTTTCGAAGTAGCGGACCTGATAAGGGGAAGGACTTGCAAACAAATCCACCGCAGATCGAATTTGCTCCCTTTTTGGCGAATGATCTTCACAAACAACAATTTCGATGTTGTTTGGGTCACAATCGATTGATTCGAGAAGATCCGAAATCTGACGGGGTCTGTTATAGCTGGGGATACAAATAGACAGCAGAGGTCTCATCGTTTAAGCATTCCAGGCTCGCGAGGTTGCATAACAAATACATTTTGCTTCACGCCATAACTCGTCCTGCAACCCTCACAAACAATCTGATCTTTTTGCCGTACCAATTTTTCGTCGCGGCATTTTGGACAAAGGAGGAGCGCCAACAAATCTATATGCTTATTTCGTCTGCTTTGTGAGAATATTAGACGAATAAATGTAAGGAGTCCCGTTCTTACTGTTTGTTTAATCCCATCGACCAGTTCATTTGGTCTTTGTATATCCACCGGATTCCACGAGGAATCCACCGCGGGATTTATAACCCGGAAGTTTATTTTGTCTTTCCAGTAGTAACGGATATGGAAATCAGATGGATGTTCCGGAATAAGCTTTTGTGACACTATAAGCTTGGCACGCTGTTCGTATAGTTCAACAAGCTCTGCATCGACTACCCATGCAAGTTTTTTTCTGATTACAAGACAATCATCGCGTAACGTCACTTCGAGCCGGTGATCCTTGTATGGATTGATCCGCTCCATGAAGGCATCGGGGGTTTCAATATAGCCGGCATATGCCACCCGCTGCAACTCCGCCAAAAACTTCTCTGGATCTGGCGTATGTTCAAGTACATGAGCAGCAATTACGAAGTCAAAGGCCTTATCCCTGAATGGCAGTTTTTCACCAAATGCCAGGACCGTAGGGCGATCATGGACAAGGGGCTCCCAGTGCCTCTCGCGCGTTTCTTCATAAGCATCAAGCAGGACATTGGCCCGAGGATAAGGATTCCCCCCGGAGCCAACTTCAAGAACCAACGCGGTACGATCAACGGGGCAGTGTAATCGGCGGAGGGACCAGACAATTTTCTCTTGACCTATCACATTAAAAAAACGCATTAAACGTGAGCAGGTTTCCATCATTTTTTAACCTTCATCGTTTCGCCTCAACAAACAGAGATTCTTCCGGTCGATTATCAAGTATCTCTATATCTGGGGTGCATCCCTCCTGAAAATCGCAGCGGCGAATATTATGGAAACCAGCTTGATTCATCTCCTCCTCAAGCATTAAATAATCATACATGTATTTATGGCAAGCATAGTAGCTTTCATCGCTATCAACAAAAAAATAAGACGACAACATCTTTTCTTTTTCGCCCTTCGTATAAAGAGACAATGCATACTCAAGATCAGGAACAGAAATTCGTACTGTGCCGCCTGGCTTTAGGACACGATAGATTTCCTTCAGAAGGGTTTCGGCATCCTTTCGGAAAAGATGTTCGATGAAATGCGATGTATATAGAAAATCAACCACACCTGTCGTTATGGGGAGACCATAAGCCAGATCGTGATGAATAAATCGATGCGTGCCAAGAATTCGGCAGTAGTCGGCTTCGGTGTAATATTGGTTAGCCCCACTGAATCTATAGGCTATCCGATGCAGGAAAGTTGGGAATGTGGAGATAAATGCATTGAGACTCCCATCGATATTGATCCATCCTGGCGCAACTGCCAAACCACAGCCGATATTAACCTTGATCAGCGCATTACCGATTGGTAAAGGCACTCGCCGTCGCCGTTTTAGACGACATAGTAAGGCGATGTTGCCATCAATTACTCGTCGTAACATTCTTATGGCTTATCCTCCTGCATGTCGGCAATCCAAGCCAAGACCTGCCGCATACGCGAAACCACATCATGGCCATCCGCGTGTACTCGTCTGAAGCCAGCTTCTGCGACGGCCTTTCGCCGGGGTTCGTCATTCAAATAAAGTTCTATCTTTGCCATCATTTCCTCAGGGGTTCGAAAAAAATCTGCCTCTTCGCCTTCACGGAATAAGCTGGCAAGGTCTTCAGTGTATTCGGAAATCATCAAGGTGCGGGTGGCAGGAATTTCAAAACAACGACGTGTATAGGTGTCGCGATTGAGTTTGGACAGGAAACATAGGGCAATACGTGCGCCACACAACGCACGATTATAATCATCACCCCAAACCAAACGCACCGGTATTTGCCCCGCAAGATACAGCGAACGACTGATTACGGGATCCCAGTCATAGCCAGGGCCATAAAGGCGCAAGTGCCATCCACGGCTTATAACCGATTCCAGCAACGCAACTCTACAATCTGGTTCATAATGCCCCACAAAAACTATATCACAACCATAACGCATCATATCTTCTTTTGTCATATCTAAAGGATGATTAATCCATGGGACAGACCATGATCTTAGCAATTCCACTTGTCTGGCACCGATTTTTCGATATTGTTCAAGATTATGATGTCGATAAGCAAGCATCAAATCATATTCTGGTACCGCTCTCAAAAAATGACGCCACAACCATGGCGGATGGCCAGATGCGAATGGATCGTCATTGTTGTAGCCGAATATCTTACAACCAGATATCTTTTTTTTAATATTGATAATTGTAGAGGGGGTTATATGTGTACCCCTGTAAATAAAAATAAGATCAGGTATAAATCGACATACCATTTGTATGAGGTCTCGATTTAATTTATATAGTTGCGGCCCCCAAATAAATTTGTTCTGACCGCGGAACCAATAACTTTTAGCTGAGTTGTCCGCTTGAAAATAGCTGTACCAGTAGAAAACCTCCACCTTGTGGCCGAGTTTACGAAAAGACTCGGCTACCGCTCTTTCATGTATCTCGGAGTGTCCGTCACCGACAACTAGTATTTTCATTGATAAGATCGGATATTTTTGAGCAGAGTGAGATGCATTATATTTTCAACCAAGCATCAGGTATCAATCCCTTGAAGCCCCAGGCGGCCTTCCCTTCCAATTTCAGATTCGGGGTTAACACTATTTTCTCCTCTTCGCCTTTTAGCCAAGCCCCCCACCAACTGAAGGTGCTGTTGGCGGTGATAAAGTGCTTGCACTGGGTCATGAGCCATAAATCAGCATAGGCATTTGCATCGCCTCTGTTATGGGAAACAAACGTCGAACGGTCTGCGGGTAGGGAAAGCCTGGCTTTAGCCGCCTCCACATTGTCGGAGAAAAGAAAGTAGTGAGAGAAAGGGAACTTTGCTTCCATAAACTCAATGGCCCGCCGGTAATAATCGACTGAAACGTTGTATTGCGACGGCCTGTCTGGCCCATCGAACCATCGCACATGGATAGCCACGGCAAAATTACTACGAATCCTTTCCGCCACTCCCTGGTTTTCTGCATCCGTTGGCGGAATAATCCGCAGATCTTCACGTATAATATCTTGCACATCTATAAAGTACCCTTCGCTCTGCCAGAGGCCGTCCAGATAGAGGGTTCCTTCAACCTTAATGTGGAGAATCCGCGCATCGAAATCACACCGATCTTGTTCTATATATTTACGCCGATCGTAGGACAACCCACGCGCCCTGCACTTTTCCAGGCACCGCCGATAGCGCTCGAATGGTTCAAGCCGCTCAGTCTTTGTCGCCTTACGGGCCGGTATGTTGAAACGATCCAGCATATAGCATCGACTATAGAACCGATCCCGAACAAATCCAGTGACATCATCGATTACCAATTCAGCGTCGTTGACAAGGGCCAAGCGCCGGGCGGCGGCGTAGCAGAAAAGCTGATTGCCGATGCCGCCTTTGATGCGGACAATGATTTTATGTTGTGGCATCACAACAAGTCCTAGAATTAGATTCCTGTCCGCAATACAGTTTTCAGGAGTAGCGTTTTCGCTGTCGTTACTGTTTTTCGACTATGAATGGATATGCTCGCTCGGTAAATCAACGACAAAAGAAACCAAATAATAAGCGAATTGATGATGTTTTTTTCCCCATACCACAACCAATGGGGCGTACCCATAGCAACAATCCCAAGGAACGCAAGTCGCGAGGGAGTCAAATCGGCAGAAAATAGTCGTTCTAACTTGGCGAACAAATAAGTCCATGAGGCAATTATCGCAAAGACGCCGAACATTCTGAAGTTCATGAAGGGAACCACAACCGCATGATTACCGCCCATACCATACGTCACTTCCCATGCAGGACCGTGAAACCCATCAATCGGCCGCTGATAACCAATGAAATCAGCAACAAAACCCGGCATCAAAGAAGCGATAAAATCCCAATATGTCTGACCATATTGAAGTGATAAACTATTATTCAAGTGGTCCCCCGCAATACCTAGCGGCGTCAGCAGCACAGCTGACCACGTTCCTGCGAGAATATTTTCAAACCCGATCTGACCTGGCGCGAATAAATCTCTGGCGATACTTACTGTCCCAGCAAGATCTGCTCCGACAAGACTATACCGCAAAGCTCCGGTAAAAAGAGACACCAAGAAAACGAGCAGAACGAGCAGGGCAATCTTAATCTTACTAATGCTAACAACTTTCGTTTTTTTATTAATAAAAGATGTGATAGGCGCTCCCCAAACATAAAACATTAATATTGCTGCTAATATAAGGGGTAGGCTTTCCCTGTCCCCCCGCAGTAATTGGAACCATACTACAACCAGCAACATCGCAAAGAAGAATATTTTGCGTTTCAGTCGCGCCAAGCTTCGGTCGCACTCAATAATTGCATCGGCCAATGCAAAAGTTAAAAACGCATACGAAAACATCCATAGTGAACTAAAATTCCAGTTTTGGCTTATGCTAACACTTTCAGTATAAACTTCTGTAAACACAGTCTGCGCTGGTGCAAACAGCCAACTGGCAATAACGCCCATTGCAATCCAAACAAAAAAAGTCGGCATGGAAAGTGTACGCATTGGCGGGAGATTAACACTTGCAGATAACGCTGCTTCAGGCAAATGAAACCGTTTTGCGGCGGCTATTGCACCCACGGCAAAGCCACATGCGCCGACCGCACCGATCATCGACATCAATTCAATGATCGTTTTGTCTGTCATGTACGAATTTACTGCTAGACCCCAGAGAATTAAAGGTTCTGAAGAATAATCAAACCATAAATAAGGAATGATGTGGATAAACGGTAGCGCGTAGCATAGGAATAGCAAAAGAATTAAAGGACCCACAAAGTGTTTCTGATACTGTACAATCAATAAATAAGAAACAAGAACAAAAACCATAACGGAAACCAACACCGGTGGATAGTATCCGATGTGAAACAGCAATACTCCGAAGGCGCCCAATGCAAGGAAAAAGGTAAGTTGTATATTATTCATCCTGCTTTCACCGCGACGCAATGCCACCCAAAGCACGCCAAGTCATTAGCCCGTTTGTCGCCACGCAGTTTGAAATAGAGCACACCCAACAGGCTGTATGCATACGCGAGCGGCCAACTCCAGTTGCCGCGCTGGCGCTCCATACCGCCGAGGCGCAAGAGTTCCTGCTCGGCATAGGCAAACCAGTCACCGTTGGAGATGAGTTCTACAATCTCGAAACCACGCAGCGCAAGATGATGCTCATACCAGTATCGCGAAAAACCACTGCAGTAGTGATACGGCGCCATGTGTACGAGCGAGGCAAAGGGAGCAGTCAGGATCAATTTGCCTCCGGGTTTGAGTAGACGCGCGAATTCATCCAGCGCGTGCGTAGGTTCGGGCACATGCTCGCACACTTCACTACAGAGAATAGCATCAAAACTCGCATTGGCTTCTGGGATGGCAGTGATGTCGCTGACCAAATCGATACGGCTGGTATCCCAGATCCCGATCTGCAGACCTTCATCAATCGCCCCCCCCCGCTTGTCATCATATTGGCAGAAGTCCTGCGAGACATACTCCAGATGTCCGCAGTGTTGGCGATTCTTGAGTTCGCCCGCCCCGGCATCAAGGATGCGCGAGCCGGAACGTAATGCGGCAAGGGTTTTCTTCAGCCAAGCTTGGCGGTTGAGCTCGTTGATATTTTTGCTGAACATCGCTGCCCCTTTAGTGATCTCTTTTGATGAAGACAAAAATACCGAGGTTATAGTCGCTTTGTGCTAGTACCTGTAGTGCGTCTTCATTGGGTTGCACCTGTCGAATCTCACCACCGGCACCGATCACGGTCAATTCTTGCAACTGCAATCCACTGGATTCAGCGCAGCGTATGATCGTGCGCGGATCAAACACACGGTGGGCATTGAATTCCACCCGCTCCTGCCCGATGGGTGTTGAAATATAAAACCTGCCGTCAGGCTTTAGCAGTTGCGCCATGTTGGCAATACCGCGCTCATAACCTTTCGGTTCGACGGGGTCGCCATAGCGACCCAACCCAAAGTGCTCTATGGCGTGCAGGCAGGAAAGTGAGTTACAGTACCCCCCCTTCCCGGAAGAGGGTAACGCAACCGGCCTCATCAAATCCACCTGCTTAAAAATAACTCCCGGTATTTTCGTGGTAATTGGACGCACATCGAACACTTCGATATCGCGAAAACTTGCCACATGGGCAACAAAACCGTCCACACGCGAGCCAACATCGACATGCTTTTCGGGTTTGCCATCATAAATCCATCGTGCGACAAGCAGATCCTGCCAGAAATACTCACTCTTAGTGGTGCCACCTTCCTCGTAGCGGTCGTATAAACAGGGCATCAGCCTAAGTTTGCCGGAGTAATCCCTGCTAAATAAACGCCAATCACGCAAAAAAATCGGGATACCGAGCACTGAGCGCAGAAAACGACGCGGGTCAAAGCCGAATTGGCTTGACATAAACCACTGAAGTTTGATGATGAAGTGCGGCATTACTTTAAATTTCGCTGAAGACATTATTTCGGATAGATCTATAGCTTCAAGTGAAACTGATTTAGTTTAATAGCATGTGCTATCGTTTGCTTATCAAGACCTGCCTTATTGAAAACAGTCAACAAATCTTGAATATGGTCTTGGGCAGTATAAGTTTTATAGCACGCATTACCTTTATCTTTCAACCACATCAGTCTTGCCACAAAGTCAAAAAGCGGCTCAACAAAACTTCCTGGAGGAGCGTATTTGTATCTCTTTCTAAAATTGACACTGTCGGCGTAACAGCCTCTATACAACAATAATGCATATTCGTTGGCTGCGCCACCAATAGAAAAATATCTCGTATTCCTGGTATCTTCAATAATCCGGGATAGCGACTTTCTTCTCCATATTCCGTATGTCAGGTTATCCTTAAATGAAGAAAATGGTAGTGATGTAAATGATATCATTCTTTTTATTGGATCTGGATCCGCCACGAAGGCCATACTGGGTAAAAAGAATCTTCGCAGAAGCGGAATGGTTCTCGACTCAACAGTCCACCGCGTTATAACAAATCCTGCATCCTGATTATCCTCAAGTTCTGATATACACTTTTCAATAAATGTGGGCATCCAGACATCGTCATGAGATGCCCACATAAAATATTCAGTATCGCATTTTTTGAAAACGTACTCATAGTTTGCGCGAGGTCCCAGATTACATTCTTGTTTGACATAATATACTCTCTTATCTATCGTTGTCCATCGCCTGCATACTTCTTCCGTACCATCATTTGATGCGTCATCAGATATTAGAATTTTGAAGTCTTGGGTCGTTTGTGCCAACAAGCTCTGAATTGAATCTCCGATAAATTTTTCGGAGTTGTAGGCGGTCATCCCTATTGAAATTTTAGCCATATTATTAGCTCGTTAAAGCTCAGAAGATCAAACTTTTGACTTTGTAGCCACAATATAAAACTGGAACCCAAACAAACCGGGGAACAATTTACACAGTAATTTGTTCAATAAGCGGTGCAGTGGAAAGCTCTCAGGAAATACTCCTCCTGTTGCTGTTTTCGACGCAATAACGAAACCATATTTTTCAAGAAGTTCTTGTATCGTCTTGAGCGTATACCACCTTGAATGGGTATAATCCATGATCCCCAGATCTGCATATTCAAAAATTCCAAACAACATTTTCATTCGATTTCTCCAATAGAGCAGATTGGGAATAACAATCAGCAAACCATCGCGGCATACATCCATGATATTTTTGAGTAAAACTTCCGGATAAAATATGTGTTCCAATAAATGTGCAGCCAAAACGATATTGAAACTCTTTCTTTTGATTTCTGAAGGCAGTCCTTTAGTTAGATCAAAAACCAGCACAGGACATATGGAAGATGTGGCTTGGGCCTCCTCAGCATTGATTGTGATCCCTGTGACATCAAAACCAGCCGCTTTTAAATATGCAGCATTCCCCCCGGAGCCACATCCCAAGTCCAAAACTGTACATATCCGTTCCCCCGAGACAGTATCAGCAGTAACATGAATAGCGTGACTATCCTGTTGCCTGCGGACCTCGGGGAAATGACTTCGAATAAGCTCCAGTATTATTGGGTCAGCTATTGGTGCATAGTATTTTTCAGTATTGTTTTTCATAGTTTTCGATAAATAAACATCCAATATTTAGAGGAAATTTTTTGACTCGTACTAATGTTGCCTCCTATTGCTATTTAATATATCTAATCAAAAAATATGCTCTGGCCTTCTCGTAAATTATTGGTGGCAAAAGAAGTTTTGCCCAGAACCTCGTAAACATTTTGGCGAAAGATTTCAACATATACGGAGTGCCACCATGGTGCCGGTAGGTTGCTTTTCGATTTTTTTCGGTCACAAATGTTTCCTTTAATGCCTCAATTTCTATAATTTCTAAGTATATTTCTTGATTTATATATTGATCTTGATATAGTTTACCACAGTGCACTCCAGAACCGTCGAAGCCGATATTTCTCACCAGTGATTTGAAGGGAAACACGCAACATTTTTTTTTCTCAATCATGTTAAGAGTGAAATCCAGATCTTCAGCAACGAGATTATTTTCTGCACTAGCAATAGCTATCTGAAAAAGGGGTGGCGCTGTGCAGTTCATTAAAAAAAATAACTTCGGCGATCTTAAAAATCTTCTCGATAGCTCAGGCCCTCTCTCGATATTTCTATCTTTGTCACGCCACGTCCCATAACCCCAAGCATTAAATATATCCAAAAATACCTGGTTACTGTTCGAAACAAATTGCCGGTAGCTATCATACAGATAACCACATATTGCATAAACGCTTTGATTATCCTGATAGGCATCAAGACCATCATTTATGAACTTTAAGAAGCCAGGTGCTGTGACAATATCATCCTCCATAAAGATGATACGATCATAATGTTCATATATATGATTTTTAGATTTTAAGAAATTTTCTTCAAACCCATGGTTTTTTTCACGCAAAATGGGTATGACGGACTTGAATCCAGCAATCTGACCAAGATAATCTCTTATTTTATCGACAGCCTCTTTGTCTGTGTCTATTTTTGGATAATCCGATGCAATGAATAAATCCGTCTGGTCTGCCAGATAATTTTCCCTCAAAGCCTCGACAGTCTGCCGTAGATGATTGTATCTGGTATATGTCGTAATCAGGACTGGTGCTGGCTGTGAAGATTCATGTGCCATTGTCTATCCTTTACTTAGCGTCATTACTCTTAATTTATAGCAGAGCGTCTCTCTGACCCATGACGAACCTAAAGCGGCCAGCGGCAGCATGCTCAAACTCGCCACAGCAATCATCCCTGTCAAAGCCAATCGCTCATGGGGCCAGGTGAACACATTCATGACAATTATTAACCCAATAACTGATAGAAGCCCAATCAAGCCAATGTCATGTAACAACCAACGAACATGTAGTCCCTTGACAAACCGATTATGTACCATGGGAACCCAAAAGATGAAGTATACCGTGTTTGATGTTAACCATGCCCAACCAGCTCCTATCATTCCATAGTGCACAGTGGCTAAGATCAACGAGGGGATCAGAACCATTACCAGCAGGGCATTGCCAATCACATGGAATTTAAGGTCACCTTTAGCAAATTGAAGAAGGTAGGGAAAACCACCCAATGCAATGATTCCATTCCCGATAGTGTAGAGAACAAGTACCGGTGCGGCCTCGGTGACAGCGACTACATTACCAGTCCATGCCCACAATACTTTTTCAGCCAGGCAGGCTAACATCAAGGTTGCGGGAATGACAATCACGGCCACCATTTGCGTGCCGTTTCGGTACAAGCGAATAAGGCCAGCTTCATTGCCTTCGGCATGCATCTTTGTCATCCTCGGCATCAATGCGCCGCTGATGGGCGCACTGACCATTAAAATGCCGCCAGCGGCTACACATGCCAGCGTGAAATAGCCATAATCAGTCAACGACAGCAACTTGGAGAGCACCAGCTTATCGGTCTGCGTGACCAACAACCACACCGAACTCGTAAAGGCAATACTCAAAGAAAATTTTAACATGCCGCGTAATGGCTGCCATTCCCATGTAACCTTTTCACTAACATTGACTTTTGGCATAAGGCGGTAGGCATAAAAGATCAGCACCATGAATTCAATTGAAGCTATGCCCAATTGATATTTGAAGAAAGCCGTCAGGTCGGTACTGATGTAGATGAAGAATGGAATAACCAACAATGAACGTGCTGTGGCTACAACCACGCTGAAGGAGCCAAGCCACATAAACCGTTCAAATCCATAGACGACACCTCGATATAGGTTACATAACCACCGAAATGCCACAATCGGCGCCATGAGAATGATAACGGTTTTTACATCGTTTGGAGATAGATTTTCTACATTCAGCCACTGGTTGGCAATTTTCCCCGATAATGCCGTTAAACAAATAGCACCCAGAAGAGCCACTCCATAAAAAATTACCTCCATTGTCCGCAGTAGTCGTCGCAGGCTGAACCCATTAATCTCACCACCACGGTAACATGCTGTTTGCCGCCCCATCGTGGGCGTGAGTCCAATGTCGAGCAAATAAAATAGCGCCTGCAACAGGGCAAAAAAACCGACAAGTCCATAAGCCTCAACACCAAGATACTTTATGTAAAACGGCACCATAATGATACTGATCAGCATAACATAAATCTGACTAGTATAATTGGCGATGATGTTACGCTTAAGGCTCACCAGCGCCCTATTTTGTCTTTTTGGGGATAATCATATGGATTGAAGCTTTTTTTTGACCTTTGAAAAGTTTTTAACTGCCACGCGAATGGTGGAGCAGATAGTAGAGATGTGTTCATTCGTAATTGTGTTTCCTGTGGGCAATACCAAAACACGTTGCACGACTTTCTCCGTTTCAGGTAGCAGTAAATGTGAATGGGGGAAATAGGAATGATATGGTTCCATCCTATGGCAACCGGGATAAAAGTAACGCCGGGCCAAAACATTTTCAGCGTGCAGAACCGTCAAGAGTTCGTCTCGGCTCAACCCTGCTTCGGATTTGTCAACTTCCAGGATTATATACTGGTAGTTTTGTTTTTCATGGTTTTCATACTGAAGAATTTTGATTCCAGGAATATCTTTCAACCCAGCATAGTAGTGCTCATAATTTTTGCGATTAACAGCAACAAATTCATCCAGACTTTCCAGGTTGGTAAGCCCCATTGCCGCTGAGGCTTCGTTCATTTTGCCATTAGTCCCGATATAAATGACATTATCATAACCAGCAAAGCCAAAGTTTTTCATCAGGCGCATTTTTCTTGCCAAGTCTTCATTATTTGTGACTACAGCTCCGCCTTCCAATGTGTTGAAGAACTTGGTGGCATGGAAGCTGAAGACTTCCACGCTACCAAAATTACCGATCATTCTTCCATTGTGTGAACATCCGAAGGCATGCGCAGCGTCAAATAGGAGTTTTAGATTGTGTTTCTCGGCCACATCAGAAAGTGCTTCAATATCGCAGGGCCTCCCCCAGGTATGAACGCCAAGTATCCCGGATGTTCGAGGGGTTATCATCTTTTCTATGGCATCAGGGTCAAGGTGGTGGGTTTGATGATCAATATCGCAGAATACAGGTGTGATCCCCTGCCACTGAAGGCTGTGGGCAGTGGCTATGAAGGTAAAAGATGGGACAATTACCTCTCCCTTAAGCTCCAAGGCCCGGATGGCAATCTCCAAAGCGATAGTGCCATTGCACATGACTATGCAATGTTTGACATCAAGGTATTCAGCAATTTTCTTTTCAAATTCTTTCACATAAGGGCCATCATTAGAAAACCATCGTCTGTCCAGCATATCATCCATTAGTTCAAGAAAACGTCGATGGTTGCCTATGTTAGGACGACCTACATGTAGTATAGAACTGAATGCAGGAGTTCCAGAAAAAATACTCAAGTCTCTGTGTGGCATCTTAATCAACAAATAAATGTAATTTTTTCATATTGAGGCTTCTTTCATTGCATTTCTCTAATCCGGTGTGATTCTCTATTGTCTTCTCAACCTATTAATGTGTATTTAGTTTTCTTGATAATCACTTTGGGAAGATTTGGATATGAAGAAAATCATCGAGACATTTACCGAAGAGGAATGCAAGATTCTTGGCGAGCTCACTTCCGAGGGTGAAGCTCGAAATTAATTTTGACATAGACTTTCTTCCCACACTTTTTATCAACAAAATAAGCATTTTTGTACGGATCATGAGTTAGTGCACGTAATTTGTCAATGAAAAATTCCAGATTACCATTCTCTTCTAAATCTAATTTACATAGTTCATGATAATCCTTCATTTTATTAACATTACCGTTTTCCTTTGATGGAAATTTATTGTAACTATTCGTCAAAATATTTGATATATTCCTTCGTAGCAACTCTACTTCAAGTTTCAGAACCCTATTATACACATCGAGTGAGGTGTCCCATGAATTAATTTCAATCTCTTCCTGATCAATTATATTACCGTGATCTAAATATTCATCAATTTCATGAATAGTAGCGCCAATAGGCTGTTTGTCTATAATAGAGAAAACCTGTGGAAACCACCCTCGATTATAGGGGTTGTAACCAGGGTGGACATTGATACATTTTATACTATTAACTAATTTATCTGGAAAGATTTGCTTGCAATGCAACGAAAATATCAAGTCGTATGTGCTAATAATGCTCTCAAGCTCCTGTTCCACATTTACCATTGCTATACTCAATTCTTTTGAAAGCCCAGCATTATTGAAGGAACACTTTATAGTATAATCGATTTCAAACTTCATTTCTATTAATAATTCCTTAAATGCTTCTATTAAGTATAGATTATCAGATATTATCAAAAGTTTAGTAAAAAACATATTAGCTTTCTCTTCTGTCAAAGTTACTTTTTTTGGAAAGTTGAGCCCTGATTTGACATAGAAGTCTTCTCCTCACTCAAAAACATAACTAATACGACACTCTTGAGCTTGTCTTATGCGCACCAGAATAGTTTTCATTTCCAGTATAAATTATGGCAACTCCAAAATGTCCTGAAAAATCCTACATGATAAATTTATTAACACCTATGATGGAGAGAAAGGACGCGATACAAACAAAACTATGGATTTTACATCGGCATAAAGTGCGATTATTTTGTTGTCTCTTAGTCATGAAGGACTACTTTCAAAAATTGTCGCGGGGCGACATTGTTCAAGTAATTGTTATTATTGAGTTTTTATGGTGTATTGCGAAAATTAGGGAAGTCAATTTGTGACCGGAGGTCATGACCATGGGAAAAATATTTCTACTTGCCCTTTTTGCAGATTTTCTTATGCAATGTTGTTTTCTGCCGGGGGGGTGGTGAAGTTGTCAAGGGCTTCCCTGAGCCTGTTTATGGAATCATTTGCGGCCAGGAGGTCATCGTTGGACCAGTCGGCGACGTCGGTCTTCTCCACTTTCTCCCGAGATTTGTCGAGGGATTGGCAAAAAACGGCAGCTGTGGATAGTTTCTCTCTCTTCCTCGTGCCGCCCTCTTGCTCCTTATAGAGTTCTTCTTTGTATTTGGCGTAGGCCGTGTTCATGGCGCGTTGTTGTTTCTTACGCGCAATCTCGAGAAGCTTTTTCTTGCTGATTGCACGATCACCACGACAATCGTCCCGAACCGCCTGAGGCAGGTTCGTCAGGGAAAGGGATTCGGTAATGGTGGTACGCGGCTTGCCGATGACCACCGCTAACTGGTCCTGAGTGTATTTCTCCTCGTCCATGAGCTTTTTCAGGGCCTCCGCCTCTTCGATGCACGTGAGGTCCTGGCGCTGTAGATTCTCAACCAGAGCGATTTCAGCGGCATTGCCCTCCACGCAGATGCCGGGGATGATCAGGAGGTCGGCCATCTGGGCGGCCTTGTAGCGGCGCTCACCGGCGACAATTAGCAGGTACGGGTCATCAGCGGCGGCCCTGAACAGGATCGGTTGAATGATGCCTTTAAGTTTGACCGATGCGGCCAGATCCTCCAGCGCCTGATGATCCACGGACTTTCTCGGCTGATTTGGATCAGGCTTCAGATCGATAATAGGTAATTCGTAGAGCTTTCCTTTTTCGTAGGTGGTCATCGATACAATCCTCCTTTTTTATTGGGGAGGAATTTTCCCTCCCCAATAAACGGTGGTTGCTGACTTAAAATGCTGTTAATATTGAAAACCCAATTCAAACGATGGTCCATCGGCTTTAGAAGCCGGTCACCATGCTTGCTGGATTCGTCGTTGAAAGCTGACTCCATGCGCTACTGTTCCATTGCCAAGGCCCAACATAGTCCGTAAACTTCACATACAACATCGAGCCTGAGGCCACCATGCTTCCTGGATTGGCTATGTTAAGCTGACTCCATGCACTGCCATCCCATTGCCAGATGCCAACATAATCCGTAAACTTCACATACAACTTCGAACCTTCGGCCAACATGCTTGCCGGATTGGCATTGTTAAGCTGACTCCATGCGCTGCCATCCCATTGCCAGATGCCAACATAATCCGTAAACTTCACATATAATTTCGAACTTTCGGCCAACATGCTTGCCGGATTGGCTATGTTGAGCTGACTCCATGCGCTGCCATCCCATTGCCAGACGCCAACATAGTCCGTGAACTTCACATACAACTTAGAACCTGAGGCCACCATGCTTGCCGGATTGGCTATGTTAAGCTGACTCCATGCGCTGCCATCCCATTGCCAGATGCCAACATAGTCCGTGAACTTCACATACAACTTCGAACCTGAAGCTACCATGCTTGCCGGATTGGCTATGTTAAGCTGACTCCACGTGCTGCCATCCCATTGCCAGATGCCAGCGATGTCCGTGAACTTCACATACAACTTCGAACCTTCGGCCAACATACTTTCCGGATTGGCTACTTTAATCTGACTCCATACGCTGCCATCCCATTGCCAGACGCCAACATAATCTGTAAACTTCACATACAACTTCGAACCTGAAGCTACCATGTTTGCCGGATTGGCACTGTTAATCTTACTCCATGTGCCCATATCCCATTGCCAAATGCCATCTCCCGTGTTAGCCACATACAGCAACTGATCCACATTGAGGCTTATCGGCCGCATCATGTCGTTCTCTTCATGGCTGAGGATGTGGCAGTGCCAAGTGTACTCATGGCCGAAGTTGGTCATTACATTGGTTTGAGGTGGCGACAATGGGTCTCCAGTTGCTGGATCCATTTGGGAGAAACCATCTTCGGAACCTGTGGGGAAAGCCGGGTTCAACGGCCGGATGCTGTTGGGAAGCGTGAAGGGAACTATGGGGGTAACGGGCTTGAAGGCGACTATTGTATCTTCCAACGGGCTTACCCTGACGGTGTCCTTCCAGCCTAATTCGTTGTCGTCAGGCAGTCTGATGAATCCATCCCAGCCTACCCTGTTGAGGACCTGCACATCGAAGAGGTGGAAGTGGATGGGGTGCGTGTCCACGCCATTGTGGGTAATTCTCCAGATTTGAACCTCGCCGGGCTTTACTTTCTCCGTGGCGGGATCAACGAAGTTCTGGAGGATGAAGTTGGCGATGGCGGCGTTCGTGAACGGTCTTTCCAGACCTAATTTGGCGGCCATCCGCCCGTAGTCGTCAAAAGTGGCGCCCATCTCGTCGTGAATGGCCTTGGGTTTCATCTCAAAGTTGCTCTTGATTGTACCGTCAACCTTCTGAAAGCTGATGGAGCCGTCCGAGATCCGCGATAAGCCCCAATTGGGCCATATCGCCGGGAAAGTGGTTGCGTAGGTTTCGTTGTAGGCAGTCTGCCCAACAACGATCGGGTCCTGAGATGACTGGAAGACACCTGTCGCCCCGGCAAACGCTGTATTGCGGGTAGCCAATTTGCCAGCATCATAGCCGTCAGGAATAGGGGTGCCTGGGTCTCCCGTTACTACGATCTGCATGACCGTTCTGATATTGGGACCAACACCCGGAGGAATTCCGATATAACCGCCGGTGTCGATTCTGCTGGGTGCGCCCGTGTAGTAATCATATTGGGGGGCGAGGGCCGGGAATGCCGTG
>Ga0172379_10003307_pt1 | contig 25997 bp, 35 predicted proteins | sample GrowelOW334metaG_FD_119756 | JGI IMG/M metagenome (GOLD analysis project Ga0172379, IMG submission 119756) | Groundwater microbial communities from an aquifer near a municipal landfill in Southern Ontario, Canada - Groundwater well OW334 metaG | ecosystem: Environmental > Aquatic > Deep...
AGGTTTAGCTATTAAAAAGAAAGAAGATACACACAAGATGGCAGAGGCTAACAAAGCTTTTGCGCACTTTGCTTGGTAATTTAAATTTATGGAAAGAGACTATCCTTTAGAAAAAGTTAGGAATATTGGAATTATTGCGCATATTGATGCAGGGAAAACCACCACGACCGAGCGGGTGCTTTTTTATACTGGGGTTTCTCATAAAATAGGTGAAGTGCATGATGGTGAGACGACGACAGACTGGATGGAACAAGAACGAGAACGCGGAATCACTATTACTTCTGCAGCAGTCACTTGTTTTTGGACTCCGACTTATGCCACCGTAGACGGGAAACAAGATAAAAATAAAAAACACCGTTTTAATATTATTGATACTCCTGGACACATTGATTTTACTGTTGAAGTCAAGCGTTCCTTGCGAGTTTTAGATGGTGCTGTAGTTGTTTTCGATGGTGTGGCTGGAGTAGAGCCACAGTCTGAGACCAACTGGCGTTATGCTGATGAAGCCAAAGTTCCACGTATTTGTTTTGTTAACAAATTAGATAGAACTGGCGCCTCTTTTGAACATTCATACGCGACGATCTTAGATCGTCTTACAAAAAAAGCTGTTCGTATGCAGATCCCCATAGGGCTTGAAGAAAAACATGAAGGAGTGGTAGATCTACTCAAAATGAAAGCCTATTATTTTGAAGGAGAAATGGGTAACAAGGTTATTGAAAAAGAAATTCCAGAAGAAATGAAAGCTGAGGCAGAAGGATATCATGCTGAACTTATTGAAAAAATAGTTGAAACAGACGATGTGATGATGACAGAATATTTAGAGGGTATTGTTCCAAGCATCGATGTATTAAAAAAAGCTCTACGAAAAGCTGTCATAGCAAATGAAATTTTTCCAGTGTTTGCTGGTTCTGCTTTAAAAAATAAAGGTGTCCAGCTTGTGCTTGACGCTGTTGTTGACTATTTACCAGCTCCGACTGACATTCCTCCAATTCCTGGTATTGATACAGAAACTGAAGAGCCTATGGTTCGACATGCTTCTGATGCTGAGCCTTTTGCCGCGCTTGCTTTCAAAGTGGCGACTGATCCATTTGTTGGACAAATCATTTTCTTTCGTGTTTATTCTGGTAGCTTGATGGCTGGAAGTTATGTCTACAATCCACGTACTCGCAACAAAGAACGTATTGGCCGAATTCTGCGAATGCATGCAAATGACAGAGAAGAAGTAAAGCAAGTCTTTGCTGGAGAAATAGCAGCAGCGGTAGGATTAAAAGATACAATAACTTCTGATACTCTTTGTGATGAAAATAACCCAATTATTTTAGATAGAATTATTTTTCCAGAACCAGTTATTTCATTGCGTATTGAACCAAAGACAAAAGCGGACCAAGAAAAAATGGGTATGGCGCTTAATCGCCTTGCTCAAGAAGACCCAACTTTTAAAGTTACTACTGATCAAGAAACAGGGGAGACTATCATTGCTGGAATGGGAGAGCTTCATTTGGAAATCATTGTTGATCGTATGAAGAGAGAATTCACAGTAGAAGCAAATGTCGGCAAGCCACAAGTAGCTTACAGAGAAACCATTACCGGAAATGCTGATGCAGAAGGAAAATATATCAAGCAGTCAGGTGGACGTGGAAACTACGGACATGTGAAGATAAAAGTAAAACCAATGGAAATGCTTACCAAAGAAGAGTTGGAAGATTTACCAAAGAACGTAAAAAGATCTGAAGGTTTTGAATTTATCAATACTATCAAAGGAGGTGTTATCCCTCAAGAATATATCGCGCCTTGTGAAAAAGGATTCAAAGAAGGTCTTGATCGTGGGATTTTAGCCGGATTCAAAATGGTAAATGTTTCAGTGGAACTCTGGGATGGAAGTTATCATGAAGTTGACTCCAATGAAATGGCTTTCAAAATCGCAGCTAGTATGGCTATTCAAGATGCGTGCCGTCGTGCAAGTCCTGTGATACTAGAACCTATGATGAAAGTAGAGGTTGTTACTCCGGATAAATTCATGGGAGACGTGACAGGAAACCTCTCTTCTAAGCGTGGACTCATTGAAGGGATGGAAGATCGTGGAATGAATAAAGTAATCAAGGCAATTGTACCTCTTTCTGAAATGTTTGGTTACATGACAGGTCTTCGCTCTATGACTGAAGGCCGAGCATCTTTCACAATGGAATTCTTTAGATACGACATTGTTCCTAACAACGTCGCAGAAACTATTATTGCAGCGAGAAAATAAATTAAAATATACTTTTATTTTTTTATTAGTATAATCATAGATATGAAGGAATCACAAATAGTAGAAGGATTTTCTGCTTCAAAAACAGAAGAGAGAATCTCTTCTGTAGAAAAAATGAAGAAAATATTAACTTATATTTATCTTTTACCAGAAAAAGAAATGTTTGAAGCTCAAAAAAAAATTGTAGAGCACGTTAAAAAAATCAAGACTAACTATCCAAACTACTCTGATTACAAAATATATCATGTTTTGAGTGGTAGTACTATAAGAGATTCTCGTACGGATGTTGAGGAAAATGATTTTCCAGGAGAATATTCTGTGGAAAATTTTTTAGAAAACCTAGCTAGAGAATATGGATTTGACAATGTTTCATAATCTGCTATTATTTAAATAACTGCACTTTCTGCAGTTTTTCTATTGGTTTTTTAAAATTTATTAGTTAATTAGGTTAGTAATTAGACCTTAGCGACTGGTTCTCGTACGTTAAGTTTTAACTATTAGCACAAAAAATATTATGGCAGAAGAATTTAAAAGAGATAAGCCGCACGTAAATGTCGGTACAATTGGTCACGTTGACCACGGAAAGACCACACTAACAGCTGCAATTTTGCATGTGTTAAGTATGGCAGGAAAGACAGTAAGACTTCGTGGTGTTGATCAAATTGACAATGCTCCCGAAGAAAAGGCTCGAGGAATCACTATTAATATTTCTCACAACGAATACGCTACTGATGCTCGTCACTATGCACATATTGATGCTCCTGGACACGCTGACTATATCAAAAACATGATTACAGGTGCCGCTCAAATGGATGGTGCTATTTTGGTGGTTGCTGCTACTGATGGTGCGATGCCTCAAACTCGCGAGCATGTTCTCCTTGCAAAACAAGTGGGTGTACCAAGAATGATTGTTTTCTTGAATAAATGCGACATGGTTGACGACAAAGATATGATTGATATGGTTGAAGAAGAAATTCGTGATCTTCTAACCAAGCAAGGTTTTGATGGCGCAAACGCTCCAGTTATTCGTGGTTCTGCTCTCAAGGCTCTTGAATCATCATCTGCCGACGATGAATGGGCAAAGAAAATTCTTGATCTTACAAACGCTCTTGATACGTACATTCCAGTTCCTGAAAGAGATGTTTCAAAACCATTTCTTATGCCAGTTGAAGATATATTCTCAATTGAAGGTCGTGGAACAGTGGTAACAGGTAAAATAGAAAGAGGAGTTATAAAAGTTGGAGAAGAAATTGAAATTGTAGGTATCAGACCAACTCAGAAATCAGTTGTTACTGGTATAGAAATGTTTAATAAAAATTTACAAGAAGGTATGGCTGGAGATAATGCCGGTATCCTCCTCCGAGGTTTAAAGAAAGAAGACATTACTCGCGGACAAGTTCTTTGCAAACCAGGAACGACTACCCCTCATGATAATTTTACTTGTGAAATTTACGTTTTAAAGAAAGAGGAAGGCGGACGTCATACTCCATTCTTTAAAGGTTACAAGCCTCAGTTTTATATCAGAACTACAGACGTTACAGGTGATGTTCTTTTAGAAGAAGGAGTAGAAATGGTTATGCCAGGAGATACAGTGAAACTTACAGTTAAATTAGTCACTCCAGTAGCGCTTGAAGAATCTCAGAGATTCGCAGTTCGAGAAGGAGGAAAGACAGTCGGTGCAGGAGTCGTTACAAAGATTCTAGGATAAAAAATTACATAGATGTCCGAGACATCTGGGCTCTCTTGATGTCGGACATCTAAAAAGATATTCATTAAAATAAGTTCATGCCAACAACAGAAAAAACAGAAAAAAATGTCCCAACAAAGAAAAAGGTAGGGATCAAAGTACCAAAAATTTCACTCCAAAAAGAAAAGAAGGGTGAAGGCAGGGTAGTATTACGTATCAGAGTTCGCGCTTACGAGAGCAAGATCTTGGATGCATCTATTAAACAAATTATAGATACAGCTACTCGCTATGATGCGCAGATAGTAGGTCCTGTACCATTACCGACTGAAATAAAAAAATACACAGTCAATCGCGCTGCTTTTATTTACAAAAATACACGAGAACAATTTGAGATAAGGGTACATAAAAGATTGATTGATATCATCAATCCAAATGCGAAGACAGTCGAGGCCCTTACCAATCTCTCGCTTCCTTCAGGAGTTGATATTGATGTTAAAATGATGTAAATATAGACTTAGACCACATGTCAGACTTGTGTGAAACACAAGTCTGACATGTGGAACAAAAACAATGAAATTTATTTTAGGAACAAAAGAAAATATGTCAGAGTACTTTACAGAAAACGGTGTTGTCGTTCCTGTGACGATAGTAAATGCTGGACCAGTAACTGTTACCAGAATTTTTGAAAAATCTAAAGATGGTTATAATTCTATCCAAGTTGGTTTTGGTGCACAGAAAAAGGAAAGAGTTTCAAAAGGAAGTGCTGGGGCTATGAAAGGCGCATTTTATAAAACCCTAAAAGAATTTAGATTGAAACCTGCCGATGAAAGTTCTGCAAAAGAAGGAGATGTTATTGATGTAGGAGCTTTTGTTCCAGGTGATAAAATAGAAGTTACGAGTGTTTCAAAAGGAAAAGGTTTTCAAGGTGTGGTAAAACGCCATGGTTTTCACGGTGGTCCACGTTCACACGGTCAAAAACATTCTGAACGAGAGCCTGGAAGTATTGGTGGAGGATTGCGTACCCATGTACCAAAGGGAATGAGAATGGCAGGCAGAATGGGATCTGATCGTATCATGCAGAAAAATTTAAAAGTTGTTTTTGTAGACAAAGAAAATAATTTACTTCTTATAAAAGGAGCGATAGCTGGACGAAAAGGAACATTGGTTGAGATAGTCAGTAGGTAATTTTGAGATAATTTTTATGGAAGCAAAAATGCAAACAATTATATATAATCAAAAAGGTACAGAGGCAGGGAAGATCAATCTCCCTACTAAAGTCTTTGCTGCTAAGTGGCGGGCTGATTTGGTACACCAAGTAGTAGAAGGAATGCGTTCAAACAAACGTGCTGGTACAGCTGATACCAAGGATCGTGGAGAAGTACGTGGGGGTGGTAAGAAACCTTGGAAACAGAAAGGGACTGGTCGCGCAAGACACGGATCCAGCAGAAGTCCTATTTGGGTTGGTGGAGGTGTTACTCATGGTCCACTTGCTGAGAAGAATTATAAAAGGAAAATTTCAAAGAAAATGCGTGCGCAGGCTTTGTTTTCTGTACTTTCAAAAAAATTAAAAGACAATGAAATAATTTTTATAGACTCATTGTCTTTATCTAAAATAAAAACACAATCTGCATCAGATGTTGTAAAAAATTTAGCAAAAGCGAGTGGTTTTAAATCATTAGCTTCTTCAAAAAAGCCGCGAGCATTGACTGCGCTTTTGGGACGTGATGAAAAAGCTGAAAAAAGTTTTAGAAACTTACCTCAACTTGAAATAGTTTTTCTTAAAAATTTAAATCCACTCGATGTACTCAATCACCAATATCTTTTAATAGAGAATCCAGAAGAGGCGGTTAAGTTCTTAGAATCAAGGGGCTAATTTTATGAATACACAAATGATTAAAAATCCAAGAATTACAGAAAAAGCATCTTTTAATGCAGAACAAAATGTTTATACTTTTGATATTTCCAAATCTGCTAATAAAACAGAAATTAAAAAAGCTATTTTTTCACTTTATAAAGTAAAACCTGTAAAAGTGAATGTTTTAACTATTCCAAGAAAAAATATTATTTCAAAAGGAAAAGCTGGAGTTAGGGGGGGGGGCCGTAAAGCCCTTGTTTATTTAAAAAAGGGAGATAAGATAGAATTTATTTAGACTAGACGTTGAACATCAAGATTCCCAGATGTCCAACGTCTGGAACAATAATTATTATGAAAACATACAAACCAACATCAAAATCAAGAAGACAAATGACCAATGTTAACTACAGGGACATTCTGACTACTTCAAGCCCTATAAAGTCTTTGACTCATGGATTTAGACGTAGTGTGGGAAGAAATAGCGCAGGCCGTATTACTATGAGACATAAAGGAGCAGGACACAAGCGTCTTTTCAGAGAGGTTGATTTTCTATATGACAAAAAAGAGATACCAGCAAAAATAAAAACTATTGAATACGATCCAAATCGTTCAGCTTTTATTGGATTGGCTGTATATAGGGATGGAGAAAAAAGATATGTGGTATTACCAAAATCTATAAAACCCGGAGACTCTTTTATTATATCTGAAAAGGCTGAACTAAAAGCAGGGAATAGACTTCCTCTAAAAAGTATTCCGGTTGGAACTTTTGTTTACAACATTGAGATTAAACCTCGTGGTGGTGCAAAGATTGGGCGTAGTGCAGGAATTTTTGCTCAAGTTGTAGCTAATGCTGATGGATATACAAACTTAAAAATGCCTTCAACAGAAATAAGAAAAATAAATGAAAATTGTTGGGCTTCTGTTGGTACTGTTTCTAATGAAGAACATCATTTAGAGAATTATGGTAAAGCAGGACGAAGTCGATGGAAAGGAATTCGTCCTACTGTTCGTGGTACTGCGATGAACCCAGTAGACCATCCATATGGAGGTGGAGAAGGCAGGCAAGGCAGAGGAACAAAAAGACCAAAAACAATATGGGGTAAGGTTACTGGTGGACGCAAAACTCGAGGTCCAAAGAAATATTCAAATGTGTTTATTGTGTCTCGTAGAAAGACTGGTAAAAAGAAATAGAAGAAAAAAGCAGAGATAAGATCTCTGCTTTTTTCTATTTGACTTTTTTATTGAATTTGCTATTATGAAACCAAGCTCGTTACGAGCTTTTTGTTTGCTATATTTATGACCAGATCAATTAAAAAAGGATTAAATGTTGATGAAAGGCTTTTATCAAAAATTGCTGGTAAAAACCCGCTTCAGACACCCATGGTTAAAACCTGGAAAAGAGCTTGCGTGATATCTCCAGAGATGCTCGGTTTTACCTTTGGTGTTTATAATGGCAAAGTCCACGTGGAAGTTCTTGTTACTGAAGATATGGTTGGGCATAGATTGGGAGAATTTTCTCCAACTAAAAAGTTTATGAAGCATGGAGGAAAGATGCAGAAAGAACTTGAACAAAAGAAAAAGGAAGCTGAGATAACTCAAGCTAAGTCCGCGACAGCTGCGGCGGCTGATGCCAAGAAAAAATAAAAAATAACATGAAAGCATTTTTAAAAAACTACAGACAGTCTCCCCGAAAAGTTCGCTTGGTTGCAGGACTTATAAAAGATAAGAAAGTATCAGAAGCAATTACTGAGCTTGATTTTTTAGCTAAACGCGCGGGGCTTCCAATCAAAAAACTATTACTTTCAGCCGTTTCAAATGCAAAACAAACAGGGAAGGAAGTAGAGAATTTATTTATAAAAGAATTGCGAGTAGATAAAGGTATTACCATGAAGAGAATGATGCCAGCTGCGATGGGTACCGGGCATCGGATAAATAAACGCACAAGTCATTTAAGCCTTCTTTTGGCAGAAAAAGTTATAGCGGTAAAAAAGTCATCTGTCAAAAAGGAGAAAGTAACAAAAGTAAAAAAAGTAGCAAAAGTAGCAAAAAAATAAAATGTCAAAAATAGTTCACCCATATGCGCATAGATTGATAATACTAAGAGACTGGAAGTCTCGCTGGTTTGCTGATCCTAAGAAATATGTCACCTATTTAAAAGGTGATGTTTTGGTGCGTCAATATTTGGAAAAGAAATTACGAGGAATGTATGTTTCTAGTATTGAAATTGAAAGAAGCCGAAAAGCTACTCGTTTTATAATCAAAACTTCTCGTCCAGGTCTTATCATCGGCAGGAGTGGTGAAGGAGCAACAAAGCTTAAAGAAGATATTTTAAAGAAAATGGACAATTTAAAGTTGGGCAAACCAGAAGATTTTAAACTTGAAATTGTAGAAGTTTCAAATCCAGAAGCTGATGCTGCGATAGTTGCATATATGATCGCTGAAGGATTAGAAAAGCGAATGCCTTATCGTCGAGTGATAAAACAAATTATAGAAAAAGTTATGCAAGCTCATGGGGTAGAGGGTGCCAGAGTTGTCTTGTCGGGTCGCCTGGGTGGAGCTGAGATTGCTCGCACAGAAGAACTCAAACGAGGCTCGATTCCACTTCAGACCTTCCGTGCGGATATAGATTTCAAACGTGAACGCGCAACTCTTTCATATGGTGTTGTTGGTATAAAGGTTTGGATTTATCGTGGTAAAATTTTTGCTGACAAGAAACCTACCCGTAATACTTTTGTTTCTTCTGGTACATCTGATGTAAAGGATAATGTTGCAAATTCATTAGAAAATAAGAATAAATTGGATTAATTTTATGTTAGTTCCCAAAAAAGTAAAATTTAGAAAATGGCAAACTGGGCGTTCAAATCCAAAAACGCGATCGGCTGATACTCGTGGTGTAAAACTTTCTTTTGGTTCTTATGGTTTAAAATCTGAATCACAATCACGAGTAAAATCAAACCAGCTAGAATCTGCCAGAAAAGTTATATCTCGTACTTTGACTAAGACTGGAAAATATTGGATTCGCGTTTTCCCTGACCGTCCATATACTGCCAAGGCTGCCGAAGTAGGTATGGGAAAAGGAAAAGGAGATCCACAGGGATATTGTTTTGATGTTTTGCCAGGAAGAATACTTTTTGAAGTAGATGGTGTGGATGAAAAAGTTGCTAATGAGGCATTGCGAAAAGCTGGTTCGAAGCTACCATTAAAGACTAGGATTGTCAGTAGGGCGCATAAGCAATAATATATGGCAAAAACAAAGAAAAACTTAAGAGAAAATCTGAAAGAATTAAATGTGAGCGAGCTTATCAAAAAACTTGCTTCTTTAAAAGAGGAAATTAGGGTTATAAGATTTAAGGCTGAAGGTTCTAAATCAAAAAATGTAAAAGAAACTTCAACTATTAAAAAACAAATAGCTCAAATACTCACAGAAATTAATAGCAACAAAAAATAATTATGGATACCAAAGTAAAAAAACCTACCCGACGTGGCGGGGAAATAATAAAAAAGAAAAGCAACTTTTTAAAAGGTGTTGTTGTTTCGGACAAAATGGACAAAACTGTCGTTGTTTCTGTCTCTAGGTTTGTTAAACATCCGCTTTATGGAAAATTTTACAAAATTAGCAAGAAGTATAAAGCACACGACGAAGGGAATATTTACAAGAAAGGAGACAAAGTGGAAATAATCGAAACACGTCCGATTTCAAAAGATAAAAAATTCAAGGTAGTGATAGCGTAGTAATTTTAATTTAATTTTATGATTCAAAATGAAACTTTAGTAAAAATAACAGATAACGCAGGAGGCACCGTAGGGAAGGTGTTTAAAATTTTAGGATCTTCTAAAAAGAGATATGCAACGCTTGGCGAGCTGGTTGTCATTTCAGTTAAAGTTGCTAGTCCTAGAAAAGCGGTGAAAAAGAAAGATGTGCATCAGGCTGTTGTCGTCCGTACAAGAGGTGCATATAGAAGAAAAGACGGTTCATATATCCGTTTTGATGATAATGCTGTGGTTATTTTAGAAAAAGGAAAGAAAGACCCAAAGGCTGGTCGCGTTTTTGGACCAATTCCAAGAGAATTAGCGGAAAAAGGATTCCAGAAGATTATTTCTTTGGCACAAGAGGTAATATAAGTATAAGGAAGTTCCAGACGTTGGACATCAAGAATTCCAGATGTCCAACGTCTGGAACATAAACAAAAAAATTTATGAAAATAAAAAAAGGAGAAAAAGTAAAAATTATAACAGGAAAAGATAAAGGAAAGTCTGGAAAGATCGTTCATGTTTTGGTAAAAGAAAATAAAGTTATAGTAGAAGGGATAAATATGATGAAAAAGCACCAGCGTCCTACTAAATCCGGGTCCAAAGGAAGTATGAAGAATATTGAAATGCCGATTCATGCTTCAAATGTTAAAAAAGTCGAATAAGAAATATACCTGTCCCGTACTAAATTTTTGATTACGGGAAATAAAGATAAACATTAATAATTAAAATTTTAGTACTGGGATGAAACATTTAACTTTAAAAGAAAAAGAAAAAGAGGCGTTTGAGAAAATGAAAAACACTTTTCATTATAAAAATGCAATAGCTGCTCCAAGGATGCAAAAGATCATAGTGAATGTCGGCACAGGAACGGCTATGAAAAAGGATAAAAATAAAAATGAGGCTATAACTCTTCGTTTAACTAAAATAACCGGTCAAAAACCTTCTTTTAGAAGCGCAAAGCAATCAATTGCGTCATTTAAAACAAGACAAGGTGATCCTATAGGTGTCATAGTGACATTGCGTGGCAAAAGAATGTATGCCTTTTTGGAAAAACTTATCAACGTCGCTCTTCCACGTACAAAAGATTTTCGAGGGATTAACAGAAGTGCTGTAGACAATATAGGTAATTTAACTATCGGCATCAAAGAACATACTATTTTCCCTGAGACAGCTGACGAAGATATACGTGATGTTTTTGGCATGTCTATTACTGTTGTCTGTACAGCTAAGAATAAAAAAGAGGGTACATCCTTCTTTGAAATTCTAGGTATTCCTTTTAAAAAGGAGGAAGAAAAAAAGAAAAAATAAAACCCCCAAATGATTGACTCTTTTAGTATTATTTGTTAGTATAAGAAAAGGGAATACAGCTTTGATTAATCTGCTTTTCTCCTTTAATTCTTTCCATAAATTTTTATTTATAAAGACTTAAAGAAAAAAAGTAAGATATTAACGAAGCACTCCCGCAGTAATTTTTTTTGATTATTTATGGCAAAAACATCAGTTGTAGCAAGAAGTAAAAAGAAAGCAAAATTTTCCACTCGAGTTAAAAATCGATGTTTTCGCTGTGGTAGAGGAAATGCTTTTATGAGGGACTTTGGTTTGTGCCGTATTTGTTTTAGAGAGTTAGCAAACGAAGGGATGCTTCCCGGAGTTAGAAAATCAAGTTGGTAAAAAATATATGGATTCAATTTCAAACATGATAATAATAATGAAGAATGGAAGCTTGGCAGGCAAGGAGACTGTGCTAGTTCCATATTCTAAGATGAAGAATGCGATTGGTGAATGCTTAAAAAAAGCAGGATATATTTCTGAAATTTCTAAAAAAATAAAAAAAGGTCAGCCTGTTCTTGAAATAGGGCTTGTTTATGTAGATAAAAAACCAAAAATCACAGAAGTTGAAAGAATTTCAAAACAATCCAGACGTGTTTATTTTGGAATGAAAGATATTCACTCTGTTAGAAATGGAACAGGATTGTTAGTACTTTCAACCCCAAAAGGAATTTTATCAGGTAAAGAAGCCAGAAAAGAACAAGTCGGGGGAGAAGCTTTGTTTAAAATTTGGTAAAGTAAAATAGATGTCCGACGTCAAGGGAGCCTAGACGTCGGACATCTGAAAAATACAAAAAATATATGAGCAGAATAGGTAAACAAGAAATAATAATACCAGCGGGAGTAAAAGTCACCCAGAATGTTTCTGGAGGTGGTAATATTTTCACTGTTGTAGGTCCAAAAGGAACACTTACAAAGAATTTCAGAGATGATATCACTATCGTAGTTACTGATAAAACAATTAATTTAAATATAAAAAGAAACGATAAATTTTCTCAATCTCTTTGGGGTACTTATGCCTCACATATAAAAAATATGATAAAAGGCGTAGAGACACCCTATCAAAAGAAATTGATATTAGAAGGTGTGGGATTCAAATCTGAATTAAAAGGCAAGGAACTTAATTTTGCTTTAGGATTTTCTCATCCAGTAATAGTAAAAATTCCAGAAGGTCTTACTGCTACAGTAGAGAAAAATAATATTACGATTACAGGTATTGATAAAGAGCTTGTGGGGAGTTTTACTGCATCTGTGCGCGCTCTCAAGAAACCAGAACCTTATAAAGGTAAAGGTATGCGATATGAGGGTGAAGTTATAAGACGAAAACAAGGTAAGAAAACCGTATAACAATAAGCAAAAATAAGACAATGATTAATAAAAACGACAAAAGAATAAGACTTAAAAAGAAGATAAGAGTAAAAATGAAAGGAACATTGGCACGTCCTAGACTTACTGTTTTTCGTTCAAATAAATTTATTTACGCGCAAGTTATTAATGATATAACTGGCAAGACATTAGCGCAGGCAAATGATGTTAAAATGAATAAAGGCACAAAAAGCGAAAGAGCAAAAGAGGTGGGTCAAGCAATTGGGGCAGCTTGTTTAAAGGAAAAGATTAAAAATGTTGTTTTTGATCGTAACGGATTCAAATATACTGGACGAATAAAATTAGTAGCTGATGAAGCCCGAGCAGCGGGATTAGAATTCTAACACCATGGAAAAACCAAAACCAAAAGAAAATACAGGCATAAGAGAAAGAAAGAATACCTCTCGCAGAGGAGGCTCTTTTAATAGAGTAAAGCCAGAATTTGACCAAAAGATTTTAAACATTCGTCGCGTTACACGTGTTGTCGCTGGAGGACGTAGATTTTCTTTCAGTGTTGCAATAGTGGCAGGGGATAAAAAGGGCAGTGTTGGTTTAGGGCTAGGGAAAGCTGGGGATACTGCTTTGGCGATCAATAAGGCTCTCCGAAATGCTAAAAAAAATATGGTCAGACTAAATCTGACTAAATCAATGTCCATCCCTCATGAACTTTCTGCTAAATTCTCAAGTTCACACGTAATGTTGAGGCCAAATAAGGGTCGCGGACTCGTCGCTGGTTCTGTTATTCGCGATATAATAAAATTATCTGGAGTTAAGGATGTTACTGGAAAAATTTTATCTAAAAGTAAAAATAAATTAAATAACGCGAAAGCGGTGATAGCAGCATTTTCTCCTATTTCTTCAAAATATGCGAAAATAGTTCCAGAGAGTACTGTGATTGCAAATAAGGAAGTTGTTCTTCCAGAAGTTGAAATACAAAAATAATTTTATGCAAATACATAATTTAAAAAGAACTCATAAGAATAAAAAAGATAGACTCATAGGTCGTGGAGGTAAGCACGCAAAAACTTCTGGCCGTGGAACCAAGGGTCAATCAGCTCGTGCTGGGAATAAACGTCGCCCAGAACTTCGTGACATTATAAAGAAATTGCCTAAGAATCGCGGGTATCAATTTAAGTCTATCCAAAAAGTTTTTCTATTGGAAAAAGACAAGCTTGTCTCTAAAGGAGAAAAATTTTCTGAGATTCGCAAACGCCTAGGAGTAAAGGGTAAGAAAATAAGAATAAAATAATCTAGACGTTGGACATCTGGGGTTCTCGATGTCCAACGTCTGAAACAAAACAATGAAAAATTTCTGGAATAAAATAAAGTTAATCTGGACAGACACAATCTTACGCAAGAAAGTATTGTTTGTCTTTTTTGCTTTGATAATATTTAGACTACTCTCCGCTATTCCTATCCCTGGAATTGATACAATAGAATTAAACAGATTCCTATCAAACAATCAATTTTTTGGTATTTTAAATATATTCTCTGGTGGTGGACTTTCTAATCTGTCAATTATCATGCTCGGTGTAGGCCCATACATCACTGGTTCTATTATTATGCAGCTTCTTACAATCATGGTTCCTTCTTTAAAGAAGATTTACCACGAGGAAGGAGAAGCAGGCAGAAAAAGATTTGCTCAGTATTCCAGATTACTCACTGTGCCACTTGCAGCCATCCAGGGTTTTAGTCTTTTGTTTATTCTTGAAAAACAAAATATTTTAGTTAATTTGACAGCCTTTGATCGTATTACAAATTTACTTATTATTGTTGCGGGCTCAGTGTTGATTATGTGGGTCGGGGAACTTGTCACTGAATTTGGTATTGGAAATGGGGTATCACTTATAATTTTCGCTGGTATAGTCTCCAGACTTCCTTCTTGGGTTGGTGAGCATATTTTTACCTTTGATGTCTCTCAAATTCCTCTTTACTTTGTATTTGCTATAGTCGGTATTATTATTTTGGCAGGTATTGTTCTTGTCACTGAGGCTGAACGTCCTGTTCCCGTCACTTATGCCAAGCGTGTCCGAGGAATGAAAATGTATGGTGGTGGTTCTACATATTTACCACTTCGAGTCAACCAAGCTGGAGTGATTCCAATAATTTTTGCATTATCTATTTTACTTTTTCCGCAAATGATCGGTACGCTTCTAGCTCGATTTTCTAATCCAATAATCTCTAAGATTTCCCATGTTTTAATATCCTTTACGAATACCAGTGTACTTTATGCAGTATTATATTTTATTTTTGTATTTCTTTTTACTTACTTTTATACAGCTGTTACCTTTGATCCTGAAGCGCTTTCCACTAATTTACAGAAGAATGGCGCATTTATTCCAGGGATTCGTCCAGGTATATCTACTTCTGAATATATCTCAAAAGTCTTGAGTAGAATTACTCTTTTAGGAGCTACCTTTTTGGGTTTTGTTGCTATTTTGCCTTTAGTTATGCAATTCATCACTGGTAATACTTCTTTTGCCCTAGGTGGCACCTCTATCCTCATCGTTGTCTCTGTGGTTCTAGACTTAATGAAGAAAGTCGACGCGCAGATCTCAATGCGAGAGTACTAATTAGCTCTCCACTTTTTATATTCGGAAATGATTATACTAACAACCTGCTCTAGGTTGTTTTTGTTTGTATCTATTACTAGATCAAAATTATTTTTATTCGTATAGTCTAGATTATACATTTCTAAATATCTTTTCTTTTCACTTTCTAATCTAATAGTTATTTTATTATAAATTTCTTCTGCTGTAGAACTTTTTTCACTTTGTTGTCTTAGAGTGTTTATTTTTAAATCATTCAAGATTCTGTCTTTGGCTATCTCTGGTGGTAGATCAAGGTATACTTTGAATGACTCTGGCATCCAATGAAAAGCGAGACGTGAATCTATTACAATCTTATCCATTTCTCCCATTTTTCTTAATTCCTCATCTATTTTTAAGTCTATAGAGGTGTCATTTTCTGCTTGGGCAGCTAATTCATTTAAAGAGATACCTCTTTCGAGAGCCATTTTGCGCATAAAATCCCCAGAGGAAAAATGCTTATATCCAAGTTCTTTAGCTATTAGTTTTGCTGTGCTTGATTTCCCGCTGCCGAGTCCTCCGCAAATCGTTATTATTTCTTTTTTCACTCTCTTAATATAGCATAACAAGGGTTGTTTTTTAAGCTTAAATTTTGTATTGTTAAATATATGCAACCTCAAACATTCGTGTTTTTTGGAATAGTAGGTTCGGGCAAGGGGACTCAGGTCAAGTTGCTCATGGATTTTTTGAAAGAAAAAGATGGCAAAGAAGGCGTCTATACAGCTACTGGAGATGAGTATCGAAAGCTTATGGAGAGTGGAAGCAACACTGGGAATGTTGTGAAAGATTCATTGAATCGCGGGGAATTACAGCCAAATTTTCTAACCACAACACTTTTTACAAATATTTTAATTCCTTCTTTAACAGCGGAGAAAAATTTGTTTGCTGATGGTTATCCTCGCACGATAATTCAATCGGAATCTTTCTACGAGATGATGAAGTTTTACAAACGAGAAAATGTAAAGATTATTTATATTGAAATATCCAAAGAAGAATCTGCCAGAAGGCTGAAGCTTCGAGGCAGGCATGATGATACAGACGAAGGGATTGCAAAAAGATTTGATGAATATGTGAACAATGTAGTTCCGGCTATGAATTATTTTAAAGGAAAGGAAGGTTATGAAATTTATGCAATTAATGGAGAACAGAGCAAAGAGGATGTTTTCAAAGATATTATTAAAGCCTTAAAATACTAATATGGAAGAAACGATTATAATTTCATTAGGAGGGTCGCTCATTGTGCCCGAAGATATAGACGTAGAATTTTTGAAAGATTTCAAAAAGCTTATTTTAGAACAAGTAGCAAAAGGTAAAAAGTTTGTGATCATTACTGGGGGAGGAAAAACTAATAAAAGATACAATGAAGCTGTAAAGAAACTTGCCGATCCATCTAATGAAGATCTTGATTGGATAGGTATTGCTTCTTTGAAATTAAACGCGGAGCTAGTGAGGGTGATGTTTGCAGAGTGGGCAAACAAAAAAGTTGTTGAGAATTTATCTGAAAACTTTTCTTTTGAAAAATCAATTGTGATAGGTTCAGCTTTTGAGCCTGGAAAGAGTTCTGACTGGGATGCCACCCTAGCCGCGAAAATGATTGGCGCAAAAAAAATAATTAATTTATCTAATACAGATTATGTCTATGATTCTGATCCTAGAGTGAATCTTAATGCCAAGAAAATTGAAAATATTTCTTGGGCTGAATACCGAGAGCTTATTCCCAAAGAATGGAATCCTAGAATGAACAGTCCTTTTGATCCTATTGCCTCAAAGATCGCTGAAGAGGAAAAAATCACTGTGATCACGATGAACGGCAAGCAGATAGATAATCTGGCAAAATGCTTAAACGGAGAGAAGTTTATAGGGTCAGTAATTTCCTAGTAAGACTTTTAAAATACAACTTTTTCCGGTACAGAATTTTTGAAGCTTAAAAATTCCTGAAGTTCTCGGCTCGTCAGCCTCGAAACCCCTTCAAAAGTTCATTTTAAAAGTTTCATAAAATTTATGATAATAATAAAAACACCAGAAGAAATAGAAATAATACGCGAAGGGGGAAAACATTTAGCGACAGTGCTTTATAAAGTGAAGGAAATAGTAAAGCCGGGTGTTTCTACGAAGGATTTAGATTTATATGCGGAAAAATTAATTCGTGAGATGGGGGACGTTCCAGCTTTTTTAAATTATAAACCAGAGGGCGCAAGTTCGCCTTATCCTGCATCTTTATGTGTTTCTGTGAATGATGAAGTGGTGCATGGAATTCCAAAGAAAAATAGAATTTTAAAAGAAGGGGACATCGTGTCTTTGGACCTAGGGCTTAAACACAAAGGTCTTTTTACAGATATGGCTATCACTGTGCCAGTTGGAAACATTAATGCAACTAATAAAAAACTTTTGGAAATTACAGAGCAGGCTTTGCAGGTGGGTATCGATGCAGCCCATGGAGGAAATACAACGGGGGATATAGGCTATGCTATAGAGAATTTTGTTCGCTCTGTGGGGATAGGGAAAGAAAAAAACAAAGAAAATAATATGCATTATGGGATTGTAGAAGTCTTGGCTGGGCATGGTGTCGGGCGGGCAGTTCACGAAGATCCTTATATTCCGAATTTTGGAAAAAAGGGCAAAGGAGAAAAATTAATTCCAGGGATGATTGTTGCTTTAGAACCTATGATAAATCTCGGTACAAAAAATGTGACGATAGATGATGATGATTGGACTTTCAGGACAGCTGACAGGAAAAACAGCGCACATTTTGAAAATACTATTTTGATTACAGAAGGGGAGGCGGAGATTCTGACGAAAGTTTAGATTACAGACGTTGGACGTCAAAATACCTAGACGTACAACGTCTGTAAGAAAACATAAAAACTTCGTCGCAGGCGTACTTTTTAGAAAGCCTTGCGCAGGCTGACGAGCCGAGCAGTTCGCTGGCGTAGCAACGCCAGATAGATTGCTTTATAAAAAGTATGCCAAGAAAGAGTTTTTATGTTTCCCTTTTTTGTTATATACTTACACTAATGGAACCGTCTTTCTTTAAAGAAATGCCAAAGTTCAAGAGTCCAGAAGAGGAGCTGGATTATTTGCGCGCTCATGTGAAGGCTCGAGAAGAAGAGCTTATCAACATAGGGCATGTAGAGCATGCGACAGAGAATGCTGTTCTTGGTGTGATCAGCGAATATAAAAACATACCGGCGGAGCAATTGATTCACAAAGATAATTTAATAAGAGAAAAGGAAGCTGAGGGTATTGTGTTGAAACTTAATCCTGAATCTCACGACAGTATTATGGAGGAGCTTTTAGGTATTGTCATTACTAAGGGTATTAGAAATGCGCTTTCTGTTGTGGAAGCAATGAATAATCCCCATGTGGATGATGATTTTCACCGAATCCTTATTCAGTATTTAAAAACTGGGGTGGCAAAAATGGATATTAGAGAAGATTCACCTATTTATAAAGCTCTAAATATGACGCTTTTTGAGATTACTCTTCCACCACCAGAGGACGAGGCGGATAAGTCAAAAAGTTTCAAGGAATTCATTGGCGCGATGGAGCAGTTTTATGCTGGCATGCAGTCTATTGGAGAAGGCAAGTATAATGAGAAAGAAAATTATTTTACTTTGGAAGTAGCACTCTGTAATAAAAATGATGAAGTTGTCGTATATGCTGCAATCCCAAACAAACATCTTTCACTTTTTGAAAAACAAATTTTAGCTTTTTATCATAATGCGAAAATTAGCGAAGTCACAGATGATTATAATGTTTTCAGTGAAAATGGAGGTTCTGCCGGCGCTTATGCGAGTTTTACAGAGCGCGCAGTAATGCCGATTAAAACTTACGATAATATTGAACATGATCCGATGAATCCGATCTTGAATGTTTTTTCCAAGCTGGCGACTTCTGGAGAGGGTGCAGCGATTCAACTTGTGATAGCTCCAGCTGGAGATAAATTCATAAATGAATTTCATAAAATTCTAGATGATGTAAAAGATGGCACTTCTGTAAAACATGCGAATGATAATTTCTACAAATTCAATAAAGCTTTTTTGAAAGCAGGCAAAAATTTACTCTTTGGGCATAAAGAAAAGTCGGAAGAAGATAAAAAAGAAAAATATATGAAAGGAAGGCGCGCGATAGACGAGGGGGCCGCAGAAAAGATAGGGAATAAAATAAAAAGCACTATCATGAAAGCAAATATACGAATAATTGCTTCAGGTAATACGAAAGAACGCGCGGAGGCAATTTTAAAAGAAATAGAATCATCCTTTAATCAATTTTCAGAAGCGGCTAGCAATTCTTTTATTTTTGAGCAGGCAACTGGAAGTGAATTAAAAAAACTTTTTCATGATTTTTCTTATCGCACATTTTCTTCTGATAAAATATTACCTTTAAATCTAAAAGAACTTGCTTCAGTATTTCATTTCCCTGTGGGGATGGGTGGTCAACCACAATTAAGAGAAGCAAAAGCAGGCATTGCCCCAGCCCCTATAGAGATGGGGCAAGAGGGTATAGTCCTAGGAGTGAACAGTTACAGAGGCAAAGATACACCCATTCATCTGGCGCGAGAAGATCGTATGCGACATTTTTACGTCATCGGTCAGACGGGTACTGGTAAGACAAATATCATGCTTAATATGATTACGCAAGATATTAAGAACGGGGATGGGTGTTGTTATATTGATCCTCACGGAACTGACATTCAAACAATTCTTTCTCGGATTCCAAAAGAACGTATTGAGGATGTCATCTATTTTGATCCAGCTTATACTCCGCGACCGATGGGACTCAATATGCTCGAATATGATCCAAAATATCCGGAACAGAAAACTTTTGTAGTAAATGAAATGATGGGTATTTTCAACAAACTTTTCGATATGAAGGTCGGAGGTGGAGCAATGTTTGAGCAATATTTTAGAAATAGCGCTTTCTTGGTAATGGAAGACCCAGAGTCTGGTTCGACCCTGCTTGAGATTACTCGTGTCCTAGGTGATAAGAATTTCCGTGATATGAAACTCGCCAAATGCAAGAATCCTATCATTAAACAATTCTGGATTTCGGCGGAACAGACTACAGGGGACCAGTCTCTTGCAAACTTTGTGCCTTATATTTCTTCTAAATTTGATAACTTCATCAGTAACGATATCATGCGCCCAGTGGTGCTTCAGCAGAATTCTGTTTTTAATTTTAGAAAAATCATGGACGAGAAGAAAATTCTCCTTGTTAATCTTTCAAAGGGTAGACTCGGTGATATAAACGCAAACTTGATTGGTCTTGTGCTCGTCGGCAAGATTCAAATGGCGGCGCTTTCTCGTGTGGATATGTTTGGCAAGCCCATGAATGATTTTTATCTTTACATTGATGAGTTTCAAAATGTTACTACTGATTCTATTTCTTCTATCTTATCTGAAGCTCGCAAATATCGACTTTCACTTAATATCGCTCATCAATATATCACCCAGCTTGATGAAAAAATAAAAAATGCTGTTTTTGGAAACGTCGGCTCAATGGCGGTATTCCGCGTTGGTACCGAAGACGCTACATTTTTAGAGCCGAAATTCAAACCCCAATTCTCTGCGCGTGATATCACTAAACTCGATAATTATAATGCTTATATGAGTATGCTAGTAAAAGGTCAGCCGACCAAGCCATTTAATTTACAAACTTTGCCTCCAGAAAAAGGTAACCCAGACATTGTAGATAATCTTAAAGAACTTTCATATCTAAAATTCGGCCGTGACCGAGACGAAGTGGAGGCGGAGATAATGGCGAGGTATACGAGTATGGAATAATTTGAGTATTTTTAAAAAATCTGCTAAGATAATTCACATGATACAAGAAAAAACATTAGTTATTTTAAAACCTGATGCAGTGCAAAGGGGTTTGGGGGGAGAGATATTGTCCCGTTTTGAAAAAGTAGGACTAAAGATTGTAGGTACTAAAATGTTAAAACCAGACTATAATCATTACTTTCATCATTATGAAAATATTGGAAAAATGATTTCACGTAGAGGTCAAAAAGCTTTTGATGTTACACTTGAAATGATGAATGTTGGTCCAGTTATCGCTTTTGTTCTTGAGGGAGTTGAGGCTGTTTCTTTGGTTCGTAAAATGGCTGGAGTAACTGAACCAAAATCAGCATTACCGGGAACCATCAGAGGAGACTATTCTCATTTGAGTTTTAGTTATGCAGATGCAAATGATGTTCCGATAAATAATCTTATTCATGCTTCAGGGGATTCAGAAGAAGCAAAATTAGAAATTGCTCATTGGTTTAAAGAAGGAGAACTTTTTGAATATGAAACAGCTTATGAGAAGTTTACACAAACCAAGAAACATCATATAAAGAAATAATTCTACAAAAATCCCCGAAAGGGGATTTTGTTTAATGTATTAGATTAATTTTTGATTAAAAAATAATTTGAAATAATAAAAAAGTTGTGTTGTTTTGAAAAAGATGTTGCCAAAAATTTTAAAGGGCATATACTTTAAGTAGGGTTATTTCCGATTATTACCTAGAACACTAATTTATGGGAGTTTCGATCGGGTTAGGTCTTGGCCCAACACGTCTAACACCCACTTAGCTTTAAGCTATGGTAATACATCAGAGATAGTCCTAAGAAGAATTCCGCGCTAAATTTATTTTGTGCGGAATTTTTCTTTTATTTAATTTTTTGGGTTTATCTTTGGCTTATTTTAAGATATACTATGTTAATAATGAAAAAAGAAGCCAAAATAACATTTTGCGGAGGAACAGGCACAGTAACAGGTGCTAATTTTCTTTTAGAAATTGATGGGAAGAAAATTTTAATTGATTGCGGTCTTACTCAGGGAGAAAAAGTAGGTGAGGATATTAATTGGGAGCCTTTTGTTTATGATCCAAAAGAGATAGATATTCTTTTTGTGACGCATGGACACATAGATCATCTAGGAAGAATTCCTAAATTAATAAATGATGGATTTCGCGGGAAAATTTATTCTACTGAACCAACAAAAGGACTTGCCTTGCCTATGCTCGAAGACACTGCTGGCATTTTGAGTAATAATACAAATTTAGGCTTAGATAAAATCTACACAGCAGAAAATATAAAATTAACTCTATCTCTATGGCAAGGCTTCACTTATCATCAAACAGTAAAAATCACAGACAATGTAGAAGTTACTTTTTTAAATGCTGGGCATATTTTAGGTTCCGCGATGATTGAATTTCTTTATAATGGCAAAAAAATTATTTTTACTGGGGATCTTGGAAATAGCCCATCACCAATTCTTCCAGATACAGAAAAAGTTGTTGACGCAGATTATTTAATTATGGAATCTGTCTATGGTGATAGGAATCATGAGTCGAGGGAAGATCGTAGAAGATTTTTAGAGGAAACGATTGAAGACAACTATAAGAGAAAGGGAACATTGATCATCCCTACTTTTTCTCTTGAACGTTCACAAGAGCTTTTGTTTGAGCTGAATGACTTAGTTTCCAATAATCGTGTTCCTGTTATGCCTATCTTTCTTGATTCTCCTTTGGCTATTCGTTTGACTGAAGTTTTTAAACAATATAAAAATTATTTTAATGAAAATGCGCAAAAAGTAATACATCCAGGCAAGCATCTTTTTAATTTTCCTGGGCTTCATGATACTTTACAATCTAAGGAGTCGCAAATGATAAGAAGCGTGCCTAATCCAAAAATAATTATTGCGGGGTCTGGAATGTCTACTGGTGGACGTATTGTGCATCACGAGAGGCATTATTTGCCAGATTCTAATAATACGCTGCTTTTAACTGGGTATCAGTCTGCCGGTACACCAGGACGTTTAATAGAAGAAGGAATGAAAACAGTTCGAATAACGGGAGAGGATGTAGTTGTAAAATCGCATATTGTTAAAATTTCTGGATATTCAGGACACAAAGATTCAGATGGACTTCTTAATTTTGTAGAAGATATGCAAGAAACTGTAAAGAAAGTTTTTGTGGTCATGGGCGAACCAAAGTCATCAATGTTTTTGGTTCAGAAACTAAGAGATTGTCTAGGAATCGAGGCTTTTTCTCCAGAAAGGGGAGAAAGTGTAACATTGGAGTGTTAAAATAATAAAAATATAACTTTGTATGGGATTCCAGACGTCGGACACCTGCTTTGCAGGTGTCCGACGTCAAATTATGTTTTTATTATTTTTACTATATAATAGTATGTATATGGATTCTAAAATTAATTTTCCAAGCAAGCATGGACACAATCAAATAAAAATTTGCGTTTCTGGAGCAGCGGAGACTGGTAATTGTGGATTAAATGCGTTAGAAAAAGCAAAAGAACTTGGACGAGAAATCGCTAGACAGGGAGCAGTTTTGGTAACTGGAGCAACAACTGGTTTCCCACTTTGGGCTGCAATGGGGGTCAAAGAAGAAGGTGGAATTTCTATTGGCATATCTCCAGCTGCTTCTGAGCGTGAGCATGTAGAGGTGTATAAACTCCCAATCGATTATATGGATTTGATTATTTATACTGGCTTTGGTTATCCTGGACGTGATTTACTTTTAACTCGCTCTACTGATGCAGTCGTTTGTGGTTGTGGACGTATCGGCACTATCCATGAATTTACGATTGCTTTTGAAGATGGGAAACCAATCGGTATCTACAAAGGTCCTTGGGAGATGGGAGCAGAGCTTGAAGAAATAGTCGCAAAAGGACATCGTCCAAATGCTAAAATTGTTTCCGGAGAAGATTCAAAGAAACTTTTGGAAGATCTTATTACTATTATAAAAAAAGATAAAGTAACTGAATATAAAATAATAGGTTCTTCTCCGTCTTTAGTTTAAAACAAATAAAAACCCCTTAAGGTTAAGGGGATTTTTATTTGTTTATTTTATTTCTGCTAAAACTTTTGCGAAAGTCTCAGGATGATGTTCTGCAAAGTCTGATAGGATTTTTCTGTCTAACATTATATTTTTTTTGTGCAGAGCGCCGATTAATTTAGAATAAGACATACCGAGCTCGCGAGCACCAGCATTGATTTTGATATTCCAAAGCTTACGATTGTGTGATTTTTTGTCTTTTCTATGCGCAAAAGAATAATTTCCAGCATGAAGTAATGCTTCTTTTGCTTGACGTTCTTTAGTAGAGCGTCCATGACGCATTCCTTTCGTCTGTTTTAAAACACTTCTTCTTCTTTTTAATGCATGTACTCCCTTTTTTACTCTTGTCATATCAATAGGCTCTAGGCTTTAGGCACTAGGATTAGTTAAATGGTAATAAGTGGCTTTTTGGTTTGTTTTTTATAACAAAATTCTGTCCTTTGCGACCTGCGAGCTGAGTTCCGCGTGATTGCTTTGCATTGAAATGGTTAAAACCAGCTTTACGAGAAATTATCTTTCCATTTTTGGTTAATTTCAATCTTTTAGTAAACGATTTATTTGTTTTCATTCCTTTCATAAATTTTATGTTTTATTTTCTTTCAATTGTGGTGGTTAAACCCTTTGGACCCCTTTTATAATTATCTGATATCTTATAATCTTCAGTGATCAAATGTAAAACTCTATCTAAACGTTCTCTTAAAAATTTTTCATCCATATATTTTGCGCGTCCTGCAAGGAAAAGCTCAACTTTGATTCTGTGTCCTTCTTTTATCCATTTCGAAGCAGTTTTTGCTTTAAGTTCCAAATCATGATCTCCTGTGCCTATTTTTATTTGAATGGACTTTGTTTCCGTTTTACTGGCTCCGGCTTTTACCTTTTTTAACTTCTTTGCAGCCTCATATTGATATTTGCCAAAATCCATTAACTTGGCGATTGGTGGATTTCCATTAGGGGATATCTCTATTAAGTCTAGCCCTTTACTTTCTGCTAATTCTAGAGCATCTCTTATGCTTAAAACACCAAGATTCTTATTTTCACTATCTAGAACTCGAAGTTCTTTTGCCCTTATTTGGTTGTTTATTCTTTCTCGCAATTTATATATGTAGGCCAAAAGAGGCGCTGACTACTAACAGATAATAGCGTATTGGAGCTTTAAAGTCAACAAAACTCTTTCTTGGCACAAGTTTTCTGTCAGCGCGCATAAAAATCTGCTGATTTTTTGCTATGCTCGGCTACCCGCCTGCGCAATGTTTCCAGAAAACTGCGCCTACGACGCGTTTTGTAATTTACGGCTGAAAATTAATTTGAAATGGATACATTCCCATGCCACACATGCCTTGTAAGGTGCCAAGCTTTGGATTACCTAAGTCAATATCTGTAGTCCCAGAATTTTGGAGTAATTTAGATATGTTCATGCTTGGGATAAGGACCGAAGAGGAACAGTCAAAAGTTCCATTTGTGTTGAATCTTAATATTGTGGGGATGCCAGCTTTGGCGGTGCTCTCTCTCGGAGTATAGCCACCCTTTGCTTTTATTTCAATAATTTGTTTTCCATCTACAATACTTACATTATTTATCGGGATATCATTATTTATCTCATTACTATTTTTTCTGGTAAGAAAAGAAGCTACTGCTATGAGAATAACTACAAATATTATCGATAGTATAATTTTTTTATTCATAAAATTATTTTACTAAAAATTAAACACTGGTGGTAAAAGACCAATTACCACCAATGAATTGATAAAATTAAATAATGCAAAAAGTATGACAATTATCCCCGCTGTCTTAAAGAAGATACCCGCTCTAGAATTATTTTGGATACTAAAGGAACTAAAACTGATTAAGGCAAGAACAGGTAAAGACCCAAGAGCGAATGAAAGCATAGTTAGGCCACCTTTCAAGAAACTCCCAGTGGTGAGCGTATAGAGTTGCATTGATTGAGTAAATCCACATGGTAAGAAAAATGTAGCGACACCTACGAGCAGGGGAGTAAGTGTATGGTTGAGATTTGAAATACTATGAGCTCGCTTTGAAATAAACTTCGGCATTGATGGCAGTAGTCTTTTGGCGGAAGGGAAAATATCGAGAAGATTTAAGCCTAAGATAAACATTACAACGGCTATAATCATTCCTAAAATAAATGAAGTTGTAGTGTTGGGCGTAAAGACAGAACCAATTGCGCCTATAATACCTCCAAGAAAAAAGAAAGCAGCAATACGTCCTACGTGGAACATAATTTGTGGCTTTATTTTATCTCCTTCTTTTGCAAATGTCGCAGACATTGATAGAAGCAGTCCTCCGACCACTGCCATACAAGTCGAAAGTGAGGC
>Ga0172379_10003308_pt1 | contig 25992 bp, 21 predicted proteins | sample GrowelOW334metaG_FD_119756 | JGI IMG/M metagenome (GOLD analysis project Ga0172379, IMG submission 119756) | Groundwater microbial communities from an aquifer near a municipal landfill in Southern Ontario, Canada - Groundwater well OW334 metaG | ecosystem: Environmental > Aquatic > Deep...
AGTAGTCTGTTCATTGAGTCCGGAAGAAGACTGTAAAGTCGGCTTCCGCTTTTTTTATTTTTTGGTTAATTTTAAGTTCCCAACCTCTTTTTTTAATTAAAAAACACCAAGTCAGGTGTTTATTTTTTTATTCTATTTTAAGCTGAAATTTTTTTAAAAATTGTTTTTTGAAGTTTGCTTAATAGCCAACCCAAACCGACAAATAAAATTAAATATAAAACAGTGGCAATTGCTGCTGGTAGAAATTTATAAAAAATGTCATAGCGGTACATGATTGGCCAATGGATCAAATAAATTTCGTAAGAGTAAATCCCTAAAATTGTCAGCGCTTTAAATTCGGTTTTTTTAATCAAAAAAATTAAAATCAAAGCCAGGGCGGTAAGCAGGCTGATGCTTTGGGCGATGATGGTTTTTTCCGACCAGCCGGAATGAATGGAAAAATAAGCCACCAAAGCGATTAATCCGGCCAAAGCCAATAGTCGATCCCAATTTTTTAAATGGGAAACCCGGTAAAGAATTTTTTCCAATTTGGTTGGAATGAATTTTTTGAAAAAAGAAATTCGAAAAAAGCCAGCGGCAAATAAAACACCAAGCCCAAAAGCCAGATAATGTAATTTATATAAATGAAGTACGGATTCGTTGACCGGCAGTTTGATTTGAGAAACAAAGTAGCTGATGGTGATTAATAAAGCGGCGGAAGTCAAAGGCCTTTTGCGGTCAAAAACCCAAGGGAAAATCAAATAATAAAATAAAATTAAAGTGAAGTACCAAAGTGGTGAATTAAGATTTAGAAAAATATCGGCTGAGGGAAAAATTCCTAAAAAGCTGGTGATAATTTCCGCAGTCGGATAAACTCTTTGAAGTAAAAATAAATCTAAAAGTAAAAAAGCGCCAACGATCAGCCATAGCGGAACAAAAAGTTTAATCAATCTTTTTTTGTAAAATTTCAGCGGCGGCAAATCTTTGGTCGAAGAAGAAATCGCCAAGCCGTAACCGGAAAGAAAAAGGAAAATGTCCACGCCCACGCCGGCAATGATTGACCAAGGAAAAAGAAAACGCGTGTCAGTTGATAAAAAATAACCAATGTGGGAAAAAATGACTGCCAAAATAGCAAAGCCTTTTAATTCATTGGTAACCGAAATCGGAAAAAAGCCGGTTTCTTTTTTTCTTTTTAGGGAAAACAAAATAACCGCCAAAAAAATAACGCTAAAAATGGCGGTTTGCTCAATTGGAAAAGCAATTTGAATTTGCATAGATTATATTAGCCCAAAGCTGGTAGCCTTTGGCCGAAGGATGAAAAAAATCAGTGGAATAAAGTTGAATATTTTTAGAAAACAAATCATTGGTTTGACTGAATAAGTCAATCTGGCAAACCGATTTATTTTCGGCTTGAGTTTTAATTATTTTATTAAATTGTTCAGTTTTTTGTTTGAAATAATAATCATACGGCGGAAAAATTAAATTTTTACCGCCAAGATAAGGCAGATTAATAACAATGATTTTAGCTTTAGTTTTTTCAGCCAATTGATTGATAATTTCAGAAAAATTAGTTTCAAATTTTTTAGCAGAAATTAAACCATGAATATCATTAATACCAATCAGTAAAGTGATATAGTCCGGTTGTAATTTAATCGCTTGATTAATTTGTGAATCAATCAGGTCTTGGGTTTTGGCACCGGGGACTGCCAAATTAATCAAATCAACATTATTTTTTTGAGCCAAATTCTGGGCCAAAAGATAGGGGAAAGTTTTTTGATAATCCAAGCTGCCAACACCAGCAGTTAAGCTGTCGCCAAGCGCGACATATTTAATAGTTTTGACGTTTGGCTGCTGACTCTTTAAACTATAGGTTTGTTGTTGGTAGGGACTGGTTAGATGCATTTTGGCAATGTGATTATAAATATAGGCATAAGAACGGTTAAGATACAAAAAACCCGCCAAAACTACAAAAATAATAATTATAACTAGATATTTGGTTTTTTTCATAATTTCTATTCTAGTTGAATTTTACCAAAAAAAACTAATAAATTCAAATATTTTTAAGGATTTTCTTGAAAAAATTAAGATTTTGTGTTATTTTAAAGATATGGCAACCTTATTTGTAGTGGCAACACCAATTGGTAATTTAGAAGATATCACCTTGCGAGCTTTGCGAATCCTCAAGGAAGTTGATTTAATTGCCTGTGAAGATACACGCGTGACCAAAAAATTACTCCAGCATTATCAAATTGATAAACCAACCATCAGTTATCATCAACACAGCCAAGTGGGCAAAATTGATTTTTTAATTTATAAGTTAAAAGAAGGAAAAAATATTGCCGTAGTCTCTGACGCGGGTACGCCGGGAATTTCCGATCCGGGCGGTCTGTTGGTTAAAGCGGCTTACGATCAGGGAATTGCTGTAGAATCAGTACCCGGTGCTTCGGCTTTAGCTACGGCTTTGTCAATTTCAGGATTGGCAACTGACAATTTTATTTTTTTGGGATTTTTACCTCACAAAAAAGGCCGCGAGACTTTAATCAAGGAAATTGTGGCTGCCAAAAGATTGGTTGTGTTTTACGAATCAGTTCATCGAATTGAAAAAACTTTAAATCAGCTTTATGAATTTGGTTTGAACCGCCAAGTCGTTTTGTGTCGGGAGCTGACTAAAAAATTTGAAACGGTTTACCGCGGAGAAATTAAAGAAGTAATTAAAAAATTAGAAGCGGACCAAACCAAAGGGGAGTTTGTCGTTATTATTGATGCCAAATAAACTAATGTCTAAAAGATTTTACATTACCACCACTTTGCCTTATGTCAACGCTGATCCGCACATCGGCTTTGCTTTGGAAATTGTTCAGGCCGATGTTATTGCCAGGCAGCGTCGGCAGCTTGGCGACGAAGTGGTTTTTAATACCGGCACTGACGAGCATGGCGTCAAAATTTATCGCAAAGCGATTGAAGCGGGTCAGGAGCCACAGGCTTACGTTGATATTTATGCTGCGAAATTTGATCGGCTCAAGCAGGCGCTTAATTTAAGCTATACCAATTTTATTAGAACCACTGACGCCAATCACATGGCAGCGGCTGCCGATTTTTGGCAAAGATGTTTGAAAAACGGTGATATCGAAAAACGTATTTCCAAAATCAATTATTGCTTTGGTTGTGAATTGGAAAAAACCGCATCAGAGTTAGTTGACGGTTATTGCCCCGAACATCCTAATCTCAAATTGGAAGAGATTGAAGAAGAAAATTATTTTTTCAAATTTTCCCGCTACGCCAAACCATTGCTTGATTTTTATGGAAAAAATCCCGATTTTGTCGTGCCGGATTTTCGCTTCAATGAAATTAAAAAATTTGTTGAGGCGGGTTTGAACGATTTTAGTATTTCTCGGCTGAAACAAAAAATGCCCTGGGGTATACCGGTGCCAAATGATTCCGATCACGTGATGTATGTTTGGTTTGATGCTTTGATTAATTATATTTCAACTATTGGTTGGCCAGATGATCAGGCTAATTTCAAAAAATTCTGGCCGGGTATCCAAGTTGCCGGCAAAGACAATTTGCGCCAGCAATCAGCCATGTGGCAGGCAATGTTAATGTCGGCTGGTTTACCAAATTCCAAAAAGATTTTTATCCATGGTTTTATCATCAGTGGCAATCAAAAGATGAGCAAGAGTTTGGGCAACGTGGTAAATCCTTTTGATCTGGTGGAAAAATACGGCACTGACCCGGTTCGTTATTATTTGCTCAGGCACATCAATCCATTCGAGGATAGTGATTTTACCATTGAAAAATTCGAAACAGCTTATACGGCTGATTTATCAAATGGTATTGGCAATTTAGTCAGCCGCGTGGCCGGTTTAATTGAACAAAACAAAGTAAGTATTAAGCAAGATTTAGCAAGACCTGCCTGCCGGCAGGCAGGTAAGCAAGACAAGAAGTTGGAAAAATTAATCGAAGGATTTTTGTTTGATCAGGCCTTAAAATATATTTGGGAAAAAATTTCTGAATTGGACGGTTTAATCGCTCAAACCAAGCCCTGGTCTTTGGTCAAAGAAGGCAAAACCAAAGAGGCGCAAAAGATTTTAAATCAGGCGGCCAATGAAATTTTGGTAATCAGTCGTTTTTTAACCCCGTTTTTACCAGCAACTGCCGAAAAGATTGAACAAATATTTACGGCTAAAGAAATTAAAAAAGGCGAGCCGCTGTTTCCAAGGCTAGCCGAGAACAAGAAATAAGAGATAAGAAATTAGAGGATTAGATAATCAATATAGCGCCAGGATAAGTGAATTTAGTTAATCCAGAGATTAAGTTAATCATTTATTTATGGCGCAAATTAAGACCTTTAAAGATTTGAATGTTTGGCAGAAATCTCATCAATTAGTGTTGGCTGTCTATGGCCAGTAATAAAAAAAGATTGTGACAACTTATTTCATATATCTTATATCTTATTTCAAAAATTATGTATCTAACCATTCTTGATCTAATTCTGATTTTAGTGTTATTTCTTTTTATTGCATTTGGGTTTGCTTTGGGATTGGTGGAAACAATCGGCGCGCTGGTGGGTGTGATTTTGGGTGCTTGGGCAGCCGGGGCTTATTACGAACCCATGGGTGCTTGGCTTGAGCCGTTTTTGCTAGGCAACGGCAATCTGGCAAGAATTGTGGCTTTTATTTTAGTTTTTACGATTATCAACCGTTTGATCGGTTTGGTTTTTTGGTTTGTCAATAAAATTTTTAATGTTGTGACTCTGATTCCTTTCACCAAAAGTTTAAACCGATTCCTCGGCGCGATTTTGGGTTTATTGGAAGGAGTTTTGGTTTTAGGCTTAATTTTATATTTTGTTTCGCGGTTTATTTCTGCAGATTGGTTAATCAGCGTTTTGGCCAGTTCAAAAATGGCAATTATTCTAATTGATATTTCCAGTATTTTAACGCCGCTTTTGCCGGAACTGCTTAAACAGCTCAAATCAGTGATTTAATTTTTATGCTATTTGATTCACACGCGCATTTAAATTTTGAAGATTTCCAAAATGATTGGCAGTCTGTAATTGCCGATTGTCAAAAAAACAATATTTCCGTTGTTAACGTCGGTTCCCAACTTGAAACCAGTCAAAAAGCCGTGGCAATTGCCAATCAGTTCAAACAAGGAGTATATGCCGCTATTGGTTTGCATCCAATTCACACTGTTGGCAGCAGTTTTCATCCGCAAGAGTTTAATTTAGCTGATTATCAAAATTTAATTTCACAATCAAAAAAAATTGTTGCCATTGGCGAAACCGGAATTGATTTTTATCATGACAGCAAAAATTTTGATAATCAAAAAAAAGTTTTTATTCAGCATTTGAACTTAGCCAAAGAATTTGGTTTGCCGGTAATTTTGCACGCGCGAAACAGCAAGGACGGTAAAAATGACGCTTATGATGAAATTTTACAGATTCTAAAAAAGGAAAATACCACCAAAGGCGTAATTCACTGTTTTGGCGGAACTACTAAACAAGCCCTGGCTTTTTTACAGCAGGGATTTTTTGTTGGGTTTACCGGCGTGATTACTTTTGCCAAAACTGATAATTTGGCCGAGGTGATTAGAAATTTACCGCTGGAGGCAATTTTGATTGAAACTGATTGTCCGTATTTGGCTCCAGAGCCGTTTCGCGGTCAGCGTAACCAACCACAGTATGTTCGGTATGTCGCGGAAAAAATTGCTCAAATTAGAGAAATTGAGTATAATAAAGTGGAGAAACAGACTTTTGCCAATGCGACTAATTTATTTAATATATAACCAAGGCATTTATGCCACATTTAGATGACGATTGCCCGTGTGGTTCGGGCAAGCCGTATGGCGAGTGCTGCGGCGCGGCCCAGCCATGTGATTGCGGATCAGGCAAACCGGCGGGCGAGTGCTGCTACTAGATTGAAGGAAAAATAAAATAAAACCAGCCAAAGTAAAATTTGGGCGGTTGGATGCATCCTCAAACTTGAGGATTTTTTTATTTTTATAATGATTTTTTAAATATCCCCATCTCTGTTTATTCTTCAGAATAAGGGGTAGAATCTAAGGCATTAAGGATTGACTTTTTGGGAAAAATTTGATAGGGTTAGACCGACAATTTAGAGGGGAAGTGCCCTTCTTTTTTGTGAAATTTGGGGCTTGTAAATGGAAAAGGAAGAAGCGCGCATGGCAAAGAAGCTGAGTTTGCCGGGAGAACAAATCCCCGGCACCAACATTCGGGTTCTTAACCCAGACAGATTGGCCAAGGTTTTGGCCAGGGCAATCTTGCGGATCTTTTTTGACACCGACGGCACCATCAGCTTGCTGCGTGAAGGTTGGCAGTCAGTCATGGGACCGTTGATGGTCGAAGAGATTATTGGTGAGGCCGAAGTCGATGATTTGACCCGGAAAGCCATTGAGAAGGCAGTCTGGCAATACATCGACAAGTCCACGGGGATCAATACCATCCTGCAAATGGAGGAACTGGCCGGGATGGTTGGCCACTATGGTTTTGTGCCCCAAGAGTTTATCATGAACGCTCAGCAGTACAAGGGCGTTTATAACGAACGCTTGATGAAGTCGGTCAGGCAGCGGATTGAGCTGGTCGAATTTGGTTCTTTGCCAGTCGACCAGGTGACCGTGTATCGGGCCATTGATTTTTGTCAGCGGGCGGCGCAGTTGGCTAAACTGCACATCTTTTCCGGAACGGACCACGATGATGTGGTCAATGAGTTGCGCGTACTGGGGGCACTGGGCTACTTCACTTCGGTTCACGGCGCCCTGCGCGAATACAAAGACCAGAATAAAGAAACGGTCTTGCGCAAGGCCATGGCCGAATTCGGGCTTGACGGCTCTCAGTTGGCGGTAATCGGCGACGGTCCGGTTGAACTCCGGGTCGGCACAGAGGCCGGTTGCCTGACAATCGGCGTGCTGTCTGATGAAAAGACCGGTCGGGGCTGGAACCTGGAGAAGCTGGAGCGGCTGGAGCCTTACGCGGATGTGATTATTCCGGACTTTGGGTCGTTTCCGACTCTGATGAGCCGGGTACTGAAGATAGCCGCCTGATTTAAGCCGTTCTTTAAGTGATTTATTCAACCCGTCTTTGGAAACCATTGTTTCTGAAGCCGGGTTTTTCTTTTTGCCTAAATTATTGACTTTTTGGGAAATAATCAGTAAAGTATAGGCAGTTTGGAGGGACGTTCTTTCTAATCTGCGTGAGAAGTTTCGGTTAAACTGGAGGAGAAGATCATGAAATTGATTGGTGATTGGATCGCGATTGCGGCAGCCATTGGCCGGCTGCTCTACTGGAAGCTCTGGGGACATGTGCCTCGTCATCTCGAGCGCAACTATGGCCCCAAGGGCAATCCCAAGTTCATGTCGGCCGTAAATGCCGTCCGACACATTGTACCTGGCGATGTTGTTGTTGTCTGCGGCCTTGGTGCCACTGGTTGGTGCCCTGCCGTTTTCAAGGCCATCACGGTTTTGTACAAGCGTACAGGAATACCAAACCAGCTGACTGTCTTTGCGATCGCCGGCCAAGGCGACCGCGGCAACGATTTGGGGTCAGTTGACTGCTTGGCCAAATATCCCGGGCTGGTGAAGGAGTTCTTCACTGGCCACATGGAGACTTTCCGGTATACGATTAAGGCCGCCTGGCGTGGCGACCTTGAGTTGGTCTGTATGCCGCAAGGAACCTTTGCCCGCGGGTTGGCTTTGGCGGCCTGTGGTTGTCATTCAATTGTGACCAAGGTCGGCATTGGCACGTTTGCCGATCCTGCCGTCAAAAACGGAAAAGGAACCAAGGTTGGTCCGCTGGCTAGTCAGCAGTGGGTTGTCAATGACGGGGGCCAACTGCGCTATGATTTGAGTAAGCGCAAGCCAACCGTTGCGGTTGTTGTCGGGACTTGTGCTGATCCCGATGGCAACGTTTCGCTTAAGCGCTGCCCGTTACGCGGTGAAGCCAGTGCGGCAGTTTTGGCAGTGAAGAAAAACGGCGGACTGGTGATTTTCCAGGTCGGCTACTTTGTCGATAAGCTGCCCGAAGCGGAAATTGACATTGCCGGCAGTGACATTGATATTATCGTTGTCCGACCGGACACGCCTCAAACGTTTTGCTTTACCCAACGTCATCCGCTATGGTCGCTGGTTCCTGGCGCCAAGGTAAATCTTGAGCGTGCGTTGAAAGTTGACGCTTGGTTGAATCGGATTGCCAAGTTGACCCCGACTCGAACCAAAGAGGATCAGCAAGTGGCTCGAGCCGGTGCTTGGCTGCTTAGTCAGTTGGTGAAAGTTGGCGCGGTCGGCAATGTCGGAGTTGGGCTGCCGGAATTGGTGGCTGCCTGGCTCAAGCGCGCTGGCGTCATGGCCGGGCTAAATATCAAAGTCGAGAGCGGCCCAAGCGGCGGCGTGGCAGCACAAGGACCATTGTTTGGCTGTATGCACGGCGCGACAAAAGTTCAGGAGTCGCCTGAAGTGTTTGCCGAGTTCGAGGCTGGTATTGATTTTGCGGTTTTGGGCGCGGCTCAGATTGGCGCCAATGGCGACGTCAATTCGTCAATGCGCGGCAAAGACTTGGTCGGCCCGGGCGGCATGCAAAGCATCGCTTATGGTGCCCGAAAGATCATCTTTTTGATGCGGGCAACCGACAAGCGTACCGGCGACTCTCGGTTTGTTTCCGAGGTTGACGAAGTCACCTTCAGCGCCGAGCAGGCTTTGGCTGCCGGCAAAGAGGTCTATTACGTGACTGACTTTGCCGTCTTCAAGCTCGTCCAAGACATCGGCAGAAGCGGCCTGAAGCCGATCTATCGTATGCCTGGCTGTTCGGGCGGAGAAATCATGAATCGGATGCCGTTTATCCTGGCTACTCCTGATTCTAAAGGCATCGACTATCTGCCCGAGAGCGTGGTTGCAGGCGAGAACTTCTTGCTCGAACTGGCAGAATAGCCGGAGGGATTGTTCAATCCGCTTTCAGTGTTTACTCAAAAAGTGAATCTGGAAGCGGTCTTTTTTTAGCCAAGATATCTTGACTTTTTGGGAAATATTTGGTAATTTGTAGCCAGTTTTGGAGGGAATGCTCGTTTCATTCCTATTTTGTGTAGTCTACTGGGACAGAGGAGCGATCAATGAGGAAATCGCGGAAAGGAGTTGCAGTAGCAGTAGAGTTGGTCAGTAGGTTTCGAACAGTTAACCCGCTGGCGATGCTGGTTCTGTTTGGAGCCATTTTGTTGTTTGTTGCTATTTTGCTGCCGGCACTGAAGGCGGCAAGGTGATTTTAACCGTGAGCAGCGAAGCTGCGGAAAGGAGAACAGGAAAAACCGGTATTATCTTAACCCGATCGGTTTCGGGTTAAGTGTCTTTGGAGCGATTCTAATAGGTAGGAGAAAAGTGGTCATGTCCAAGAAAATGTTGGTGGGATTCATTGGTGCTGGGTTCATCACGAAGTTTCAGCGCCAGGCGCTGAGGCAGATTCCCAATGCCGAGCTTGTCGGGGTTTATGCCCTGAAAGGCGCCAAGGAGCTGGCCGAAGCGGTTCGGGCCGATGGCGGCGATTGCCGGGTTTACGACAGCGTTGCCGAATTGTGTCAGAACTGCGACGTCATCGCGATTTTCGTGCCGAATATGGCGCGGATCGAGGTGATGGAGCAGATTGCCGCCGCGGTCAAAGCCGGCGCGCCCGTCAAAGGCGTGATCTGCGAAAAGCCGCTTGGCCGCAACGTGGCCGAAGCCAAAAAGATGGTGGCTCTGGCGCGCGAAGCGGGCCTGTTCACCGCTTATTTCGAGAACCAGATTTTCATGAAGGCGAACGCGGTTGCGCTCGCCCAACTGGCGCGGGTTCAGAAAACGATGGGACCCCTAACGCTGGTGCGGACCGCAGAAGAGCATGGCGGACCCCATGAACCGTGGTTCTGGGATCCCACCCGTCAAGGCGGCGGGGTGGGCACCGATATGCTCTGCCACTGTACGGCCGTGGCGCGCCACTTGTTGACGCCGCCCGGCAAGTTGCCCGATTTTCTGCAGCCGATTTCGGTTCAGGCCACCACGGCCCTGCTCAAGTGGGGCCAGCCCAAGTACCGCGAAGAGCTGAAGACTCGCATGGGCGTGGATTACCTGCAGACGCCGGCCGACGACTACTGCACCGCAGTGGTCAAGTTCCTCAATCCGGAGACAAAACAAGTCATTGTCGCCCAATGCACGTCGTCCTGGATGTTCGACAAGCAGGGCCTGCGACTTTCCATGGAAGGCATGGGGCCGGGTTACGCGTTCGAGGTGAATACCCTGCAGTCGCCGCTCAGCGTTTTCATCGCCGATGCCGCGGCCGACGCGATTGCCGATGGAGAATCGGCGCTGGAAAAAGCCACCGCGACCCGCGGGTTGTTGGTGGTTCAGCCCAATGAGGCCGACCTGTACGGGTACACCGAAGAAATGGCCGACGCGATCGAAGCGTTCAGTCAGGGCCGGGACGGCTTTTTGTCCTGGGAGTACGGCCTGGAAATCACCAAGCTGGTGATGGCCTGCTACCTGGCGGCGGAAAAGGGCGTGACCCTGGATCTTACCGACCAAGGCGTCCAGACGGATCTGGAAACCTACATCTCGTTGATTGCCCAAGGTAAGGGCCACGGCGTCCTTGGCGTTCAGGCGTAGCACCTGTTCTTTGCAATACCGTTTCAAATCTCGATTTAGAGAGTTGGGACGGTTTTTTTTATCCTTAAATTATGATAGAATAATTCCATGGAAATCAATCTGAAAACTCTAAATCTAAAACACCCGCGCACCAAATTCCGCGAGAAATTTCCGTTATTTTATCATTCCTTTACCGCGAAATCGCCTTGCGGCTTACAACCTTTAGCTTTATGGGTAATTTTATGAATTGGTGCGGGGTAAGCTTTTTTTAACATTTTTATGCCTGATGATTATTTTTCTAAATTAAATCCAGAACAAAAAAAAGCCGTGATTCACGATCAAGGGCCGCTTTTGATTGTGGCCGGTGCCGGTACCGGCAAAACCACAGTTATCACTCAGCGCCTAGGCTGGCTGATTGAACAAAAAAAAGCCACCGGCGATCAAATTTTGGCTTTGACTTTTACCGACAAAGCCGCCGGCGAAATGGAAGAGCGGGTGGATAAACTTTTGCCTTACGGCTATTTGGATTTATGGATTTTTACTTTTCACGCTTTTGCTGAAAAGATTTTAAAAGAAAACGCTTTGGAAATTGGTTTGCCTAATGATTTTAAATTATTAAATCAAACTCAGCAGTGGCTTTTGGTTCGGCAAAATTTGGACCGGTTTAATCTGGATTATTACAAGCCGATGGGCAATCCGACCAAATTTATTCATGCTTTGATTAAATTATTTTCCCGCGCCAAAGACGAAGCAATCGCACCTCAGGATTATTTAAAATATGCTCAAGATTTAAAGCTTAATTCGGATTCAGCCGATTTTATCAAAGATTTTTTGGATCCGGAAATTACCAAATCACTTACCAAAAAAGAAAAACAAGAATTGGTGGCTTCTGAAATCAAAAAAGTTCAAGAGGTGGCCAATGCTTATCATGTTTATCAGCAATTGCTTTTGGAAAATAACGCTTTGGATTTTGGTGATTTGATTAATTATTGTTTGCAACTTTTTAAAAAGCGGCCGGCGGTTTTGGCCAAATACCGGCAAAAATTCAAATACATTTTGGTTGATGAGTTTCAGGATACCAATTACGCTCAGTATGAACTAGTCAAGCTTTTGGCCGCGCCCCAAAATAATATCACCGTCGTTGGCGACGACGATCAATCAATTTATAAATTCCGCGGCGCTTCGGTTTCCAATATTTTGGAATTTAAAAAAGATTATCCTAAAGCCGAAGAAATATTTTTAACCCAAAATTATCGTTCAGCTCAAAATATTTTGGATTTGTCGTACAAATTCATTCAGCAAAATAATCCGGATCGGCTGGAAGTGAAATTGGCCAAAACCAAAACCGGCAAAACCGCCAATCTGACCAAAAAATTAACCGCCAGCGGCAAAGAAAAAGCTATGATTTTGCACTGGCATTTTGCCAATATCGACGACGAAGTCAGAGCCGTGCTTAAACAAATTGTTGATTTGAAAGAAAAAGATAAAAAATTAGCCTGGAGCGATTTTGCGATTTTGACTAGGACCAACGACGCGGCTAATTTTTTTGTCGGCGCGATTGCCCAAACCCAGATTCCTTATCAATTTATGGCTTCACGCGGACTTTACAGTAAACCGGTGATTTTGGATGTTTTGGCTTATTTGAAATTGTTGGATAATTACCACGAAAGTTCAGCCATGTACCGGATTTTAAGCCTGCCGGTTTTTGATTTGCAGACCCGCGACTTGGCCAATTTGAATTATTGGGCCAATCGGAAAGGTTATTCTTTGTATCAAACTTTGGAATATATTTCGGCTTGGCAAAATGTTGATTTGGAAACCAAAGAAAAAATGAAACATATTACCGGGCTGATTGAAAAGCACAGCCGTTTGGCCGCGCAAGGCACGGTTGGCCAGGCAATCGTCGCTTTTTTGGAAGATACCGGTTATTTGAAAGCTTTGACCAAGCAAGACAGCACGGCTACCAATTTGGCAGTTAGTTATCTTAATCAGTTTTATAAAAAAATTACCGAGTTTGAAAATGCCAATGACGATAAATCAGTCAAGAATTTTTTAGCTTTGATTGAGCTGGAATTGGAAGCGGGGGAGGCCGGAGCTTTGGAAAATAATTTTGACGAAGGGCCCGATAGCGTTAAAATCATGACGGTTCACGCGGCTAAAGGTTTAGAATTTAAATATGTCTTTATTGTCAATTTGGTTGATCGCCGATTTCCCACCGACGATCGGCGCGATCCAATTCAATTGCCCGAGGCGCTGATTAAAGAAATTTTGCCCTCCGGTAATGCCCATTTGCAAGAAGAGCGGCGGTTATTTTATGTTGCCATGACGCGGGCAAAAATCGGCTTGTTTTTTACTTCGGCAGCGGACTGCGGCGGCGCCAGAGCCAAAAAGCTTTCTTGCTTTTTGCAGGAGCTTAAAGCCATTGGTTTTGAAATTGCCGAAGTTAAAAAAGAAACCAAGGCCCGGGGCTTGCTTGATGATCAAATCAAAGAAATCGGTTTGGAAATTGAAAAAGAGGATTTGGAAATTATGGTGCCGACCCGGTTTTCTTTCACCCAGCTCAAAGCGTTTGAAACTTGTCCTTATCAATATCGGTTTGCCCATATTTTAAGGGTACCGGTTCGGGGCAAAGCGGTTTTTTCTTTTGGTAAAACCATTCATGCGACGTTGCAGCAGTTTTTTGATTTAGTTAAACAGCGAGCCGAAGCAATTCAAATTGATTTGTTTGGCAACGAGGTGAGAGATAAGAAATCAGAGATAAGAAATCAGAAGCCGAAAGTCAATCTTGAAGAGTTGTTGGCAATTTACGAAAATACCTGGATTGATGATTGGTATACCAGCCGTAAAGAGCAAGACGAGTACAAACAAAAAGGTAGAAAAGCTTTGATTGAATATTTTAAAACCATTGAAAATGATTTGCCAATACCAAAATATTTGGAGCGGCCTTTTAATTTAAAAATTACCACTGACGGCCAAGAATATACAATCAAAGGTGTAATTGACCGAATTGATGTTTTGGACGGCGGCATTGAAATTATTGATTATAAAACCGGCCAGGGAAAAACCGAAGAAACTTTTGTGTCTGAAGACAAAGAACAGCTTTTGATTTATCAATTAGCCGCGCAACAAGTGCTTTCGGAAAAAGTTAAAATGCTTTCTTTTTACTACATTGAAGCGGGCAATAAAGTTTCATTTTTGGGAACGGATAAGGAATTGGAAAAATTGGAACAAAAAATTATCAATACCATCAATGAAATTAAAAAAGGAAAATTCCCGCCAAAACCCAGCAAGCTGTGCGCTTGGTGTGACTTTCGTAATATCTGTGAATTTAGAGCTTTGTAGATTTTCACCTTGATTTTTCTAAGGGTGAAAGTCATGGTTCCCCTCGGTGAACTCAGGGTTAGTTTAGCTGACTATGGCAACTTGTCACCCTGAGCCAGTCGAAGGGTGAGGGAGTTTATATGAAAATATATTATGTTTACATTCTTTTATGTTCAGATAATCATTTTTATACTGGGGTTACATCTAATTTAGAGAAAAGATTGTTTGAACATAAAAATGGTACAATAAAAAGCTGCTATACTTATAAGAGAAGGCCGGTTACTTTAAAATTTTATCAGGAATTTCAGGATGTTAGTGAAGCAATCCAGCGAGAAAAACAGGTTAAGGGGTGGACAAGGGAAAAGAAGCAGGCACTAATTGATGGCGATTTTAATAAACTTGTTATTTTGTCTTGCCGTCATAGTTCGACAAGCTCACCATGACAACTTGTCAACCTGAGCCAGTCGAAGGGTGAGGAGTTGTCATAAGAACGTATTATGTTTACATTCTTTTATGTTCAGATAATTCTGTTCAACATTTAATCCTGTATTTAAATTATGCCATTTATCAAGGTTGAAAAATTATTAGACAAATCAATTCAAAAAGCCGGGATTTCCAGCCAGCTTTATTCAGTCCAGGTTTTGGATGAATTTTTGCCCGTAATGAAAAAATTTTTTGGCGAGCAAACAATTAAAAAAATAAAACCGCTATATCTGAAAGAAGGGGTTTTATCAGTGGCTTGCTTGTCTTCGGTTTTAGCCGAGGATTTGAAAAATCAGGAAAAAAGAATTTTGAACGAACTGAATCGGCCGTACAAAGAAAAAGTGGTTTTGAAATTAAGATTTTTGGCTTAAAGTTTTTTAAAAAAAAGACCTTAAGATTTCGGTCTTAAGGTTTAGTCTTCAAATTCCGGCAGCTCTGCCTCCGAAGCTTGCTGCCAGTCAGTTACGATTTGTCCGAAGTCGCCCTCGACAATGGCCACGGTCACAGAAATGACAGTGGTGCCGTTTTTGGTGACCATTATCACACACTCAACTTCGCGTTCACGCAATCCCGAGTTCCAGGCATCGGTGACAACAAGGATGTCACCCAACCGGCGGGTTTGGCCGCTGCCAGAAATTGCATTGGCCATCTTGATTACCGGACCGGAAGCGGTGACTTCGCCCCGAGGAACTTGCCGCCGTTCGGCATCAAGCTCGGCTGGCAGCGCCGGCAAATCAGGCTTGGGCTTGGCCCAAAGTTCCAGAGTCACGCCGTTGTCAGGCAGGCTGGGGTGGCCAAACGGCTTGTTCAAAAAGCTGCTGTCAAAGCCAGTCTCATTGAAATCGTCGATGATGTCGGGCACGGCGTTAATGCCCTCCCGGCGCCGGCACCACGGGTACTTCTCGGTAAAGAACTTCCTCTTTCTTTCTGCTGCGGTCATTCTGTGTTCCTCCCTAAGTCTTACTGCGTTACGTTTTGGTTTCAGCTGTTTTCTGATGGCAATTAGTTTTATATCTTAGCCGTAAAAGTCATTTTTGTCAATAGATTATGGTAAAAAAATATCTATTTTTTCTGTTGGTGATTTTAGCTTTGGCAGTGGCTTTAGTGGCTGGTTTAACGGTTTATTTCTATTACCAACCGGCAGTTTTATCAAAAAATAATAAAGATAATAATATGACCAAAAAAGAAATCATTCGTCAGCCTGCCGTTGCCGGTAGTTTTTATTCAGCAGATATTAATGAATTAAGTTCAATGATTGATCAGTTTTTGGCAAAAGTGCCATCAGAGACTGCCAGTGGTACGCCCAGAATTTTGATTGTGCCTCATGCCGGTTTGGAATATTCCGGCCAGGTGGCGGCGTATAGTTTTAGACAGTTGGTTGGCTCAGACATAAAAAAAGCAATTATCATTGGTCCGTCTCATCATTTTGCCGATTCGGGCTTATTTTTGTCCGGCGCCAGTCAGTGGCAAACACCGCTTGGTTTGGTAAAAATTGCTGATTTGAATCAAACACTTTCCGGACAAAATAATTTTTTTGTCAGCGAAAAAATTCATCAGCCCGAGCACGCTTTGGAAATTGAAGTGCCATTTTTGCAAACCGTAATTTCTGACGTCGAAATTGTGCCAATCATTGTCGGTCAATTAAATACCAATCAGCGCTTAGGCTTTGCCTCAATTTTAAATAAATATTTGGACGACCAAACGGTATTAATCGTCAGCGTTGATCTGTCGCATTATCATACTCAAACTAAAGCACTGGATTTGGATAATTTATCAATCAAACATATTTTGGCTTTAGACAGCGTCAATATTTTAAACGACGAAATTGATGCGCCCTGGGCTGTGGCTTCGGTTTTGGAATTAGCCAAACAAAACAATTGGCAGGCCAAGTTATTAAAACATGCAACCTCTGGTGATATTACCGGTGACCAGTTGTCAGTGGTCGGATATGGGGCGGTGGGATTTTATGGAGAAGTTAAAAATAAGAAATCAGAGATCAGAGATCAGAGATCAGAAATTAGTGATGAATATACGGTTGCAGAAAAGACCGAATTGTTGCAATTGGCCAGAACGACGCTGGAGCAGTATTTAAAGACCGGCAAAACTTATCAGCCAGAAATTACCAATCAAAAGTTTTTTCAAAAGCGCGGAGTTTTTGTAACTTTGAATAAAAATAGCCAGCTCCGGGGCTGCATCGGCTACATTGAACCGATTAAACCTTTGATTGAAGCGGTAATTGATAATGCAATTTCTGCCGCTGTTTCTGATCCCAGGTTTAAGCCGGTAAACGCTTCTGAACTCAAAGACATTGAAATTGAAATTTCAATTTTAACTTTGCCAAAAGCCGATACCATTGAAAATATCAGTCAAAATAAATTGGGCGCGATTTTGGAAAATGGCAGCCGCGGCGCGACCTATCTGCCTCAAGTTTGGCAGGCAGTAACTGGCCCGGATGATTTTTTCACCAGTCTGTGTTTTAAAGCCGGGCTGGGAGCAAATTGTTTTGCCGACCCAAAAACCAAAGTTTCTTCCTATCAAGCGATTGTTTTTGGGGAGTAACTTTGAATCAAAATTAAAAAATTTCGGCTGATTTTTTTGGGTTTTTTCAGTTTGTCATATCTATTTGTTTTTGTTATAATAAATTCAGCATGAGGTTTAAACTTTTTTTAGGACTAATCGTTTTTGGTACCATTTTGGCTTGGTTAAGCTGGGGGATGGTGATTTTTTATTTTGACCCCGGTCAGGCCGGATTTACCGGTGTTATCCTTTTCTTTGTCAGCTTATTTTTAGCTTTGTCGGGCTTACTGTTTTTACTGATTGATTTGGTCAAAGCCAAATTGGCCAAAGACCAACTTTTGCTTTATCGCATCAGAGTTTCAATTCGCCATTCGATTTTATTTACCGTTATTGTTTTAGGTTGGGCTTTATTAAAAAGTCAGAGTTTACTGCGGTGGTGGAATTTTTTACTTTTAGTTTTAGCTTTAACCGTTTTGGAATTTTTCTTTATTTCAACCCAAAAACAAAAGAATAATTATGAACGAGAAACTTACCCAGATCAAGACCCAATTTACCCAACAGATCAGTCAAGTCTCTGATTTAGCGGTTTTGGAACAATTGGAAATAAAATACCTCGGCCGAAAAGCCGGGGAGTTGACTAATGTCTTGCGCGGTTTGAAAGATTTATCAGAAGCTGAGCGCCGCGAAATTGGTGGGCAGGCCAATGAGTTGAAAAAAGAAATTGAACAAAAAATCAATGAAGTCCGCCAGTCGCTAAAAGGCCAGGCTGTGGGCAATGAATTTTTAGATATTACTTTGCCGGGTGTTCAAACAGCTGAAGGCCATTTGCATTTAATGACCCAGGCAATTTCGGAAATTGCCGAAATTTTTGAGCGAATCGGTTTTGTCCGGCGCCGCTATCCGGAAGTTGAATGGGATTGGTATGCATTTGAAGCTTTGAATATGCCACCCAATCATCCGGCCAGAGACGAATGGGAAACTTTTTTTATTGACAAAACGCCGGTTGGCCCAAAAGGCCAAAGGATTTTGACGCCGCATACTTCTTCGGGTCAGGTGCGAGAAATGGAAAGAAAAAAATTACCAATCAGAATGATTAATATCTCAACTTGTTATCGCCGGCAAATTGACGCTTCGCATGCGCCGATGTTTCACCAGTTTGAAGGTTTATTGATTGATAAAGATATCAGCATTGCCGACTTGAAAGGCACACTGGATTATTTTGCCAAACAATTTTTTGGTCCGGACCGGCAAGCGCGGATTCGGCCGTTTCATTTTCAATTTACCGAACCAAGCTTTGAAGTGGATGTGACCTGCGGCGTGTGTAAAGGCGCTGGTTGTAAACTCTGTAAATCCGGCTGGGTGGAAATTGGGGGAGCTGGCATGGTTCATCCTAACGTTTTGAAGGCCGGCGGGCTGGATCCAAAAAAATATTCCGGTTTTGCTTTTGGCTGGGGCGTGGAACGTTGCTACCTAATGAAAGCCGGTTTGAGTATTCCCGATATTCGGATGTTATATCAAAATGATTTGCGATTTTTGAAACAATTCTAGTCTTTTGTCATTTCGACCAACCCCGAGGCGACCTCGATTAAAATAAGTTGAGTCGAGGGGGCGCGGAGAAATCCCTTAAAGTATGGTCAAAGATTATTATGTTTATATTATGGCTTCGGCTTCGGGGACGCTTTATGTTGGAATGACAAATAATTTAGCAAGAAGGGCTTGGGAGCATAAAAATGAAGTAGTTGAAGGATTCACTAAGAAATACGGTTGTAAGAAGCTAGTTTATTATGAGGTTGGATCGGATGTGCTTGGAGTGATAGCGAGAGAAAAACAAATAAAAAGATGGAATCGAAAAAAGAAAGAATTTCTAATAAGAACAATTAATCCGGGCTGGAAAGATCTAAGTAATGAAATTTTAAATTAAAACATTCGTCAGCTCAACCGATTTCAAGGTTATATTCGGAGAGTAAAGAGATTCCTCCACTCCAAAACTTACCTGTGGCACGGTCGGAATGACAAAAAGGGAAAAACGATAAATTATAATTATGAATCTAAAAATATCTTACAATTGGCTTAAAGAATATTTGCCCACCAAAAAATCGGTGCAAGAAGTGGCAAAAGAGTTGTCATTAAAAGGCATGAGCGTGGAACGAATTGAAACGATCAGCTCAGATTTTAAAAATATTATTACGGCAAAGATTTTAGAGATCAGCAAACATCCCAATGCCGATAAATTGCAATTGGCAACTGTTGATACGGGTAAAGAAAAATTAACCGTGGTTTGTGGTGCGCCAAATATTATGCCAGGCCAAATCATACCGTTTGCCCAAATTGGCGCTGAAGTTTTTGATTCAGCCAATGCCGGTGCAAGTTGGGTGGTGCAAAAAGCCAAAATTCGGGGTATTGAAAGTAATGGCATGCTTTGCTCACAAAAAGAATTGGGACTGGGTCAAGATCACAGCGGCATTATGATTTTGGCACCGGGTACGCCCATTGGTAAACCATTGGCAGAAATTATTCCAACTGATTATATATTTGATATTGAAATCACTTCAAATCGGCCTGATGCGATGTCGGTGGTTGGTTTGGCACGCGAAGCGGCCGCGGCTTTAGGGATAAAATTAAACTGGAAAGAACCTAAACCAAATTTAAAAATTACCGATAAATTGCCTCTTGCCGTGGAAGTTAAAGAACAAAAATTGTGCAGCCGGTATCTTGGCGTAGTCATGACTGACGTAAAAGTCGGCCCGTCGCCTTTATGGCTGCAATTAAGGCTTTTGGCTTCGGGTTTAAGACCAATCAATAATTTAGTGGATATTACCAATTATGTTTTACTGGAATATGGCCGGCCGCTTCATGTTTTTGATTATGAAAAAATTTCGGGCAATAAAATCATTGTTCGCCAAGCCAAAGCCGGTGAAAAGATTTTGGCTTTGGATGGTAAAACCTATGATTTAAAACCAAATCATTTAGTTATTGCTGATTCTAAAGTCCCAGTGGCCATTGCCGGTATTATGGGCGGAGAGGAGTCAGCGGCGACGGAAAAAACCAAAACCATTATTTTTGAGGCGGCAATTTTTGACCCGGTTTTAATTCGCAAAACTTCGCGTGAACTGAATTTGCGTTCAGATTCATCCGATTTGTTTGAAAAGGGTTTGCAGCCCAAAAGCGCCATGATTGGTATTTTGCGCGCCATTGAATTGACCCAGCAAATTGCCGGCGGCAAAGTGGCAAGTCAAATTGTTGACAGTAATAAAAAAGAATACCAACCAAACAAAATTAAATTTGATCCAAATATTATTAAAAAACATCTGGGTATTGAAATTTCAGTTGCCCAAATTAAAAAGATTTTGCAGTCTTTGGGTTTTGGGGTTTTGGGTGCAAAAGTTTTAACGGTGGCTGTGCCTTGGTGGCGCGCGGGCGACGTGGTTTATGATTATGATTTGACCGAAGAAATTGCCAGAATCTACGGCTACCATAATTTACCCGTTTGTTTGCCGGCTGGCCAAATTCCGGTCCAACCTAAAGAACCGATCTTTTTTTGGGAAAAAATTGCCAAAGATACTCTTGGCGGTTTGGGTTTTTGTGAAGTTTACAATTACGCCATGGTTTCGGAAAAACTAATGGCCAAGGGCGGATTTGCCAAACAGCCGGCGGTAAAAATTTTTAATCCGCTCAGTGAAGACATGGAAATTATGCGCACCAGTTTATTGCCTCAAATTCTGCAAAATGTTTCCGATAATTTAAATAATTTTTCCGATATCAAAATATTTGAACTGCGAAATTTGTATTTGCCAGCTGGCGTTAAGGAATTACCAAGCGAAATTTTGAAATTAACCGGCGCGGTTTTAACGGGCGACTTGCAAGCCTTTTTTATCACCAAAGGTTTTGTGGAGTTATTGCTGAAAAAATTAGGTCTTAAAAATTATCAATTTAAACCAACCGATCAAGCCTGCCCGCTTTGGCAAAAAAATCAAGCTTTGGATATTTATGTCGGCAATGAATTTATCGGTCAGTTTGGTTTGGTTAATGATTCGATTTTAGCTAACTACGGTTTGCAAAAGCCGGTAGTAATTTTTGATTTTAATTTTTTGGTTTTGGCCAAATTAGCCACTTTGATCAAGGCTTTTCAGCCGCTTTCCGAATTTCCCAGTGTGACTCGCGATTTAGCCATTATCGTTGATGCCAATTTAGCTTGGCAAAATATCAATGAATTGGCCGGTCAGTTTGATAAAATGATTGTTGGGGTTGAATATCTTAATACTTTTTTGGGCAAAGATTTGGGTGAAAACAAAAAAAGCGTGGCGTTTCGGCTAACTTTTCGCTTGGCTGATCGGACTTTGAAAACTGAAGAAGTTGATTTGGTGCTTGATAAATTAGTCAAAAATTTGGCGGAAAAATTTAACGCAAAATTAAGATAAAAATTTAATAATTATTTAAGCTTAAAATTAAAATTTAAGCCAAAAACAAAAATATGCTCGAAACCTCAAAAGACCTGCTTTTTATCATTATTGCCTTTGCCATTTTATGGCTGACGGTATTTTTTTGCTGGGCGCTTTACTACGTGGTGGTGATGCTTAAAAATTTCAGCAAAATGACAATTAGCGTACGGGAAAAATTGGAATTAGTTGATAATATTTTGAAATTGATTCATGATAAATTGGAGAAAGGCTCAAATCACATGGCTTTGGTGACCGATTCGGTAATCAAGTTGGTTGGTTTTGCCATGGATAAACAAAGTAAGGCCAGAAAAAGTAAGAAGAAGAAATAGTTTGGGATTTTGAAATTAGTATTTTTATTTAATTAGGGAAGCTTGCTTTCCTTGCCAGCCTTGGATTTTTCCGGCCGGCAGAATTATAAAAATTTTTTATGTCTTTTGTCCATCTTCATGTCCACTCGCATTATTCGCTATTGGACGGATTAGCCAAAATTGATGATTTAGTAAAAAAAGCCAAAAGTCAGGGAATGCCAGCCATGGCTTTGACTGATCATGGCGTCATGTACGGCTTGATTGAATTTTATCAGAAAGCCAAAAAAGCGGGGATTAAACCGATTTTAGGTGTGGAAGCTTACGTGGCCAGAAACGGTTACACCAACAAAAGACCGCGAATTGATGACGGCCCGTATCATTTGGTTTTATTGGCTAAAAATTTAACCGGTTATCAGAATTTGATTAAATTAACCACCATCGCCCATCTCGATGGTTTTTATTATAAACCCAGAATCGATTTGGAGCTTTTGGAAAAATACCACGAAGGTTTGATCGGACTATCTGCTTGTTTGCAGGGCGAAATTTCCAGACATTTTTTAAACAATGACGAAGCTAAAGCCGAGCAAATGGCTAAGCGTTATCAAGAGATTTTTGGCGTGGGCAATTATTATTTGGAAGTTCAATATCATCCCAATATTCCCAAACAAAAAGAAGCCAATGAAAAGATTTTGGCTTTGGGCAAAAAATTAAATATTCCCGTCGTTGCCACCAACGACGTTCATTATTTAAACAGCGATGACAATTACGCTCAGGATGTTTTGATTTGCATTCAAACCAAAAAAACCGTTGCCGATACCGACCGAATGTCGTATATGGGTGAAGATTTTTCTTTTCATACCGTTGACAGCATGAAAAGTTTTTGGGCAGATCACCCCGAAGTCATTTCAAATACTTTAGCGGTGGCAGAAAAATGCAACTTGGAATTAAAGCTGCATAAAACTTTATTGCCCAATTTTGAAGTGCCTAGCGGCAAAACCGACACGGAATATTTAAGCGATTTGTGCCAGGCCGGTTTAATCCATCGTTACGGGCAGGCTGGCATTACCGAAGAAATCAAAAAACGTTTGGACTACGAATTGGATATTATCAAAAAAACCGGTTTTGCTTCTTACTTTTTGATTGTGGCGGATTTTATCAACTGGGCCAAAACCAATAAAATCGTTGTCGGTCCGGGCCGTGGGTCGGCGGCCGGCAGTTTGGTCGCTTTTTTGATTAATATTACCGAAATTGATCCGTTAAAATACAGCTTGATTTTTGAGCGGTTTTTAAATCCGGAAAGAATTTCCATGCCTGATATTGATTCTGATTTTGCCGATACCAGGCGCGACGAAGTGATTCGTTATGTGGCGGAAAAATACGGCAGTGATCACGTCGCGCAAATTATTACTTTTGGTACCATGGCTGCCAGAGCCGCCATTCGCGACGTTGGCCGGGTGATGGACATTCCTTATGCTTATTGCGACAAAGTGGCCAAAATGATTCCGATGTTTATGACTTTGCAGCAAGCGATCAATACGGTGCCGGAATTACACGAAGTAATGGTTGATCCGGACGGTCGGCGGCTGATTGAAATTGCCAAAAAGCTCGAAGGTTGCGCCAGGCACGCTTCGACTCACGCTTGCGGCATTGTGGTGACGCCTCAGTCAATGGATGAATATGTGCCGCGCCAGCGCTCAAGCCAGGATGAAAACGATATTATGACTCAATACGAAATGCATGCGATTGACGATTTGGGACTTTTGAAAATTGACTTGTTGGGTTTGAAAAATTTAACCATTATTGAAAACACTTTGGAAATTTTGGCCAAAGCCAGGGGAATTAGTATCAGTATGGATAAAATTCCGCTGGATGATAAAAAAACTTTTGCCTTGTTACAAAAAGCCGAAACCACCGGCGTATTTCAATTGGAAAGTTCGGGCATGCGCCGCTATCTCAAACTGTTGGCACCAACCGAGCTAGAAGATATTATTGCCATGGTTTCTTTGTATCGGCCCGGCCCGATGGAATTTATTCCCGATTACATCGGCGCCAAGCAAGGCAAAGTTCGGGTGACTTATTTGGACGAGCGAATGGAGCCGGTTTTGAATAAAACTTACGGCATTATCGTTTATCAGGAACAAGTGATGGAAATTGCCCGGGTTTTGGCGGGGTTTTCCTACAGTGAAGCGGATGTTTTGCGCAAAGCGGTGGGTAAAAAAATCGCTTCATTACTGGCTTTGCAGGAAGAAAAAATGATTTCAGGCATGATTAAAAACGGCATTAAACCAAAAATTGCCCAGCAAATTTGGGATTATATTTTGCCTTTTGCCCGCTACGGCTTTAATCGTTCGCACGCGGCCTGTTACGCCATGATTGCCTATGAAACGGCCTATTTGAAAGCCTACTATCCATCCGAGTTTATGGCTTCGCTTTTAACGGCTGATCAGGGCAATATGGACCGAATCGCCATTGAAGTGGAGGAATGCCGGCAGATGGGCATTGAAGTTTTGCCGCCCGACGTCAATGAAAGCTTTTCGACTTTTACCGTAGTCTACGACACGCCCGAAGTTTTTGCCGATAAATCCAGCAAAAAAATTCGGTTTGGGCTGAAAGCGGTAAAAAATTTGGGTGACAATATTGGCGCGGAAATTATCAAAGAAAGAAAAGAAAACGGCCCGTACAAAAGTTTGGAAGATTTTTTAAGCCGGGTCAAAACTAAAGATTTAAATAAAAAATCGTTGGAAGCTTTGATCAAATCCGGTGCGGTTGATTTTTTTGGCGAAAGAAACAAATTGATTTATAACATGGATAAACTTTTGACCTTTATTAAAAATGTTAATCAGGAAGCCGAAAGCAAACAATCAAGTCTTTTTGGCATGATGGCTGCAACTTCGGTTTTGCCCAAATTGATTTTAGAGCCAATCGAGCCGGCAACGGACAAACAAAAGCTGAATTGGGAAAAAGAATTTTTGAGTCTGTATGTTTCGGCCCATCCGCTTTCCGAATTTGGCGATAAATTGAAAAACCGCACCACCCAAATCAAAGATATTACCGCTGATAACGGCATCACTTATGACCGGGTGATTCAGGTGGCAGGCGTGATCGCTAAAGTCAAAAAAATCATTACCAAAAAAGGCGAGCCGATGCTTTTTGTCCGAATTGAAGACACCAGTAACGGCATTGAAGTTTTGGTTTTTCCAACGGTTTTAAAATCCGACCCTGAAGTTTGGCAGGAAGACAAAATCATTATGATGAATTGCAAGCTGTCGGATAAAGACGGCGAAAATAAATTAATTTGCAATCAGGTCAAAGAGCTTAACGCCCAAAATTTTTCCGATGTCTGCAGAGAGCTTGATGAGCTGATGAGTAATGACACCAGTGGTAGAAGAAATTATTTTAAAAAGTCATTTGCCAAAAAATCCAGCGCCAATCAGGAATTTTTGGTTTCCGGTAATTTCTACGTTTTGGTGCCTTCGCAAATCAGCAAAGATTTAACCGAAAAACTCAAAGCGATTTTAAATAAATATCCCGGCAAATATAAAGTCTTGCTTGCCATCAAAGAGCCAACTGGCTTTAAAAAAGTTATGACTAGCTTTTTGGTTAGTCCGACTGCCGAGCTTAAAACGGAAATTGAGGCGGTTTTGGGCAAAAATTCAACCAAGACCGAAGAGTACGACACTTTTTAATTGCCAAATGATTCAATTTTTTGTATGATTAAATCATGAATAACCCAAGTCATTTATTGCCAAAATCGTATCGCAAACTCGGATTTGGTTTTGCCGGATTGGCCGTATTTATTTTTGTGGTTATTTTATTTTTAACTTCCTCAAAAGCCACCATTATCATTAATCCCGGCCAGGAACAAATCAGCCAGGATTTGGCTTTTACGGTCAAAGAAAACGCCACCGAGCAAGATTTGACCCAGGATATGGTTAATGGCAGAATTATTTCTTTTGAGTTGGAAGGCAATAACGTTATCAGTTCAACCGGAAAAACCAAACAAGAAGCCAGCGGCAACGTTGTCGGTCAAGTAACAATTTTTAATACCGCGGCCAAAAGCCAGACTTTAATTGCCACCACTCGTTTAGCGGCACCCGAAGACCCCAAAACGGTTTTGGTGCGCTTAAAAAGCACGGTGGTAATTGAGCCGGGTAAGCAAGCCACTGTTGATGTTTACGCGGAAAACCCGGCTGGTTTTAAAGAAATCAAAGCCATGAAATTTATCATTCCGGGGTTGGCTTTGACTTTGCAAGAAAAAATTTACGCTAAAAATACCGAAGCTTTGAGCCTTGGCGGCAAAACCGTCCAAGCGATTTTGGAAGCGGATTTGA
>Ga0172379_10003309_pt1 | contig 25986 bp, 34 predicted proteins | sample GrowelOW334metaG_FD_119756 | JGI IMG/M metagenome (GOLD analysis project Ga0172379, IMG submission 119756) | Groundwater microbial communities from an aquifer near a municipal landfill in Southern Ontario, Canada - Groundwater well OW334 metaG | ecosystem: Environmental > Aquatic > Deep...
AAAATGTCGCACTGAAAATTGATTTGTATGGTATCTCCGATGAGAGACGAAAAGAACAACTCCGTAATAATGAAGACATTAGATTTTTACAAACAGTACCTTTTGATAAAAAATATCAAGTTAAAAAATTTCCTACGGGCTTATGCAAATTAATTGAGCTGGGTGTTCAATCTAATGAAAGAAATCACGATAAGTATATTGTGCCTGAGTATCAAAGGGATTTAGTTTGGAGTTTAGAAAATAAACAAAACTTAATATATGCCATAATGAATGGCTCCCCAATAGGAGAATTTATTTTCGCAAGAGATACTATAGACACAAAAAAAGATTATCATCATGAATGGCGTGTCATTGATGGGCAACAAAGAATAAATGCGTTAAGAGAATTTATTCAAAACCTTTTTTCTGATAAAGATGGAAGGTTCTACGGTGATTATTCTTATCGTGAAATGGTTTATCTGTTTGAAGATTTTGATGATTTTTCAGCTGTATATATCCAAGACTTATCCAATGAAGATCAGGTGAAAATCTATATATCCAAGAATGTTGGTGGAGTTGCACATACGCAAGATGAGCTACAAAAAGCAAGAACTTATCTAGCAAACCTTGAAAGACCACAGGCTGTCCTAGCTGGGTGCATGGAGAAATAAAATGATCACTCTATCCCACCATATCGATTATCCCGACTTCACGCCAATTGACAAATCGCTTTGTGGTCAATAAAAGACACTTGATTTTAGGGGATAAAAATGTTAGTTACAAAGCCATATGGAACCGTATATGCGTTGATTAAAACGCCCATACATCTCAAAAATATTGACAAAATACGAGATGCTGAATATTTTCGTTTTCGACTGCATGGTGCGAATGTTCGTTTGCGCGAGCTGGGTGGGAATCTGAGCACTCAACACAATAAAGGAAGACTCTAATGCGTTTAACAATCACAACCTTCACAAAAATGATTTCTCTAGGAATATTTGCAAAAGATATATTCCTCAAACATGTTCTTTTGTCGGATGAAAACGACCAGTTTGACTCCGTTCAAGTGTTTACCCCTAATATGCTTAGTGCTGCAAAATCTCTGCCTCTTGATGGCGGGATTGATGAGAAAGTAAAGGATGGGATTATTGATGCCCTTTCGGAACTGTCGGAGGGCGATCGATTTCTTGTCAATGGTGCATGGGTTATTGATTTTAAAAGTCGTGAAGCAAAATTTTACTGGAAAGTCGTAGAGATGCTAAATATTGATAAAGATGAAGAACTTCAATCGATTGTCAAAAAAGTAAATGAGTTTATGAAAAGTGAGGTGTCAGAATGATGTTTGATGCGCATGCGATGATTGAGGGAATGTGTTTAACCCACCGTCACGATTTTGAGCTACTGCCCGCTAGTCAGCAAGAAAACATTCGTACACACATAAAGCAGCTCTACGAACACAACATCAAACCCGTCATTGATTCATTACAAGCGTCAAGCCCGGTAATAGATAAAACGGTCGAACTACAATCTTCTGCCAAAGAATATATTGCTTTAGTTGAGGAGCTTGCCGAGACCGATGCTAAACTGATAAATATGGCGTTTGGAATTAGTGGGAGCTTGGGGCTCAATGCTCTCAAGAACTCTACTGATTCGTTTGAAACATATTTGCGATCGAACGACACTATGTTCATCCGTGGCATGAGTATTGAATGGAGAACCTATCTCGTCAAGCTCTTGCTCAATATTGACGAACAATACCGTGACGTTGCCACGCCTGCAATAATACTTGGTTAAGGTGGTGGTAAATGAGTAAAAGATTTGATGAAGAGTTTTCTGAGCCGAGGGTGTTTGACTATGACGCAGTGTATATCAGTCGGAATGTATATCCGGACAAAGAAGACGCAGTTAAGGTTTTCAAAAAACACTATGACAGTATTGGCAAAGAGTGCGAAACGCAAATATTGAGAATAGAGATTAAAGAAACATACGTTCGACATCAAAGAACGCCTTTAGACGAACGAGATGAACTCGGTGAGTATTGCTGGGCTGTATGCGAAAACAAACATGGTGCACAACCATGTTGGGTACATGGAGAATAATATGAACGTCCAACTAGAAGCTTTAAAAGACGAAGTCTATGCAACCCTCGGAACCATTCATCAGCAAAAGTTGATGATGTCTGAACTTGATAAATCAATGGAGCAATATCGAGTCGTTATTGCTATGCCAATTATTCGAAACTGCGCGACGATTGATTTAATCGGCTACCCAGTTCAAATTCGAAAAGGCGTTGGAGCATTTGGATCGGAACGAGTCTTGTTTCGTAAGGCCAATGGTGATTTGATCACATGGGAGAACCAAGGGTTTCTTCGCTTGACGGATGAGCAACACGAAACGATATTGCCACTTTTCGAGGAGATGATTATTGAAGATGAAGAAATACATACCGAAGGGTACATGATTTGCGGGAAGAACCGGAAGGTGGGATACATAATCGAAGATGACGAGAGCACTTCAGTGGTGACAGGTCAAACAACAACTGTAACAGTCAAAAATGGCGATACGATCAAAGAACAGATCGTTATTGTAACATGAAAGGATAATTACATGAACCAATTATTTGATCAAATCAAAAGCGCTGAAGCCATTATTGCATTAACGCAAAAAACTTTGGCGGATAATCCACAAGACGAAGTGCTGCAACTGGCTTTAAAGCAAAAAGACGGTGAGCTTGTGAAGCTCTGTGCCCAACTCGGATACGAAGAGACTAAGCCGATTGAACATCTTCCCCCGTCAATCAAGGATATGCGCTCTCGATGGTCTAAAAATTACACTTATTGCCCAATCGTATTTGCTCCGGTCGGCAGAGAGAGTGTGTTTTGTTTTGGGTATGTGCTCGTCGATGATGTCTTAAAAGAGATTAGTGTTGCGCATGTCAATAATAACATCTTCAAGAAGCAGGGAATTAAAATCGATTTTGCAGAATTCGATTTCGAATGGGTGTTTGGGATCTTTAAAGAGCGTCTTACAAAACACCCTAATGTCGCATATCACCTTAAAGGCGATCATCATTATGGTAAAAATAGCATTGGAAGCAGCCTTTACATTGATCATGCAAGACCCTCATGTGATGGCTTAAATCTCGGCGGAAGATTAGCGGAATACATTGTGCGTCCAGCAACCGAGTGTGCCAAAAAAAGATTGATTCGTGACTCAATGATTAATTTGAGTGGCGATGATATCATTACATATCAAATAAAGATGGGAGATGACAATGAATAGATTAATGCCAACATTTTGCGGTATCAGCATCGACACGGGAAGTGTAATTATTGGGAGCTTGGTCTATAGTGGTCCATCCCTTTCTCATGGCGGAGACTGCATCGCAGTTCCTGCGCCAAAAACAATTGAGATAATTGGAAGCTGCTTGGAGTCAAGTGACTATGTGCATGCCAATTCAATTGCCATGCACATGCCCGATATGCCAGAGGGATGTTTTGTCGCGCTCAATAAAGAAGGGCTTTGTGGGAGCATGTATGCAGAGCACGATAAATCCGGATGCATAATCTACATATTAACGTATCATGATGGTGGCATTAAATCAAAAATCATCTACAGTTCATTTCACAAGAATGGATATACAAATAATCTTTGTAATTGTATCCCGCATACGGCTACTGAGCTTCACGGTGCGACTCTTCTTGGTCAATACACCGGTAAAAAATCGATTGAATTAACACTATCTGCAATTGGTGCAAAAAAATGAAAATACCCATTTTAAAAGTAGATGAAAAAGCAGCTATTGATAACCTCATCACTGTGGTGAATTTGGAAACAGATTGGCAAAAAGGCCCGTCCTTATTTTTGAAGCTTTTTGACGAAATTAATATCATTGGCGACCCTCTCGTTGAAGATTATGTGTATAGCCATTACCGTTATCTACCGCTATCCATATACATGCTCAGTCGGATGAATGATACTGCTGTTTCCAATGCTTATTTTAGAACATACAAGGAGTATATTGCCAAAGAGTTTGTCTATCCAACAAGCGAACTCTATAGCTATATCCAGATATTTTACAAGGTTATTTCGTCTCACTCTTCGTATCCGTCTACAGATAACATGCTCGGCGCAATTTTCATCCTTCGTGACCTTTCGTTTTTAAAAGATGTTACGAGAGAGCACGGGCGTGGGAATACAAAGGCGGTTAACTGGCTACAGTTTCTTCACGATCAAATTGACAACTATATGGAAGACGGTGATAATAAAGAACAGTTTCGCAAAGAGATCGAAGATGAACTTGCAAAGGCTAAAGCCGCTTTGCTATCAGAGAAGAAAGATATAGCCCTTGGTACTCTCAACAATCTTTTTATCAAACTCTCCGACATTAATGACCCGTTATTTTTGGATGAGATCAAACAAAAATTCGATAAAAAACTTTCAAAACATACAGGAGTAATAAATGGATAAATTTAATTTCAGACGCCCGGCATATAAAGCCGTAGTGTACAGCGCAAGTCTTGATAAATACTTTGTCAGCGATCCGTTAGAAGTTGATAGCGGGCTTGCTTGCTTGTTTGGGTTTGAAAATCAGTTAAGCGGTGCGTTTGATGATTATATTCTTTGCTCTAAAAAGTTTGTAAGAGAGATTCAGGAGGATTGGTGGGAGCGTGATTGGGCGCATGTCGGCAATTTGCAATCATCCGATATTGGTATCAAAACCGGTGAACATATTTGTGAGGGTGATTTTCTTAAAATAGGAGAGACTATCATTCTTGAAGTTAGATTTGAGAATGGATGTTTTGTTGGTTATCATACTGAGGAATACGCAGGTGTTAAAAATCTTCGCTGGGGGTCATTGTCAAGACTGTGTGACGCGGACATGAGAGACATCTATGAGACGTGTAATATTGTTGGTAACGTTTTTGATGGAGTGCGGCTAGAAAGTGCAGGAGGAAAATAAAATGATAGACATTACTCAAATGCTAAAAGATGCAAGCGCGAATAATGCCAACTATAAAATGACTGTGGATGAGAAACTAGAGAAGCTCAGTTCGCTTGCCTTGCAGAACCCCGACAACCCACTGTCATATTCTATAAAATAGCTCTATGAAGCACTTGCCATAGAGACGGACTCTCAAATTAAAAGATCATCAGAGTGGATGCAATATGGTAAGGAATTTATCGAGCAAATGACCATAATGGAAGAAGAGAATCAACGACTTGTAGACGGAATTCAGAAGCGCGATACCATTATTGATTTGCAACAAAACCAAATAGAAAAACTTGGTAGACTTTGTGGATTAGATTTTGAAGAAATCAACAAAGAAGCTGATTTAGATCTGAAGAAGGAAGGACAATGAATAGAGTAGAATATTTTGTTGCCATGTTTGCAACTTTAAGTATGACAGCACTTGTTGTGGTGATTGGTTTAGATATATGAGAGAAGTGTCATTTCCAAGAAACTCTGCGATATTCCAATAAACTAAGATACAATATATAAATCAGCAGTATAATTTAATTTTTGACTATATAATATCTAGTTATCTCATAGGAGTCTAAAATGAAAGAAGCAGAAGGTTACAAACAAGTGAAAGATTTTCTTAGTCACAATGGTAAAAATTTTAGCAGCGGTCATGTTTTTAATGAAAATTTTTATATTGAATATTATGTAGCTAATGAACTACGCTACAAAGGCACAGAAGTTATAAATTTCCAAGTACAACACCCGGAATATGCTCAAGATATTCAAATACAGAATTTAGATGCAGAAATATACCACACGGGTTTTTCGCCAAAGCATCAGGATTATAGTTTTGATTCAAAAAACAATATTTTCTATATTGAACAAAACAATACTAAAAATAAATTTGGGCAACCCTATAAAATCAAGATTCATGGCTGATCTATGCAAATTATCTACAGTTGTATATATCTATAATTTATTTTTCTAACAAACCAATATATATTGATGAAATGGTTTATGGTGAGATTTTAAAACGAATAGAACATAAAACAAACGAATGGATAGAAGGTCTAAAAAATGAAAAACTTGCAATTTTTTCAAGGACTTTTTCGTCTATCCCGTTTAGCAAAGAGGCAATTCGTTCTGGTATGTATGAGAGGCTCAGTACACTATTTACATCCAAAACAAGTGATGGTACGATACTTACGATTCCCTCGGATTATAATCCTTCCGATCTCCTCTATTGTGATCAACGCCGCGTGTTTGAGCGTCGCATCATGTATTACACCGTGCCAAACGCTTCACTTGAAGTTGAACTTGATATTTATATCGGTCGTAATAAGGGTGGTACGGCTCATACAAAAGAAGAGCTTGAAAAAGCTATCAAAATGATGAGCGCAAAACGATAATACAAAACACAAAAAGGAGTGAACTATGAGCCAACAAAAGATTTGCACATTATTTTTGGTTCTCACTGCATATTGGTATGACAAGATCGCCTCCGGAGAGAAAACATTTGAGTATCGCGAGATTAAACCCTATTGGATGAACCGTTTGGTTCCATTCGTAGACGGGAAGAGGAAGAAGTGGACTGAGGAAGAGTGTATCTTTATAGCACGAGGAGCAATAGGCATACCTCAACAATGGTGGAAGCATTGGGATGAAGTATGTTTTAGCCGTGCCTACACATCAACTCGTATGACGTATAATATGACATCTATTTCAATTGATACGTCATCAAGTAATGATCTTGGCAGACCAGCTATCAAAATTGAATTAAAATCAAAAATTGGAGAATAAATGACACCCATTCAGGTTATTACAATTGAAATGGAAAATAAAACCGTTCGTGTGATGGTTGAAAATACTCTTCCCAGCTTGTATCGCGCCTATTACTCATATAAATTTGATGAACGCTATGAGCCATTTGTTTATTCGGGCATAGAGGATAGTGATCCTCTTGCTCTCTTGAGAGATTGCAGGGACGCACTTACAAGCAGACAAGGGGATGTCGTTGGTGGTGACAACCAGATATCAGATATCTATAAACATGATGACATTGAAAATATTCTTGGTGTAAAAGTAACCAAAAGCTAAAGGCAAAAAGTTGACAAAAATCCCACTCGAACCATTTAAAAACGCCAAAGCAGATCTATTCTTTTGGGTTAAACAATATCTCGCAAGCAAGATGTTTTCCTTGCAGATCGATGATGAATATGCCATCTCTTTTAACCCGGCCGCAAACAGTGAGCGTATTCTTGCATCCGGCAATGACCAAGAGCTGAACGAGACCGTCAAAGAGATCCGGAAGAATGGGATGAAAAACTATGGGGTGTATTATTCTGGGGCATTGGCATTTTATCGCTTTGTGGAAGCCGACAAAAAGATAGAGTCGATCAAAGAGATTGATACGTCATATCGAGATCGATACTTTACAAAGAATTCGACCGGACTTAGCCCCGGAACACTGAAAAACTATTTTGTACAGGTGAATAGTATTTTCAAATTTATCGAAGAACAAAACGAGGATGGCTTTAAATTCAGTCTTGGAAAAACACGAAGCGGTCGGAGAACTGCCGTTCCGATCGTAGATGAGGAGCGCAACCCATCATACCTCACCCCTGATGAGTTTAAACAGTTTCTCGACGCATTAGAGACTTATCCATATCTTCGCGAGAACCCGTCGCAAACACGGCTCATGATGAAGATTGCGTGTTTCGGTGGATTGCGTGTTGATGAGCTTGTATCACTCAAGACGGAGCAGTTCTCTTTTGTGCAGAACCCAAGTCCATTATTGCAAAATGATACCTACTTGCGAATAAACGTCAATGGTAAGGCGAAGAAAAAACGTACAGTCTTTATTCAAATGTCTCTGATTCAAAATGATTACGATGATCACATGAAGCACCGTACATGCGGAAATGATCTCATATTTTGTAATCACTACGGTGAACGGTATGATAATCGATCACCCAACGAGCAGCTTGTCCGCATACTAAAATCGATCGGGATTAACAAGAGCGGTATGCACACTCTTCGACGCTCCTATGCTACTTTTTTGATGGCACGCGAAGTGGATTATGCGACGATTTCTGAGTTGCTTGGACATGAAAGTGAGGATATGACCGACCTCTATGTGCAAATAACCAAAGATGGTCTAAGAAAGATAGTAAAATATTGGGAGAATATTTAAACTATATGCACGTTAATACATTAACGCCTTGACATAAAAGCCCGAAAAACCTATAATGGTGTTAATGTTTACACGTAGTTAATTTTAAGATCAAGGAATCATTATGATGTTATCTGTCGGTTACAACACCTATTGTTGTTTTGGAGATCCGTCTGGGATTAAGTTTTCTCAAGATAGTTCCAAAGAACTAGGAGTCGAAAAAGATACTCACTTTTCTTCTTTTGAAGATTGTAAAGAGATAGTTTCGAAACATCACAATGTGAGTGTTTCTAAGCTAGAAATCCATCACGGCGCACAGCGTAGCTGACACCGCGTTAATTTTAGGAGGATGTTGAAATGGATATTTTAAAAAAGATTTTTTCATTTGTTAAGATTCCAGCCATCTTAGCTGGAATGATTACCTTCGTTTATTGGCTGTTTATTATGAAGGCAATAAGAGAGGGGTTGTATCTACCCGGCATACCATTAGCCCTCACAATCGTGTTTTTTTCGTGGTTCGCGCTTATCATGACTTTTGAGATAGTGTTTCTTATAATCTGGAAGCTATTTGTTAATCAAAAAAAGAAGGTGCAATCAAAAAAGCGAGAGATAAGCATCAATAAGCCATTTTATGAGATGTCAAGAGAAGAGTATGAAGAGTATTTTGAGACACCGCATTAATTTTAAAGCCAAAAAGGAAAAGTGATGAGAACCTTTACAGCATACCAATGTGAATTTTGTAACGAAGTCTTTAAAGACGAAGCAATATGCGTTTCACACGAAGCCACTTGTAGTTACAATTGTGACAATAAATCCTGTGACACCTGTAAGCATTTGCAGTCTGAATATGGGAACTTTGTTTGTCATCAACAAGGCGTATATGAATACTATGACGAACGATTGCCTAATTGCCCAAAATGGCAATTAGAGACACGCAGTTAATTGATCCGAAGGAGACATCATGCAAGAACAAACCGTAATCCGATACGAAGCTGATACAGCCGGAAGCCATTGGGCGTCGGCAACAAAAGCATCGGCTAATGTTGTGCCGGTCGTTCCAACCAAAAATGGCAAAGGCGAGAAGCGCGGCAAAGGTGTCTGTCGGATTTACGGCACTGGTTCTGAATTGCTATTGATCAACACTGTAACGGTTGAAGTATGCAAACGCCTCAATGCTAAAAAACTCGATGAATCGGTTTTCAAAGGGCAAAAATCATACCCTGCAAAGAAACTGGCCGACGAACTTGGTGTTGTCGTGATGCCGAATTATACCAATAAGCTGTAGGAGCTAACGTGAAAAACTTTTTCGATACTTATTATTGGGCGATATCAACTTTTTTTATTGTGTTGCTGCTTGGGTTGTCAGCTCTTTTGATGCTTATGCCGACCCATTAACATAAAGGAAAGACAATGAATAGAGTAGAATATTTTGCTGCCATGTTTGCAACTTTAAGTATGACAGCACTTGTTGTGGTGATTGGTTTAGATCAGGCAGGTATCGTTGATTTCAGTCCCGCAAGAACAACTACTGCCCGCTATGGTCTTATTTATGACTCAGAGCTTTCACGCGAAATTAATGCAACCCTTCAACGCAACGGAGATATGTTGCTTGGAATCAACAATCAGTATGCTCTCATCCCAGGTAGCTGTGACGAAACAAAGATTATTAACAACGACAAGGGCAATAATATAAGGAAAGCATTTGAAAATCGTAATTCTCTCTCTTCAGAAGAAGACGATAGCGCAAAATGTATTGATACAGATGGAATTAAAACCCGTGTTTTTGTTTATAAAAAAGCAAGAGCAAACAAAGGATATGGCAATGTTTTGGATGATGTTCGCAATGCTGTTGACTATGCCAATAAGATGTAAGGAAGGGGGTCAACCACCCCGCCATAAATGACGGATTTTTTAGAAAGCTCCGTCATTTATGCAACTCTGGTCTCATCGACAGATTCTTTGATTGGTTCTTGCCTACACTCTGGAGGAACGGCACACCCAATCCTTTTGTTTGTGATGAGACATTTTTGAATTAGCCCTTTTACCCATCTTATGTCATCTTTTGTTATTTTATCGCCCTGAATATACTCCGAAAGTATCCGTATTATCTTTATTTGATCTTCGCTTGTCCACTGTAGTGTTTCACCACCATCCACAGAAACATAGTCAACTTTGGAGGCTGTTTTCAATAATTTAGCAAGCTTCAATACGGTTGGAACTTTTGGATGCGAAATCATCGCTCCACCATCAAGCTCTATTAGCTTGATAATGATATTTGAGAGAATATGAATGTTCTTCTTTGCTTGAAGCTCCACATGCTGTAAATTAAGAGTGACAGACTTTTTGGCATTTTGTATCAGAGCATCTGATTTTTTTCTACTCACAAACATTACAATTATCTCTCGATAGCAACAATTAAATCATTCAACAAACTTTCATAATCCCAATCGATGGTTTCCTTTGCTTTTTCCTCTAGTGATTTACAAATCTCATACACATCGTCCAATCTGAGACTTCCAGAGGCTCCTTTGATTGCATGCGCAACACTTCTAATGGATTCATGATTATTAGCCTTAATCGCCGCTCTTAGCTCGCTTTTATAATTTCCCCAGTTCTCAAAGAAATCATTCAACAAGAATTCCGCCGTCTCTTCGTCAAGTCCAAGTTCTTTGGCGATGATGGAAATTTTAGTATCATAAAGCAACGTTTCTTTAACATCTTGTTTCTCTTTTGTTGAGGTTTCAACGGGGTGCTCAGGTAAATTATCCGCTTGTATTTCCGTATCAACAATTTTTAAATGCCCAAGAGAATACTCTATCGCATCTACAAAACTTTTTTTATCTATGGGTTTAGAAATAAAAAAATTCATCCCTACAGATAAATACTCTTGGTCCCTCCCTTTAATGGCATCTGCCGTTAAAGCAATGATTGGGGTAGCAGTAATATTGAATTCTTTTTCAAATTTCCGGATCTGCCGTGTTGCCTCGACACCGTTTAGTACTGGCATGTGGATATCCATGAGGATTAAATCAAAATGGCTGTCTTTCGCCCAAAACTCATCCTGCACAAATTCAAATGCCTCTTTGCCATTGTTAGCAATAACAGGTTCAATTCCCATTTTACGTAAAATAGCCATTGCAATTTGTTGATTCGTAAGGTTGTCTTCTGCAACAAGAACTCTTGCATTGTATTTATGATAGGCTTGAGACTCTATCGTCTCTATGATCGCATTTTTATGACTGTCGCACTCTATAATCGCATCAAAAATTTTTGATCCATTGATCGGCATAGTAATCGTAGCATGCGAAGGGAATCGGTTTCGATTTTTTAAATTTTGTGGAATCACTGAAACAATCCGTCTCCCTTGATTATATGCTTCTTTTATCCACTTTACATCATCGGTTCCTGAATTTATAATCATTATAACGTCACAATTCATAGCCTCTTCAAAAGAGTAAACGTTTTGATAATCGAATTTAAAAGCTGTTAAATATTCAAATAAGATAGCCCCACATCGCTCCAAGTTGCAATCGGCAATACATACACCAATTTTTTTAGTAGAATATTGAGTCCTCGGTATGTCACAAAGAGTTGATTTTAGAAGAATATCAAAAGAAAAAACACTTCCTCTGCCATATACGCTTTTAATGGATAATTCACCACCCATCATCTCAACTAGATTTCTGCTAATGGCAAGCCCTAATCCAGTTCCACCGTATTTGCGTGTGATTGTATTGTCCGCTTGAGTGAAAGGGTTAAATATTTCTGCGATTCTATCCTCTGGGATACCGATACCACTGTCTTTTACGCTTATGTGCAACTTTACAATTCCATCAACACAACCATTGAATTCAGCCCTAAAATCGATTTCTCCATCTTGAGTAAATTTAATTGCATTACCCATTAGATTGGCAACAACTTGCCTGATTCGTAATGGATCCCCGAGAACACACGTTGGAAGTCGTGGATCTATAAAAACACAAAGTTTAATATTCCTTTCGGACGATTTAGCAACAAATAGATCAATAATAGATTCAAGCTCATAAACTGGATCAAAATCGATTTCATCAATTTCAAACGATCCAGACTCTATTTTTGAGAAGTCTAAGATGTCATTGATTATTTGTAAAAGAGATTTGGCAGAACGTTTAATAATGCCGACTTGTTCTCGTTGCTCTTCATTAAGAGTGCCTTCTTCAATTAATTCAACAACGGGAATTATTCCATTCAAAGGCGTGCGGATCTCATGACTCATAGTAGCAAGAAAACTCGATTTCGCATAAGATTCTCTGTGCGCTTCAAGTGCTTCTTTTTTTGCCGATTCCGTTTCTTTTTGACTGTCAGTGATGTCACTAAAAGTAACCACATAATAACGCTTTGTATGGCTATTTATTCCATTATCTACAGGTTTAGCAGTTGCAGAGAAAATCCGTAGCTCACCTTTTTTGTTAATCATTTTTACTTTATGAACGACACCTCCAGCTTCTTTTGATATTATTTCAAACCACGCGTCTGTAGTAATATCATACGGTAATCCATCCATCTCTTTAAGAAGTTCACATATACATTTGTGTTTTACTTTAAAATCCTCCATTGAAGAAAAAGGGAATGTTTCAAAAAACGCTTTATTAATCGTAATAACCCCTTCTTCTTTGTTGACCACAGCTACAATATTTGTCTGTTCATCAAGAATCATGGCATTGAGTTTTTGTTCTCTTTCAATAATCTGTTTTTGTAAAGCTTCTTTGGTTACGTCATAGCGAATAGCAATGTAGCCTACCAATACCCCTGTATCATCGATTTGTGGATAAATCCTAGCATCTACATAATATTCTTGTCCGTATTTTGTAAGATTTTTAATTACTCCCGTCCACATCTTTTTTTCAACAGCAATCGTTGTCCATAAATCTACAAATAGCGACTTTGGCATGTCTGGATGACGAATAATAGAATGATGTTTTCCAATCAATTCATCGTATTTATAGCCAGATATTTTACAAAATTCTTTATTTACATAGGTTATAACGCCTTGGTCGTCTGTTTTTGAAACGATAGCCGTAGAATCTACTATTTGTCGATATTCTTCGGATCTCATTATGGGTGAATTTTTTGCAGAATTAAGCTTCATATTAATATCGCTTAGGATATTCATTAACCGCTCAGCACTCACACTATTTTCTTGATACGTCTCATTGTTATTAAGAATCTTTAAAATTGACTCACCTTCTCTAATAGCTGCATGGAACATTGAAGAGGCAGTAGGAATAATTAAACGCTTGCCGTGTGACTGCCAAGATGTATTTTTTTCGGTGTGTTTCATTACACTGACTCCCTAACTTTAAATATCAACTCAGAGAGCACACTTATAGTGTCATTGCTACCCATGGGTACATTTTTAACAACATATTCCACATCTCGTGTCAGCTTCATTCTGATCCCCATCGACGTTGAATCATCTCCTGTAAGCAAAACGGCTTTTCCAATAAAACCGTTTTTTTGCATTTCCGCTATCAGTCCATAACCATTTATTTTGGTATCTCTCAAATCATAATCTACGATAAGAATTGAGTAATGATTAATATCTTGGTGAGCAATTTTCTCAAAGAAATCGTCAGGAGTACTGAATTGATCCAGACGGTCACCATCTATTATTGCTAATCTTTTTCTTAGCATTACTTCGTTAACTTTCAATGTTGTTAAGTTGTCATCTATCATCGCTATGTTCATTTCACATCCTTATTATTTAATCTAACTTCTTCAATAAGTCCTGCAAGACGTTCATAGGGATCATAATCACCGCTTGATCGTTTACTGACATATTCTGCATTTACGTGAGATACATTCGATTTAAGTTCTGCTGTTTCATCTGAAGTAAACAAAACAGATTTTCTTGTATATCCACTAGAATTAAGGATCATGATAATTTCATATCCCCAAGTTACACCTATCCCTAAATCGTGATCCACGATAATTAAGTCAAAATACTTACCTGCGTCATAGTCTCTAAAAAAAGAAACCGCATTCGTATATTTAAAGAATACGTCATCCTCTTTGATTGCGCCATTCGCTTTTAGTTTTATTTCTACTAGCTTCAATGTTGTCGAATTGTCATCGATCATTGCAATGTCCATTATCTTGCTCCCTTTAGCACTTGTTCGGCTCGCAAATTGTTAAAAATTTGCTTTAAGACTACATAGGGATTTTTATCTTTTTCCCTACTGCCTTTAAAGACGTAGTAGAGGGTAGGGGCGTGTTCCATTCGCACTTTCATCTCATCGGAGTTATCGCCTGTAAGAAGGATAGACAGCCCAACATATCCAGCTTCTTGCAAATGAAATAAAAAGCTGTAGCCGTTTATGGAATCTTTGCCGAGATTGTAATCACATATAACGGCATCAAAGGGACATACACTTGATGCTATCCGTTCATGTATCGTTTTTTCTGATAGAGTGTTAAGTGGCAGGGTGTAGACATCGAGATAACTTGCAATTCCACTAAATGTCATTAGTTCACTATCTGCCAGTGCTCCTGATTTTACAAGCATAGTGCGATAAATATTTAAGATCGATTGTTGATCATCAATTAGGGCTATTTTCATTATTTTCCTTTTTCTAGTATTTATTCCTATGCCACGATTTTGATATTAGCTGTATTATTGACACTATTACGAATATCTGTGTTCAAAGTATTTTCAGCTATTCTCACTAAATGTGAATCCGTATGGATATAAACACCCCGTAGTCCATTCAAATATAAAACATCTTCAGCACTTATCGCCTTTCTTATTTTCTGCTGTGTTGTCTTTCGTGGAAGCTTCTTATGCTTGGTAAGCCTGTATCCCAAAAAATCAATTCCTCTTGATTTATTATGAATACTTGTTTTTCTAGGATTCAACCAAAGCCCAAGGTGTCTTCCAATGAAATCTTCTATGCTTTTTAACTTCTCTCGTAGTTCAGGCTTATCTCTTCCAAATATGACCAAATCGTCAACGTAGCGAACGTATTGTTTTGTGCCCATAGTATTTTTAATCATTCTGTCCAGAGATATTAGATAGATGTTTGCGCACAACTGACTCACCAAAGAGCCTATTGGCATACCCTTCTCGTAGGTGTTTCTATATATGGAAGAGGGGGGAAAGAGGTGATCAAATCCATCTAATGTTTTATAGCTCTTCAAAAGCATATTAAACAATAAAAGGATTTGAGGATTTGATTCCTTTGTTTTTATTGCAGCCAACATCTTCGAATGAATAATCGAAAAATAATATTTAGAAAAATCAATTTTTAGAATATATTCATTTTTAGTTGAACGCATAAATTGTTGTACTCGCAACGCACCTCGAAGCGCACCTTTGTTTTTACGATTACCGTACGTGTCATATATGAATGATGGCTCGAACAAGCGAGAGAAATATTCATATAGTATCCAATGAATAATTCTGTCTTGAAATTTTGTTGTAGTCACTTCACGTTTCTTTTGATCAAATAAAATAAACGTTTTATACGGGCCAAAAGAAACAGTGTTGTTTAAAACATTAGATCTGATTTGCTCTATGTTACGATAGAGATCCTTCTCAAACCGCCTTATCTCAATTCTTTGTGACTTATTTTTTCTTGCCTTATTATGTGCCCAAATTAAATTGTTGAACGAGAATAACTCTTCAAAGTATTCTCGTTCATCGGTACTTGAAGGGTGGAGCCATTTAGGTCGCCACTCCTCCTTGATCGGTCTTGACCGACCCGATTTCTTCATCCTTGAAGTGGACACGGACTGTATCTGTGTGGTTGTTTCTAAAAATGTCTTTGACATTACTTTGCCCTCGTTTTTTAAAAGTTCAGAAAGCCCACCTTCCTTGCCAAATAGCTTAGGGTGGGATATCAACGTAAGGAGATATTTACAAGATACTACGCAACGGAACCCATTGTTGTTGTTCCGATTCGACGAAGGGGAATTGGTGTTCCAATTAGATGTAAACACACCCGTATCCGAACCATTGTTCCAATTCGCGCCGTTATCGTCCGTGCCCATTTAAACAATCCTTTATGCTACCGCTAAAGCTTTAAAGCGCTTAGTGGCAGCAGAAAGAACTCCTTGGGTTAATTTTCCAATTTCAATAAGTCGAAGATTGATAAACCGATATTGTCGATAATTTTTCCATCCACCTACGTGAAAAACTGCGTCTACGTAGTCTTTGAGTGTATCAATGTACGTGGAGCATTCAGACAGAATCGTAGAATACGATAAAAAAGCATGCTCTTTTTCTTTAAGATGGGGTGGAATATTTCTGATTTTATTGATTTCGTGCATAAGACTTGTCCACGTTGTCATAAGTCCAGAGCCTAAAGAGTTCCTATATGCTTTTGGCATATAACGACTTGTTGATAGAAAAAACCATCGTGAGAGATTTTTTGACTTTTTATGAAGTAGAAAAGTTTGCTCGCTTCCTGTACGGATTTTTTTTAGTTTTGCTGTTGTAAATTCTTCGGTTTCCTCTACCATTCTTTGAATGTGAAGACGTACTTCATCGGGACCGATATATTCATGCTTCGCTATTCTCCCATCTTTTTCACGATTAGCACTTATCCTTGTTAATTTTTCCTCCCCATCTTGTGTCTGTATTGCTTCATAAACGACAATACCAAGACGATGTTCATCATGAAGTTTTTGCATGACTCCTTTGAGATACGGCGCTTTAAACATTAATTTTATATACGGTTTATCTTTTCCCAACAGTTCCAATCTCCAACCCAGCATTCGTGAAATAAGCAGTGCATCTTCGCCAAACGTGTGGAAGTTTTTGTCTGTTTTAATAAGAATCATTTTTCGATCATTTTTGACGGTTTCATAGAGTTCAACAAGAGCCATAGTTTTTTCCTTTATTTTTGAGTGTTTCTTAGAAGCCCTTTCGGGCTAGTGCCCCTTTCGGGGCTTAGGTGCCAGATGCCAGACACCAGGTGCTACGATGGCTAAAGCCTTACCTTGCAGGTACTACGCAACGGAACCCATGGCTGCTGTACCGAGACGACGAAGGGGAATGGGCGCTCCAATGAGAGGTAAACACACCCGTATCCGAACCATTGTTCCAAGCCGCGCCGTAGAACATAACATAAGAACCACCGACAACCAAATTCGACGCAGTTGGTTCTGTTGTTGAGTTTTGATAACTTTGACCAACTCCTTGACCGCTGTTCCATGAATACCCCAGAAGTGCTTTAGGAGAAAATGGCGAATTATCGGCAATTGTTGCGCTATATTCTTGCCATCCGTTCGCCGTCCCATAATTTTGATTTTCATAAAGTCGTTCCCATTGGTTTCCTGCCCAGTCCCAAAGGATATTGCTTTCCATAAGGTGAGTTCTTTTTTGGGTAGATTGTCCCGTATTTGCGGTTCCTGAACACGTTTGTCCCGTATTGACACATCCTTGGGTGTCGTCGGAAACAGGAGCAATAATGGTTGCTGGAGCGTTATCGTTATGACCGCTATTGAGATAACCACTCCCAATAGCTCCACCACTCCAGTTGCTTGCGTTTAGTGAAATAGAGGTTACGATAAGATCCCACGTACTTTTAAAGACTAGATGTCCTCCTGTTATTTGAACACCGCTTTGATCCACAAGCGAATTGACACAAGCGCTTTCTGATTCATCTTTTGTTGCGTAATTGATACTACTTTTAGGAAGTGAGGCAATCGTGTTGGTTGCACCCGTGAAGCCATATCCCACAGGGGAGGTACTTGCACCGCCGGTATAGCCATTGTAGGAGTTAAGCGTTTTTGCTGTTGTATCAAAATACGTCATTTCATATTTAGCAACACACCACCCTTTTGATCCATTTGAAGTAATACCAGAGGGAACGGCTAAATTACTAGAACCGGGAATGGGGATGAATCCCGTAGGGCACGATCCCGAAAACCCTGATGCAATACTAGGAGCATAGGTCCCCCCTGCAACAACTCCACTGGAGAGATACCATTGCCCATTGTAAAGTGTGTAGGTTTCTACTGCATTAGTAATAGAGTTAAATGCTTGCCGAATTGTGCTTGCCGTTGACGTATCTGCTGCCATTGCTTCTTTGGTTGTGTAAACTGTCCCTGCCAATACACTTGCTGTTGCGGTTGGATTGGAAACGGTTTTCCAGTTGGTTCCATCCGACATTCTAAGGACAACGTTCGTCCCGCTTGTGTCGTACCAATATTTATTTGTTATAGCGGATGGCGCATACGACTGAACGGGAATTCCTGCCATAAACTGACCATTACCGTGCATAACGGAAGTTGGAAGTACAAACGTTGTAGTAACCGTATTTCCAGAACCTTGAACGGGCTTATAGGTGTTTTTGTAGGAGTTAATATAGCTTGTTCGAGCCGTAGCATCTGAAATATCCGTACTAATTGCAACTGTCCCTTTTGTGGAATCAATCACAAAACTATAAACACCGCCAAACCCGTTCGTGTTGGAAACGGCAGGAAAGAATCCAGCGGTATCGAGATCTGCCATCGTGGTTGGATTCGTCCCTGCAAGCGTTATATGCCGACATATAGCTTCAAATATTGCTTTTTCGGTGCTAATTATTTGTGAATCCACCTTTGCCGTTTTAATGCTGTCAATAAGGGATGGGGCTACTGTTTTAAGAGTGATTCCTCCGATTATCAAAGCGGTAACAAGCATAATAAGCTGCGCATATCCCATCAGTATTCCTTTTATGTATTTTTTTGAATTCAATTAGAATTTCTTTGTGAAACTCCAAGTCAATTAAAAGAGCACTCCTTGAGAAGAACTCAAAGAGTGAAGTGTTTTTTATCCACGAATGGTTACAACGATAGTTCCTGGTGTTGTATTGACGACATTGCCAGTCAAATATTTTGCAATGAGAGCATTCTTGATGGAAGTCTCAATGGCAGATCCACCAGTAAGACCCGTCATTGTGATTTTCATACTGTCATCTGTAGAACCTGATGTTGCAGCAACAACGGTATACGTAATAGCACCAACGACTTTAGAAGTAAAAATTGAAGTTGCACCTGTTCCTGTTGCAACAAGATTAGGCAAGTTGTTTGCCATTGCTACAGCATTAATTCCTGTAAACGTTCCACTTGTGGTATTGTTGACCATCCACATTTTTCCAGCCGATGCAACACTTTCAAGTTCGCTGTTCAATACAGAAGCCTTTGTAGAGTCACCTGATGCTGAAATACTAGGCGCAATCGCCAATGCCAAAATACCTGCCAAAATTAACCCTACAACGATCATCGCAATTTCTTTAAAACCCATGTTAAATCCTTATTTAATTTGTGTGAGAACTTGCATAATTCCAAGATTATTCATATCTTCTGTAAACTTCACGGCAACTAAGCCGACTAAGAAATAAAGTAGAAGATCAAAAAAGATGGGAACCGAAGCTCTGATTTGTTCTTGCGCCTTGTCAAATCTCTCTTGACATAGCACAACCGCCTTTTGAAGGTAAATATTTACCTCACCTGTATCTTCACCATCCGTGAAGCATTGAATTACTTCTACGGGGATGATCCCGCGTTGAAGAGCAATGACACCACTTGCTTTTCCTCCTTGTTTTAAGTTTTCCGCAATATCACCAAACAGCTCACCCCAATAACTATTAGGAGCACTGTGAGAGAGAGTTGCATACGCTTGCGCCCAACTCATTGTTCGTCCCATCTGACTTAATGAAGTAAGGATAAAGACGAGATCACGATAAATGGTATAGCCAAACACACGATAATAAAGATTGCCGTAATAGCGATACATCCACTTTATCATTTCTGCTACTGCGAAATACAAAGCACCAAATAGCCCAATAACCACAAAAGTTGACCACCAATACTTAACCAGAAAAGGGATCTGAGCTTCAGGAGCCACTCCGCTCGTCATCGTACTCATAGTTGCAAACATCATATAGATTTGTTCTATGTCCTCTCGAAAGAAGGGAATAAGCATTAACAGCCCACCCAACATAAGCAACCCTGAACGAATCGAACTTTTTAATACATCTGCACTCTTGTTACGTGATTTACTAAGTAGCACGACAACGGCTATTGCTTCAGAAGGGTTTTGTGCATTAGCGATTAGAGTAAAATCAATCTCACTAACCACTTTTCCTTCCAATAATGCGTCCGCAGGTTTGATACCCGCTTCAATAGCAGAAATTACTGTTTCCACTATTTCAACAATCCGACTTACGCGATCGCTATCAAGATAGCGCGTCAATGCGGCTTTAAAAGACATCCCTGTTTTAGTTTGGAATGCGAGGTACTCTAAAATATCAACGCGTTCTTTTTCAGTTAAATTTTTGCGATTAAACATTCATACCCTCCGCATCAATGATTCCCATCGCCTTTAATCTCTCCACTTGAGAGTGCATTGAAATATAGCCATTCGTCTCCTTGATTGCATCTATGATTTCGTGCGATTGTTTTACACCGATTAAACGTTTCGTTGTTTCTCCAAACATTGAATACTCACCGACGGGAATAACTCCTGTAATACCACGCCCCTTACACGCTTCACACCCTTTCCCTCGACGAAATAAACCCCCTCCAATCTCCTCTTTACACTGAGGGCATAATCGTGGTAAGAGTGTCATGCTAATGATTCCTTTTAAAACGCCCGAAAGCATATTGAGATCAACCCCCATTGATTCTAGTCGCATAAGGGTCTCTTCGTTACTTCCTGTATGCAACGTCGTGTAAGCATAGTGTCCCGATAACCCTGCATTAATAACCGCTACAAGCTCATCAGAGCGTCGGCACTCTCCAATCACAATAACGTCGGAGTTCTGACGCAAAAAGCCTGCTAGGGCATCCATGTGTGTAATCCCTGCATCTTCTCCAACTTCGGTCTGATTTAGGAACGGATGTGGATGTTTGTTCTCAACAGGATCTTCGCTTGTAGAGACTTTTTTCTGCTTCTTTAGATATTCCCCTTCAATAGCAGAAAGAAGAGTGGATTTCCCCGATCCCGTCTCTCCAGTAATAAAGACGACTCCCCCTTTTTTTGGGGATTCAATTTGAGCAATCATTGTTTGGATCATGGTTTTTGCTTCATCGCTCAATCCTAAACCTTCAATGTGAGGAAATGCACCAACACCAGGAAGCTTTCTAAGGGCTACGTTTTCACCAAAGGCGGTAGGAATAATTGAGGTACGAAAAGAGAGATCAACGCCGTCAATATTTGTAGAGACCCTGAATTTCAACTCTTTACCTGAACGATAATCGACGGGGAAGGGGGAAGCCATTGAGCATAATGAGATCAAAAAGTTGTTTTTATACGCGATTGGAAAAGCACCAATAGGGGCTGTCCATTCACCTGAAACCTTGAGTTTAATAGAGACGGTTGCTTGCATTGTTGTTAAATCAATATCGGTAGCTTTTTCGTCATGTGCATATCGGAATAAACGGCGAATAAAAGTGGGGATAGTCTCCTCGACACTAAAGGATAAACTAAAATCAGAAACCCCTCCCATAATCTCTTTATACGCATCGTACGAGATGATTCCATATCCGATGTGACAAAAATTATCCAGTTCCGGCTGGGTTGGATCGGTAACCAAAAGGATCTTTTTCTCGGTTTTAATGTCAACGGCAGTAATAAGACGACTCTCATTTAGTTTTGAGAGGCGTGATTGATAGGCTTCATCGCTTTCGTTATCTCCCTTAATGAAATCAGCGACATAGTTTTCTTCAAACTCATCTTTTGTGTGCACGTAGGGAACCCCAAGAATCTCCGCTGTGATCGATCTAACATGTGGATCAAGCTCTGCAATTGCGTTGTATCCTGCATTCACTAAACTATGGTCATTCTTGCCGATACGTAAAAGGATCTTTTCAAGCAACATCATGGATGTGTATTCCCTGCTGATTGCGGAGCTGTTTTATTGCTATTGAACGTAGACTCAAACTCGATATCTTTTTCGTTTACTGAGGGTGTTATTACGGGCATAAAACCTTTTTGTCCTGCACCATCTTTATAGTAAGCCCCGTAGCCAGTGATCTCGGTAATTGTTTTTCCCTCTACCTCTACCTTGGGAGCTACCCGTATCAATTTATTATCCTTGTTTATGAGCCACGCACTATTTTTTCCTGCAATACTCATTACTCCAATGACATTAAATGCGTCGTTCTTCTCTTGCCCGACGTTGTTAGGCATCGCCAAAGGTGCTGGCAAGGGTGGAGGAGGTGACATTGTTGTTGTATTAGGTAATGCCAATCCGGGGGGAGGCTTTACGATAGCCCCTTTTAATATTTGTTCATACGCAAGAACGTTTGGAACTTTCGCAAAAACCGATGTTGAAATAAAGGTTATGGCGACGGTTGCATATAATATTTTTCGCATTTATTTGTCTCCTATTTTAATTTTTTTATCATTGAGAGCGGCAATGGCATCTTCTTTACTGAAAGGGATAACATTAAGCGTTAAAGCGGTTGCATTTGCGTCACTGATATATCCAAGCTCACTAAAGGCAATCAAAATCTTCTTAACATCAGTATTATTCAATGATGGATAAGTTATGTTCAAAATTGCAGTGTTTTTATAATGGCCAGGGTTTGGGGTAATAGTTGCACCATCAATATTGTTGACTTTAAAATAGGCATTTATACTGTTTTGATAAAACTCTGTATTAAAGTCGCCTGCTTTTATGCTTCCGTTTTTATCCTTTGATGCAAGTAACTGTTTTTTTTGCGTTTCCAACATTGAGATTTCTTTTTTAACCGAGACATATTCATTATATTTTTGGTAGAAACTTACCCCTAAATAAAGTGAACATAGGACACCTGCACCGACGGCGGTTCTAATCACGCTAGCTTTAGTTATTAATGCCATTTACCACCTCCGTTTATGATGTAAGGCATTTGTGTAGTCGAATTATGTTTAACAGATTCAATAAAAGAATCTTGCTTATCACAAGAGGGAAGAGGGATGTTGTATTTTTTATTGGCAACCATAAGATCGGCAACTTCCCCCGCTAAAGCTGTTTTTTGCATTTGAAGATCTACTACTTTGTTTTGGGCATAATTTTGCAGCTGAACAATCCCTGCATACAAAATACCAACCCCTACAATCATCGCAAAATATCGAAAGAATTCTTCTGACCGTTGGTTTGGGAATTGAAGTTTCGGGTCTTTTTCAATTGCAATAAAATCAACATCTTCAACGTCAATAACGTCATTGACAATAATAATCCGACTTGAAACGGTTTCCTTGTAGCGACTAAGATGTATTGATAATAGATCATTTGGGATTGACACTGTAGGACGTGCTGTTTTGTTAAAAATTAAGAGCCATTTCTCTTTTGTGATGTCTCTTACAAATACAATGTCAAACTCGTTTAATTCTTGGCACAATGCAATATAGAGTTCAATAGGATAGGTGTTGCCTTTCGTGTTTTGAAAGACATAGTAAAGCCCTTTGTATGCTACAAACCGCTTGAAACGAGGTCGAACCGCAGAAACGACAGAAGGGGTCAGAACCTTTGTTGCGATCTTAGCTGTATGTATCATTTTTTATTTTACCGTGGCTTCAAGTGCGACGATGATGAAAACATCTTTACCAGAATCAGCATTCATCCCGATCTTTGTCATCCAATCCCAACCGACAGGAAGCCCTTGTTGGGTATGTTTCGTTTCATTGTATTTGTATGCCAATAGAACATACGGAATGCCGGCTTTAACTTGATGGTATCCATCGACAGATTGTTCTGAGGTATCAGGGGTTTGTACGGAAGTTCCGAACGCTTCGGTATTATTGAATTTACTCAAACTGTTTGCGGTTGCATAAATATCAAGGGCAACGGTATTGTTGCCTATATTTTTGGCTATGACAGAAGCAAACGTTCCGTCAGGAACAGAAGAGGGCGTTATTCCGCCACTGGTTGTTGTCCCTGTAGCTCCTGCAACGGCGTTAGAAGTTACGCTTGAGATATATCCGTAGTTGTTCGCAACTTTAATGGTTTTAACACTGTTAGATTGGGTTTCAAAGTCGATAGAGTTAATAACGTCTGTAGAACCCAACTCTTTTAAAAATTGCAACAAGCCCGTTGTTTTTGAATCTGTAAATCCTAATGCAAAATTCCCCAAAGAAGAACCGACGCTAGGAAAAGCCGAAGCAACCATACCCGTTGACGCTAACGAGAAGTGATCTCCAATAAGAGATTTTAGATCAATACCTCGTTTATCTGATTTATCCATGGTTACTTTATAGAAAGTTATTCTTCCGTCAATAGTGTCTTTAAATTTAGTATTAAAATCAGATATTAACTTCTGTACAACTCGAATATTTTCCCCTTTATCTCGAACAACAACTTGTCCAGTCGTGGGCAAGAAAGAGTAACTCCCATATTTAGACAGGGATGATTCAATTCCTCCTCGAAGCTCTTTGATTAACTCCGTACCATACGCAACTTTCAAATCTTGTGCAATGGCTCCGCCTGTGCTGCTAGAAGACGTTGGCTGCTGTGAACCCGACGAGGACGACATACTTCCACTACTGCTTCCATTTGGTTGTTTATTTGGAGTATTATTGATCATGCTCATCATCGAGCGATCTCGCATAAATATATCAATATCCATAGCTTCGGATTGAAAGTAGGAGAGGGTTATTGATTTTGAGTTGATTTCGGCATTAATACCAGCTTTGTTTGCCAGTTGCTTAATTGCGTCAAGACCATTGCCTCTGAAACTCACAAAGCGGTATGCCGAACCAACATCGCCTGCTGATTTATCTTGATATTCAACGGCTATTCCTGCTGATTGGGCGATTGAGTCAATTGCCTCTGAGGCACTTACCATCCCTGTTATGCCTACAGGGATTTTGGCTAGTTTTTTCTCAGTATCATTTTTTTGCTTCTCTAAAGAAATTTTTACGTACTTTGAACCAGCGATTTCATCCGTTTTTATTTCATAACTGTTAGCTGAAATAAATGTGGATAGATCCCCCATATTCCGAAACCCATTCGTATCAAATCCTGCAATAAATCCATCGGTGTCACCGAGGACGTATATTTTTTTATCAATAGAACTCAATCGAGAGAATATAACGGCTGCGGTATCCCCAACACGTACATTAAAATGTTGCGTTTCAGTTACGTTAGAAGACGGTTTTAAAAGCATAGAATCACCGCTCTTTTTATTGGTAACGTATGAATAAATACTGTTATCATTCACGTTACTCACGACTGATTGGTTACCGTCTTGATTTTTGCTCTTCAAGTAATTTGCAATCACAGGAGACTCAACGCTGTCTGATTTAATAGCGCATGCAGTAAATAAGGTGCTTACGATTAGAGCAGAGGTGATTATGGAGATGTTTTTCAATTGTTGTCCTTATTGATAGGCTTAAGATAGTCCATTGAGCACCAACCGTCCCCGATAAAGCCCATGTTGTTTTTTACCATTGCTACATTTACGGTTTTATCAAATTGAAGAACATAGGCAATGGGTGCATTAAGAGTTGGATTCTTACGAACATTAAGATTGCTAATCGCTTTATAAACTGGATTTTTTACGGTGTTCATATCTTCGACTACAAATTTTCGTGAAGAGGGAGCTTTATTAAGATCAGCCAGTTGTTTTTTTAGTTGTGCTGTCTCCTCTTTTAGCTTTACCAACTCAGCACTACTCTCCAAAATGGCTTTATCCGTTTTTACCTGATATTCTTTTGTGTCAGATAAGATCAGTTCAACAGCTTTTGACACTTGCTCTAGCGACACGTCATCCTGTGTAGCAGAAAATAGTGGTGCTGAAATGATGAACATTGCAGTAATAGTTTTTTTGATTAACATTCTTTTACCTCTCGAAATAGATATTTCACATAAGGTATAGCCGGCTCGAACGTTTTTTTTGAGAAAAATGAAAAGAATTT